>WBZP01000130.1_pt1 | contig 108629 bp, 72 predicted proteins | sample 5204301 | NCBI WGS metagenome assembly WBZP01 (sample SAMN12412401, study PRJNA552823) | activated sludge metagenome | isolation source: activated sludge from nitrification reactor of wastewater treatment plant... | place: USA: Pennsylvania | collected 2017 | reverse complement strand
AGTCAGACTTCCCTCAATTTTTTAAGTGGATAGGCTTACTTTCTCGTTTAACTATGAAATAATAAGATCCACGCTCTCAGGAATTTTCCAAATCTTGAAATTCTCTACTTTTATCGGACAGTAGTGAAAACATTTATAACTTTTTCAACTTTTGAAACATTTCTACCTAACTTTACGTATTGGTTAAAGCAAAAACCGCATACACATGTCAACGTCCGCAAAAGCAACCGGCTCCACTCTGAAAGGTGGGGAATTTGTCATCCGAACTACCGATCCTCAATCTGTCTTTATTCCAGAAGAATTCAGCGAAGAACATCGCATGATGGCCGACATGGCGAACGAGTTTCTGGAGCAGCATGTGGATCCGGTTTTGGATCGTATTGATGCGATGGAACCCGGACTGATGCCCTCATTGCTGGATAAAGCCGGTGAGCTGGGAATGCTGGGTGTTTCTATCCCGGAAGAGTATGGCGGATTTGGAAAAGATTTTATTACAGGCATGCTGATGACCGAAGTACTGGGTGCTGGCCATTCGTTCTCTGTAGCGATGGCAGCTCATACCGGAATTGGCACCTTGCCGATTTTATATTTCGGTACTCCCGAACAGAAAGCAAAATATCTTCCTAAGCTGGCAACCGGCGAATGGAAAGGTAGTTACTGTCTGACCGAGCCCGGAAGTGGTTCTGATGCGCTTGCAGCAAAAACAAAAGCAGTGCTTTCTGCGGATGGCAAACATTATATCCTGAACGGACAAAAAATGTGGATCACCAATGCAGGATTTGCAGATGTATTTACCGTTTTTGCCCAGGTAGATGGTGATAAATTCACCGGATTTATTGTAGAAAAAGGTTATGAAGGTTTAAGCCTTGGCGAAGAGGAGCATAAAATGGGAATCAAAGGGTCTTCTACCCGCCAGGTTTTCTTCTCCGATTGTAAAGTGCCGGTTGAAAATGTTCTCGGCGAAATAGGGAAGGGCCATCTGATCGCATTCAATATTCTGAATATCGGACGTGCAAAGCTGGCTGTTGCAGCCCTCGGTGGCGCAAAGAAAGTCGCTACACAGAGTGTTGACTATGCCAATACCCGTCAACAGTTCAAGTTGCCGATTGCAAAATTCGGTGCTATAAAACATAAACTGGCCGAGCAGGCGATCCGTATTTATGCGCTGGAGTCTGCCATTTATCGTGTCAGCAACCTGATCGAAAATAAAGAGCAGGATCTGATGAGCGGTGGTGTGAGCTTTGAGAAAGCCCTGCTGGGTGGTGCAGAAGAGTACGCTGTTGAATGTGCGATCCTGAAAGTGGCTGGATCAGAAGTGCTCGATTTCGTAGTGGATGAAGGGGTGCAGATCTACGGTGGTTATGGCTACAGCGCCGACTTCCCAATGGATCGTTCGTACCGCGATTCACGGATCAACCGGATTTTCGAGGGGACCAATGAGATCAACCGACTCCTGGCAGTGGATATGATTCTGAAGCGTGCCATGAAAGGTGAACTCGATCTGATGGGGCCAGCAATGGCGGTGCAGAAAGAACTGATGTCCATTCCGGATTTTGGAAGCAGCGAACAGAAATTATTTGACGAGGAAAATAAGGCCATTGCCAATATGAAAAAGGCCATCCTCATGACTGCAGGTGCAGCCGTTCAGAAATATATGATGACATTGGCGAAAGAACAAGAGATACTGATGCGTATTGCTGATATGGCCATTGATACCTATATTTCAGAGTCGATTTTATTGCGTGTTCAGAAACTGGTCTCTATTAAAGGAGAAGAAGCCTGTGCACTGGAAATAGATATGGCGCGTGTGTACCTCAATGATTCACTGGATCGGATTAACGTGAACGGCCGCAATGCAATCAATGCAATGGCTGAGGGTGATGAGCAACGTATGATGTTGATGGGACTCAAAAGATTCACGAAGATGGCTCCGGTAAATACGATCGAATGCCGTCGTCGCATCGCTAAAAAGCTGATTGAAGAAAATAAGTATTGCTTCTGATAAAACAGAGCAATGTCATATAGCCCGGGAGAATTTCTTCCGGGTTTTTTATTGTCTGACAGCGTTTCTGAATCTCTTATTTTTGCGGGATGCGAACGATAATCGGTACGGAGCTTTCACAGGCAATTATGTTGTTGAGCAAAGGGGAAGTGGTGGCTATTCCAACCGAAACGGTGTATGGTCTCGCTGCAAATGCCCTGGATGCTCACGCCGCTCTTAAAATCTTTGAGGCTAAGCAGCGCCCGACGTTTGACCCGCTCATCGTTCATATTTCCGGTGCAGACCAGATGAATAAATATGCTTCTGAAGTTCCGGAACTAGCCATGGAACTTGCACAATTATTCTGGCCGGGACCACTCACCATCGTTTTACCGAAAAAGGAGATTATTCCGGATGTGATCAGTTCCGGCTTGCCGACGGTCGGACTCCGTTGTCCGGCGCATCCTGTGGCACTTGAATTATTGCAACGTATTCCGTTTCCGCTGGCTGCCCCCAGTGCAAATCCATTTGGTTATATCAGCCCAACTACGGCCCGGCATGTGTATGATCAGTTGCAGGATGTGATTCCGTATATTCTGGATGGAGGTCCGTGCAGAATCGGAGTGGAAAGCACCATTGTTGGATGGGAAGATGAAGGTATCTTTATTTACCGGCTGGGTGGACTTTCGCTGGAGGAACTACGGAAAGTAGCGCCGCAAGTTCAACTGAAAATTAATTCATCCTCTGATCCAAAAGCCCCCGGTATGCTGGCCAGCCATTATGCACCGCGTAAAAAATTTCTATTGGGAAATATTGAGGAATTGCTTCGACAGCACGCGAGTAATAAAGTGGGGGTGCTGAATTTCAGAAACGATGCAGGGCAACGTGACAATGTTGTAGCAAGAGAAATTTTATCTCCGCAGGGTGATCTCTTTGAAGCGGCTGCGGGATTGTTTGCGGCAATGCGCCGGCTCGATGCCGGTGATTTGGAATTGATAATTGCAGAACCAGTGCCGGATGTATCCATCGGTCGTGCCATTAACGATCGGTTGAGAAGGGCAGCAGGGTAATTCAGCTTTGAAATAATGAGCAATAAAAAAGCCGGAACGTGTTGCTCCGGCTTAGTTGTTGTTGTGTTTTAAACGGGTTATTGCCTGATGATATATTTGAAGGTTTCTGTACCGTCAGCTGATTTAACACCTAGCAAATAGGTTCCCGATTCGAGCGAAGATAAATCAATTTTTATTATCTGATCAAATGGTGTTTCGTTGTTGTTCATAACTCTTCGTCCATTAAGGTCGTAAATTGCCGCAGTATAATGCCCTGTTTGTTTCATTTCAACCTGAATGGAAGTATGCGCCGGGATCGGGAATACATGCAGTTGTGAGTTGTCTGTTTCTTCAATTCCAATGGTGGTAACCGAATAACAGGTGGAAGTGTCAGTACATCCATTCAGCGTAACAGCAACTGCATAACTTCCGGGTTGAGAGGGAATAAACTGTTGTGTGGGTCCATATTGTAAAGAGTTGTAGCCATTGTTGCAATCCAGCCAATTGTAAATTGCGTTGAATTGAACAGCAGTAAGTATGTGTTGATTTTGATTCACACTTGTATTTGGCGTGCCAACAAACATAATTCCAACATTGGAGATGGTGGATAATCCGCACTCAGCTGTAACAATGCAACGGTAGAATGAATTATTAACATTTACATTGGCTCCGGTTAGTTGTAATGTGCTGGTAGTGGTATTGGAATAGATCCCTGTATCGAGCAGGTTTGACCAGGTTGAACCGAAATTAAGTCCAATCTGCCACTGGTAGGATAGATTGCCCGTTAAGTTGGTCGGAACTCCTGTTACAGTAAAAGAGGCATCTCCATCCGGACAAGATCCGGTATTGGATGGTTGAGCACTAATAGTGGGGAATGCGCAAGAACCATATTTTGCAATGTACGTGTCATTGGTGCCTCCGGTGATAAACGATGTCAGAATGTTATGTGGATCGGGGAAGAAATTCGTTGCCCCAAAATATCCGGCTGTCCAGAATTCATCCACACCGGGAGTTACAGCGATCACTCTGCCATAGTCGGTGCTAAATGATCCAAGCTTGTGTCCGAATATGAAATTTCCGGAGGAATCTAATTTTGAAATATATCCATCCCGTAATCCATAGGTGATCAAAGAGGGAGCAATTCCTGAGGGATCCAGTTCGGTGCTGTCAATGAAGGAGCCGGTTACGTATATGTTTCCATCAGTTGAAACATCAATCCCGTTTACAGTTTCCGATTCTGCATTACCAAATCGCCTGGCCCATGATAATGTTCCGTCGTCAGTGTTGATTTTAGTAACGTATACGTCGGTACTGCCCTGTGAAACGAGAAGCAATGAGTCACCAAGCGGATCAAAGTCCACTATACTGTTAAACGTTCCGGTTGCTATAATGTAATCCCCTGATACGGACGCCGAATAGAGATAGTCTGCGCCGCCTCCGCCAAATGTGCGAAGCCAGTTGAAAGTCCCTCCCGTGTTAAAACTGGCAAGATAGGCGTCGGAGGAACCATTTGATGCAACACTTCCTGCAGGGTCAAGGTCAATGGATGTACTGAAGTATCCACCTACAATTATTTCCTGGTTATGACTGACGCATACCGATCGTGCATAATCACTTGCCATTCCTTTCATGTTATTGCTCCATAAAAAGTTGCCTGCACTGTCCAGTGCCAGCACAAAACCTTCTGCCTGCGTTCCTGTAAAAACGGAGTTGTATATCATATACACTCCGGCTCCCGGATCCATGTCCACCGAATCACTGGTGAAATCCCCGGCGATATAAAGGTTGCTGAATACGTCGGAAGTGATTGCATATGCATAATCGGTGTTGGCTCCTCCAATCGTTTTTGTCCAGATGTAATTTCCGGAAGGACTAAACTTGGATACGAAAAAATCGGAACCGGCAACTGCGGAAAGTGATGTAATTCCGGGACCCGGATCAAAGTCCACTGTGCCGGCATAATAACCGGTAACATAAATATTTCCGGTTACATCGGTCGTTATCCCGTTGATGCGATCCAGTCCAGTACCTCCAAAACCCTTTGCCCAGAGAAAGGAACCATTGGGGTCAAGTTTTACAAGAAAGCAGTCATTGTTTCCCGTTGAGGTCAATGGAAATGTTCCGCTGCCCGGATTAAGATCGGCCAGACCGTCATAACGCCCGCCAATGATTACATTGCCGTTCTGATCACATTTAATGGCCTCCGGATAGGAATTGCCTGCCCCGGAAATGTTGCCCCCCCAACGGTACACCGCAACCTGTTGACTGTAGCTGGTTACTCCGCAGAGCATAAATGCAATTAAAGTGCATAGTAGTTTTCTTTTCATGGATGAATTGTTTCTGATCCTACAAGTTTAGGAAATTGATTTCTTTTAAAAAAGTACAGCCGGTTGATTTAACCGGCTGCCTTGGATTCATAGATCAGTAATGCAGGAATTTTTTCGTGATTATCCCCCGCTCGGTGATCAACCGGATAAGATACATTCCGGGGGGTAGTTCTTTCAGATGAATTGATTTTTCGGTGGTTGATTCAGTACCTGTAAACAGAAAGCGCCTGATGGTTCGCCCTGTTGGGTCAAGCAGTTCCACATGAAAGTTTTCCTGATTCAGTTCATCAAATGATAGAAATAGAAAATCGTGTGCCGGATTTGGGTAAACGGTGATGCTGTTTTCGTCGGTAATTTCTGAATGGAGACCAGTGGTAGTACTCCGGTTGATCTGGCAGAAGGTTTCAAATTGTTGCCCGTTGTTGTCAGTTATCGTGTCGTAGGTCATGGTGAGTCGTTCAACCGCAACGCCATTAACAATCTGTATCCAGGTGTACATGGTCTTGATATCAGTGCTGAGTGTCGCTGGGAACGGAACACCCGTAAAAAGAGTAGAATCGGTAAGTATCTGCCGGTATTTTAATCGAAGGCAATTGTTGAAAGTAGCACCAGGAAGTTGTAAAGTGCCGTACCCGTCCGCTATCATCGTTTGTGGTCCGTAGCGGTGAATTTCCATTGTCATGCCTCCTCCGCTGATAGTCATCTGGCCTGAAATATAATCACTGCCTGTTGAATTGTATCCAACCGGAAATTCAAATATGGTCTGTGGATTTGTGTTGATGAATGCAGCCGTATTACCACCATCACTGCCCGCATTGCCATCATAGCTCACCGCCTGGTTGGTTTTGGTCTGATACATATAGGTAGTGTCTCCATTGGTGTTGTCTTTTATTTCTATGCCGAGATTGGAGGATGGGAATAGATTGCTGTAGGGAGTGGATGCCGCCGGTAAATAGTGATACGTATAGCTTTCTCCGGTCAGGTTCAGATTGGAAAAATTCCAGGTCTGGTTGACTCCGGACGGACCAGGTTGTACATTGGTGATAGAGGCAATTTCAAAGTTCAGGATCGTCCCGGCTGGATAGTAATGTGAAGACTGGATAACCGGTTGAGCAACGGATGGCGCAGCTGCAAAGGCAGCTAACAGAAAGAAGAGTTTTTTCATGTTCGATTTTTTTTGGAGCTGCAAATCTAATGTGGCACCTCCCCGGCCGGAAGAGATAATAACCCGAGCCGTTTGATCCAACTACTAAAATGTAGCGGATGAATTACTGATCCGTAGCAATACAGCGTCCAGTGAGTTCTAAATAAAAAAAACTATAATTTCTCAGGCAACGAAATAGAAAATTACGGTCGTTATGAAATTGCTCAGTATGTTCACCATGTCATTTGTAACAAAGGATAGTCCTTGTTCGTCAGAATAGATTTTTGCTGAATCCACCCATTCGTTGGTTTGGCTGTCAAGATATTTTTTCTGTAATCTGCTACCCATAAAAGAGTCAAGAAGCATTCCTGTTATTCCACCGGTAAAAATCAGCAGATGATCCGAAATCAGATCGAAGAGAAAGCAAGTCATCAAAGACATGATTCCGGCACCAAGAATTCCGGTAAGGGTGCCGGCAAGGCTGATACCACCGGAAACTCCGGGACTCACTTTCCGGAATCTGAATGGATCGAAGGTGCGGCTGCTGAAACGTATTCCTGCTTCCGATGACCAGGTATCACAGGTGGAAATAGAAATACTAACGCCCATGCATATGAGAAAATGATAGTCTTGGGTGATGGCATATATGCACGCCGCCAGTCCGTAGATGCCGCCGTTGCTGAATACCTGCATGAAGTCGCGCGGACGTCCGTTTTTTCCATCCGAGCGGATGCTGTTTTCTGTTTCCAGCCGGCCAAGCATTACACTTCCGCCTAAGAACAACACCAGCGGCCAGATAGCTTTTACGCCCGCAAAGGAGATAACTGCCAGCCCTAAAATAACAGCGCTGACGGTTCCGGAAACCGTCAGCGCTTTGAATCTGAGAGCAAGGAAGATGAACGCAGCCGTACAAAGGGCTACTGTCATCAATGTAGAAGTGTCAGGGGTAGACATCGTGCGCTGGCACGACGAAGGTATCAACTTCTTTTAAAAGTTGATTTGTGCCTGTAAACGAAGCAGACTTCCTTCCTGCAGATTATCTTGTTTTTTATAGTCTTCAAATCGCCGGGAAGAGACGGTGTACATGGCAGTGAATTCAAATTGCTTCACCGGTTGCCACTCAACACCTACTTCGTATTCTTCTACATGATAACTTCTGGCGTCGAGTTCGTGCTTCTTTCCGCCTTTGTAATACTGCCAGCGTGCAAATGGAATAATCACCTGCTTCTTGATGTTTGTTTTGTAACAAACCGTTACATATCCGCCTTTCAGATCCCTGGTTTCGATAGAGTCAGTCGCCGGATTGAATTCCGGTCCTTTACCCATATTGTATTCAGCCTGGATACCGAAGGGTTTCGGGTAGAGTACAAAGGAGCCCGCAAAGCGTTCGTCGGTATATTGGAAGCGCTCGGCTCCTTTTACACCGGCACTCAATTGATCAGCACCAACAATGTATTTACCAGTGTATCCTTGCACGGAAGCTTCAACGATCTGGCTTCCGATAGCTACGGGATAGGTTAAACGAGCTACAATGTGACGGTTGTTATTAAGGTCAGGCTTATTGGCAGTTTGACCATTGAATGTTCCCAGTCCTAATACGCCATAGTCGCCAGATCCTTTAAGCCCTTCTGATACCAGTTCGCTGAAAAGCTTACGCACTTTTGTTGGTGCCCAGTAGAAGAAAACACCGAGATCACGTTCATTTGAAAACGCTGAGTTGATAGCATCGTCCCGGTCAAGTGGTAAACGGTTCTGACTGCTTTGCATGTTTTCAAATCCGAATGGAATTTTACTTTGTCCAACGCGGAAGCGGAATTCATTTTTCTTGTCTACACCAATATCAAAGTAGGCATCACGTAATTGTGCAAAGTGAAGAGAAGTAGAAGAGACGCTGCTGGCAAAGTCAGGTTGGATATAAAAGTACACCTGATGAGAAATCTGTCCTGACCAGATAATCCGGGTACGACGCAGAAAAAATCCACCGTTTTCGCCCATGCTTTTATCACACTGCTCACATTTCAGATCTGGATTCGTTTCCAGTAAACGGTTGTAGCGTACCTGCACATATCCTCTGAGCGCGAATGTTTCAAACCATTTTTTGGGTGTTTCTTTTTTTGTCGTGTCAACGGGTGTTTGTCCGGTTGCCGTGTAGCCCAGAAATGAAAAGCCAAGGACTACTAAAAAATAACGCCAGTTGCAGGGCGTCTTGCAGATTTTAGCAGTAAGCTTTGTACTCATGATTTTGTTGGTTGGTTGATGGTTTTCGTTAATGTTGAGTTGACCTCCCGGTAATACGGTCACTTTATAGAGAGTAAACCGGGAAGGGCAGATGCTTCATATGTTTGTAGTATGAAGCAGGTGTTTCAGAATTATTAAGGCAAAGAACTTAACATTAGATTAATGTTTTAATAACGACCATCAGGTATAATGAAAATTTAAAATTGCTCCGGTTTTCTTAATATTAACTTAACATTGGAGCTTTGGCATTTATCTTAAAACCGTGCTTATTACCGCTTCATGCCTCAGGCCACATGCTTCAGACCTGCAGCTCACAGCGGGATCATGATTCATGCCTACGGCTAGATGCGATATACTCAACTAACCCTGCAGCCTTAAACCTTAAACACAAACGCGCCCCGTAATGACCGCTGGTCATTACGGGACGCGTTTGAATAAAATATTCTACAGATCGAGATTCTCGAAAATCCCTGCAGCACCCTGTCCGGTACCAACGCACATGGTAACCATGCCATAACGTTGTTTACGGGCTTTAAGTTCGTTCATAACCTGAACGGTGAGTTTGCCGCCGGTGCATCCGAGTGGATGGCCAAGTGCAATCGCTCCTCCGTTTACGTTAACTTTATTTTCGTCGAGTCCAAGTTCACGAATGACTGCCAGACTTTGTGAAGCGAATGCCTCGTTCAATTCGATCAGGTCGATGTCGTTTTGGGTGAGTCCGGTTTGTTTCAATACGGCTGGAATGGCTTTTGCCGGACCAATTCCCATGATGCGGGGTTCAACACCCGCTACCGAGTAACCTGCAAATCTCATTCGTGGAGTGAGTCCCAGTTCTTTAACCATGCGTTCCGACATCACCAATACAAAAGCGGCCCCATCGCTGGTTTGTGATGAGTTGCCGGCTGTAACTGATCCTTTCGCATCGAAAACCGGTTTCAGTTGCAACAGTTTTTCAACTGAAGTATCTGCTCTTGCGCCTTCATCTGTATCAACAACCGACTCGCGTGACTGTTTTTTTTCATTGGCGTCGAGGTAGGTTTCCTTTAAATGCACGGGAACAATCTGGTCCTTGAATTTTCCGGATTGGATGGCAGCAATGGCCTTCTGATGTGAACGAAAGGAGAACTGGTCCTGGTCTTCACGGCTCACTTTAAAATCACGCGCAACGGCTTCTGCTGTCAGGCCCATTCCCCAGTAATAATCCGGGTGAACTTTTGCTACTTCGTAATTAGGTACTATTCTCCAGCCTCCGAAAGGAATCGGACTCATGCATTCGGCACCGCCGGCAATGATACAATCAGCCAGTCCTGCATTGATTTTGGCAGCAGCAATGGCAATCGTTTCAAGTCCTGAAGCACAGTATCTGTTCACGGTCATTCCGGGAACTTTATCTGTGTTTAGTCCGGAAAGAGCAACCATACGGCCCATATTCAACCCTTGTTCTGCTTCCGGAGTAGCGTTGCCTACAATCACATCATCAATTCGTTCTTTGTCGAGTTGCGGAACAGCTGCAATGAGGTGCTGAATAACTGTGGTGGCAAGGTCATCCGGTCGTGTAAAACGAAACATTCCTCGTGGCGCTTTTCCAACGGCAGTTCGGAATCCGGTGATGATATAGGCTGTTGACATAGTCGCGTTTTTTACCTCTTACGAAAGTAAGCAGAGAAGGTGCTGGTGAAGACAAAAAAAATGGGGGTTGTGATCTTTTTTTAAACAAAAAAAATCCCGCCGGAGCGGGATGAGTTTTTTTATTTTTTTGTTGTATCAACGGGTGTTCCCGGAGGAACTGGTGGAGGCGGGGTGCCGGTTTTTGTAGAGTCGCCAGGCGTTTTTCCTCCTTTCTTCTTGGCATCAGCAGCCTTTTTTGCTTCAGCAGCTTTCTTGGCTTCTTCTGCTGCGCCTTTTACATCTACACCATCTTTGAAAACACTGGAACTGGTAAGCTGTCCTTTGCGGTTAAACGTGCGCCATTCGCCATCACGTTTGTTGTTCTTATAAAACCCTTCAGCGGCAACTTCTCCGTCTTCGTAGTACTTTGTCCATTTTCCGTCCTTCTTATTCGCTATATATTCTCCTTCCTGTTTCATTTGACCGGAATAATAATAACGTTTATAAGCACCTTCTTTAATGCCATTCTGGTATTCTACTTCTTCCATTACTTTTCCATAGGGATAGAAGCGACGACTCATTCCATGGCGTTTGTCATTTACATATTCAACTTCATTAATTAAATCACCCGGTTGGCTATATGTACGCCAAACACCTTGCTTTTGTCCGAGTTCGTCAGTCTTATTGCGGTGTTTTTCTTTTCCGGGCGCATACTTGGGTTTCTCTTCTGTTTGTGCGGAAACAAGTAACGGCAAGGCAAACAGGAAGAGGATCAGGGTACACCAACGTTTCATACGAGTCTGGTTTGTGTGGCTAAAGTAATAACTAATTTAATTCCTCAGGGGTTTCCCGGTGGTCAAAATCGACTGAATTCTTTCCAAAGTCTTTTTTTCACCACATAAGGAGAGGAATGCTTCTCGCTCAAGATCAAGCAAATATTGTTCCGAAACAAGGGTTGGAGAGCTCAAATCTCCACCACATAAAATATATCCCAATTTTTGGCTGATCAGCTGATCGTGTTCACTTATATAGTGTCCGCTTAACATGGAGTTTGCGCCGACCCAAACAATTCCCAATCCGCTTTTGCCGAGAACTTTAATGTCTTTCCTCGGAATAGGTTTCACATATCCCGCTTCGGCCAGAGCAATGGCTGATTTTTTGGCATCAGCAATTAACCGGCTTCTGTTAAGGGTAATTTCATCTCGTCCCGGACGTAGTATGCCAAGGTCGTAAGCTTCTGCTGCTGAGGTAGATACCTTCGCTTGTCCGATGGTGAGAAACTTCTCTCTCAGTGCATTGATTTCAATATCGCCATCCTTAAAACTATCTGAAAGACGCAAAGCAAATTCTTTGGATCCCCCTCCTCCCGGAATTAATCCAACTCCAAATTCAACCAGGCCCGTGTATAGTTCGGCATGTGCCTGTACTTTATCTGCATGCAAGGTCATTTCACAACCTCCGCCCAGGGTTAATCCAAACGGTGCAACAACAACAGGTATGGAGGAGTATCGAACCCGCATGTTCATGTTCTGGAACATCCGGATCGCCATATCAACTTCGTCCCATTCCTGTTCGATAGCCATCATAAATACCATTGCCAGATTAGCACCTGCACTAAAATTAGGGCCTTCGTTACCGATTACCAGTCCTCGGAAGTTGGCTTCCGCCAGTTCAATGGCTTTGTTGACACCTTGCACAACTTCGCCACCCATGGTGTTCATCTTCGTCCGGAACTCGCAGCAAAGGATTCCGTCGCCAATGTCAAGAACATTGCAACCACTGTTTGACCATACGGTCTGAGTATTTCGAATCGGATAGAGACTGACGTATTGCTCTTGACCAGGTATAGCTTTATAGCTTTTAGAAGATATGTGATAGAAATACTTTATGCCATTTTCAATCTTGTAAAAAGCAGTGCAGCCACTTTGTACCATTTCATATACCCAGGCTGCCGGATGCATGCCTGCAGCTTCCATCACTTTGATATACTGAGTCACCCCAATTGCGTCCCAGGATTCAAATGGTCCGAGTTCCCATCCAAACCCGGCTTCCATTGCAGCATCAATCAGATAAAGATCATCAGCAATTTCAGGGATTCGCTCAGATACATATTTGAAAAGTCCATTGAAAGAGGCTCTGTAGAAATCGGCAGCTTTGTCTTTACCGGAAACCAGAATTTTTATCCGGTCTCTTATATCATCGATGCTTTTGGTAGCTTCCAGTGTCGCAAATTTCGCTTTTACCTGTGGCCGGTATTCAAGCGTTTTGAGATCCAGTGCCAGTATTTCAGATTTTCCGTCTGCATTTTTGGTCTTTTTGTAAAAACCCTGTTTTGTTTTGTCGCCCAGCCACTTGTTTTCATTCATTTTGGCCACATAACCTGGCAATTTGAAATAACTGATCATGGAATCGTTTTGGAGTCCGGCCGAAAGTCCGTTAGCCACATGAATGAGGGTGTCGAGCCCCACTACATCGCAGGTACGGAAGGTAGCGGATTTGGGACGGCCTAATACCGGACCAGTGAGTTTATCCACCTCTTCAACGGACAAGCCCATGCTTTCAACCAGGTGAAAGAGGTACATTATCCCGAACACACCGATGCGGTTGGCAATGAATGCCGGTGTGTCCTTGCAGCGAACTGTCGTTTTTCCTAAGAACAGATCGCCATAATGAGAAAGAAATTCGAGTACTTCGGGAGCAGTTGAGGAACCAGGAATAATCTCGAGTAAACGCAGGTATCGTGGAGGGTTAAAGAAGTGAGTACCGCAGAAATGTTTTTTAAAATCTTCACTGCGTCCATCTTCCATGAACGCTATCGGAATACCGGAGGTATTGGTAGTGATTAAGGTTCCCGGCTTTCTGAATTGTTCAACTTTTTCGAAGACCGTTTTCTTGACGTCCAACCGCTCTACGACTACTTCCATGATCCAGTCGCAGGTTGCAATGTCTTTCATGTTGTCTTCAAAGTTGCCTGTTGTTATTCGCGAGGCAAAGGACTTCCTGTACAATGCGGCGGGATTGGATTTCAGGGTAGCAGCTAACGCGTCATTTACAATTCGGTTTCTTACCAGCGGATGCCCGGTGTTTAGTCCTTTTTTCTCTTCTTCCGGAGTAAGGGCGGTGGGAACAATGTCGAGCAGCAAAACGCTGACACCGATATTGGCAAAATGACAAGCGATACGGGATCCCATGATTCCTGAGCCCAGAATCGCTACTTTATTAATTTTACGCATAGTACAGGGTGACAAGTATTCAAACTTAGAAGGTTTCTACGATGAAAACGGTGATTCGATGCAGGTTTTATCAACATTTTGTTTGAATGAAAAAAGGCCAGCATCACTGCCGGCCTTGAGCTGTTTCTTTTTCAATTATTTGGTTTGAGGGGGCATTACTTGCAGTGGGGGTTTGCCCATCAGCACCAGATGTGAAAACAGGAATTGTTCCATAGCACCGTAAAATTCAAATTTGTTCTCTTCGTTATGGAAACCATGGCCTTCATTTTCTTTCACCATATACTGTACTTCAATCTTGCGCTTTCGTAAAGCTTCTACAATCTGGTCGCTTTCAGCTTTATTTACACGAGGATCTTTCGCACCCTGGGCAATGAATAAAGGACAGCGGATGTTTTCAACGTTGAATACCGGTGAGGTTTTACGCATCATTAATGAATCTGCTTCATTGTGCGGGTTGCCAACCATGGTATACATCATTTCCAGGTAAGGTTTCCAGTATGGAGGGATGGTATTCATGAACGTGAACAGATTGGATACTCCTACATAATCAATCGCGCAGGCGTAAAGTTGAGGTGTAGAAGTGATTCCGGCAAGTGTTGCATATCCACCATACGATCCGCCATAGATGGCTATTTTTTTCGGATCTGCTATGCCTGATTTAATCAAGTAGTTGACTCCTTCGGTGATGTCGTCCTGCATCAGACGTCCCCATTGTTTGAAGGAAGCTTTCCAGAATGATTTGCCGTAACCGGTACTGCCACGGAAATTCATCTGTAAAACAGCATATCCCCGGTTGGCCAGGAATTGAACTTCCGGATTCCAGCCCCAGCTATCACGTGCCCAGGGTCCTCCGTGTGGATTAATAATAACCGGAAGGTTTCTGCCCTCTTTTACGCCGGCAGGTATTGTCAAATATCCATGAATGGTTAAACCGTCTTTTGTGGTGTAGGAGATGGGGCGCATTTCAGCCATGTCTGATTCTTTTATCCATGGACTTATATCATGCAGCTTCGTTAATTTATTGGTGGCTTTTTCATACAAATAAGCAGCTCCCAGACTTCTGTCACTGAAAGTTCGAATAATAAATTTGGTTTCATCAAGATTCATACTAGGAATGGAAATTCTATAACCCGGCAATTGAGTACTCAGCCGGTTGTACATTTCTTTAGTTTCGTTGTCAAGAAAGTAATATTCGTATTTGTCTTTTTCAATGCCGATCATCGTCAGTATTTTGCGTTTCCTCGAAAACATCAGATCGCTTACATCCACCAGTGAGTCTTCATAAATCACTGAAAGTTCTTTTCCGGTGTTTACATCCAGCAGAGCGATCACTTGCTTGTCGCGGCCAATGTTTGTTGAAACGTAAAGTTGCTGGTCGTCGAAAGTGAAAAACAGCGGACTTACTCCTTCTGTAAAATCATTGGTGAGCAGTGTCCGGAATTCTTCCTTGCCTTTATCACGTACCAGCAGACTCGATTTGACACCATCGGTCGTAACGGCAGCACGAACTTCCCCTGTATGATCTGTTACCCAACTTGAAATATTGCCCGGGTTTTTTGCCACCAGTTTCATTTCACCAGACGACAGAAACAACCGGTAAACATCAAATAATTCAGGGTTTTCCTTGTTCATTTCGATGAGTATCTCATCCGGGAAATCAACAAGCGGATCGGTTATCTGAACTCTGACACCTCTAAATGGCGTCAGATCTGTTTCGGTTTTTCCGTCGGTCGTTGCTATAAAGAGATGGAAATTTTCGTCTCCTCCGAAATCACGGGTATAAACCAGAGTACCTTTATTCTTCCAGAAATAACCACTAATGTCCCGATCTGTTACACTGGTAATGCGGGTTGCTTCCTTCTCTCCGATTTTCTGTACATGGATATTCATCCTGTTATTCCATGGAGCAAGGTAGGAGATCATTTCACCGTCCGGCGATATCTGAAAGCGTGCTTTTTCAGGATTACGAAAGAAATCACGGATTTCGTATTGTTTCACCTGCGCATTCAGGAGAGTAGGTAGGGCCAGCAAAATCGTGGCCAGTAGCATTTTTCTGAACATATTAGTCGTTTAAGGAGTGCTAATGTACTGGTTAATGGCCTAATGAATTCAGATTTCGGATAAGTCGATCCGGTCAGCCGACGAAACCGAGGTTTTAATCGCTGAATTGCAATAGGATATCGAATCCGGGAGATTTTAGTGTAAATTCCGTTAAACCTGTTATTTTTGCCTCCCCAAAGTAAAACGTATGAGCTTCGAGAAAATCATTTCCATCCCCGGCATGAGTGGTCTGTACAAAATGATTGCACAAATGCGTAATGGCGGTTTCGTAGTGGAGGCCTTGGCAGACGGTCGTCGTCTTCCGGTTTCATCCATGCAACGCATTATCATGTTGAAAGACATTGCTGTTTATACTATTGAAGATGATATACCGCTGTATAAAGTTTTCAAAAAGATGAAGGAACAGGATGAACTGACCATGTCGGCAGATCCCAAAGCGGATCCAGCGGAGTTAAAAGCGACGCTCAAGAAAATTCTACCTGAGTTCGATGAAGAGCGGGTCTATGCATCTGATATCCGTAAAATGTTCACGTGGTACAAGCTGGTGAAAGATATCGTGGGAACCCCGGAATCGGAGAAAGCGATGTTGGCTGAATTCGAAGGAGTAGCCTCCGCAGAGCCTGCCACTAAAGAAGAGGCTCCGAAAGAAGTAGAGGCGGCAGAAGAATCTCCGAAAAAGAAAACCACCCGCAAAAAGAAAGAAGAAACGGTTGCTCAGGATGGTGAACAGCCTGCGGAAGCACCCAAAAAGAAAACGACCCGCAAATCTGCCAAGTCAGAATAAGATAAATGCATTCCATTATTGGCGAAAAGCCGGCTTTATGCCGGCTTTTTCGTTGTTGAAACTTCCTTTTTATGCGTGTAATCCGACGCTTGATTGCTTGTATCTTCGCTCAATAAGATTAATTTCAAGAAAATAAACAGATGGATCAGATTACATCGTTAGCTGTTCAACGCACCTTTCTGCCTGAAGAACTGAATGTGAATTCGTGGGAGCAAATTGAAAAGTACTTTAACGAATTACTGGCAAGGGATATATCAGCCGCCCGTGAATTGAAGGCCTGGTTGCTCGACCGTAGCGAACTGGAAGCTTTCTTATCGGAAGATGCCGGTTGGAGATATATTCGGATGAGTTGTGATACCGCGAATGAAGAACTGGCTGCTGCTTTTAATTTTTTTGTGGGTGAAATTCAACCCAAAATAGCCCCGCTGAGTCATCGGCTTGATCTCAAACTATTATCCAGTAATGCGCTGGATTCACTTACCGGCCGGGCTTATGAAATTATGCTGCGGCAGGTGAAGAAACGAATTGAGATTTTTCGGGAAGAAAATGTCCCATTGATTGCCGATTTACAGCAGCAGGAGCAGGAGTTTTCTGCAATAACCGGTGCAATGACTATACAGGTGGAAGGCAAAGAGCTGACCCTCCAACAGGCTGCCAATTTTCTCGAAAGGAATGACCGAAAGCTGCGGGAAGAGGTGTATTACAAGATTTCGCAACGCAGACTGGAGGATAAAGATCGTTTGGATCAACTGATGGATGAATTAGTTGCCAAACGGCATCAGATTGCCTTGAATGCAGGTTTTAGTTCCTTCAGAGACTATATGTTTGCCAGTTTAGGACGGTTCGATTATACCGCTGAAGATTGTTTCCGGTTTCATGCATCCGTTGAGAAAAAAATTGTTCCGCTAAACAGCCGGATTGAGGAACTGAAGCGCAAAGAGCTTGGTCTTTCTGAACTGAAACCTTGGGATAGTCTGGCGGTCAAGGCGGATGAGCAACCGTTAAAACCTTTTCAGAACTCCGAAGAACTCATGTCTAAAACGATTGCGTGTTTTCATGAGATCAATCCATTCCTCGGCGATTGTATGCGCGCAATGCGGGATGCTGGCCGGCTTGATCTGGAATCAAGAAAAGGAAAAGCACCCGGGGGATATAATTATCCGCTCAATGAAACCGGACTGCCATTTATTTTCATGAATTCTACAAATACGCTTCGTGATATGGTAACCATGGTGCATGAAGGTGGACACGCTGTTCAATCAATCGTTGATAAACCGCTCGAATTGGTTGATTTTAAAAATATCCCCAGCGAAGTGGCTGAGCTGGCTTCCATGTCAATGGAATTGATCACAATGGAACACTGGCATCATTTCTTCAGTGATCCTGCCGACTTGAAAAAAGCCAAACGTAAACATCTGGAAGATGTGTTGAAAGGCTTGCCCTGGATTTCCTGTGTGGATGCATTTCAGCACTGGATATATACTCATGTGGGGCACACGAAAGAAGAAAGAGAAAGGATGTTCTCTGAATGTTTTGAACGTTTTGAAGGTAGGGTGGTGAACTGGTCCGGGCAGGAGAAATTCAGAGACAATCTCTGGCAAAAACAACTGCACATTTATGAGGTACCCTTTTATTATATCGAATATGGTTTCGCCCAGCTTGGTGCCATCGCAGTATGGAAAAATTATCGTGAACAGCCAACACAAACTATAGAAAATTATATCGGAGCTTTAAAGCTGGGATATACTGCATCTATCGGTGAAATTTATGAGCGTGCAGGAGTTCGGTTTGATTTCTCTGAAGAGTATGTAAAGGAACTCAGCGACTTTGTTCTGGCAGAATGGGAAAAACTGATTGAGGCATAATTGGCTTTTTCTTTATTTTTTTAACTCCCTGTAAATCAGGCTTAAAATTAACTGTCGGGATGAAACCTTTTTGCGGTTTCAACGAATAAGATTAACTTGTTAAGGCGTATTCATGTTTAGTTCGATTTCACCAGTTGTTCTTGTAGCGCTCAGTGGCAGTGTTTTGTCACTGGTGCTGATTATTTGGCTACTGGTAAGGAAGACTAAAAAGAGAGTAGATGACGAGTCTTCATTGGTTTCTTTGTTCGAACAACAGCCTGAAGCCTGGGTCATTCTGGATGGTATCCAGTTAAAGGCCATCAAGGCCAATCAGAAAGCCATGAATCTGTTCGGCGTCTATCGTGAGCAATTTCTCTCTAAACTTCAGTTTGCGAAATTATTCGAAGAAGATCTTGGTGATGATGAAGTGCAGCTTTTGCTAAATGCAGTTGACAATAATACATTTCAGAATAAGCTGCTCACGTGCCGAGCTATTAATGGAAGAGTTTTTAAGACCAGTGTGAGTATTTCACGTGTACACCAGGGTAATCTTTTTTGTCGTTTTGCCGAGCCACTCGAACAGGCGGTGCCGGTAGTTTCATTACCCCCTTCCGGGAATGCAGAATTGCAGGCGTCATCACAACCGGTTATCACTCCGTTGGAGGAAGAGAAGCCGTTGGAAAGAACACCTGAATCCCGGCCCGAAACGCAGGAGATTCCGGTGATGAAGCAGGAGCAGGCACCGGCACCGGGGGCAATCATGGCAGCTGCAGCTGATGCTATCGCAGTTGTTGGTTTTGATCAGAAGCTTATTGAAGTGAACGCTGCCTTCTCCGCACTGACAGGATATGAAACCGAAGAACTCAAAACGCTTGGTTTTGATCATATTATCCACCCGGGCGAAGCATTGCTGCATGAAAACTGGTTTTCTGAACTAAGCGATGGAAAATACAGGGTATCACGCACAGAAAGGAAAATTATTAAGAAAGACGGTAAGCCGGCACAGTTAGAATTGTTAGGGGCGAGTTTGCCTTCCCGGCAATCGGTGATAATTACAGCTGTTGATAACAGTAAACTTCGTGAAACCCAGTTGCAGCTGATGCGAAACAGGGAAAACCTGCTGGCGCTGGTTGAGAATACAGGTGAGTCGATATTCTCTGTTGATGCCCTGAACCGGATTACGGTAATGAATCAGCAATACCGTGAATTTTTCCGGGCGAGGTACGGAGTTACGCTCGAAGAAGGAATGAACTTCGAAGAGCAACTGGGCTCCGAGGAACGGAGAGTCTGGAAAGACAGGTTTCGCAAAGTTCTTCAGGGACAGACAGAGAGTTATCGGGATGAAATTACCGGAATCGATGGTGCTCGAAGGGTATTTGAAGTTGTGCTGTATCCGGTACGCGATGAAGATGGACTGATTACAGGTATTACTTATGCCGGAAGAGATATAACTTCCCGGATTGAACAGGAGGATGAATTGCGGGAAGCCAAGGAGAAGGCCGAACAGGCCACCCGGGCTAAATCAGAGTTTCTGGCGGTGATGAGTCATGAAATACGGACTCCGTTGAACGGCCTGATTGGCATCTCTGAATTACTCAATAGTACCAGTCTTGACAACCAGCAAAAGGAGTATCTGGATATTATCCGTCTGAGCGGTGAAGCCTTGCTGCAGGTGATCAGCGATATTCTTGATTTTTCGAAGCTGGAAGCGAATAAAATGCAGTTGGAATATGTGCCGTTTCATCTGGCAGATGCCGTTTCGGAAACGCTTACGATTCTTTCCGGAAGAGCTATCGAAAAGGGCCTCGAACTGACTTCTGCGATTGCTCCGGATGTTCCTTCTACCGTAATTGGTGATAAAGCCCGCTTACGTCAGATTCTGATGAACCTGGTGGGCAATGCTATTAAATTTACTGAACGGGGTGGGGTGGAGGTCTCAGTGCAGCTACGACGCTCTCAACTGGCCGAAATTGAACTTGAATTCGGAGTAAAAGATACCGGGGTTGGGATTGATCCTGATCAGGCGGAGAAACTGTTTACGGCGTTTACACAGGCAGATCCTTCAACTTACAGAAAATATGGAGGTACCGGCCTCGGACTTACCATCTGTAAAACACTCGTTGGATTAATGGGCGGCAAAATCTGGGTCGAAAGCAAAGTGGGGGAGGGAAGTACCTTTTACTTTACCATGTTGGTAATGGAAACGAAAGAGGATCCATCTGCAAATTCAACCGCCAGGAAAGAAGAAAAGAAACCGGTTTCAACCACCAACAGCAATATTTCTGCAAAGCTGTCGGAGGAGTTCCCTGCTAAGATTCTACTTGCAGAAGATAACGATATCAATCGGTTGCTGGCCGGAAAACTCTTTGAACGCCTGGGCTACCAGATTCACGCTGTGGCCAATGGAAAAGAAGCCTTCGACCTGTTGAAACTTGAATCGTTTGATATCGTATTTATGGATGTCCAGATGCCGGAATGGGATGGTTTGGAAGCCACCCGTAATATCCGCAAAGAAAACCTGGCCAGCGGTCAACCTGTTATCATTTCCATGACGGCTTTTGCCGGACAGGATGATAAAGAGGCTTGTCGGGAAGCCGGAATGGACGATTATATTTCCAAACCCATTACGCTTGATGATATTGAAAACGTGTTGAGAAAATGGGTGGGTAAACATTCTCCGGGTATGAAAAATACAACTCAGGTTTCAGGTGCAAAAGGAATTCCAGATGCGTTGGTGGATCAATCTTCCATTCAACGTCTGATGGATATCGGCAAACAAACAGATCCTGGTTTTCTTCAGCAGGTACTTGATATGTTTATGAAGCAGGCTCCTGCTGATATTGATGAAATTAAAAAAGCCCTGGATGCAGGAGATTTTACAACCCTTTGGAAGATGGCGCATAAATTAAAAGGTACCAGTCTGAATATCGGTGCCTTGCGCCTTTCAGCAGTTTGCAGAGAAATTGAGAAGAAAGGAAGAAATCTCGAAACCAATGGATTATTAGGTCTTGTGATGCAACTGGAAACAGACTATAAGTCAACCATCACCGAATTAAAGAATCTGTTCCAATACAATTAACTACTGGAAATCAGGTCGTTATGCTTATTCTTGCCGCCTGGTTCATTCGGAAAATAATTTTAAACCTTACTTGATAAATAGAAAACTCTGTTTATCTTTGCACTCCAATTAAAAGAACGGCAATGATTATTGTTCCAATTAAAGAAAACGAAACAATCGATAAGGCTCTCAAAAAGTACAAGAAGAAATTTGAGAAAACCGGTACTGTAAAGCAGTTACGTGCCCGTCAGGCGTTTGAAAAGCCATCGATTACCCGTCGTACTGAGATTAAAAAGGCGATCTACAAGAACCACCTTCAGCTTCAGGCTGTTCAGGCTTAATTACTTGTAGCCCCTTCAGGATATAATCCGGATTCAGCAATGAGTCCGGATTTTTTATTGTTATTCATTTATAGGCGAATAAATACGCTTCAGCGACTTATTCAACACGGTTAGTCAATAAATCCCGTTTTTCATTTGGGGTTCGGGCATGGTGAGCATTATCTTTATCGTGTCCACCTGACCTTTTACCTACGAGTGATATGGCGCAAAACGACAGAGAGCGATTTCTTGATTATCTCAGATTCGAAAAGAGAAGTTCGGGACATACCGTAATTGCTTATGAAACCGATTTGATCCAGTTTGAGGATTATCTCGTTACCCAATACCAAACCGACGACTCGAGAGAAGCGACGCATATGATGATTCGCTCGTGGATTGTTTCGATGATGGAGGCGGGAATGGATCCCCGGTCGGTGAACAGGAAAATTACGACCCTTCGCACCTTTTTCCGGTTTCTGGTCCGCCAGGGAGATCTTCAAAGGAGTCCGATGCTGAAAGTGCAGGCACCAAAAACGAAGAAGAAGCTCCCGGAGTACATCGACGAGAAAAAGATGGAGTTGTTGTTGTCGCCCGATGAAGTTGAAAAAGAGGATTTTGGTGCGTTTCGTGATTTTCTGGTAATCGATTTCTTCTATAGAACAGGCGTTCGTTTATCAGAGATGATACAGTTGAAAGTAGCGGATGTCAATCTCTATAATCTCACCATAACGGTACTGGGTAAACGTAATAAAGTCCGGCAGATTCCCGTTACACTGGCCTTTAAATCGATGTTGCAGGAGTATCTGTCGTTTCGTCGTAAATATATGACAGAACACGGCACAACGCACGACTTTTTCTTCGTCGATAATAAGGGTAACCAAATGAGTCCGGGGTTCGTTTACAAACTTGTGAAATCAAATATCAGCAAGGTGTCAACCGGCAGAAAAAGGAGTCCGCACGTATTGCGGCACAGCTTTGCCACTGCGATGCTGAACCACGGCGCTGATATCAATGCCATCAAGGAACTACTCGGACACAGCAGCCTGGCTGCCACACAGGTGTACACGCACAATTCCATTGAAAAACTGAAGGAGATCTATAAGCAAGCCTTCCCCAAAGCATAACACTTTAAAACTATATAACTATGAAAGTGAAAGTTCAATCCATCCACTTCGATGCCGATCAGAAGCTGATTAACTTTATTGAAGACAAAGTGGATAAACTGACGCAGTTTTACGAGTCGATCATCGACAGTGAAGTGTATCTGCGTCTTGATAAATCTGATGCCGGTGACAATAAAATCGCCGAAATAAAGATCACCACGCCGGGCAAAACGCTCTTCGCAAAAGAACAATGCAAAACCTTCGAAGAAGCTACTGATAACGCGGTAGAAGCATTACGACGCCAGATCACAAAACACAAAGAGAAGCAGCGGGGAGATTAATAATTTCCCCTCCTGACATAAAAACGGATACGGCTCGTATCCGTTTTTTTTATTTCTTAGCAGTAAATTAAACACACACATGAATCGTATCATTACAATTGCAGCCTTGCTCTTTTTAGGGCAAGCTTCACAGGCACAATCACCGAATGAGTCAGCTCCGGTGAGAAAGCCAGTAAAGGTTTCTTTATCAGACCATGCCGCTACCGGCCATAACAAAGGTCCCGTTACTGCGCCTTCAACAACAGCACTTTGGGATATCCAGGATTACTTTGCAATAGATACTGTTACAACCAACAACGGTGGGTTTGCCGGTGTGGCCTGGGTAGGCAATGAATGGTGGGTATCGCAATGGGCAAAAGACTCTCTTTTCACCATTGATGCTTCCGGAAACCTGATTTCAGGTTTTAAAATTGCCGGTGTAGGTACTCTCACTTCCGGAGCCAGAAGCATGACGTATGATGGTACCAATCTGTATATCGCAGACAATACACCCACCATCAAAATTGTGAATCCGGCTACCAAAACATTAACAGGTACAATCGACGTTTCGGCAGTAGGCTTCAATGCACGTGCCATCACTTATGCGCAGGCCATCAACGGAGGTGCCGGTGGATTCTACATCGGAAACTTCGGAAATGATATTGCTGAAGTGAGTCTGACCGGAACAGTTCTTAATACAATTTCCGCAAGTACACATACCCTTACGGCTATTTACGGGCTCGCATATGATGATTTAAGTGCTGGTGGACCATTCCTATGGGCTTTTGACCAAGGCACACAAAACCCAGCTGCGGATGCAAAACTTTATCGTTTGTCACTACCTACAGGAGCGCCAACAACTGTTATTCATAATGTAAATACAGATATTGGCGCATTGTCCAATACTGGCATTGCCGGTGGAGTATTTATCACCGACTCTTATGCACCGGGTGAGTTAACTATCGCAGGAGTAATTCAGGGAACCCTTGATATCCTTTTCGCTTATGAACTGGATTCATCTTCAACTGTAATGTATGATGGAGCAGTTAGCCGTGTGAATTTTACACCGATGAATACCTTGGTACCTGATGAACACATGGCTACAACTACTTTCCCGTTGGAAGTAGAGAATCTTACTCCATTGTATCCGGTAACTATTAATGCCACCGTAACGGTTTCTCAGGGCGGAAGCCCAGTTGGAACATATACGGGATCTGCTTCAAACGTACCTTCAGCAACTGTTGCTACCATAAGTACCACTGGTTCGCTTACTCCAACCGGTATTACCGACTATGATGTTCAGGCTGTAATAAGTCTTGTTGGTCAAAGTGACGCAGATGCATCCAACGACTCATCAAATTTTACAATTTCTGTAACTGATACCACCTTCGCTCTTGATAATGGACAAATTACAGGTTCATTGGGAATTGGAGGTGGTACCGGTGGTACACTTGGTCAGATCTTCACTCTAAATGTCAATGATGTGATCACAACAGTAACTGCGGCCTTTAACGGTCCTACCAGTGGTGATTCAACCCGTATTGTTGTATATGATTTCACCGGCACACCTAACTTAATGGTTGGTGAATCTGATTATTATGTATTCTCTGATGATGACACCAATGGTGTAGTGCTGGATTTGCCGGTTCGTAATATGTCTGGTAACCCGTTAAATCTTACAGCAGGTACTTATTACTTCGGTGTAGAAGAATATGCAGCGAATGTTACGCTGGCCACTTCTGATTTCAACTGGCGCCCAGCCATTACCTGGGTGACCTTTGGTACCACTCCCTGGTCTCCAAATGAAAACTTTGGCTTTGAGCGTATTTATGTATTGCGTCCGAACACTGGAAACAGCATCACTTCACTTCTGGAGACACCGGCCATCAAAACCATCGAAATGTATCCGAACCCAACTACCTCAGAAGTTAACTTCAAACTTGAGAAAGGTGTAGTAACCTTCGATGTGATGGATCTTCGCGGAGCTGTAGTGCGTCAAGCCCACTTTGAAAATCCGGTTCAGAAAGGCCAGGTATCTCTTGCGGGATTACCTGCAGGCGTTTATCAGGTTCGTGCCCGCGACATCAATGGCATGAGCTATGTATCGCGTTTGGTAAAGCAATAAGATAAAAAAATCACATGCCGTCGGTTATCAGTACGTTACTGAAAACCGACGGCTTTTTCATTAAATCACTGTAAATCAGCAATTATCTGTAGGTTTTGCCATGGATTCCGCCATAAGCTGCAATTTGAAGCAGGAAAAGCCTGATTTTTTGAAAAAAATTCAACCTCACCTCTTGTTTGGAAAAAACAATTCACTAAATTTGCAGTCCCATTTTGGGGAGTATCTTGTAGTTCCTTGAAATACAAGCCGATGTAGCTCAGATGGCCAGAGCTACTGATTTGTAATCAGTGGGTCGGGGGTTCGAATCCCTCCATCGGCTCAAATTAATTCCGGGTGGACACGTACTACTCCGGTGTGGCGCCGGCTGCGGTGCCAGAAGTTACTGGGGAGATAGCCAAGTGGCCAACGGCAACAGACTGTAAATCTGTCCTCTTCGGAGTTCGAAGGTTCGAATCCTTCTCTCCCCACAGGATCTTCTTTATCAGGAGTCGGAAATTATCAGGCTGACAACCGGTTGAAGAAGTAAATAGTGCAAGCGGAAGTAGCTCATTTGGTAGAGCATCAGCCTTCCAAGCTGAGGGTAGCGAGTTCGAGCCTCGTCTTCCGCTCCAGAGTGAAAAGAGTGTAGTGGAGTGCGAGTCCGGGAGAGCCGAAAGGCGAACGTGGGACCGAAAAGCTACAAGGATGAACCAATCGCATACGGGAAATGTCCGTATCGATTGTTTCTGTCATTCGGAAACATTGCCAATGTAGCTCAGTCGGTAGAGCACATCCATGGTAAGGATGAGGTCACCAGTTCGATCCTGGTCATTGGCTCAAAGAGAATTAACGATTAGTAAAAACACATAAATTAACACCTTCATAAAATGGCTAAAGAGAAATTTGACCGTTCCAAGCCACACGTAAACATTGGAACCATTGGTCACGTTGACCACGGTAAGACCACCCTTACTGCTGCAATCACAAACGTTCTTTCACAGCAGGGTCTGGCGGAGAAAAGAGATTTCTCCTCCATCGACAACGCACCAGAAGAAAAAGAACGCGGTATCACAATTAACACGGCTCACGTAGAGTATCAGACGGCTAACCGTCACTATGCTCACGTTGACTGTCCGGGTCACGCTGACTATGTAAAGAACATGGTTACAGGTGCTGCCCAGATGGATGGAGCGATCCTCGTAGTAGCTGCTACAGATGGTCCTATGCCACAAACCCGCGAGCACATCCTTCTCGCACGTCAGGTAGGTGTTCCGAAGATCGTTGTATTCATGAACAAAGTTGACGCAGTTGACGATCCTGAACTGCTTGACCTCGTTGAAATGGAGATCCGCGAACTTCTTTCATTCTACGATTACGATGGCGACAACACGCCGATCATCCGTGGTTCTGCACTTGGTGGCTTGAACCTCGACGGCAACTGGGTACCAAAGATCATGGAACTCATGGATGCTGTAGATACTTACATTCCGCTGCCTCCGCGTGAAGTTGACAAGCCTTTCCTTATGCCAATCGAAGACGTATTCTCGATCACTGGTCGTGGTACAGTTGCTACTGGTCGTATCGAGCGTGGTGTAATCAACTCAAACGATTCAGTTGAAATCATCGGTATGCAGGATGAGAAACTCACTTCAACCGTTACTGGTGTAGAGATGTTCCGTAAGATTCTTGACCGTGGTGAAGCTGGTGACAACGTTGGTCTCCTCCTCCGTGGTATTGAGAAAACAGACATCCGTCGCGGTATGGTTATCGCGAAGCCGGGTTCTATCAAGCCGCATAAAAAATTCAAGGCTGAGATCTACGTTCTTAAGAAAGAAGAAGGTGGTCGTCACACTCCGTTCCACCAGAAATACCGTCCTCAGTTCTACTTCCGTACAACTGACGTAACGGGTGAGATCACTCTTTCTGATGGTCGTGAAATGGTAATGCCTGGTGATAACGTAACTATCACTGTTGAGCTGATCCAACCGATCGCTATGGATAAAGGTCTCCGTTTCGCGATCCGCGAAGGTGGCCGTACCGTAGGTGCAGGTCAGGTAACTGAGATCATCGAATAATACGAGCAAAATATACAGGTGTTCGTCCCGGCCTGACGGTTGGGACGCACCTGTTTAATAGAAGTAAGCAGTTTGAGGCTTATCCGCTCATTGAGCGGGATGAAGTTTAAGGCTTAAAGTTTAAGGTTGAAGACAGTTCCTATTCAGATTTTATGGTTTAACCGTAAAACTGATAACTGATAACCGAAAACTGACAACTGACAACTGACAACTGACAACTGACAACTGTCAACTGAATACGGGTGTAGCTCAATTGGTAGAGTAGCGGTCTCCAAAACCGTTGGCTGGGAGTTCGAGTCTCTCCACCCGTGCGAGTACAGAGTGAGAAAGAGAAAGAGAGCGAGTACAGAAAGAGAAAGAGAAAGAGAAAGAGAAAGAGAGCGAGTACAGAAAGAGAAAGAGAGTTAGTACAGAGTGAGAAAGAGAAAGAGAGCGAGTACAGAAAGAGAAAGAGAAAGAGAAAGAGAAAGAGAAAGAGAAAGAGAAAGAGAAAGAGTACAGAGCGAGAAAGAGAGTTAGTACAGAGTGAGAAAGAGAAAGAGAGCGAGTACAGAAAGAGAAAGAGAAAGAGAAAGAGAAAGAGTACAGAGCGAGAAAGAGAGTTAGTACAGAGTGAGAAAGAGAAAGAGAAAGAGAAAGAGTACAGAGTGAGAAAGAGAGTGAGTACAGAAAGAGTGAGGAAGAGTGGAGGCTCAGTGTTTGAGCCGCAGTTGAACCGATCCGCTGCTGACTCGGGAAAACAAGAATCTGAAAAAGTAAATTAATAAATACAGTCGTACAATGGAAAAGATCAAGGCTTACATTCAGGATTCGTACAACGAGCTCGTGAACAAAGTATCATGGCCTACCTGGGCAGAACTGCAAGGCAGTGCTATCGTTGTACTCGTTGCCACCTTGATTTTTGGTATGGTGATCTTCCTCATCGACGCCATTTTTCAGGGAACTCTCAACGTTATTTATAACCTCTTTGCATAATCAGCCATGTCAGAAACGACAACCGGAAATAAGAAGTGGTATGTAATCCGCGCCATCAGTGGCAAGGAGAAGAAAGTCAAGCAGTATATCGAAAGTGAGATCATACGTGCCGGCCTTTCCGACTATGTATCGCAGGTACTCATTCCGATGGAGAAGTATTACCAGATCAAAGACGGTAAGAAAATCTCCAAGGAGCGTGCGCATTTACCGGGCTACGTTTTGCTCGAAGCTGAGCTGGTAGGAGAGATTCCTCACATCATTGAAAATACAACAGGAGTGATTGGCTTCCTTGGTTCCAAGGGCGAACCTCCAACACCTCTTCGTCAGAGTGAAGTGTACCGCATCCTCGGAAAGGTAGATGAACTCGTTGACAGCGAAGAGGTGATTAATATTCCGTTTGTAGTTGGAGAGACCGTTAAAGTAATTGACGGACCTTTCAACAGTTTCTCAGGCGTAATTGAAGAAGTAAACGAAGAGAAGAAGAAGCTGAAAGTGATGGTGAAGATCTTCGGTCGCAAAACACCGCTTGAGCTCAGCTACATGCAAGTAGAAAAAGAATCGTAACACTTGTATCGGTTGACTGATTCCGGACGGCTTCCACCCCGGATGAAAAGTCATCTCTCCCCGATAACAGGTCCGATATAATTAACAAAAACAATGGCAAAAGAAATAGGCGCACTTATCAAATTACAGGTGAAAGGCGGCGCTGCGAATCCTGCACCTCCCATCGGACCGGCACTCGGTGCGAAAGGGGTGAACATCATGGAATTCTGCAAGCAGTTCAATGCGCGCACGCAGGATAAAGCCGGCCAGATACTGCCAGTAATCATCACCGTTTACACTGATAAGTCATTCGACTTCATCATCAAAACGCCTCCTGCATTCGTGCAGCTCCTCGAGGCGGCTAAAATTCAAAAAGGTTCAGCTGAATCCAACCGTAAAAAAGTTGGAACCGTAACCTGGGATCAGATCCAGAAAATTGCTGAAGGCAAAATACAGGACATGAACTGCTTCACCATCGAATCAGCGATGAAAATGATAGCAGGATCTGCCCGTTCTGCCGGTATCAATGTAGAAGGAACACCTCCCTGGCAACAGTAAGACTGATCGCGGTATCGGGAAATCGCTCGCTGCTTCCCGTGATCCGATACCGGAACAATTATAAACTCAGAATCAGAAAATGGCTAAGTTAACGAAGAACCAAAAGGTAGCTTACGCGAAAGTAGATGCTAACAAAGCCTACAGCCTGCAGGATGCCACCAAGCTGGTGAAGGAAGCTACCTTCACAAAGTTTGATGCATCCGTTGACCTGAGTGTACGTTTGGGCGTAGATCCACGTAAAGCCAATCAAATGGTACGTGGTATCGTGACCCTCCCGCATGGAACAGGTAAAACTGTTCGTGTGCTGGTACTGTGCACTCCCGACAAAGAGCAGGAAGCCCGCGAAGCCGGCGCCGATCACGTAGGACTCGACGATTACATCCAGAAAATCGAAGGCGGTTGGACAGATGTAGACATCGTGATCACTATGCCCGGTGTTATGGCGAAAGTGGGTAAGCTGGGTAAGATCCTGGGCCCCCGTAACCTCATGCCAAACCCCAAAACCGGTACCGTTACCAACGATGTCGGCAAGGCGGTGAAAGAGGTTAAATCGGGTAAAATCGACTTCAAGGTAGACAAAACCGGAATCATCCATGCCTCAATCGGCAAGGTGTCTTTCGATCCTGCCAAGTTGTACGATAACGCTCACGAATTACTCCAGACTATCGTTAAGCTCAAACCATCTGCTGCAAAAGGTACATACCTCAAAAGTATTGCCGTTAGCAGTACGATGAGCCCGGGAATCCGCATTGATGCGAAAACCATCGCCGGGTAAAATCACTAACACGAATTCGTCAAATGACAAGAGAAGAAAAGAACCAGATCATCGATGAATTAGTGGCGACACTGAGTCAGTTCCCAAGTTTCTATATCACAGATATCGACACACTGAACTCAGAAAAGACATCCAAACTGCGCCGTATGTGTTATAATCAGCAGGTGCAGCTGAAGGTGGCTAAAAATTCTCTGATCAAGAAAGCACTCGAGCGTATCGAGGGTGACTATAGCCAGATTATCCCAACCCTGAAAGGCTCTTCAGCCATCATGGCTTGTGAAACAGCTAGTCAACCGGCTCGTCTGATCAAGGATTTCCGCAGAGACAGCGGTAAAGACGCTACTAAACCCGCGCTGAAGAGCGCTTATATCGACGGTGGAGTTTACGTTGGAGACAATCAGCTGGATGCTCTCGCATCACTGAAGTCCAAAAACGAACTCATCGGCGATGTTATCGGCCTTCTTCAGTCACCGGCCAAATCCGTTATCTCCGGCCTCAAAGGTCAGGGTGGCAAGATTGCCGGTATCCTCAAAACCCTGGAAGAGCGTGCAGCCTAAGCTTCGCAGCGTAGCCTGAAACGTGGTTAAAAACCTTCCGAAAATCAACAAACAACAAAAAAACAAAATCAGTAACTCCTAAAAATTTAAATAAAATGGCAGATCTTAAAGCATTCGCTGAGCAACTCGTGAACCTTACCGTTAAAGAAGTTCAGGAACTTGCAACTATTCTGAAAGATGAATACGGTATCGAGCCGGCTGCTGCTGCAGTAGCTGTTGCAGCTCCTGCTGCTGGTGGTGGTGCCGCAGCCGCTGAAGAGAAAACTTCATTCGACGTTATCCTCAAGAGCGCAGGTGCTAACAAACTTGCAATCGTGAAACTCGTGAAAGACCTTACTGGTCTTGGTCTGAAAGAAGCGAAAGACCTCGTTGACGGCGCTCCAAAGCCCCTCAAAGAAGGCGTTTCTAAGGATGAAGCGAACGCGCTCAAAACCCAGCTCACTGAAGCCGGTGCTGAGGTTGAAGTTAAGTAATTGACTTTCAATCATCTAATAGACCTGTTCCACCCGTTCGGTGGAACAGGTCTTTCCCATTTTCTAACCCCTGCCCGTTAGGGGAATCCGAACGGTTGTTAAACACTTAAAAACTCCTTCGCCTTGACTACACTAAACAGTCTCACCACAGAGAAGTCAGCAACCAACCGAATTAATTTCAGTAAGAGCAAACACAGGATCGAGTATCCTGATTTTCTCGAAATACAATTGAAGTCGTTCCGCGACTTCTTTCAACTGGAAACCACAGCCGATAACCGTACACAGGAAGGGCTGTATAAGGTGTTCAGTGAGAATTTCCCTATTACCGACTCACGTAACAATTTCGTGCTGGAGTTCCTCGATTATTTCGTGGACCCGCCCCGCTATTCGATCGAAGAGTGTATCGAACGCGGTTTGACCTACAGTGTTCCACTGAAGGCTAAGCTGAAATTGTATTGTACAGATCCGGAGCATGAGGATTTCGAAACGATCGTTCAGGACGTGTATCTGGGAACTATCCCATACATGACACCGAAAGGTACTTTTGTGATCAACGGCGCGGAGCGCGTGGTAGTAAGTCAGCTTCACCGTTCACCAGGTGTGTTCTTCGGCCAGAGCCGTCACGCCAACGGTACCAAGCTGTACTCTGCACGTGTGATTCCTTTTAAAGGATCATGGATCGAGTTCGCGACCGACATCAACAATGTGATGTATGCGTACATCGACCGTAAGAAAAAATTCCCGGTTACCACACTCCTGCGTGCCATCGGTTTCCAGACCGATAAAGACATCCTTGAGCTTTTCGGTCTCGCTGATGAGATCAAAGTCAGCAAGGCGGGACTCAAGAAGGTAGTAGGCCGTAAGCTGGCAGCACGGGTGCTGAAAAGCTGGCTCGAAGACTTCGTGGATGAGGATACCGGTGAAGTAGTTTCCATCGAACGTAATGAAGTGATCCTCGAGCGTGAAACCATTCTCGAAGATGACCATATTGATATGATTGTAGAAGCAGGTGTGAAGTCTGTTATCCTCCACAAGGAAGATGCAAACACCAACGATTACGCTATCATCTACAATACCCTTCAGAAGGATACTTCCAACTCTGAAAAAGAAGCGGTAGAACATATCTACCGTCAGCTGCGTAACGCTGAGCCACCAGATGAAGAAACTGCCCGTGGTATCATCGACAAGCTGTTCTTCTCTGACAAGCGTTATGACCTCGGAGAGGTGGGTCGTTTCCGTCTGAACCGTAAACTGCAATTGAATATCGCTGAAGATACCAAGGTATTGACCAAGGAAGATATCATCGCGATCATCAAATATCTGATCGAACTGATCAACGCAAAAACAATCGTTGATGATATCGATCACTTAAGTAACCGTCGTGTACGTACCGTTGGTGAACAGCTCTACTCTCAGTTTGGTGTAGGTCTGGCCCGTATGGCCCGTACCATCCGCGAACGTATGAACGTACGCGATAACGAGGTGTTCACTCCGGCTGATCTGATCAATGCGAAGACATTGTCGAGCGTGATCAATTCATTCTTCGGTACGAACCAGCTGAGCCAGTTCATGGATCAGACCAACCCGCTGGCAGAGATCACGCATAAGCGTCGTCTCTCCGCCCTCGGACCAGGCGGTCTCTCCCGTGAGCGTGCAGGCTTCGAGGTTCGTGACGTTCACTATACGCACTATGGTCGCCTCTGTACCATCGAAACACCGGAAGGTCCGAACATCGGTCTGATTTCTTCCCTCTGCGTGTATGCGAAAATCAATACCCTCGGTTTCATCTCCACACCTTACCGTCACGTTGTAGAAGGTAAAGTGGATATCACTTCTGATGTAACATATCTTACTGCTGAAGAAGAAGACACCAAGGTTATTGCGCAGGCGAATGCTCCGGTTGACGAAGCCGGGAACTTCACCCGTGGTCGTGTAACAGCTCGTTTCGAAGGTGACTTCCCGATCGTTGAACCCAAAGATCTCCATCTCATCGATGTAGCTCCGAACCAGATTGCCTCGATTGCGGCATCCCTGATTCCCTTCCTCGAGCACGATGACGCGAACCGCGCCCTGATGGGATCGAACATGCAACGTCAGGCTGTACCGCTGCTCCGTCCACAGGCACCGATTGTAGGTACCGGACTGGAAGGCCATGTAGTACGCGACAGCCGTGTACTCATCAACTCCGATTATAGCGGTATTGTTGAGTATGTAGATGCCAATGAAATTCATATCCGCAACCAGCGCACGGAAGACGAGAAACTCGTTTCTTTCGAGGACGATGTGAAAGTATATCGCTTAACCAAGTTCCAGAAAACCAACCAGAACACCTGTATCAACCTCAAGCCGATCGTGAAGAAAGGGGATAAGGTAAAACAAGGACAGGTACTCTGCGAAGGATACGCTACACAAGGCGGAGAGCTGGCACTCGGACGTAACCTCAAAGTGGCGTTCATGCCGTGGAAAGGATACAACTTCGAGGATGCCATCGTAATCTCTGAGCGTGTAGTGCGTGAAGACATCTTTACTTCCCTGCATATCGACGAGTACTCTCTCGAAGTACGCGACACCAAACGTGGTCTCGAAGAACTGACTGCTGATATTCCAAACGTAAGTGAAGAAGCTACCCGCGAGCTCGATGAGCATGGTTTGATCCGTGTTGGTGCTGAAGTAGGTGAGGGAGATATCCTGATCGGTAAGATTACACCGAAAGGAGAAACAGATCCTTCACCGGAAGAGAAACTGCTGCGTGCGATCTTCGGTGATAAAGCCGGTGACGTAAAAGACGCATCTCTGAAAGTTCCGCCATCTGTTAAAGGTGTGGTGATTGATAAGAAACTCTTCTCCCGTGCTATCAAGGACAAGCGTGGCCGCGACGAAGAGAAAAATATCATCGCCCGCTTCGATGCCGAACAGGATAAAGAACTTGCTGAAGTGAAAGCTCAGCTCATCGATAAACTCTTTATGCTGGTGAGTGGTAAAACTTCACAGGGTGTGATGAACGCTTATAAGGAAGTAGTTATTCCGAAAGGAGCGAAGTTTACTCAGAAGATGCTGGCGGATCTTGATTATAACAATATCAATCCGACCAAGTGGACAACAGATAAAGACAAGAATGAAATGATCACCCGTTTGCTCACGAATTACAACGTGAAATCAAACGAAGTGATTGCTGCCTTCAAGCGCAAGAAATTCCAGGTACAGATCGGTGACGAACTGCCAACCGGAATCATGCAGCTGGCCAAGGTATATATCGCCAAAAAGCGTAAGCTGAAAGTAGGAGATAAGATGGCGGGTCGTCACGGTAACAAGGGTATTGTTGCCCGTATCGTTCGTGATGAAGACATGCCTTACCTCGACGACGGAACACCTGTAGATATCGTACTCAACCCGTTGGGCGTACCATCACGTATGAACCTCGGGCAGATTTACGAAACCGTACTGGCCTGGGCCGGAGAGAAGCTGGGAGTGAAGTTCGCTACCCCGATCTTCGATGGTGCACACCTTGATGAAATCGATCATTATGTAACCAAAGCAGGCCTGCCGAAGTTCGGATCTTCTTACCTCTTCGACGGAGGTACCGGAGAACGTTTCCACCAGCCGGCAACAGTAGGTATTATCTACATGCTTAAACTGGGTCACATGGTAGATGATAAGATGCACGCGCGTTCAATCGGACCATACTCGCTCATCACACAGCAACCGTTGGGTGGTAAGGCGCAGTTCGGTGGACAGCGTTTCGGTGAGATGGAGGTGTGGGCGATCGAAGCATTCGGTGCTGCCAACATCCTGCAGGAACTCCTCACTGTGAAATCTGACGACGTAATGGGTCGCGCAAAGGCATACGAGTCGATTGTAAAAGGCGACAATATGCTGCAACCGGGTATCCCCGAATCCTTCAACGTGTTACTCCACGAATTACAGGGTCTCTGTCTCAAAGTCACGCTCGACTAAGAGCGGGACATACCCGAACAACATTCTAATCGACTAACGTTCACGTTATACCGAAAAACAAAACATGGCGGCGAAAAAAGAACAAAAGCTGAAAAGCAATTTCACCAAAATAACCATCAGCCTGGCCAGCCCCGAGAATATCCTTGAGCAATCAAGCGGGGAAGTCCTCAAGCCTGAAACCATCAATTACCGCACGTACAAACCCGAGCGTGACGGTCTTTTCTGCGAGCGCATTTTCGGTCCTGTGAAGGACTGGGAATGTCATTGCGGTAAGTATAAGCGTATCCGCTACAAGGGTATTGTATGCGACCGCTGCGGGGTGGAGGTGACTGAAAAGAAAGTGCGTCGCGAGCGCATGGGTCACATCACGCTCACCGTTCCGGTAGCACATATCTGGTACTTCCGTTCATTGCCGAACAAAATCGGTTATCTGCTCGGTCTTCCAACCAAAAAGCTGGATCTGATCATCTACTACGAACGTTACGTGGTGATTCAGGCCGGTGTGAAAGCAGAAGCCGGTGTAAATTACCTCGACTTCCTTACCGAAGAAGAGTATATCACGCACATGGAGACGCTGCCGAAAGACAATCAGCATCTCGATGATAAAGACCCGAACAAATTCATCGCCAAGATGGGTGCTGAAGCGTTGTTCGAGTTGCTTTCCCGCCTCGACCTCGATCAGCTGAGCTACAATCTGCGCCACCAGGCGAACACAGAAACGAGCCAGCAACGTAAGAATGAAGCACTGAAGCGTCTGCAGGTAGTTGAATCATTCCGTCAGGCCAACAGCCACATTGAAAACCGTCCTGAGTGGATGATTGTAAAAGTGGTACCGGTTATTCCGCCTGAGCTGCGTCCGCTTGTTCCACTGGACGGCGGCCGTTTCGCAACCTCCGATCTGAACGATCTCTATCGTCGTGTGATCATCCGTAACAATCGTCTCAAGCGCCTGATCGAAATCAAAGCGCCGGAAGTAATTCTGCGTAACGAGAAGCGGATGTTGCAGGAAGCGGTGGATTCACTCTTCGACAACAGCCGTAAAGTAAACGCGGTGAAGACGGAGAGCAATCGTGCACTGAAGTCGCTTTCTGATTCACTCAAAGGTAAACAAGGCCGTTTCCGTCAGAACCTGCTCGGTAAACGTGTGGATTACTCTGCACGTTCGGTAATCGTCGTTGGTCCTGAAATGAAACTGCATGAATGCGGTCTGCCGAAGGATATGGCTGCAGAGCTCTTCAAACCGTTTATCATCCGCAAGATGATTGAGCGTGGTGTTGTAAAAACCGTGAAGAGTGCGAAGAAAATTGTAGATCGCAAGGACGCAATCGTATGGGACATCCTGGAGAATGTACTGAAAGGTCACCCGGTGATGCTCAACCGCGCCCCAACACTTCACAGATTGGGTATTCAGGCCTTCCAGCCGAAACTGATCGAAGGAAAAGCGATTCAGCTGCACCCGCTGGTATGTACCGCGTTTAACGCTGACTTTGACGGTGACCAGATGGCGGTTCACCTGCCGCTCGGTAACGCAGCGATCCTTGAAGCACAGATGCTCATGCTGGCTTCGCACAACATCCTGAACCCGGCTAACGGAGCGCCGATCACCGTACCTTCACAGGACATGGTACTCGGTCTCTACTACATTACCAAAGGCCGCAAGTCAACCGACGCAATCAAGGTAAAAGGAGAAGGGCTGGCGTTCTATTCTGCTGAAGAAGTGATCATCGCTTACAACGAAGGACGTGTGGATCTTCACGCGCACATTCGCGTAAAAGCCAATGTTCGTGAAGAAGGAAAACTGGTGAACAAACTGATCGAAACGACAGTGGGTCGTGTACTCTTCAACGAAGTAGTACCGCATGCATCAGGATATATCAATGAATTACTGACCAAGAAATCGCTGCGTGAAATCATCGGCCGTGTATTGAAATCTACCGGCATTGCTGAAACTGCACGATTCCTTGATGATATTAAAGATCTCGGATTCCGCATGGCGTTCCGTGGTGGTCTCTCCTTCAACCTGAATGACGTTATCATTCCGGCGGAGAAAGAGAAGTTCATCGAGAAAGCCAACCAGGAAGTAGAAGAGGTGATGAGTAACTATAACATGGGTTTCATCACCAACAACGAGCGTTACAACCAGATCATCGATATCTGGTCGCGTACCAACTCACGCCTCACCGATACGGTGATGAAGCAGATGACAACGGACAAGCAGGGCTTCAACTCTGTGTTCATGATGCTCGACTCCGGAGCCCGTGGTTCCAAAGAGCAGATCCGTCAGCTGGGTGGTATGCGGGGACTGATGGCCAAGCCAAGTAAATCCGGTTCTACCGGTGGTGAGATCATCGAGAACCCGATCCTCTCAAACTTTAAAGAAGGTCTCTCCATCCTTGAGTACTTCATCTCTACCCACGGTGCGCGTAAAGGTCTTGCCGATACCGCTCTTAAAACTGCGGATGCCGGTTATCTGACCCGTCGTCTTGTTGACGTAGCGCAGGACGTGATCATCACTGATCCGGATTGCGGTACACTGCGCGGACTGGCGATGACCGCACTCAAGAATCAGGAAGATGTTGTAGAATCACTCTACGACCGTATCCTGGGCCGTGTATCTGTTCACAACGTTATTCATCCTCAAACCGGCGAACTGATTGTAAGTTCCGGTGAAGAGATTACTGAAGATATTGCAACGACCATCGAAAACTCTCCGATCGAAATGGTGGAGATCCGATCGGTACTGACCTGCGAATCGAAGAAAGGTGTTTGCGGCCTTTGTTATGGACGTAACCTTGCTTCAGGCCGTATGGTACAGAAAGGTGAAGCAGTAGGTGTTATCGCAGCACAGTCCATCGGTGAGCCGGGTACACAGCTTACACTCCGTACCTTCCACGTGGGTGGTGTGGCGATGAAAGGTGCAACCGAGTCACAGATCGTTGCAAAGTTCAATGGTGTGATCGAATTCGATGAAGTACGCAGCATCAAAACCGGTAACGAAGACGAGAAATTCGAAGTAGTGATCGGTCGTTCAGGTGAGATGCGTATCATCGATGAAAATACCCGTGCAGTGCTGACCTCCGGTATCATACCTTATGGTTCACATCTCTATGTGAAAGATGGTTTGAAAGTGGAGAAAGGGCAGCTGATTTGCGAGTGGGATCCGTTCAATGCGGTGATCATCTCTGAATTCGGCGGTAAAGTCGGATTCGAGCATATCGAAGAAGGGGTAACCTATAAAGAAGAGTCTGACGAACAAACAGGCTTTAAAGAGAAAGTAGTGGTGGACAGCCGCGACAAGACCAAGATCCCGGTGATCAAGGTACTGAGCGGAAAAGATACCCTCAAAGCATACAACATCCCGGTAGGTGCGCACATCGTTGTTGACGAAGGCGACAAAATTGAACCCGGTAAGATCCTTGTAAAGATTCCGCGTCAGCTGGGTCGTTCAGGCGATATCACCGGTGGTCTGCCACGCGTAACCGAGTTGTTCGAAGCACGCAATCCAAGTAACCCTGCTGTGGTGTCAGAAATTGATGGTGTAGTAAGTTACGGTGGAGTGAAGCGTGGTAACCGTGAAATCGTGATCACTGCCCGCGACGGGGAAGTTAAAAAGTACCTCGTTCCGTTGAGCAAGCACATCCTTGTTCAGGATGGTGACTTCATCCGTGCCGGACAACCGCTTTCGGATGGTGCGATCACACCAAGCGATATCCTCGCGATCAAAGGACCGACCGCAGTACAGGAGTACCTCGTGAATGAAATTCAGGAAGTATATCGTCTGCAGGGTGTGAAGATCAATGATAAACACTTTGAAACCATCGTGCGTCAGATGATGCGTAAAGTGATCATCGAAGATCCGGGTGATACCCGTTTCCTCGAGCGCGAGTCGGTGAACAAAGTGGATTTCATGGAAGAAAACGACAGCATCATTGATAAGAAGGTGGTGAATGATCCGGGAGACTCTACCCGTTTCAAAGCCGGACAGATCATTACGCTTCGTCAGCTTCGCGATGAGAACTCTCAGCTCAAACGGAAGGACATGAAACCGGTAGATGCACGCGATGCGATGCCGGCAACATCTTCACCATTGCTGCAGGGTATCACACAGGCATCTCTCCATACGAAGAGCTGGATTTCGGCCGCTTCGTTCCAGGAGACGACCAAAGTGCTCAACGAAGCAGCTATCCGTGGCGCAGTAGATTACCTCAACGGACTGAAAGAAAACGTAATTGTAGGGCACCTGATTCCTGCCGGAACCGGTCTCCGCGAATACGAGAAACTGATTGTCGGTTCACAGGAAGAATACGACTTGCTGATGGCTTCTAAGAAAGAAGCTGCAGAAGCGTAAGCAAATTATACATAGAAATTGCCCCGGTATCGTTCAGCGATCACCGGGGCGATTTATTTTCAGCAATCCGTATCCTCTGCCGCGGATTTACGTTAGAAACGGAAAGAATTCACCTGTATCCAAGGCATTATTCCTTACCTTCGTCATTCAAACAGCCAACATAAGAACATCTCAACATGGAAAACAACAATCAACTGAACATAGAGCTCACCGAAGAAATTGCTGAAGGCATTTATTCCAATCTGGCCATCATTACGCACTCTAACGCCGAGTTTGTCGTTGACTTCGTAAAAGTGATGCCCGGCGTTCCGAAAGCCCGTGTAAAGTCACGTATTGTGCTCACACCGCAGCATGCGAAGCGACTCCTGAGCGCATTGGCAGATAACGTTGCCAAATACGAAGCGGCTCACGGTCCAATCAAAGTAACAGATGGAGTAAGCCTGCCGATGAACTTCGGAGGTCCTACTGCTCAGGCCTGATCTGGCGGATAGGGTTAATGGCCGGACATGCTGCGATGACAGCGTGTCCGGTTTTTTTACGCATGGTTAATTCGTAATTTCGTGAGGTATGCAAAAGCAACCGGGCTGGTATGAACGGGGATGGTGGCTGATCAAAATTTCGGTCTTCCTGCTATCCTGCTGGTTCATTTATCTCCACGTAGATAAAGAGGTTGCGTTGATCGGCAGTTCCCGGAGGATTTTCCTGCATGCTTTTCAGTTCAATACTACTTCATTATTTCTTTGGCTTGTACTCGTGCTGGCACTGGTTAACTGGAGTCTGGAAGCCATCAAGTGGAGGTTCCTGATCCTCAAAACCGAAAATATATCGTTCATTACTGCACTGAGGGCGTTCTTCAACGGCATAACGTTGAGTTTTTTTACCCCGAACCGCGTTGGTGAATTCGCCGGAAGAGTTATCTATCTGAAAAGAGAAAATACGATACGGGGCGCATTGCTCACTTTCATCGGTAGTGCATCGCAACTCCTGATCACCATACAATGTGGCACCCTTGCCGCCGGATACTATATCGACCGGTTTATAGAAATTCCGGAACAATCGCTGCTGCTGATCCGGGTTTTGTTGCTGTTGGTGTTTCTGGTCTGTACCTGGGGATGGTGGCGGATGCCCCGGCTGGTCTATTGGATCGACAAACTCAATATCAAAACAACCTGGAAGGAGAAAGCGCATATCTGGGACAGCTGCTCGAACGCTGATCTTTTCCGGGTGTGGATGCTGTCATTGCTGCGATATGTTGTATTTACTACGCAAGCGGTTTTGATGTACAAAGCCGTTGGAGTATCAGCGGGAATCCCCGAGCTGGCCGGACTGACGGCTTTATCGTACTTTTTCATAACCCTGATTCCAAGCATAGCGCTAGGGGAGTTGGGAGTGAGAGGAAGTGTTAATATTGCACTTTTCGGATATGCGGGAGCGTTATCCGGAGAGATTTTGCTCGCCACCTTCGGAATCTGGATGATTAATCTTGCATTTCCTGCATTTTTCGGAGCAACATCTGTGCTGTTCTTCAAGATAAAAAAGCACGCGGGAGGGAAACGATAATGCTGCTGATTCTGCTGTTCAATGTCGCTTATGCCTTGTTGCTGCTGCTTTTCGCTCAATCTTTCAGGCGTGGGAGAAAAGATGAACAAGCTGTACTTGCGAACCCACCAATGGTATCGGTGATCATTCCGGTGCGTAATGAACAACAGCATCTCCGGCAATTGATCCGTTCATTGCAACAACAAAATTATCCGCAGCATCATACTGAGTGGATTTTCGTTGATGATCATAGTACGGATCAGTCGGCCGATATTCTGAAGGAGCAAACCGATCAGCGAATAAAAATCATCAAACTGGGAAATGCTGCTGCCGGAAAAAAAGCTGCGCTAAGCGCCGGTATTCTGCAAGCAGGCGGAAAATGGATCATCACCACGGATGCAGACTGCATACATCCGGCAGGTTGGGTTAGTGCGCTTGTTGGAGAAGCCGAAACAACCGAGGCAGTAATGGTTTGCGGACTCGTGGAGGTGAGTTCCGGAGATACAGCTGCACAACGGTTTCAGCAGATGGAAACAGCCGTGCTGCAGGTGTCAGGGGCTGGATCATTAAAAATGGGTCATGCCCTCCTCAACACAGGCACATCGCTTTGCTTTCTCAAGGATGCATGGCAGCAAATAAACGGGTATGACGCCCATACGCACATTGCCTCGGGAGATGATACCTTTTTGATGCTTCGGTTCATGCAGAAATTCCCTGGTAAGGTGGTACCGATGATCAATCCTTCGGTGGTAGTGAATACCCACCCGGCCGGCAGCTGGAAAGAGATATTGCAACAACGTATTCGCTGGAACGGAAAAGTGAAACACTATCCGCCGGGTACGGTTCACATGACCGGGATCATCGTTTTCGTTTCGGGGTTACTTTGGCTGTTTTCCGGCCTGCTTGTGAAAAATCCAATAACCGCCTTAGAGGTTTTCATGGGAGTCTGGCTGTTACGAATGTTGTCGGAGACCTTTGTCTTGCGTTCGTGGAGATCCGTTTCCTGCCAGTCTTTTTCACCGGTGGCAATTTTGCTCATGTCGGTTTTTTACCCGGTTTTCACTCTGTATTCACTTATTATCAGACCCTTTATGAAGATTGAATGGAAGGGGAGAAAGGTGTGAATAAAAGTAGCCTCTTTCCCCTCAGAATAGCGCTTATTTTTCCATTATTTTGCAGTATTATCATCCACGTATGAAAAAGATAATCTTCATTCTGACGGCGATCCTCTTCTCGGGAGCAGTCATGGCGCAGAAAAAGCAGCCGGCGATCAAACCCTATACTGAAGCGGAGGTAAAAGATGCGAAATCGGAAGCAGAGGCTCTCTATAAAGCACTGAACTATACTACTGCCCTGAAAATTTACGAGCGGCTGGTAATTACAGAACCCAATAGCGGCGATTTCAATTATAAACTGGGTATGTGTTATCTAAACACCAATATCAACAAAGGGAAAGCTGTGCCGTATCTTGAATTTGCTTCGAATGCGAATACCAAGACAAAGCCGAAAGATATTCTTTTTGATCTTGGTAAAGCCTATCACTATGCAGGGTTATACGACAAAGCCATTGAGACCTTTGAAGCCTACAGGGTATCAAAATCCGGTACAGTAGATGCGAAACTAAAGTTTGACAAATGGGTAAGCTGGAGTTACAATGCAAAGAAACTCACAGAGAACGTTATTCCCTGCACCTGGATGAATCTTGGAAAAGGCATCAACTCCGACAAAGCAGATTACCGTCCGGTGATAGGAGCTGCCGATACTGTAGTGTACTTCTGTTCCAAACGGAAAGGTACCACGGGCGGGCTCACCGATGATCTGGGTGAATCACCCTCTGATATTTTCTTTTTTACACAGAATGATTCAGGTATGTCCAAGGCCAAAAATGCAGGGATCAATGTGAATACAGAATTCTATGAAGAAACAATGTTTCTGAGTAGTAATGGCGACCGGCTGTTGGTGTATCGTGAAGGCCCGGAGTCAAATGGTGATATTTACATCGCCGATCAGCAGGGAAAATCGTGGAATAAACCAGTGCTGATTTCAAAGGATTTCCAGACCAAAGTGCTTGAAACAGGTGCTACCATGACACCTGACGGTTTAACACTGTATTTCTCCGCTGAAGCGGTAGATGGAAAAACAGGGAAGGATATTTATCGTTGTACACGTACGGAATCAACTTCATGGGGTAAACCGGAGAAGCTGAGTAACGTGATCAATACAAATGGGGATGAAGATAATCCCGTGTTGTGGCTCGATGGGAAAACTTTGTTCTTTAGTTCTACCGGACATAACAGCATGGGTGGACTCGACATTTTCGCATCTGTAAAAAACTCTCCAAACGAAGACTGGTCACTGCCCGTGAATCTCGGTTATCCTGTTAATTCAGTTTATGACGACTATAATCTGGCCCTGGCCTGTGATGCAAAGACAGCGTATATATCGGCTGTGCGGGATAGTGGTTTGGGTGACTATGATTTGTACAAAGTGAGTTTTGAAAAGCCTATTGTTCCGACACCGCTTACCTGGATACAGGGTAAGGGTCTCAGCAATGTTGGAGGTCCGGCGAAAGGGGCGTTTGTCGTGATAACAGATGCTGTTTCCGGAACAACCATTGCCAGCATGGAAACCAACGATGCCAACGGACGATTTGATGCAGCATTGCCCATGGGGAATTATAAAATTGTATTAAAGCATGCCAAACTGGGCAAAACGGAAACGAACATAACGGTAGAGCAGGGTGTATCGAAGATTGTGGTTGATCTTGTGTTCCCTTAACGGCTACGACTTTACGAAATATGAAACTTAAACTGCACAAGCCACTGGCTTTTTTCGATCTCGAAACAACCGGTGTAACTGTCGGCGCTGACCGGATTGTAGAAATCAGCATTTTGAAACTTCTGCCTGACGGAACAAAGCAGATATTTACACGAAGGATGAATCCTGAGATTCCTATTCCTGAAGGCGCATCAAAGGTACACGGTATCTACAATGCAGATGTGGAACATGAGCCCACGATCCGTCAGCTGGCACCGGAGATTATAGCATTTATCGGAAATGCCGACCTGGCAGGATATAACTCTAATAAGTTCGATGTGCCGATGCTTGTCGATGAGTTTCTTCGGGTAGGTGTACAGTTTGATATGAAAGGCCGTAAGCTGGTAGATGTACAAAACATCTTTCATAAAATGGAACAACGTACACTCGCAGCAGCCTATAAATTTTACTGTAATCAGGAGATTGTTAATGCTCACAGTGCTGAAGCAGATATCCTGGCAACGTATGAGGTGCTGATGGCACAACTCGAGAAATATGATTCGCTGGCGAATGATGTAGACGGACTGCATCAGTTCAGTTCACTTACCCAGAATGTGGATCTTGCCGGAAGAATCGTCTATAATGAGAAAAAGGAAGAGGTGTTTAATTTTGGAAAGCATAAAGGCAAAACGGTGAAAGAAATTTTTGAGAAAGAACCCAGCTATTATGACTGGATGCTGAAAGGCGATTTTCCGCTCGAGACAAAGCAGGTGCTGACCGCTCTTCGGTTGAGAGGGATGAGTTCGAAGTGAGAACTTCATTGAATTATTATTTGGTTTTTCGAACCATTGTTTACTACCTTTAAAGTTCAAAACCCTGCAGTATGAAAAAAATCTTACTTTTTTACCTCTTGATTTTATTTAATCAAAGCGTAAAAGCCCAGTATGTTACAATACCGGATACGAATTTTGTGAATAGTTTGATAATGCAGGGATTTGGCTCCTGTATTGTAGGTAATCAGCTTGATACCACCTGTAATTCAGTTGTAAATGCTTATTCCATTGATTGTTCCCCCCAGGTAACCAGTATTGATGGTATTCAGTATTTTGATAATTTGCATAATCTTCAATGCGAAGGGACACAAGTTTCATATATTAACTCATTGCCACCGCGTTTGAGAAAACTCTATTGCAAAGAGAACCAGCTAACCGGTATAGCTTATTTGCCTGATTCTCTCGAGTTTTTAGATTGTTCAGATAACCTGTTGACTTCCCTGCCTGTATTACCGGGAACATTGAAAACCTTAGATTGCAGCTTGAATCAATTGACTGCTTTGTCGGTTATTCCAGCCGGGCTGGAGTCTCTTATTTATATGTATAATCAGATCAGTATTTTTCCAAATTTACCAAATACTTTGCGAGTTCTCTATTGTGCAGGAAATGGTATTCTGAATATACCGGCGTTACCTGATTCCTTAAGAACTTTTTATTGTGGAGTTAATAACCTGACCTCAATACCTGCATTACCCATGTTTCTGGAGGAGTTTTATTGTGAAGATAATCAGTTGACATCACTTCCTGTTTTAAATGGAGGACTAATCACTTTGGGTTGTGACCAGAATCAATTAACCACGTTGCCCCCAATACCTGCTTCGCTTATAAATCTTACCTGTACTGATAATCTATTGATAAATCTTCCTGATTTGCCGGATTCGTTGCTCAATCTTTTTATTTATAATAATCCAACGTTGAGTTGTCTTCCGCCAATTAAGCGAATCGGATGGTCTGGCAACGGTGAGTTTTTGTGGGATAATACCGGCATTCAATGTTTTCCCAATGTGCTCATAGCAGAGTATGCTCATCCCCAAATTGGTACGTTCCCTGTATGTGATTTTATTAATTTTAATGGTTGTGAGATTGGATGGAATATCAAAGGAGAACTTTTTAATGATGTTGACACTGATTGCATACTAGATAGTAATGAAATTCGATTGCGTTACGTTAAACTAAATCTCTTTAAGAACGGAACGCTCGATCAGCAAACATTAACGAACACTACCGGTGTTTATAGTTTCATGGCCGATTCCGGGAATTATTCCTGGAGTATAGATACCAATAATTATATTTTCAATGTTATTTGTCCGGTTGGTGGAAGTTATAGTGGTTGGGTTATACCTTCAATGGCTCCGCTTTCAGGCAAAGACTTTGCTTTGAATTGTGCAGGTGGTTTTGATATAGGAGTGCTTTCCTCTGTTCTTGTTTCCGGAGATCCTGTTCCGGGTTTTGGAATTTCATTGCAGATATCTGCCGGTGATTTATCTTCATTCAGTGGATTAAATTGTGCGTCGGGGGTTTCCGGAACAGTAAAAATCAGAGTGGATGGACCTGTTACATTTGTAACTTCTTCCGGAACAAACTTACCTTCCTTCAGTGGTGATACATTGATCTTTACTATTTCTGATTTTAGTGCAGTCGACCCATTCCATGATTTTATTCTGGATTATTTGGTAGATACCACTGCACAATTAGGAGATGATATATGCGTGGAAGTGTGGGTAAATCCGGTGACCGGTGATATTCACCCCTGGAATAATTATTTTATGACATGTGATCTTGTAAAATCAAGTTTTGACCCTAACGACAAAAAAGTGTACCCTTCAGGCCTTATAGATACTGCTCAATACTGGCTTACATATACTGTTCGCTTTCAGAATACGGGTACATCTCCTGCTCTTCATGTGAGAATAGCTGATTCGCTCGATAATAACATTGATGAAAGTACTTTTCAGTTATTAGCCTATAGTCATGAACCAATGACTCAGATTCTTGGCAATATTCTTAATTTCAGTTTTTCGAACATCAACCTTCCCGACAGTTCTTCAAATGAACCTGCATCTCATGGTTTTGTTCAGTACAAGGTCAGACGGAAGCCCGGGTTACCCATCGGTGCGCAGATTCAAAATACCGCATACATTTATTTTGATTTCAATTCACCTGTTGTGACGAATACGACGGTTAATACAATCGGAATATCAACAAATGTTGTAGAACCATATCAATGGAAAGACGGGGGGATGTCACTGTATCCTAATCCTGCAATTTCCGGACAGGTGCTCATGGTTGCCCTTTCTCCGAAATCTGATAAGCACATCCAACTTCAACTGCTCGATGCGCAGGGGAGGATAATAAATCAGTTGGATTCCTCTGTTATTGATGGACATGCTTCATTTTTGCTGCCACAGATTTCTTCTGGCTTGTACTTTTTTGTTTTGAATGACGGAAGCGATGTTTACCAACAAAAACTGGTCGTAAAGTGATGGGTTTAGCTTCTTAAGTGTAGTTTTTCGGTAAGGACTTCGTATTCACTTTCACCTATAAAAAAGTGTAATTCGTAAAAAAAGTCCCGTTGGACAATGGTAAATTGCGGTTTTATTCTTTACTTAGAGTTCAAACCTGATCACCATGAAAAATTTCCTGATTATTTGCTTTCTGCTCTTTATAACTGCGTCGGCCAATGCCCAGCTTTCGCAGAACGGATTGTTATTCGATGGAATAGATGACCGTGTAAAGATTTCCAATAATGCTGCCTACAATGTGGGAAATGGCAATATTTCCATTGAGGCATGGATCAGAGCTGATGCGGTGGGTGCTACCAATATCTGGGAGTATATTGTGTCGACCTATGCCGGGAATTCCAGCGGTTTTGGTTTGGCAATTACCTATGCCGGGGGATTATCTTTTACGATTAATGGATCGGGTTATGGTTCATCAACGACGATTAATCTGCGGGACGGATTATGCCATCATGTGGCTGTGGTAAGGAAAGATACCACCGTTTCGTATTATATAGATGGAGCTTTGTTGCCGGGTAATGCTGCCTGGTCGGCTTCTATTAATACAACCAATCCGCTGTACATCAGTAACCCCAATCCGAACACGTCATCACCTTCGTTTAAAGGGTTGATTAAAGAAGTGCGGATCTGGAATGTGGCACGGACTCAGGGCGAGCTGCTAAGCAATATGAATGCTGTACCAGCAGCAAGTACAACCGGATTGATTGGTTACTGGAGGATGAATGCATCATCAGGTCAGACAGTAACGGATTATTCATTAACCGCAAATAATGGCGTCCTGGGAACTACAAGTTCAGTGGAAACATTGGATCCGGTTTATTCAACAGGATGTCCCTCATGTGTGCAAACGGCAGCGGTTGTCACAGCCGGAGGATCAACTTCTTTCTGTATCGGCGACAGTGTGTTACTATCTGCAAATACCGGCTTGAATTTTCAGTATCAATGGTACAACAATGGAGTTGCTATTGCCGGGGCAACCGGATCAACTACGTATGCAAAGCTGACAGGAGTTTATACAGTCAGGCTCACCAATGCAGGTGGTTGCAGTTCAACATCGAATGGAATTCAGGTGTATCAACTACTCGATAATGCGGGTGGTATTGGTTGTGATGGTATTACCGTTGGTCCCTGGGCTTGTTTGAATGGTGGAAATACCAGGACACTGAAAACCGGTACCGGACCGGGATATACCTATCAGTGGAAAAGGAACGGAGTTAACATTCCCGGTGCTGTCAGCTTCTCCTATTCAACCACACTTGCAGGAGCATATACCTGCCTGGTAACAGCCGGTGGATGTTCCAGAACAACTTCAACATTTACGTTGGGCCCAAACCCGGTCACACTTACCGCCAATGGCCCGACTACGATGTGTACAGGCTCAGTATTGCTGAATATTTCGTATATGTATGGAAGTTCAAGTGGAGTTACTTATGATTGGAAGAAGAATGGAGTTCCCTTCGGAGCGCCGAACGCCTGGACATTTCCTGCAAGTCAGACAGGGTCTTATACGTGTACTGTAACGGATCCTGTATGTCCTGGCAGCTTCACCTCAAATGCCGTTGCTGTAACAATGGGGCAGTTGCCTGATGTTTATATTGGTCCGGGAACAGCACAAACGATCAGTGAATGTGGATTCATGCAGGTTGATTTGTACATGGAAGATGTAAACGGGGATAATTATCCTACAAGTGATCCTTCCATTACCGCTATCGATTGGTATCAAAACGGAATACCTCTACTCTTCCCCGGGCAAACAGTAGCCGCAACAGAGAGTGGAATTTATTCTGTGTATGTGACCTCCAGTGTTTGCAGCCCTGTGGGTAGTATGCAACCGAAAGTGGTTTTATTGACGAATCAAGGTACCACCCCTCAAGTCTATTATAGTACGCTTTCACATTGTTCGCAGGTGTCGTTGAGTGTGGATAGTTATTGGTTGGGGTTTCAGTGGAAACTGAACGGTAATGCGATTGCCGGGGCTACAACGTATAATTATTCGGCCACACAATCGGGCAGCTATACCTGCGAACTTTTTAATGCCTGTGGTTCGGTTACAACGGCTGCGGTGCAGGTAACCATTTCCGGGTCAGGTGCACCTGTTATTACAGCTCCAAACGGCACTATAATTTGTGGTACGCAAACGAGATCCCTCGTTGCTCCTCAGATATCCGGTAATTCGTACCAATGGAAACTGAATGGGAATAACGTGACAAATGGAACGTTGTATTACTATAATACCAATGTGCCGGGAAATTACACCTGCCAGATTACTAATTCCTGTGGAACATTTCTTTCCAATGTCATTACACTTACATCACCAGCCATTCCTGCTGCTCCGACGGCGATTACCGGCAATGGAAAGCCTTGCCCGGGAACAAATAATATCGTCTACAGTATTGCTGCTGTTCCTAATGCCTGGAGTTATTATTGGACCATCCCTGCGGGTTCCGGCATTACACTGGTCTCCGGACAAGGCACCACAAGTATAACTGTAAACGTAGCATCGAATTTCACCGCAGCAACCATCTCTGTCAGAGCGTCAAATGTCTGCGGTGCAAGCAGTCCAAATGTTTCAAAGTCTCTGCTCTCTAAGATACCGGCCCAACCCGGAACTGTAACCGGCGTAGTCAATGGCGTTTGTTCCTCTGCCCAAACCTATTCCATTGCCTCCGTGAGTCAGGCCACTTCTTATTCATGGACTGTTCCAACCGGTGCCACAATTGTCAGCGGACAGGGTACAACGTCCATTAATGTTTCCTTTAACAACAGTTTCGGTGCAGATTCAATACGTGTGGCAGCAGTAAACTCCTGCGGAAGCAGCATGTATAGATCCAAGTTTGTGAAAGGCAGGCCCGCTATACCTGCTGCGATCAGCGGAACTGTGAACGTATGCGCCGGACAAACCGGATTGAATTACTCTATTGCGCCGGTATATGGAGCCACGTCTTACACCTGGATAAAGCCCACAGGTGCCGTAATTACTAACGGTCAGGGAACTACGCAATTAACCATGACCATGGGCAGTGCATCCGGTACATTGAAAGTGAAAGCGGTTAATTCATGTGGTGCCAGTTCGAACAAAACACTTGGTTTAAATGTGGTGTGTCGGGAGGATGATGAAAGTCAAATGTCGGGGTTGTCCGCATCTCCAAATCCATTTAACGGATCATTCGCAGTTCAACTTGATGGCATACAGGATGCGTTTGGGGAGGGAGTTATTATCAATGCACTCGGCCAGGTTGTTGATCAGTTTAATTTAAAGGACGGCAGAGCGGATCAGCTTGGAGAACTACTAACTCCGGGTTTTTATATTCTTAAGGTTGTGACAGGAAATGACTTGTACACTTTAAAAATCACGAAAAGATAGAGTGTGATTATTTTATCGGTTCATTATTGTGTAATTAGCGTAGTGGGAGGAACTGATAGTAGTGAAGAAAATTTAAAGCGTAAACTCTGAATTTCAAAAAGAAAACTCTAAACTTCAATCCTTTCCCCGCTCTTCGAGCGGGACTTAACCTTAAACCTTAAACCTTAAACCTTAAACCTTAAACCTTAAACCTTAAACCTTAAACCTTAAACTTTAAACCTTAAACCTTAAACCTTAAACTCTCTTCCCCCTCCCAGCTTCCCCACATTCCCCATCACAATTTTTAAGTCATTCCATACTTTAAAATCTTTTGCGTACAATAAATTAATGCGATCGCGGGTGGCGGTGTCGAGGTTGGAAGAAGAGGCGATAATGGAAGGGCTTAGTACTCCTTCTTTCATACCGAGAACCTTATCGTGTAGCGGGTCGCGGCCTACCCATGAGATTTTACCACTGAGTACACGGAAAATATTGGCGAAGAATCCACCTTTGTTTTCTGTAAACAGGAAAAATGCAGGAGAGATTATCAAGAGCCCTATGCTCATGCAAATGTCGAAGAGTCGCTTGTTGCGGCGGTTGACAGGATTGTTAATGCTGGGTACATCTACGAAGTAGAGATCACCTTTTTCGTGAATACTGTTGCTGCCGATGATGAACAGACTCTCCGGTGGCGCTATCTTAATCTCTACGCCCGGTCGTCCAATTCGCAGCATGTAGTTTATGATATCGGCAGAAGGATGGTTTTTCCCGCAGAAAATCACTTCGTTTACTTCGTACATGCTGATCATGTCGGCCAGTCCGCCAGGTTTGCCCAGATAGTGTGATGCTAACGGATGTTCGCGTCCGTTAGATTGCTTTTCTTCCGCAACATAGCCTACGAAATTGGTGTTGCTGCCACTCAGCATGATCAGCGAAAGAATGCGCTGGGTTTCATCGGCATCTCCCGCAATCAGCAACCGCTTTTTGATGCTTTCTGCAAAGCGGAATTTGCGGAGTCCTGCAAAGTGCAATGCGAGACGTGTTACCGCTATTGAAAGGCTCGCCCAGGCGGTACCGAAAAGAATCAACGCACGGGAGAATCGAAGTGTTTCTGGAAGCAGAGCATAGCCGACAAGGATCACAACAGTGCCGGAAAGTAATCCGCGGATCATCCTCGATACTCTCACCGGACTATCATATCCACCGTTGAGCCATGCGCCAATTATCCATACCAGGATGTAGATGGGAACAACAACATTCATGAAGAATGGCGGATATTGTGCCACCTGCTGGTTGATCGACCAATAGTTTTTAATCGCGATCATGCCGAGATAAATCAGTAATCCGTCGGCCAAGGGAAGCCAGATTTTTTCCGCAAATCGTTTGACGATGGATATCCCCGCACGCAGCCAGATGGCCATGTTGATTAAAAACGCAAACATGGCCGCACCTCCGGGAGCGAAGTGTTTTTTGGCGAAGATGACCATCGCCCGGTAAAAAACGAATACGTAGTTTACGCTACTCTTCTTGGTGCTTTCTCCTTTATAGTGAATGATACGCGTGCCGGGATAGTAGTAGTTTTTATATCCGCCCTTGAGAATCCGATAGCTTAGATCGATGTCCTCACCATACATGAAATAATCTTCATCCAGCAGACCTACTTTATCGAGCGTCCCTTTGCGCATCAACATAAAGGCACCGCTGAGGACTTCAACTTCATGCGTCTGGTCTTTGTCGAGGTAGCCGAGATGGTATTTGCCGAAGGTCTTCGAATGCGGGAAGAGAGCAGAGAGTCCAAAGATTTTGTAAAAGGCAACCGCCGGTGTAGGCAAACCACGCTTGGATTCCGGCAGGAAATTTCCTTTGCCGTCGATCATATAGACGCCGAGCCCACCCGCATCTGCATGCTCATCCATAAACGAGCAGACCTTGCGGAAGGTGTCTTCTTCCACAACGGTATCCGGATTGAGCAATAAAACATATTCGCCGTGCGATTTTCGTATAGCCTGGTTGTTAGCCTTGCTGAATCCTACGTTTTCTGTATTGGCAATCAGCTCTACTTCGGGAAAAAGTTCGCGAACCATCTCTACACTGCCATCGTTACTCGTATTGTCAACAACAAACACTTCAGCCTCGATTCCCTGTACCGCCTTGCGTACCGATTGCAGGCATTGCTCCAGAAAATACCGGACGTTGTAGTTGACAATAATGACGCTGAGCTTCATCGGCAGATTACTTCACAAGCTGGTTGTCGTAGGGGACGCGGTTGATAATAGAACGTCCAAGCGTGACTTCGTCGGCGTATTCGAGAGCGCCGCCAATGGCTACACCACGGGCCAGGGTGGAGATCTTAACGTTAAAAGGTTTGAGTTTCTTGTAGAGATAGAATAATGTTGTATCGCCTTCCATAGTTGTGCTGAGGGCAGCGATTACTTCCTGCACTTCTCCGCGACCCGTTTTGTCGCAGAGCGTGTCGATGTTGAGCTGGGAAGGGCCGATTCCATCCATGGGACTGATGAGTCCGCCGAGAACATGGTAGAGCCCTTTGTAAGATGAGGTGTTTTCAATCGCAATCACATCACGGATATCTTCCACTACGCACACCAACCCATGATCGCGTTTCGGATCAGCACAAATCGAGCAGATGTCTTCCGAGCTGATATTATGGCAATTCCGACAATAGCGAAGTTCCTTGCGAAGGCGGATCAGCACTTCACCGAAATGGTTCACATTTTCGGCCGGCGTTTTGAGGAGATGGAGCACCATGCGGAGCGCACTCTTTTGTCCGATACCGGGCAACTGCGCGAAGGCTTCGATGGCTTCGTCAAGGATTTTGGAGGGGATCTGCAAAGGAGATGGTATTTCGACAAAATTACGAAAGGCAGGGTGTTCAAAAAAACGTAAAAGGGCCGAAAAGGGTAGGGAAAGGGGTGTTTTCTTTGTTTTCAGACTCATAAACATGTCCTCCTACCTTATCATCGCCCTTATCGCCGTCTATTTCTTTGCCCTGTTGTGGATTTCCTGGTACACTGCCCGGGGAGCCGGCAATCAGGCCTTCTTCCTTGGAAATAAGAGTTCGCCCTGGTATATCGTCGCCTTCGGAATGATCGGAACCTCGCTTTCAGGGGTCACTTTTGTGTCGGTACCGGGAACGGTGGCCGCCTCCGGAATCTCGTATCTGATGGTGGTTTTGGGTTATTTCATCGGCTACATGGGCGTTGCGTTTATCCTCCTTCCGCTCTATTACCGGCTTCAGCTAACGTCGATTTACAACTACCTCCAGCATCGCTTTGGGATGACAAGTTATAAATCGGGCGCCTTGCTGTTTATTGTTTCAAGAACCGTTGGTGCCACTGCCCGACTGTATCTGGTGATTCATGTGCTGCAGGAGCTGGTAATGGAACAATTGCATGTACCCTTTGCTGTTACGGCGATCATAATTCTGCTGCTAATTCTGGCTTATACGTTTAAGGGCGGAGTAAAAACAATTGTTTGGACCGATACGCTGCAAACGACGTTCATGCTCGGCGGACTCATCGCTTGTGTGGTGTATGTATTACATCATCTCGGATTGAGTTTCGGAGAAGCCTGGGGACAGATGCAGGCCGAGGGATACACCAAATTGCTTAATACTGATCCGCTGAGTCCGGGGCACTATGTGAAACATTTGCTTGGCGGTGCCTTCATTGCACTCACCATGACCGGACTCGATCAGGAGATGATGCAGAAAAATATCTCCGTAAAAACCCTCGGCGACTCACAGAAGAATGTGGTGGTGCTTAGCATCATTCTCATCTTCGTGAACTTCCTGTTTTTATTCCTCGGCGGTGTTCTCTATCTCTACAGCAACCATTATCAGCTTGGATTAAAAGGCGATGATCTCTTTCCGACGCTTGCCATGCAGTATTTTCCGCCCGTAATGGGACTCGTGTTCATCATCGGACTCATCAGTGCACTCTTTCCTTCTGCCGATGGTGCCATCACTGCACTTACTGCTTCTTTCTGTCTCGATATTCTCGGCATTCGGCGAAATCCGGATCTCAATGAAGAACAGCAAACATCCATCCGCCGCAAAGTGCACCTGAGTTTTGCAGGCGTCTTCTTGCTTTGTGTGATGATCTTCTACTGGATCGATAACCGCAGTATCATTGATCTGATATTGAAACTTGCCGGTTATACCTACGGACCCTTACTCGGCCTCTTCGCCTTTGGAGTCGTCATGAAGTCGAAGCTCAAAGAGAAGATGGTGCCGGTGGTGTGTCTTCTCGCGCCCTTCATCACCTGGTTTCTTGCCGAAAATGCAGCCAACTGGTTTGGCGGATTCAAGTTCGGCTATGAATTACTTTTAGTAAACGGATTGATTACGTTTATCGGGTTGATGCTGGTACGGGAAAAATAATGCTTGTTTTAATTTTTGAGAATGTTCTTTGCAACATAGCTTTTGTCAGAACTAAAAAAAATATTGCAGGTTCGCATTTCCGCCAGATGAAATTTCAACATATGTTTTCCCAATGATCGGGTGTCGGTCTGGTTTAAATGGACAGTTATTGAAATTGTTTATAGATTAAATAGATCGTTGGGATCAGGACGATGGTCGTGTAAATTTCTTTGTTGTATTTCGCCAGCCACTCAGGAAGATAGATGTCGAAATTGGCGCTGGTGGATGCTGAATATTTCCTTGCCCAGACAGTTAGCGGACATAGCAACCGGAAGAACGCCAATGTAAGGCCTTCTCCCAGAATCAATCCGTAACAGATCCAAAGCCGGTAGTCAATCCGGTTTGTGAAAACTGCATAAACAATATAAAAAATTACCACATTGAAGAACGTCCAAATCAACGTATGCAGCAACTTGATGAAGTGAAGCCGGTATTCTGAGTCAAGCTTCATTGGGTAGCTATTGAAATACAAAGGTAATTGATGTATGTTGCTGATTGAACTTAACAGTATCTGATGTTTATCAAGTCAGGGTCGGATATTTATTTTCATAACCATACAATTTTTCCAACGGCATAATTTTGTAGTCTTAGGCACTCTAAGGAAAAGAAGATGCCGTACTCAGAAACTATAATACGTCAGATTCGTTAGCAATACCGGAAGCTTACTCCAGGTTTCAATCATGTTCCTTCCCTTGATCGTTATGTAGTAGGATCCTCCCAATAAAGCATTGGGAAGATAGACGGAAGCTTTTCCGTTTGTTTTAAGGATAACATCAGAACTGTTTAACAAGACGTAGGGCGCTGTGGCGGAATGTATTTCTACTGTAATCGAATCTGTGATCTGCGGATGTATATCAAGACCTGTGTTTAATAAAACCGGATTCATGGATTCTGATCCTGAATAGAACCCTTCAACGAACAAGGTCAAGTTAAGCCGGATGGCATTGGTGGTAAATTCGTCCCAGCCAACATCGGGAGGGTTGTTTCTAACGTCCGCGTCAATATCAAGAAATGCAAATCCCGGTGGAGTAGTGCCGGTTCCGTTTAGAGCGGTGGATGTAGCGGAAGCGTGCAGGTCGTTGACAGGGTGTACGAAATTTGGATTGGCGGAGAAAGAATGAGCATCAGTGCCGGTATTGAATGACATACCTGTTTGCCATTGTGACAATGAAGCGTAATTGGTAGTGCTGCCCTTTCCGGTGAATCCGGATATTCCTATGTCATTTGCAATGTACAGATCGTTGTAATCCGATTTGGCGTTGATATTGCCATAACGGTCAATCTCAGGCGTGACAAAACAATAATGAACCGCCGGACTGGTTTGCGCTGTAGTGAAATTGGCGAAAACATTATTTTTAAAGACGAACGTTTTATCATCTCCATCGGCCAGATCAATACAGGTGCTGCTTACATTCGGGCAGCTGCTTCCATCAATGCTGATGCTGTTGCCCCAGATTTGTGCCGTAACCGTTCCGGCTCCAACATCTGCAAAGTAGATACCTTTCAGTATTCTGTTTGCGGATGCTGCTCCAGTATAACCCGATGTGAGGCCGCTTATACTGTTGTTGAAAATATTAAAAGTCATCACCTGATTTGAATAGGTAAAAGTCATTCCGGCTGCATAATAACTTGAGCTGGCTGAATTCGCAGCCCGGCGTATGTTTCTTATGGTATTATTGTATATTTCATTGTTTCCATAGGAGCCGGCTACGATGATTCCGGTTGCAGACCCTGTCCCACTGGTTGACGTGACGTTTTGAATGATGCAATTGTTGATGGTAAAACCATATTGCCCGTTAATGGAAAGTCCGTAGCTGGTGCCGCCTGTGATATCATTGGGGGTTGAAGGATCTCCTATGATGTTAAATACATCCGGTGCAGATGTGATAATTTTATTTCCGACATCAGCAGGACCTGTTGCCGTATTTACTCCGTACAACCACATACCCGAAGCACAATCTTTTATTTCCAGATCGCGGTAGGTGTTATAACTGTTGGTTCCCGGGAATCCTCCAGGAGCGGTAGTATTCAAGCTTACTATCCCAACGCTTCCCGCTTTTGTTCTGTTAAGGTCGACTGATATTTTATCAAAATAATTGTTTTGAGCCCCTTGTGTGGAATAGAGCTCACAAACGAGTAATCCGTATTCAACAACCTGTGGGCTTCCGTGAGTGACCAGATTTAAGTTCCGGATAGTGGTGTAGCTCGCACAAACACCAAGTATCGGTTCATCGGAATCCAGCAGCGCTGCTGTGCCAACACCTGTTCCAAAACCTCCGGCAATGATATCCGAGCCACGATAAGCAAGGGTTGCTGCTGTTCCGGTTTTTTCGATCGTCAGCTTGTTGGTCGCACTCGAATTCGGCGTTGCCACAAATAGCGGAAAAATATTTTTACCATTTGCAATGGTGGTGTCGTATTGTGCATCCGTCAGCTGCAAGGTAACGGTACCGGATATACCCCGATGATTGACATCAGCGATGGCTTGCGTAAGACTATTGTATTGTTGTCCGACACCTACTGTATAGGTTCCGGATGCAATGGGAGCAGGGGTGCCGGGAGTAAAGCGAAAATGGTAATTTGGCCAACCACTCAATGGGCTCAGCATTCTGTTATTTACAATTGAAGAACCGGTTACTGCATCAATGAACTTCCCGCTTCCTCCAGCTCCCCATTCAAGTCCAATCATGGCTCCTGCGCTGGTGGTGGGGAGCCCGCTTACACTCAGCGACCCGTAGCGGAATTCAATTACATTAGTCGTTTCATATAGAATTACCTGGCAATTCATACGAACATTAGTGCCGGGAGTACCGGTATAGGTAGGGTAATTGGTGTATTGTACCGTAAAGGTTCTGCTGCCCGGACTGCCTTGCGTCTGATATAAAATTTCAGAGACGGCATCGTCGTTGAGGTTGTTCCACCAGGGCGCCAGTGTCTGGTTAGGGCTGGTTGTACTTACCAGATTGGTATTCCCTGCGGTTATAGCCGGTGCAACTGCATCAAACCAAATTACACCGTTTGTGCTCAGGCCGATGGTGGTGAAAGTGCTGTCACCATATACAAATGAAAATCCGATGGGAATTCCGGTCTGATTCGCATTATCACCGGTGGCTGTTGAGGAAATTGCACCTCCTCCTGTACTGATGGCAGTGTACGTGTCGATAAAAGTGGAACGGACAAAGGGTTGGGCATTCACTATCTGTACACAAGCAATTAGAAGACAGATGATTCCTGAAGAAGCATTTTTCAGACGGAGTTTGGGGCGGATGTTAAAAGATAGCATGGCTCAGAGCTGATTGATTTCGTTTTACAAATTTTCAATTTAGCCCGTAGCGATGCAATCGCCAATTCTGGTGAATAATGGGGAAGGCCTTTTTTCAAGAATAAGTAGGAGGGGACTGGGAGATAATTACTACCTGAGAATTTTCTGTTGCAAAGTTTTTGAAATGGCTTCCCCTACAGAATTTACCTGTAGCTTTTGATAAATTCTTCTGATATGAGAGTGCACCGTTTCATAGCTGATGTGCAGTTCGTCTGCAATAAATTTGTAGGACTTGCCCTTCACCAGTTGCTGAAGTACCTGCTTTTCTCGGTTGCTTAGGTTATATTCTTCCTCCGTATTGCCAGCGGGTTGTACCTTAGCAAATTGAGTGAGCACTTTTCTGGCGATAACGGGAGTCATAGGTGCACCCCCTGAACTCACTTCTTCAATATACTGAATCAGCGATTCCATATTCGCGCTTTTTAGAATATATCCGTTGGCACCCGCAACAATCGATTGAAATACTTTGTCATCATCCTCAAAACCTGTCAGCATCAGTACAGGCAAGTCGGGATATTTAATGCGCAACAACCTTACCGCTTCTATTCCGCTCAGGCCTGGCATATCAATATCCATCAGGATCAGATCCGGCGAGGTGATACGAATATCTTCCAGCAGGTTTTTTCCGTTGGCGAAAGCTCCGGATAACTCCATCGAGCCGGTAACAGATAATAGCATCTCAATCGACTGACGAACATTGATGTTGTCATCGTAGATGATGACCCGTAGTTTGTCATTTTTCTTTGTCATTGTGCAAAATTAATGGGTGCTAATCATGAATAAATCGCCAATTCTGGTGAATGGTGTCACCATTGAATTTCTATGGTAGTGCCGGGACCAGTAGCGCCATCGAGTTTGAAAGTGCCGTTCATTTCTTCAGCCCGGCTTTGCATGTTTTTCAGCCCATTCCCTTGCTGGAAATGGTCCCGTACACCGGAGATCCCTCTTCCGTCATCGTGAATGGTGATACAAAGTTGATGGCCTCGTTTTTCAATCGTAATGTTTACTTCCGAACAACCGGAGTGTTTGATGATATTATGTATAGCTTCTTTGTAGATCAGAAAAATATTTTTTCGCTGTGACATCGTGAGTTTATAATCGACCAGTTTTTCACTCGAGTGAAACCGGAAATGAATACCGGCGGCTCCCAGCAACGATGCAGCATAGCTTTCCATCCGCAGGAGCAGACTGTTTACGGTATCGTTTGATGCCTTTGCAACCCATACGGTATCTGCTGTTTTTTCGATTATTTCTTCTGATGAACTTTCTATTTTCTCGAGTATGCCTGCAATGGCGGGATCAGGGTTGCTCTGAAGTTTCCGGTTAGCAATCTGGCTGTAGAGGTGAATGCTTCCGAGCGTCGATCCGATATCATCGTGCAGGTCTCGTGCAATCTTGTTTCTGACCTCCTGTAATTTCATTACCTGACGTATCCGGAATCTGTAAAGCAGATAAATGATTGTGCAGATCCCTGACAGCACCAGGAGCTGAAACCATATCGTTTGATAGAATGGCGGAACGATACTGAAGTGCAGTGATTTAATGTTACTTTCTGTGCCATTGATATTGATGGCCTTTACCTGAAGAGTATATTCTCCATGTTTCAGATTGGTATAAACAAGGAGTGTGTTTGTGCCGTTTGAATACCATTTGTCATCCAGTCCTTCCAGCCGGTAGTAGATTTTAGTCTCTTCGTTATCAGAGAAGCTGTTTGTGGCGACATTGAATTTAATGAAATTTTGCCGGTAGTCCAGCTGAATGCTTTTAAATAAAAGGGTATCAGCCGGCTGGTCCATCACCCATATTCGTGATATATGAACTTGTGGTTTTTCTGTATTCAACAACACGTGTTGTGGCTGAAAAGTGAGATATCCTCCATTGAATCCAATGCCTGTTGTGGTATCGGATGTTGAGAAGAAATAAGTGCTTAGGTCGCCAGGAATACCGTACGAAGGATCGTACAGTTGAAGTTGATCGTTAGAGATAGAGTAATGGTAAATACCTTTTGAACTGCTGAGCCATAAGTTTTCAGCATCCGGCTGAATGCATCCCCAGTATGCATTGCCAATTCCTTTTCTGACGGTTTCGGCCGGCTCTTTTATTGGATTGAACCTGATCACGCCGGCTCCCTGTGTGGTGAACCATAAGACGCCTGCTGCTGTTTCGAGAATGTCTGTTACGTCTGTTATACCTGGTGTGGGATCATTCAGGAACAATTGTTTAATCGAAAATTTTTCCTGAAAAATGGTATCCCGGTAGTTGGTGTGCCAGATGGCTGCGTCGGGAGCAAGGGTTAGTTTTTCGAGGCCTTTGTTTGCTCCGCACTTCCATAGTTCATTGCTGCTGCTTATAAAGATCTTTCTTACGAGGTGTTCCGATGAACCTATTCCGTTTTTGTTGATGGGATTGAGTGCATAGATATTTCTTTTCTTAAAATCGATAAGGTAGATATAGTATCCATATGCAGCTGCCGCCAGTAAGGTGTCGCTGCCAATGATCCATTCCGTCATGCTCGTTATACGCGAACTGGGTAAATTGAAAAATATATTGCCAGGGTCTTTGCCACATACTTTTAATGGAAGAATGGTTGCTGTACCGGTGTCCAGCTGATGCACACTTTTATTAGACCCGATATATATTTTTTTTGAGCGCGTTTGTAGCGTGCTGAACAGTTTTTGTTTGTTGCCGTTTATTGCTACCGGCTTGCAGGAATAGGGATCTGAAGGCTTCATTTTGTAATAGATGGCACCTTCAGCGATAACGAATTCTTTTCCTCCGGGAGTGAATAAACGGTCGATTACCTTGCCCGGGACAACTCCTTCCGGTACAGGCAGCAGATTTTTACTGAATTGATTGAAAAGAGGATCGTACACGAATAGGCCTGAATTGGTGGCGATCCACACCCTGTTACTTTTATCGCAATACAGTTTGTTTATTTTTGATTGTATGACAGGCTCCAGATTGATATTTTTTAGAAAGGATTTCGTGTGTAAATCGAAAAGGTATAAACCCGAATATTTTGTTCCGCACCAAAGCCGGTGTTGATTGTCGTGTTCCAGGCAGATGATTTCGTCTGATGATGAACTGATGGAGTCTGATCCGTCGAAAATGTAGGCTTCTTTAAAATTTACGTCCTGATCATATTCATACAAAGCATTGTTCCAAATTCCCGCATATACAATGGTATCTCCTGTCGCACAAATGCTGTTTACCGTTTTGTGACGGGGTGGTACGTGCCGGGTGATTAGCTCCCCGTTTTGTAATTTCCCCAGTGGCATTGATTGTAAGGCCAGGTAGGTGTTTTTACCATATACTTCAATATCCCATGCAGTACGGTTTTTCCAGCCACCAACAGACGGGAAAAGGGTTATTTTTCCAGTGCTCGTATTGAACATGCAGGTCGTTGCAGTATTACATCCGATGTAAAGTGTTTTTTTTGCCGGATCAAATGCCAAGTCAACAATATTGTTATTGGGTAATGATGAATTGCCAGCGTTGTAGTTTCTGAATTTCCCGGTACGGAAATTATAACAGGATAACCCAGAAGTAGCCGTACCGATCCACAAGAGAGAGTCATCATCAATTTCCAGACAGGTAATGTGATCTCCGCAAATGGATGTACTGTCGTTTTCTTTGTGCCGGAAGAGGTAGAAGTCGCGGCTATCGTATCGGTTCAGGCCGCTTTTAGTTCCGATCCAGAGATAACCTTGTTTGTCCTGAATAACCGACGTAACTTCATTGTCTGACAAGCCGTTTTCGGAAGTGATTTGACGCAAATGGATGGAAAAGGTCTGAGTGGCGGCGGGTGTCGTCGTCAGCAGGATGATCAGTAGGATAAAAAAGGCGCGGATATTCATAGGATATTGCAATGGCAAGTTAGGGAAAATTCTTAATATATGTAAATAGCCTGCTGGCTGCCAGAATCACCGCGTTTAGAATACCTTCTTATAGGGGAGGGAGGTTAAGTTTTCAATCCGGCTAAAATCCAGAGGTAGGTTCGTATTGATAAATAGTAAAAAGTTTACCGACTATGTATTTCTTTAATCTTGTACAAGTATTGGTCTTTGTGCAGATTCTTTGATCCGTAAATCAGAAAGTGATTAATTATTTGCAATGAATTGGTTATTTGGCTGCATCCCTCAGCTGATTGTGGGTAGTGTTCAGGTTGATTTGTATGGTGTTCATCCGGCCCAGTAATTTCTTAAGACTATCAAAACCCCCAACATTTAGCCGTATAAAGTCTGCATACTCCTCACAAATGGCAACGAAACTGTATGAAAGTTGAAGGTATTTTGCGGTTAGGTCATAAAGCTCAATTTTACCTGCCAGCTGTTGTTGTTTTTTCAGGTCAGTATCGTAAGCTGTTATCCTTTCTTTTGATTCTTTGCAAAGAGTATCACGGATGGTAAAAGATTGAGTGTACCATTCTGTTCTGTCAAAATCATTCCCCTGGGACTTCAATGTTTCTTTGAGAAATTCATTCAGCCGGTTCATGGCCTCATACGTTTTCCGGTCGTGGGTCACGCACACCTTTTTAACAACCTGTTTCAGGGAATCCCTGTGTGTATTGTAATAGGCTTCTAAATATTGGTCCTGTTGTTTTTGGATTGCCATTTTTCGATCGATTTCCCTTGCGGCTGCTTCGAGTTTTTTCTGCTCTTCATCATTTTGATTCTTAAAAGCAGAAGCTTCGTTTTCACTCAACAGGTTAATACCTTTCCTATACTCAATTGTTCCATCTGGCCTTGTACACTCGTAATCAACCTGCTTTTTCCCTAATTTACGAATGATTTTGTATTGAGGTGGCACAAGATCTCCTCTGCAGACAAACCCAACAAGTCCGTCTTTTTTAATTTCAATATAGTTATTCTTCAACGAGTCGTATTTGTCAAATTGTACATCTATACCGCTAATATGTCTGCCAATGATCTGTATTTTAGGATTTTTGTCCTGAAAGATTTTATACTGGAATGAAAGATAGTCTTTGTGTAATATAATTTCTCTGCCGTCATTGGATATGAGGCCTTTCTTTTCGCCTGAGCAAACTCCGACCAGATCTTCACACTGTAGATTTTTAGTGCCTGCTTCATCTTCCAGACATACAATATACAGAGAGTCGTATTTAGGTTCAATGTTGTAAAATTTATTTGCAAATCCCCATTTGTTATTCTTTACATAGGGGATGTTATTGTTTTTAATTGTTTCATATAACACTTTTTGCTGAGGAGTGAGAGGGTCAATCATCCCGCTCCATTTTTTATTCAGCAACATAGGGATGTTAGGTGCATCGGCATAAATCCGGAAGGTTTCCGCTTGTGCGGAATTTAATTGCTCCGCAATCAATTCCTGATTATTGTTGATTTTATAAATGTCGGTGAATCCGTTTTTGTCACAAATTAAATAGCCGGAATAGGAGCCAAATCCCTCAATTTTATTATAGACTGGAGGAATAGTCCACTTGTCATCCTTCTTGACACCAAATAAGCCATTCTCCTTTTTTATTTTTTCTTTATTCAGGAATTTTATTTCAACTTGTGCTGTAGCTTGCTGAACGAAAAGCAGGTTCAATATCAAGAGAAATGTTTTTATAAAGACGGAGGAGCGGTTTTTATTCATAGTTTCGTGTTTTGAATACTTTTAATTGTCTTTATGGATAAATCATTTTTAGCAAGTTTCCCAATGAGATCGGAAGCAATATGGCTCTTTTCTTTTGGCTTTAATTTATAATTGAACTCTCGATTCCTGTATTGTGGGATTCTGTGATAACAAGAGTTTCATTTGTGAATTACTACAAAAATATTTTAATAGAATTGTTGGGGGGCTTCCCGGAGAACTTTTATCAACTCGTTTTCCACCGATCTTCAGGCTTGATAAAAGGGCGGAATTTTTTGGTTCTGTTTTGTGATTACTTGTCTTTCTCCTGTAAAACTCTTGTTTTGAAATGGATAGAGTAAGTGAGTAGACGTGAAGATGTTTCTGACCAATAAGACTTATCCTCTCAATTAAAGACTACAATGGCTTTTATCGTAAGGTGGTCAAAGCTTTGTAACAGAGCATTTGCCTGCATGATGTAAAAGCGGAGGGTTAATACAGGACTTGGATGGTCTATAGAAGAAGAGGTGGTATTGTATTCTTTAATTTTGCCTCGTGCCAGACGTGATGACTTAATATCTTCGAAGGTTCCAAAGTAAATTTGGCCGTGTTCTTTGTGAGTCCCGATATGTTTTAGTCCGAAATTTTTTGCAAGAACTCGCCCTTCATCCGTAAACGCGTTAACACCTATATTGTTTATTTATCTGTTTGTTGCCGTGAGTTCATTGAGTTTGTCAATGAAACTGGTTAATAGTATTTGAAATCCTTTTTTTCTATATTATTCCTCTATGCAAAGTATCATGATGTATATGTCATATGTTCCAGGTTTATCCATTTCAACAACATTTTTTAATTGTGATTTCACTGTCAGTCAGTCGTCCTTGTTTTATTTTTTCAAAGGTGTCTGAATTGAGTGCGAAAAATGACCAATAGCCAACAAGTTCACCATCTCTTATTGCCAACAATTTCCAGCTATCTGGATTATTCAGAAATACTGGAGTCCATTGAGCAGGAGTTCCTTCGTTTTCTTCGTTTAAGTTATCTGTGGTTTCATAATCAAGAGCTATTAAATGACGTAATAATTTATTGCCATCCCAACCCCATTTTAATACGTCTTCAAGATCTGCAAGGAATAACTTTGCCTCTTTTCGTTTTTCAAAGTAATTTTCTGTTAATTTGGTTAAAATGACTCCAATGACTGTTCCGATTATTCCGATAATTACGTTTTGGATTTGATCCTATGGTTTAAAGCGTTAGCTAAATGCAATAATCATTTTCATTCTGTTACATTTGTTTTCAGAATCCTTGTTGAAAGTTTTAAAGCAGATCAGTACGCTTTTTGAAGAAGGAGCTTCATATTCCCACGAAGATAATATCAATATTTCATTTGGAGCATTTTAATTGTGTGAAAGTAAAAAACAATAATGAAAGTACTTGCTGGAGTAGTATTCATTAATTTAACGGTAATTTAAACAGTTATTTTAAATTATTAATTCAGATTTTCTTTATTATGGTCTGCTTGTCGGTTATGATAGTTGTAAGATCTATTCCAGGATCAGGAATAGTTAAGGTGCTCTGGATTTCTTGAGAGGTGAATTGTTGTATTGTTTTGCCTGAGATATCTGTTATTAAAATATTCTAATCAGTTAATATTCGTTTCCGATAGTCATTGAAAATTCGCGTGAAGCGTGTATTTAAAAAAGCTTTGAGGATCATAGATAAAGCGGATTTCGCCGATCTAATATACGGAGGATCACGCCTCTGTTTTTGCTATAAAGTTTAATTCTGTACTAGTTTGCGTGTCGTGGCAAGCTCGAGGCCTTCAGCTAGTTGCTGATCTGCATATCCGCATCCCGCAATGCGAAGCAATGAAGGGGCAGTAACTCAGAAACACAGCATCTTAGTAACTTAAACCCCACATGAAACATTGACATTTCTGATTGGCTAACAAGCTAATTATCTTAATTTGCTAATTAAGTTCCCTTCACCACCAGATTCCCTCCAACAACCGCTACCACTTCAATCTCCGCCCCTGCTTCAATAAATCCGCTCTCGCTACTGGCCGTATAGAGATGATCGCCGATTTTCACTTTGCCGCTCGGACGTAATAGGGTAGAGGCAATACCTCTCGTTCCCGGCGCCGGTAAATCAATCGCCGCACTATAGCCGAAAGCAGAATTCATCTCGGTAGCTAAAACCATCTTCTTAAATACAGGGCTCTCCGAAAATACTCTGCTCGCAAATAGAAACAGGGCTAATGCTCCCGCCATCCCGGTGAGTACAATGGCTAATGATTCTGCAAAGGCATAGCCACTCACGCCGCTGTAATCAAAACCATCATTTCGTAGTAAACTCGTCATGAGTCCGAATAACAAGAGTATTCCTCCGCTGATTCCGGTAATGCCGAATCCGGGTACAACAAAGATCTCCAGTGCAATCAGTATAAGGCCGGCAAGTGCCACCAGAATCTCCCAGTTCTGAGCAAGCCCTTCGAGATAGAGTGGAGCGAAGTATAATACCGCAGCACCTAAGGCTACGATCAGGGGTAGGCCAATGCCGGGATGCTGTAGTTCGTAGTAGAGTCCGCCCAGCATTAGGAAAATCAACACACCGCTAACTGCAGGATGCATGAGCCAGCCAATGAAGTTGTCGAGCCACGAGGCTTCAAATCGAACAATCTTGTTGTTGCTGAAGCCGGCTTGCTGTAGTACTTCTTTTTCGTTTTCGGCAAGACCATCGCAGTAACCATGTTGCATCGCTTCAGTGGCGGTCAGTGTCAGCACTTTTCCGGAGTCGTTGACACCTGGCACCGAAATGCGTGCGTCAACCATGGCTTCAGCGATACGCGGATCACGTCCCCGTGCTTCTGCAGTGGAGCGCATCATACTGCGCATGTAGCTTTGGTATTTATCGGGTAAGGCTTCGGCATTTTCTGTTACAACTGTTGCGGCCCCGATACTGGCTCCTTTTCTCATGTATATTCTGGTGCAGGCAATGGAAATGAGCGCTCCGGCGGAGGCGGCGTTATTGTTGATGAAGACATAAACCGGTATCGGACTATTGAGCAATATGGTGCGGATACTGTCGGCTGCGTCAAGAAGTCCCCCATAGGTATTCAGGTGAATCAGAACCAGGTCAGCCTTTGCATTGAGGGCTTCTGCCATGGCTTTACTCACTTTCCGGGCCGCTCCCGGATTGATTTCTTCTTTAATATCAAATTGATATACAGTTGATTGCTTGGACTTCATGCCGGGTTCAGCAACAACGGATACGTTCGGCATTCCTGCCAGCGTTAGCAGAAATAAAAGCGTGAATTTCAGACGTTTCATCGTGTTAATTAAAGTGTTGAAAAGAGTGAGGTTTCAGAGGACGGGAGCACCGCGCTCCAGCCTATACTTGTGTAAAGATATGAATCAGCAAAAGATCTCTTTTAACTGGCGGAAAACAGGTGCCTTGTTCCTGTTTTTCATGGCGTTAACAATTGTTACGAAAGCTTCATCACCGGACTCGCTTCGGGTGCGGTGGATCAATGGACAGAAATATGTGCTTCACAAAGTTGCACCAAAGGAAACGTACTCGAGTCTTTCGAGACGATACAATATTTCTGTTGCAGATTTACAGAAAGCAAATCCGGGAGTAGAGGGATTGAAAATCGGACAAATCATTAACATTCCGGCCGAATCATCCCCTTCAAAGAATGTTGCGACTTCTTCAGAACCACAAGAGGCGCCCAGGAAACCTACACCGGCTGCTGCTTCAGTAAAATCTTCCGGATCATCTGCTACCCATACGGTGCAGAAAGGAGAAACCTTGTACCGCGTTTCCAAAATGTACAACATGACCGTTGATGATCTGAAAGCGCTGAACGGGCTTACATCGAATAATGTTTCCGTAGGACAAAAACTCAAAATACAACCTGGAACAGCTCAGCAAAATCCGGTTGCTGAACAACCCCGTCGCGAAGAGACTTCTTCACGTCAGGAATCTGCACCAGAACCTGCTAAAGAACAATCGTCACCTGCTCCCATTAAAGCTCAACAGGCACCGGCTCCTGAACCTGCAAAAGAGCCGATGAAAGAACAGGCGAATGAACCTCAAAAGGAAACGGTAAGAGAGCCCGTGAAAGAAGAGCCGAAGGAAACGGTTAAGTCAGAACCGAAGGAAGATGTCCGTGCGGGTGCTGGGGCTGATGAAGCTGCAAAGTCGGCTAACGGTGATGAACTACCGAAAGTGTACAGTAATCCCGGCACTTCCCGCACCAGTACCATTGAGAAAGATCCGAAAACCGGTACTACGGTAGAGAAAATTGTGGAAGTGGGCGTTGCTGCCTGGATGAATGAAGGCGATCTCAATCAGAATAAATTTTACGCGTTGCATCGGACGGCTCCAATCGGCACTATCATCAAAGTCACTAACCGGATGAACAACAATTCCGTATTTGTGAAAGTTGTGGGCGTTTTACCTGAAACGGGTGACAACAACAATGTACTGATAAAAATTACCCAGGCTTCCGCTCAACGTATTGGCGCACTTGATCAGAAATTTACCGCTGAACTCAGTTACGGCATTTCCAGATAAATCTGGTATTGATTGCAGAAAAGAAGGAGCATCGTTTGGGCTCCTTCTTTTATTTGGTACGCTGCGGAACTATAGCTGCATTTCCGGTCTTCGGATTCTGTTTCCAAACGAGTATTCCGGACCCGAATCTTTGTGGGTATTTCAGATCTGATCCTGCAACTTACACCATACCCCCGAAATACAAGGCGGCACGCAGGTCGATAAAAAACAAATGCAGTAAAACACTTAATTCTTAACCACCCTGCAGATTTTTTGTTTTCCCATACGATCCGATATGCTAAGCTGATAGATACCTGATGGGTATTTTAACAGATCAATCGCTCCTGAACCGGATACCATTACCAGCTGTTGGCGACCGTGAATATCGGTGATGACAGCCTGTTGAGCTTCGATTCCTTCGATGGTGATATGTCCGGTGGAAGGATTCGGATAGGCCTTCACGTTAGCAATAACGTTTTCTGCTGTACCCACATTGCCGGAACACAGAAAAGCCATATAGGAGTTCTCGGTCATTCCTCCGGGAATGGCAATCTGAAAATTCCCGAGGGTGGTATTAGCTGTAAGTTTACCGCCAAGAAAGAAACAATCGTTTGCGATGACAACAATATCATTAATGGGCGATTGCTGGGTTTGCCCGACATCCCAGACAGGCGTATAACCGGTGGTGATCCTTTGTACATGAGGGGCATTAAAAGCACCATCTCCCATTATGTAATAATGACCGTTATTATCCGGAATGATCGCTTTTAATTTGGATGCCGCTCCATCGATGAGGATGGAATCGCACAATAGTACTGATCCTGTCGTTCCGTCCAGTTTGTAGAGATATCCGTTGGGAAAATTAGATTTTGTGATGTTACCAACAGTTACACTGCCAAAGAGCGCATAGAAGTTTCCGTACACGTTGCCGGCATTGTCGAGGTAAATTCGATACGTTTCTGCCAGTGAAGCACTGACAGAAGTACTCCATAAGGTATTGAAGTTACTATCGAATTTGATGACTTTATTTCCCCCCTGTACAATGATATTATTGCCGGCATCAATCTGGATATTATGATATTTCGGATTCATGAGATTGCCATTCAACATGCCGTACGCTGATTGATCAGGATTGCCGTTTGCAGGGTCGATTTTATAAATAGAGTTATCGCCCTGATTAATCACCGGAATATTCTGATTATTGATCGCGATAGCATAGATAGTAGCCGGATATCCCTGTGCCCATAACAGGTTGCCGCTAACATCGTATTTTGCAACAAACCCAATTGAACCGGCTGATAAGGTAACACCTCCAAAGGTTGCGGTGGCGAAAGCCGGAATTCCTCCGCAGATATATATATCATTGTTCTGATCAACTTCGACATCATATGCCGCATCGCTGGTAGGGCTGGAAGTACCACCTTGCTTGATCCAGTAAACCCCTCCGTATTGATCCACTTTCCCGAGAAATGCTCCGCCACCTCCAGACGGAACTGATGCAAATACAAATTGCAGTGCATCACTATGCGACCCGCAGAAATAGAAGTTGCCGTTGTCATCATGGTCAACACCAAGAATAGCGTTATTCTGACTCCCGCCAAGATTTGATATCACAGTAGGGTAGGAGGGCTGGGCGTAAGTGAATCCTGCAGTTAGCAAGAATAAAATCAATGTGTGGAGTTGTTGCATTTGTTAGTTGTTGATGGGTGTAAAGATCGTTTGTTAAATGTGTAAATGGTATACCCTTCGGTGGGTATTTTGACACACATGAAGTTTCGCAATTCCCCGGAACTTATTACAAACTCCTCTCCGTACATTAACCTAATACTTCAAACTACAAACTTCAACCCTTAAACATATTCCCGCTCTTCGAGCGGAAATATAACCTATAACCTATAACCTATAACCTATAACCTATAACCTATAACCTTAAACAACAAAAAAGCCCGGTGAAACCGGGCTTTTTTGTTAGTTGTTGTTTTGTAATGTTATCTTCCTCGTCACCACCTTCTCTACTCCGGGCGATGAAATGGTAAGAAGATAAATGCCACTGGAAAGATTGGAAAGGTCCATGTCTTTCTTGAAATCTCCATTGACATGTTGCGCTGTGTAGGTGTACACCTCTTTTCCTAATGCATTGGTCAGGCTGATTACATAATCTGCAATACCTGCCGAGTGGAAGCTTGCTGAGAATTGCCCTGATGTCGGGTTCGGGAAAATTTCCACCGTGTTATTGGTGAAGATATCAGGCAATGAAGTGGCGCAGGTGTCAAGTGCGGTGACCGGGGTTCGTCCGGTGTTGCAAGTGATTTCTGTGAAATCCCAGAAGTAGAAGAAATAATAATAACCTGGTGATCCTGCATTACTGTTGGTGATGTTTACACAGGAACTCGTGTAAGGATACACCGCTCCACCACTGTTGCGGTACAAGTCCACCAATCCACGGCACTTAATGAAGTAGTCGTTGCCTGGATAAATGGTGAAGTTAAGAGGGACTGGTACCATATTGCCGGCTGAAGCGGCAATGTACACCGTGGTGTCTGCATATACATTCCCTTGTGCGTCCAGAATTTCGATAGTGCGGTTACCGCTGCTGTTACAGAATACCTGAACAGAATTGAGGACAATCGGACAAAGTACATCGAAATATAGACCTCGAATGTCATTTGCGGTGAAGTAAGCCCCTGCACCCATTGAATTGGTAATGGCTCCTACATAATCATTGAATCCAACCGGAAACTCTTCATCAACATACCAGGTTGTTGAACTGGTAATGTTTGTGTTGAACGTATTACCGGTATTGACCACTGTTCCACCTCCTGGTGCATCCCACCAGCGCAATGTTCCGGTTCCGCTACCGGATGCAGAGAGAGAGACAGGACCAGGTCCACAACGGGTTGCTCCTGTTGTATTGGGATCCGGACTGGAGCTGCTGGCAACGATTACGAAACTATTAGTAGTCTTCGTGTCTGATCCATTTGCATTAGAGGAGGTCAGGGTCACGGAATAGGTGCCCGGTGTATTGTAATAGACTAGCGGGTTTTGTTGTGTTGAAGTAGAAGGATTTCCGCCCGGGAAACTCCATGACCAGGAGTTGGGTTGTCCCGCAGAGTAATCCGAGAATTGAATAGCAGCACCAGGGCAGGTGATGCTGATGTCAGATCCAAATGCTGCAGATGGCGGATAAGAACCCGGTACATATAATCCCGATTCCCAGATGCCACGCCCATAAGTTGATGCGCGCAGTTTCTGTGTTGGTGTGAAGTATTCAATTTGTGTAACAATGACATTGGGTAACCCACTGCTGAATGGTTGCCATATGCTGAGTGTGGCGTCTTTATAGAATACGCCTACATCTGTGCCGATGTATAACTCATCATTTGAACCAGGCATGTAGAAGACACAGTTTACCGGAATATTCGGAATGGATGAAGAGAGGTTAACCCATGTCAATCCCTGATCATTGGTTTGTACGATTTTCGTTGAATTGGTGAATCCGCTAAAGGTAAGCCACGCTTTATTGGGATCAACATCACTACAAGTGATGTCTGAAATTCTACCGGATGGCATCGTAGTGATGGTTGTCCAGGTGGTTCCACCATTAGTGGTTTTATAGAGATTGCCCGACTTCGCAACCCATATAATCTGATTGTTGGCGGGTGATACTGCGAATGCATCTATCGTTGCCGAGTTGGTAAAGGTGCTGATTTTAGTCCAGCTCGTTCCTCCATTTGTACTTCTCCACATATTCACAAATCCGGCATAGATGGTTCCCGCTGTTACGGGGTCCTGACTCCAGGGCGTTACCCAGGCTCCGGTTTCATTGATGTTGCCTGTTGCATTCATCCATGTGTTCCCGCCATTGGTACTTCTGTTGAGTGATCCTTCATATTGCGATCCCCACATGTTATTGTCATTGGTACGGTCAATGAAACATAACATCCCGTCGCCACCCATTGTCTGGTTCCATGCACCGTTGTAAAGATTGGTCCCGTTATCCTGCCAGCCTTGAATCAGCAGGTTGGCATTTGAAGTTGATTGTCCGAATCCATACATCTGTGCAATCTGCAGTCCGTCGCTCAGATCAGTCCATGATGATCCTCCGTTGGAGGACTTGAAAATACCACCATCGTTCGCCGCAAATAGTGTAGAACCATCCAGGTAATACAGATCGTGATTGTCTGCATGAACGTATGGTGCCCCTGATCCTGTCCAGTGTCCGATAATATTGAAACTGGATCCTCCGTTGGTCGACTTCCAGATATTAACCCCACCTACAACAATCTCACTTGCATTGGTTGGAGATGCGTCGATGGTGAGATCGTACCAACCTTGTCCGCCCTGATCATTTCCGGCACTTACCCACCCCAGAATATTGCTGGGAGTAGTGGAGATTTTCGTGAAGCTGGTTCCGCTATTGGTTGACCGGTATAATCCTTCGAACCCATAATCTGTAGCCGCCTTTGCAGCAAGAACATAAACATAGGTCGGGTCGGCTTCTGATACCGCGATAGCCATGCGGCTCAGGTTAACAGCGGCAGAAAAGTTGGAAGTGATCTTTGACCAGTTTTGTCCGTTGTTGGTGGAACGGAAAAATTCAGTACCTGATGCATAAACGGTATTCGGATCACCTGGTTTGAACTCAATGTCTTTGAAACTTCCCGTTTGTACGATAGTGAAAGTTGCACCACCGTCGGTGCTCCGCTGAATGCCTGCAGATGTCGCAACCAGGAGAGTGTTCGTATTGGTTGGATCAATAAGAATTTTACTCATCTGACGGGTATTCGCTGTGTAGTAGGAGAGTCCTGTAGGTAACCAGGTGTTTCCTCCGTCAGTACTTTTCAGTAATCCTACAGTATAAGTGTCCCCTCCATCTCCATCACCAGTGGCCAGATACATTACCTGTGTGTTGGTTGGGTCAATGGCAATGTCTGTACAGCCGATTACCTGTGCCAGATGATCGGTGTTGGTTGACCATGTTGATCCACCATCGGTGGATTTCCATAAGCCACCAGTTGGTGAACAAACGTAGATGATATCCGGATTTGATGGGTCAAAACGGACGGCGTTGAGACGTCCTGCTCCTCCACCACTGGGAATGGAACCCGTTGGACCAATTAATGTCCAGTTTCCGGCAACAGCTGTCTTGTATTGCTCTTTGTATCTCGCATGTTCCCGGTATGCTAATGCCGGATCAAATCGTTCGCCATTGGGACCCACACGCGGTGCCATGAACCATTCCCAGCGCTTGTATTGTGCAAAACCCGGAACTTCGATTTCTTCTTCACTAACACCTTCTCCTTTCTGTCGTTCCATCTTGCGCTTCAATCGCTCAATCTGACGGTCTTTTCGGATATAGTATTTGTTGAACGCTTTCTGGACATCTGTAAATCTGACGTCCGGATTCTGCATGAGCTCTACCCAGTTCTGAGCATTTACAGTGGTTGTTGCCAGGAAGGCCAATAGAAATACCCTCCAGAGGAATCGGTGTACGGTTTGCATAGATTTGGTTGTGTGGTTCAAATATACCCTTTACAGAGTTAATGACAAAGCCAGATAGAATTTAGCAGGATTTGCCCAGTCAAATACACCGGAATCTGCGTTAAATACCGGAATCAGCCGCAGCACCTGACTGCAAGCCTCAGGGGTCCATTCTTTTTACATGAGTCTTAACTTCTTTTCAACTCTCCGAGCCTCCTAAATCTAAAATCTTTTCCTGTCCTGCATTTCAACTTTCTTCGCATGGCTGGTCTCGACCGGCCACTACCAATTGCGTACGGACAAGTCGCGACTTGTCCCGCATAACTTCAAACCTTAAACCTTAAACCTTAAACCTTAAACAAAAAAACCTTGTCGTCAGGCAAGGTTTTTTTGTTTAAGAAGCTCTTCGTTTCAACTCCGCCGTCAACAGCGACAACTCTCTTCCCGTTTGTCCCGCAATAGAGGTGTTCTCTTGTGCCCTCCGGGTGAGGTAAGGAAGCACTGCGCTAACGGGGCCATAAGGCACATATTTGGCCACATTATAGCCTGCTTTTGCAAGGTTAAAGCTGATGTGATCACTCATTCCGAGTAATTGTGAAAAGTAGATGCGCTCATCCCCTGGAGAAATTCCATTTTCTGCCATTAATTCTGTAAGAAGTATACTGGATGCTTCGTTATGTGTTCCGGCACAAATCGAAATCCGGTCAATGTGCTCTATGCAAAAACGAACGGCTTCATTGTATTCGTTGTCACTGGAGGCTTTGTCGGGATTAATAGGAGAAGGATATCCCATCACTTTCGCCCGCTCTCTTTCTTTCTCCATGTAAGCGCCTCTAACAAGTTTCAATCCGAGATAATACCCCCCCGCTTCCGCTTTTTCCCAGGCCTTTTTTAGAAAATCTACCCGGTCATGCCGGTATAACTGAAGTGTGTTGTAAATTATACAAGCCTTTGAATTATATCGTTCCATCATCGAGGTGGCCAGCTCATCAATGGCCGGTTGTATCCATGTTTCTTCCGCATCGATAAACACACGTACATTCAACTTATAACCTTCTTCACAAATACGACGCACCCGGTCCCGTATTCTGCCGAATTCGGCAGCTTCTTCTGAACTGAGTGCAACTTTTGAACTAACTTTTTCAAGCAGTGCAAATCGTGCCAGACCGGTAACCTTGAATACCGAGAATGGTATGTATTTATCACCGGCAGCCCGGCGAACGGTCGCTAAAATCTCTTCGCAACTATGGTCGAATTCAACTTCCTCTTCTTTCCCTTCAACCGAATAATCGAGAATAGACCCAACACCAAGTGCGCCCATCCGGTTGATTACATAGGAACATTCATTGATATCTTCACCACCGCAAAAGTGCCTGAAGATGGTCATCTTGATGAGTGATTTAATGGGAAGGTGATACTTCAAGGAGAGGTTCGCCAGGTTGCTTCCATAGTTCACCAATGTCGGGTAACTGATAGCTTTGAAGAGCCAGTATGCCCGTTTTATCTCTCGGTCGCTGCGAAATGCGAATGAGTTTTCGAGGTTGTCGAAGGAGACCTTCGGAGGGGATTCCATAAGCACGTCCAAAGATAGTCACTACAGGAAACTTTAGAAAATGCGCAGGGTCATGTTTTTAATCAGCATATTCTCTACATTGTTGTGCGTCAATGTTTAAATTTGCAGAGCTTCGGGCTGAAAAGGCATAGTCAGATTAAGTCGAAACCGCCGGAGTTGGGTTTCTATGGATATTCAGATCAGGAATTTACTGGAACATCGGATCATTTCCGGCAACGACGCTCTTAATGTGCTGGCAGAGGATCTGAAGAACAGATATTATGTAAATCTGGTAATAGTATGTGATACTAATACCGCAGAATTTTGTCTTCCGCCGTTACTCCAACGGGTGCCGGTACTCCGGGAAGCTTCGGTGCTGGTAGTACCGGATGGCGAAACCTCCAAAACAATTGATCAGGCAATCCGCTTATGGCAGGAACTCACACGACTCAATATCGGCAAATATGATCTGTTGATTAACCTCGGTGGTGGTATGATCACTGATCTGGGTGGTTTTGTTGCAGCAACATATTTGCGGGGTATTCCATTTCTGCATGTGCCTACCACCTTACTCGCACAGGTGGATGCAGCCATCGGTGGTAAGACAGGAATCGATTTCGAACATGCTAAAAACCGGATCGGATTGACAGCATTCCCGGAAGCCGTGTATTGCTGGCCCGGATTTTTTGATACACTGCCGGCAATAGAGTGGGAGAGCGCCTGTGGTGAAGTTGTGAAACATGCGGCTTTGTCAGGAATTGATTTATGGCAGTATTTTGTTGAGCAGGGGCTCTCAACCACTTCGGTTTCTGCACGGCTTAATGATGTTCAGGAAGTGAAGTTGAAGGTAGTAGAGCAGGATCCGCTCGAGAAAGGAATCCGTAAATCGCTGAATCTGGGTCATACCATCGGACATGCGATAGAGAGTGAGTTTCTTGCGCTGGGATCTCCATTGCCTCACGGGCTCGCTGTAGTATTAGGGATGATGATGGAAGCGGAAATCGCTGCTGCTCTCGGTGTTCTGGATCAACAGTCGTTAGCAGAAATCGTATATCGTTTGCAGTCGTGGTTTGTTTTGCCGGATGTTTCGATACTCCAGTCTGAAAGGCTGATTTCATGGATGCGTATGGATAAAAAGAATCAGGGAGAGGAAATAATGTTTAGCCTTCTTACCGGTATCGGTGAGTGCAAATGGAATGTCGCTGCCAGTATTCCGGTGATCCGCTCCGTTTTGAATAAATATTGTAACGGATGAATCATTCAAGGCTTCGGTTGAATCACCCCGGTGTTGCCCTGCAGGGGATGGTGGAACTGCCGTCTTCAAAGAGTATTTCGAACCGCGTTTTGATCATTCGCCGCTTGTGTGCAGCGGGATTTGAGATTGAGAATTTGTCGGATGCAGATGATACGGTAAGGTTACAACAGTTGTTGAACAGGACTGGTAGTATGGAGGATGCAGGAGCAGGAGGAACTACTTTCCGTTTTTTACTGGCCTTGCGTGCACTGGAGAAACATCAGGGTGTATTGACCGGCTCGGCGCGTTTGCAGGAGCGTACGGTGGGTATTCTGGTTGATGTGTTGCGGGAGATGGGGGCCGTAATCGATTATCTTGGGAAGCCGGGTTTCCCGCCACTGCAGTTGAATGGTGGTGCTTTGAACGGAGGTGCCTATACGTTAGATGCCGGTGTGAGCAGCCAGTTTATTTCAGCATTAATGCTGATCGGACCTTCGCTGCCTGGAGGACTTGTACTTCATCGTTCGGGGCGTACTGTCTCCGGTTCGTATGTTGAACTGACTGCGGCGATCATGCGCAGCTTCGGCATAGAGGTGACGTTGACAGATCATACGATTGTAGTGCCCGAATCTTCGTATCAGTCTCATTCCTTTGTGGTGGGAGCAGATTGGTCGGCGGCCATGTTTTTATATGCGTTTGTGGCCTTGTCACCGGGATCCTCACTCTTGCTGAAGGGTCTGTCGCTGAACGATCCACAGGCGGATGCAAAACTGGCATTGTGGATGGAAGACTGGGGTGTGACCTCTGAGCAGACGGCAAACGGCGTGCAGATTCAATCTTCGGGTATCCCTGAACGTGAGTATGTGTATGATTTTCTGAACAACCCCGATCTGGCACAGGGTTTTGCAGTAATGGCAGCAGTAGCCGGGAGAAAAATTGAATTGACCGGTTTGTCAACGCTGAAGGACAAAGAAACGGACCGTTTGCAGGCTTTGGAAACAATATTAACCGCAGCAGGAGCTGAGGTGCGGATAACGGAAGATAGTATCAGGGTCAGCGGGAAAACGCAGGCAGACAGGATTGCTGGTTATATGTTTCCTGCATTTGACGATCACCGTATGGTGATGGCAGCTTCGTTACTGTCTGCTCAAGGTTCCGAAGTTATACTCGCTGATCCTGATAAAGTGTCAAAGTCGTTCCCTCGCTATTTTAATGTCCTCTCCAGTCTCGGTTTCGGAATCCGCTAGCGAAGAAAAGACGCAACAGCATCTGCACAGCGTTCTCCATCCATAGCAGCTGAAATGATTCCACCGGCATATCCCGCTCCTTCTGCACAAGGAAAGAGTCCGCTGATCTGCGGATGCATACAGGTGATTTTATCTCTGGGAATGCGAACCGGCGAGGAAGTGCGCGATTCAGTAGCAATGAGCATCGCTTCCCGGGTGTAATAGCCCTTCATCTTTTTTCCGAAGTCGGTCAGTCCTTTCTGAAGGGATAAGGCAACAGGTTTCGGGAGTACCTCCCACAAAGAAACTGAACTGACACCTGGCACATACGAAACCGGATTGAGTGTAGCGGAATTTTTTTTCTCGCAGAAATCGGTCATCCGTTGCGCCGGTGCCTTTAATGCTCCGCCTCCGGCAGTAAAGCAGACACGTTCAACGGCAGATTGAAACTCCATGGCAGCCAGCGGACCAAAGGCATTAAACTCGCCGAAATCGTTTCCTCCCACACTAACCACCATGCCGGAGTTGGCAAAGGGATTGTTCCGCTTTGATGGTGACCATCCGTTAACAACGATCTCCCCGGGTGCGGTGGCCGCAGGGGCAATGATTCCGCCCGGACACATACAGAAGCTGTATACGCCCCGGTCGTTATATTGCCCGCTCAGACTATAGGACGCAGCCGGCAGATACGATGAACGGATGTCGCAGTGGTACTGGATACGGTCTATGAGTATCTGAGGGTGTTCAATGCGGACACCGAGAGCGAAATCCTTTTGTTCGATCAGCACCTGCTGCCGGTACAGCATCCGGTACACATCCCTTGCCGAGTGGCCGGTAGCCAGAATAACCGCTTTACCGTTCATGCGAACACGGATATCATTACGACCATTGGTTACCCACACACCTTGTAACTGATGTCCCTTGTCGAAAATAAGTTCCTCCAGCCTGGTGTTGAAATGTACTTCACCCCCGCAGGCGATGATCTGCTCACGCATGCGCGTAACAATATCTGGCAGCTTATTGGTGCCGATGTGTGGATGGGCATCAATAGTAATGGAAGAGTCTGCACCGAAATAAACGAATGTTTCAAGGGCCCTGGGTATATTGCCGCGTTTATCAGATCGTGTGTAGAGCTTGCCATCAGAATAAGTGCCGGCACCACCTTCTCCAAAACAGTAGTTGGAATCCGGATCTACGATTCCTTTTCGGTTGATAGCGGCCAGATCTCTCCGGCGGCTGCGGACGTCTTTCCCTCTTTCGATGATCACTGGCTTCAGTCCAAGTTCCAGAAGCCGAAGGGCGGCAAACAGCCCTGCAGGTCCTGCACCGATGATGAATACCGGTTCAGCGTTTGAAACCAGTTTGAATTCCCGGGGATGTGTAGCATTTTTCGGTAAGGCCTCACCGATAGCAACATCAAAAAATAACCGGAAATGTACCTGCTTTGATCGCGCGTCAATTGATCTGCGCATCAGTCTGTAATCACGAATGTCTGACTCCTGAACATGAAGTGCCCGGGCCAGTTGTTTCCGGATGATTGCATCGCTGGCAGCCTCTTCAGGTTGCAAAACGAGTTCAATACGTTGTATCATGTACCTGTTCTTGTCCGGTAAATACTTCCAGCGTTGTTATTCAAAGGTAAGGGAGATAGTGAAGATCCGTGATTTCAGTGAACTGAACGTACTTGAATATACGGTCGGGTCACTGACCAGTACATTGGGTAACCCCTGAAACATTTTTATCTCCGGTGCGAATTTGAACAGCGGGAGGTAGAGATCCATGCCTACCCCAACGGTGTATCCATAGTCTTTGCGGCTGAGTTTTACAAGTTCTTCGCTGTTTTCAACTTTTGCCTGTGAAACCAGGTCGATCATGTATTTGAATCCGCCGATCACATAAAAACGGTAGTTGTTGACCCGGTTTGATTTAAACTTTAACTCGATCGGAAAGGTGAGAAAGGTGGATTCTACTTTTTTAATCACGACGTCAGATGCGCCAACCTTAGTGGTCATTTTATATACCAGATCACGTTGAGAGAATGCAAGATCAGGAACAAACCGGAGGTCGAAGTTGTTCCCCATATGAAGATTGGCGATGATTCCCAGGTTGAATCCCGGTTGTGCATCTGCTTCTACATGGAGTACACTGTCAGATGCGTAAAAATCAGGTGCACGTTCCGGTTTGAAATCGGTATTATTCATGCCCAGCATAAAGCCGAAATGGATCCACTGCTTATCGTATTTATCGAGGTTCTTTACTTTGATACGTTGCGCTTCGCATGCACGGTGGGTACCGGAAAGCAACAGTACTATGCTGAGGAGGCGAAGCGCGTATTTCATTTTGAAGCGGTGTAGATACTGGCTATTCCAAACGTCAGAGTCTGGCATTTCGTATCCCGGAATCCGGTTTTTGCAAGGATGTCGAGAAATTTTTTACCGTAAGGGAATACCGATACAGATTCCGGCAGATATTCGTAGGCCGATCGTTCGCTGGAAATGAGCTGCCCGATTTTTGGCATTACTTTGAAAGAGTAAAAGTTATAGAATTGCTTAACCGGAAAACGGCTGGGTTGTGAAAATTCAAGGATCACTACTTTTCCGCCCGGCCGCAATACTCTGTGCATCTCCCGGAGGCCCTGTTCCAGGTGTTCGAAATTGCGTACGCCAAAGGCCACAGTGATGGCATCGAAATGTCCGTCGGGAAACTGAATCGATTCAGAATCGCCCTGTTCCAGCCGGATGATGCCCTGATATCCCTTTGCCATCACTTTATGACGGCCGATATCAATCATTTTATTTGAGATGTCAATACCGATGATCTCTTTTGGCTTCAGCCGCATACATTCTATGGCCAGATCAGCAGTGCCGGTGGCGATATCCAGAATCCGTTGCGGACGAAGATCGGAAAGATGATGGATCGCTTTTTTTCTCCAGCTCCGGTCGATGCCGCCGGAAAGGACACGGTTGAGCAGGTCGTACCGGGATGCGATGCTGTCAAACATCTCTTCCACGCGCTCTCGCTTGCTTGTGCCTTTATAACGTTGAGGGATTACCGTCATAATGCCAGTCCTGTTGCTTCGTGTTGTAATTGTTCTTTATCGACAGGAACCACACCCACTTTTTCACACACCAGCCCGCCGGCCAGATTGGCCAGTGCAGCCATCGTTTTTGGTTTTAGTCCTAATGCGAGACAAAGCGATGCAACACTGATCACGGTATCTCCTGCACCGGAAACATCACTGATGTTACGGATATGTGCAGGTATTATTTCTGACCGTCCGTCCTTGCTGATAAATACACCCGCTTCGGATAAGGTAACCATTAAAGTGTCTATGGCTTGTGCAGTGCGGAATTGCTCTGTTGCCTGTTGCAGCTTTTCTGCGCTCGTCTTGTCAAGTTCGATTTTCAGTCCCGCTTTTAACTCTGCCAGATTCGGTTTGAAAAGTGAAACACCTTTATAGGCCATAAAGTTTTTCTTCTTCGGGTCAACGGCGGTTGGAATGTTGCGTTGCTGACAGGCGGCAATGATGGCTGAAATCAGTTCTTCGCTCAAAACACCTTTGTCGTAGTCTTCAAAGATGACAACCTCGGGACGCTGTTCGTCCAGTAATGCTTCAATTCTGGAACGTAACTGTTCGCGGCTTTTGTTGTCCAGTTCTTCGGTAATCTCATCGTCAACGCGCAATAATTGATGGTTATTGCCGATCACACGGGTTTTGACAGTAGTTACACGGTTTTCACATTGCACCATGCCCGAGGTATCCATGGATAAATCCTGCATCAGTGCGATGAGTTCTTCGCCCATCCGGTCGTCACCAATCACACTGCAGAGCAGCGGCTGAGCGCCCATCGCCTGTACATTGATGGCCACATTGGCAGCTCCGCCTAAACGGCTTTCCCGCTTCTGCACAGCAACAATGGGAACCGGAGCTTCCGGTGAAATACGGTCAACTTTACCCCAGAGGTAGGCATCAACCATCACATCACCGATGATCATAACCTTCAGGTGATGAAAGGCATTGAACAATTCCTGCACGGATGAAAACGGACTCAAGACGAAGTGTTTTTTAGAGCCGCAAAGTTAATGATTCCTTTTACAGAAATGGTGTTTCTTGCCTTATGGTTGATGGAGTGTAATTGGCAGAAATACAGTTGTTTGCGTGATGTAACGAAGTCGATTGCTTCTGGTGGTAAGGGCGAAACAGTTTATTTCAGCCTGGCCAGACTCGCTTTCAGTCGACGCATGGCTTCCACCAGTACCTCATCAGAAGTGGCAAAACTAAGCCGGATGCAATTATTGTCGCCGAATGCTTCACCGGTAACACACGAAACCTTTGCATCCTGAAGAAGGTACATACAAAGTTCAGTAGCATTGTTAATGGTGGTGTTCCCATCTGATTTTCCAAAGAAACTGGTGACATCCGGAAATACATAAAACGCCCCTGCCGGCTTGTTGAATTTCCAGCCTGGAATGTCTTTCATAAGACTCAGAACAAGGTCGCGGCGGCGTAAAAAACTATCACGCATGTATGCGTACTGACTCCAGTCGGTACTCACCGCTTTCACTGCGCCTTTTTGGGCGATGGAGCAGGCACCGGAAGTAAATTGTCCCTGCATTTTATCACAGGCTTTGGCAACTTCAAGCGGCGCACCAATGTATCCGATTCTCCAGCCGGTCATCGCATAGCCTTTGGATACACCATTGACAATGATTACACGGTTCCTGATTTGGTCAAATTGTGCAATACTTTCATGTTTTCCGGAAAAGGAAATATGTTCATAAATCTCATCGGAAAGGATCCAGATATCCGGATATTCAGCAAAGAGGTCGGCTAATGCCCTTAATTCTTCCTTTGTGAAAATGGTGCCGGTTGGATTACAGGGAGATGAAAATATAAACAGCTTTGTTTTCGGTGTAATCGCCTTTCGGATCTGATCCACCGTAGGTTTAAAATCGGTTTCTACCGTTGTTGGAATTATGAAGGGTTTGCCCTCTGCCAATTGCACAATCTGCGCATAACTGACCCAGTACGGCGCCGGTATGATGACTTCGTCGCCCGGATCTACCAGACTGAAAACAACATTCGCGATACTCTGCTTGGCACCTGTTGATACAACTATTTGCTCAGGTGTATATTCAAGATTGTTCTCTCTTTTGAATTTTTCGCTGATGGCTTTCCGCAGATCCGGATAACCGGAGATGGGAGGGTAATGCGTGAATCCGTCGTCCATCGCTTTTTTAGCTGCATCGCGGATATCCTCGGGCGTTATGAAGTCGGGTTCTCCTAAACTCAAGCTGATGATATCATGTCCTTGTTCCTTGAGTTCCCTGCTTAAACGTGCCATCGCAATGGTCGCTGATTCTTCCAGTTGGTTAACACGTTTAGATAGATTGTTCATTGCTGAAGGGTTCAGAATTTTGAAACGCAAAACTATACAAAAAGGTTATTGTGTAAGTTGTTGAAATTCAGTCGCTAAGAAATATCACTTCGCAGGATTGTCGCTTTCTGCGAAATATAAACGTCGGATCGATGAGGAGGGGGCACCACGATGAAGTCAGTACGGTTTCCGAACACCTATTTTCCGATATTTGCAAACCATCTCACACTATGCAAACACCTCAGGGAATTATCGACTTCCTCGTTTATCTGGCTCCTTCGTTACTCGTATTTGTTACCGCCTGGTTTCTGATAAAGAAGTTCTTCGACCGTGAAACCGGACTGAAACTGATGGATATTCGTGCAGGGCAGGCAAAAGACCTGATACCATTACGCCTGCAGGCTTATGAGCGGTTTGCATTGTATCTTGAAAGGATTTCTCCGAACGTCTTATTGCTGAGCCAGTATGAAAGCGGATTAACGGTGAATGAATTCAAATTCCGTTTACAGGAGATTATTCGCGGTGAATTTGAGCATAACTTCGCCCAACAGATTTATATTACTCCTGCATTGTGGTCAGTTATCCGCAATGCCAAGGAAGAAGTAATTCGTATCATCAGCTCCAGTGCGGCAGGACTCGATCCGGAAGCACCAGCTTACCAGCTTAGCCAGAAAATTTTTGACGCAATGCTCGAAAAGGAAGAGTTTCCCACTCAGCGCGCATTGACTATTCTGAAAGCGGAAGTCGGACAATTATTCTAAACTGTATGTCAACCACCGATACTACCCGAAAAAAAGCCACTGATTCCGGCATTGAAATAGATCGTATTTATGCTACTCCTGTTGAGTTGAAGGAAGACGCAGGTAAATTCCCGTTTACCAGAGGCGTTCAGCCAGATATGTATCGTGGAAAACTCTGGACCATGCGTCAGTATGCAGGTTTTTCGACAGCGGAGGAAAGTAATGAACGATATCATTATCTGCTCAAACAGGGAACAACCGGGTTGTCGGTTGCATTTGATTTACCTACTCAGATTGGATATGACTCCGACCATGCATTAGCTGAAGGTGAAGTTGGCAAGGCCGGAGTTGCGATTGATACGCTGGCAGATATGGAGATTCTGTTTAATGGCATTACGCTGGAACAAATCACCACCTCAATGACGATCAATGCGTCAGCTTCTACTTTGCTTTGTATGTATATGGCTCTGGCTAAAAAACAAGGTGCGAACCTTCAGAATATCTCCGGTACCATTCAAAACGATATTCTGAAGGAGTATGCAGCGCGTGGAACATATATCTATCCGCCGAAGCCCAGCATGAAAATCATCACGGATATTTTTGCTTTCTGCTCTAAAGAATTGCCCAAGTGGAACACCATTTCCGTTTCCGGTTATCACATCCGCGAAGCAGGCGCTAATGCTGTGCAGGAATTGGCGTTTACTCTGGCCGATGGTAAAGCCTATCTCCTGGCAGCCATTGAGCAGGGACTTGATATCAACGTATTTGCCAAGCGGATTTCTTTCTTTTTTAATGCGCATAATAATTTGTTTGAGGAAGTGGCGAAGTTCCGTGCGGCTCGGAGAATGTGGGCACAGATGACGAAAGAATTAGGAGCAACAGACCCGCGTGCGCAGATGCTTCGTTTTCATACTCAAACAGGAGGGTCAACGCTGACTGCTCAACAGCCTCAGAATAATATTACCCGTGTTACCATTCAGGCGTTAGCCGCTGTATTAGGAGGGACACAGTCTCTGCATACAAACGGTTTCGATGAAGCATTGGCATTGCCAACTGAGGAAGCAGCACGCATTGCCTTGCGTACACAACAGGTGATAGCCCATGAAAGTGGTGTTGTTCAAACTGTTGATCCTTTGGGAGGCAGCTATTACATTGAATGGCTCACCAGCGAAGTGGAACGCAAAGCCTGGGATTACATTCGTCGCATCGATGAAATGGGTGGTGCCGTAGCCGCTATTGAACAGGGGTTTATCCAGAGGGAAATTGCGGAATCAGCCTATACCTATCAGAAGGAGATAGAATCAGGAGATAAGGTAATTGTCGGTGTGAATAAATTTACGATTGAAGAACCACCGTTTGACGATCTCTTTACAGTAGATGATAGCATCCGAAAGGTTCAGATGGAGAAACTAGCTGCTGTAAAAGCGAGCCGAAATCAACAGGCGGTTGAGCAATCACTTAAAACGCTGGAAGCCGCCGCCCGTGAGGCTACTAACCTGATGCCGCACATTCTCACTGCAGTGGAAGCCTATGCCTCTCTGGGAGAGATTTCGGATACGCTCCGCGTAGTTTATGGTGAATACTCCGGCGCCTGACCATGATGTTTTGCATGATACATGAGTGAACTGGCAAAATCTGTAATTTCACAGTATGCCTGTTCGTCTTCACTCATCCAAAAGCATACATTGGTTAAGTGTAACTGCTTCGTTTGAACAAGTACTGCTCTTTGTCGCAATGACTTCCTGTGATGCGAGGATTAAAGACTGATTGCCCTCAGTAGGACAGCCAGCGTGTTGTTTGCTTTAATAAGACAGGTGAATTGAATATTAATTCTAAAAATCGAAATGGTATGGGGAATCTGATGTGTTTCATCTGTTTATTGTTGTTGGGATTTTCCAGCGTGTTGTCAGCGCAGTCAACGGATCATGAGCAGTTTTTACTGAGTGTTCCTGACTGGTCTGAACGTAAAATGCAGGCCATACAAAAATTTGCCGGACAAGACTATGATGAGACGATCCGGTTGTTGAAGTATTTTCCGGAAGAGGATACTGCCTGGGCTACGGCCAATTTTTTTTATGTGAGTGCTAATGTGGCCGGCAGTCATAATCAGGAAGCGGTGCATGCCGCCTGGAAAGGACTTGAAATAACCCCATCGCCTTACCGTCGTTCGTTGTTTGACCTACTGGGTTCTGTTTATGCGGAGGAAGGGAAGTATGACAGCGCCATCGTTGTGTTTCAAAACGGACTGAAAGAGTTTCCGCATTATTATCGCTATCATTTTGGTTTGGGTTTGGCCTACAAGGGTTTGAAAGAGTACACGAATTCGATTCAATGCTTTCAGTATGCTGTCCGGCTGAACCCATATCATGGATTGACCCATTATTACCTGGGTGTGATGTGCATGAATAATAATTATATCGTTCCGGCAATGCTATCTTTTCAGATGCAGTTGCTGGTGGATGATCCCGGCGATCGGTGTGTTTCTGCATTATCAATGTACGAGAGGATGGCACAGGGGGGATGGTCTGTTCATAAAGATTCGTTGTATTGGCAGATGCCCGATGGTTCAAATAATTTTCAGGATGTGGAAAAACTTGTTCGTTCAAAAATTGCAATGTCGGAGAAGTATCAGTCGAAGGTGACACTGAATTATCCTGCGGTTGTGAAACAGATGCAGTTGCTGTATGAACAAGTACAGTACAATGCGGCTGATACTGGGTTTTGGATGCAGTTCTATGTACCGTTTGTTAAACAGATGTGGGAGAAAAATCATTTCCCTGCAGGAGTGTATCAGGCCTTCGCATCTGTAAATGATAAGGAGGTGACGAGGCAAGTGAAAAAGAATCTTTCCGTTATTACAAAGATGGCGGAGTTTGCACGTTTGTACTGGGATGAGCAGCAGTCAGCATATTGGCTGAAGAATAACCTGGTGGATAGGTCGCCCTGGTTTAATAGTAATGGTGCACTGAAATCTATCGGTACGTTTGATGAAAAATTAAAACATGCCGTCGGATATTGGAAGTACTTCAGTCCCGGCTCATATTCAGATAACGAGGGGTTGTATGATGAGTACGGAAAAGAGCAGGGTAAGTGGAAATATTTCGATCTCTATGGACGTTTGAAGTCAGTCAGAACAGCAAAAGATGGTCTGTTGAATGATACTTCCTGGTCGTACTATCCGAATGGCGTGGTGGAAGAGTATAATATCATCCGGAATGGAAAGATCAACGGCGTGTCGCAGGGATATCACTATTCAGGTGCTGTCTCAGGAAAAGTCAGTTTCAGGGATGATAAACGTGATGGAAGGTTTGAATTGTATCATGAAAACGGTTTTGTCCGGCAGAAAGGCGCCTATAAGATGGATGTTCCGGATGGGCCGTTTGTGGAATATTTTGACAATGGAGTCAAACAAGAGGAATATATTTACGTGAACGGGAAGTTGGAAGGCCGTTGTGTAACCTGGTATGACAATGGACAAATGAAATCGGAAGGATCTTTTACCGCAGGTAAATCTTCAGGTGCCTGGAAATACTACAATCGCGATGGAAAACTGGAACGGGAAGGCGCATTCAAGGATGGTAACGAAGAAGGTGTGTGGAAAGAGTATAGCGATGCAGGGTTGACCTCGCGGCAGATGAATTATTCCGGCGGATGGTTGGATGGAGATGCTGTGTATTATGATGAAGGGAAGTTATGGTCGAAGATTGTGTACAATAAATCTGAAGTGATGAGTTTTGAGTATTATGATAAGTCCGGAAAAGTTGTTTCTCAGGGAAAGCGCGACAGCAAACAGATGTTGTTTAGATCGATGTATCCTCAAGGTACTCCAATGCGTGAAGGTGTTTATACCAATAATGGTATGGAAGGGAAGTGGAAACGCTGGAGCCCTTTCGGTGTTCTTATTGAAGAGGAGAATTATGTAAATGGTGTGATGGATGGCGAACAGCGTTATTTCCATAACACAGGTCAGCTTAAAACAATTTTTAATTACAGAAACGGACATAAAAACGGCGTCGCTCGTGAGTATTATCTGAATGGTCAGCTGTTTAAACAAACCGTTTATAACAACGGAGAGCAAAATGGTTATTACTTTGAGTATTATCCGGATGGTACTTTGTCTGAGAAATACTATACAATAGAAGGGACTACCAATGGATTGTTGACATATTACGATGTAGTTGGACGAAAAAGTATTTCCTATGGCTATTATCTCGGAAATGTAAATCAGGTGATATCGTATGATTCACTTGGTAATGTGCTTACCAATGAGAAATTTCCCACTTGTAATGCTTCTTTTAAAATTCACGGCATGGGCAGAAATAATCCGGTGAACAGTGAAATCACCTACAAGTATGGTTCGATTGATGGAACGCTGAGAGAATTTTATGCCGATGGTAAATTGCATTCGACAACGGTTTATGCGAATGGGAGCCGAAATGGCCCACGACTCGTTTATGATACCGGAGGTAAGGTTAGCGATGCGATGTGGTATAGGAATGGTAAGCTGGATTCGGTTCGTGTAATCACGGTAGATGGTAAGATAGAGTCAGAGCGTTGGTATCGTGATGATGAGCAGCAGGGAACCGCCACATGGTTTTACCCGAATGGGAAAACAGAGATTACCGGCAACTACAAAAACGATCAACGCGACGGGTATTTCATGTATTATTCATACAATGGAGAATTGCGTTTCCGTTTGAAATATTCCGATGGATTTATCGTTTCTTACTCTTATCTGAGTGCGGATAGTGTTTTTGTTCCGGAAATTCCGTTGATGAATGGAAATGGTGCTGTGAAGTCCTGGTTCAGGAATGGAAAACTCTCTGCTGAATTCACCTTCAGGAATGGATATTACGATGGAGTATATACCTTGTACTTCCCCGATGGAAAGGTGGCGAAAAAGTCTCAGTATGTCAGCAACGATTCACAAGGTGCATTTACGGAGTATTACCCCGATGGCAAATTGTGGAAGGAGGAGAATTATGCAGATGATGAATTCAATGGTACCTGCCGGTATTATTACGAGAGTGGAAAATTGCGTGAGCAGTTTCAGTACAAATCCGGTAAGAAACACGGTGATTCACTGAGCTATGATTCGACAGGGAAATTAATCAGGAAAATTAATTGGTACAATGATGAAACGATCGATTAAGATTGTTTTGCTGGGAAGCTTCATGATGGGTGCTATGGCGGTGGTCGCTCAGCCGTCATTTGACTATGCTGCAATCAGGTCAACATTCCCCGATAAGGATTATTACATGTTGAAAAAGGCTCAGTCCATTGTGATTTCAGAACAGAATGGAAAACTAAGTATGGAGAGCAATGAGGTGTCTGACATTCTTTATCTCTCGGAACGCAGTACCCGTGCCGCTGAAAAAACAGTTCCACTCTCTGCGGCTTTTTCTAAGTTAAATAAACTGGATGCGAAAACATGGGTGCCGGTTGGCTCAGGTAAACTGAAAGCTGTACCGGTTGAGAAAATACTGACAAGAAAACCAGTGAAGGACGGTATTTTTTTTGATGATGGTGAAGAACGCTATTTTCTATACCCTTCGTTGGTTCAGGGTGCAGTGGCTTCGCTTGAAGTAGAGGAAGAAATACTTGATCCGCATTTGCTCGGAACCTATCTGTTTGCTTCTGGTATTCCGGTACGTGAATCGATGTTTAAAGTAACATTTCCGGAAAATGTCAAAGTGAGTTATAAATTGCTGAATGATGTGAAAAGGAAGGTGGAAGTGAAAGAAGAAAAACGAAGAGGGAAAATGTCCTATACTTTTACTGCTCGTGATCTGGATGAAATCAGGTTTGAGGAAAACGCTCCTGACTTTCGCTACTATTCACCTCATGTGATTCTGTATGTTGAGCAGTATCAGTCCAACGGCGAAATGATAAAAGTTTTGCCCGACCTGAAGGGGTTGTTTGACTGGTATAATAGCCTGGTGGAAAGAGTTCAGAACGATGCCAGTATAGAATTAAAAGCACTCGCCGATTCCATATTGCGGAGTAACACCACCAAGATGGCACAGCTAAAAAGTGCTGTTTACTGGCAACAGGAGAATATCAAATATATTGCCTTTGAAGATGGACTTGGTGGATTTATTCCCCGTAATCCTTCGGATGTGTTGCGTAAACGATACGGTGATTGTAAGGATAAAGCCTACCTGCTGAGTTTGTTGTTGAATCAAATGGGCTTCGAAGCATTCCCGGCCTGGATTGGCACCCGCGATATTCCGTATAGTTATCACGAAGTGGCTACTCCGGCTGTCGATAATCATATGATTACTGCGCTCCGGTTAAATGATCATTGGTTCTTTCTGGATGGTACTAGTCATTTTCTTCCGATGGAAATGCCTACCTCGATGATTCAGGGAAAAGAGGCAATGATCCGGCTGAATGCTGATTCATTTCTTATAGAGAGAGTACCAGAAATGCCCAAAGAGAAGAGTATCAGAAAAGATAAATTTGTTCTGGCCCTGGATGGTAGAAATCTGAAAGGTTCAGGATTCCGTGAGTTTACGGGGTATTTTCAGCAATCCATGCAAATGAATCTGGACTTTTTATCACCTGTGAAAAGGGATGAACAGGTGCTGAAAGGGCTAAAGATCGCCAGTAATAAGTACAAAGCAGATCATCTCAGGTATTCAGGATATGGTCAGCGTGATTCATCTCTGATCATTCAGTATGACCTGTCGGTGAATGATTATGCCGAAGAGATCGATGGTAAGCTGTATCTGAATCTCAATCTCCTGCGGATGGTTCCATTGGATAAATCGGATTGGAAGAAACGGGAGGTCGGAATCAGTTTTGATTATAAGTACAGCAGTGAGTATGAATTGGAGTTGGAAGTTCCTGCTGGTTACACGGTAGCTTCGGTGCCTGAACCGGTTTCGTTGAGTAACCAGCTTTATGGTATGGATGTGAAGTATTTGATTAGAGACAATAAAGTTGTGTTGAATCACCGGTTCTGGATTGATACGCTGCTCATACCGGTGGATGGACTTGCAGACTGGAATGCGTATTATGAAAAGTTGCTGGCTGGCTATAAAACAGTTGTTATCCTGAAGAAGAAATAAAAATGAGTATGAAATTAAAAGCAATTGCTATTGCAATGCTGTGTTTCCTCCGGTTAAGTGTGGGCGCACAGTCCTATGAAACCCGCAATTTTGATTTGCCTCCAAGAAATGCTGTGGAAGTACTCACGGAGAAAGAGAAGTCCGAATCCGTTGTGTTGCTTGAGGATCATCGTACCTATGAGTTGGCATTTAATGAATCAGATCAGATGGAGATGTTTTATTCACGTCATGTCCGGGTTCATATCAATGAACAATCCATGGTGGAAGCCTATAATAAAATTTATATTCCGGTAAACGCTCCTGAAGATCTCGTAACGCTGCACGCAAGGACATTGACAAAGGAAGGGAAATCCTTTGATCTTTATAAAAGTGATATGAAGCTGGTGACGGAAGAGGGGCAGAGTTTTATGATTCTGGCGATTGAAGGGCTGGAGAAAGATGCAGAACTCGAGTATTTCTTTACCACGCATGAAAATGTTCGTGTGTTTTTTTCTGAACGTTTGCAGTCTCATGCTTTTTCCAGACAACTGAAACTGGATATTATCTCTCCTGATTTTCTCGTCTTTGAAGCCCGGGTGTACAATGGTGCCGCTACCATCAGTGATTCTACTGCCAGTAAAAAAAGGTGGCTGACAATTACCTCGGGGCCGGTCACACCACTGGATAATGAAGAGAAGTATAATTTCTATGCGGCTAATGTGATGCGTGTTGAGTTTAAACTGGTGCAGAATAGAAATACAAATTCAAACCGGTTGAATACGTGGGATGATGCCGGAGGCCGGTATTATGAAGTATATCATGAGTTTGATAAGACCGATGCAAAGGAGGTAGATAAACTCATTTCCAGGTTAGGGCTGAAATCAGGAACTCCAGAGGAGAAAGTGAAGAAGATTGAGCGATTTATGAAATCGAATGTGATGGTGAATGAGCATGATGAAGAGGAGAATATCCGGCTAATGTTATCTCGTAAATATGGCAGCGCCGCACAAGTGGTGAAGACTTACGTAGCCTTGTTTGAAAAACTGGATATCCCGTACGAAATGGTGGTAACCTGCGACCGGTCTAAGGGAAAGTTTGATCCGGATTTTGATACCTGGAGTTTTCTGGATGAAACCGTGTTCTTTTTTCCATTTTCCGGTAAGTATATGGACCCAGGTAATATATTTTTCAGGTATGGGTGGATACCGGCTTTATACACGGAGAATTATGGCCTTTTCATCCGAAATGTGAAAATTGGTGATGCGGTTAGTGGTGTGTCTACCGTGAAGAAAATAGAAGGGACCAAACCTGAATTGCATTTCGATAACATGATCGCCGACATCCGGCTGAGCAACGATGGCGATAAGGCCCTCATTGATATCGACCGGGAAATGGCAGGTTATGCGGATAATAATCTGCGGGCTATTTATTTCTATTCGAATGAAGAGGATAAAAAGAAAATTGCCGAAGAGTTTCTGAAGTCTTGTGGTGGGGAAGGGGCAGAGTTGAAATCCTCTTCTGCAGAGAACTTCAATATGAACTCCGATGAGTATGATAAACCCTTTGTCATGAAGGCTACTCTTGAGTCGCCCGGTATTATTGAGAAAGCAGGGAATACGATTCTTGTGGCCATCGGACAAGTAATCGGTCAACAGGTGGAAATGTATCAGGATCACGCCCGACAGAATCCCATAGATCAGGAATTCCCGCATACGTATAAACGGGTTTTAAAATTTTATATCCCCGACGGATATACGGCCAAAGGTCTGGAAAAACTGAAGATGAATATAATTGGTGAAGATAAAAGCCAGATGGGCTTCACTTCTGATTATACCTTGGAAGGAAATCTGCTTACGGTGACAGTTAATGAATATTACACGGTTACACATTTGCCGGCTTCAGCATATGACCCCTTCCGCAGAGTTATTAATGCGGCAGCTGATTTCAATAAGTTGAAGGTGATTCTGGAGAAAAACTGAACAAAACAAATTATTATTCAGCGAGGGTGTCTTCCACAATCAGGAAGATATCCTCGTTGTCGCGTTTCATCAGGTAATGTTCGCGTGCATATTTTTCAAGATGCTCGGGATCGGACATGAGTTCGTCCATGTCGATTTTATTCTGCTCGATTTCTCGCGCATAATATTCCTTGTCCACTTCCAGCTTTCGGAGTTCCTGTCGATAAGTGTATTGAGAAAATAAATCGTTGCGGTCAAAAAAAGCAACCCAGATGACAAAGGCAAGGGAGGTGAGCGCATATTTGTTGCGCAACCAGGATGGGATTTTTCTGAACTGCATTTTCATGGTAACGAAAGTAAAGATTGCATACGATCCGGAGATGAAGCCCGTTTCCCTTTTTTAACGTACGACTGTGAATTATCGTATGGCTTAACAAAAGGATGAATTATCTGTTCTACCTTCGTTGCCTTCATGGACATGCTGAACATCGTACGTGTCGAAATGGCGAAAATCGCCGCAAAACCGCGAAGTTATATCGGACTGATTGCCATTACAGTAATTATCAGCCTGATTCACTTCGCTATGTATATCGACGGCAATAATTATATTAGCTTCATTACCAATCCACTACAATCGAGTTTTAGCCTGGAAGGCCGTATTCTGAATGGAAATCTGGTTTGCTTTATCATCCTCCAGACCCTGATCATACAAATACCATTACTAGTTGCACTGGTGACGGGAGATCTGATTTCCGGAGAGGCTTCGATGGGAACCATCCGGTTAATTGCCACGCGGCCGGTAAGCCGTACAGGATTAGTGATGGCAAAGTTCATGGCCGGTGGCGTGTATGTTTTTATCCTGCTGGCCTGGCTGGGGATCCTTGCCTTGGGACTCAGCCTCCTGTTATTTGGACCAGGCGATCTGATTGTTGTAAAAAGCGAGGAACTCACCATCATCCAGAGTGCTGATACGTTATGGCGGTTTCTGCTGGCGTTCGCTATAGCATTTGTAAGTCTTATGGTGGTGGCCAGCTTTTCCATGTTATTGAGTTGTTTTGCCGAGAATTCAATCGGACCCATCATCTCTACAATGGCGGTTATTATTCTGTTTACGATCATTGATACGATGGAGATTCCGGTTTTCGATCTGGTGAAACCATATCTGTTTACGACGCATATGGTGGTGTGGCGAAATATGTTTGATCAGGTGCTTGATTTGGATCAAATCCGAAATTCATTGTTGATAATGATCGGACATATCATCGTATTCCTTGCGGCATCCCTGTATTTCTTCCGGAAAAAAGATATTCTGAGCTGATGAGAAAACTGCTGATATTATTTTGGTTGCTGATGGCTGCTTTCAGCGTTCAGGCTCAAAGTGCACCTGAGGCGATGCAATTACTGCGGGAGGTCAATGCGAAGTTTGTTAAGGTCAAAAACTATCAGGCAGATGCAGTAATCGACACCCGTATCTCGTTTCTTAAGATACTTCCCCAGCGCGCAAAAATATATTTCCGCCAGCCCGATCAGTTTAAGGTGAAATCTAAAGGGATCGCGATTCTCCCCAAGCAGAACTTTGATCAGCTCTTTAAGCTGATCGCAAATGAAAAAGCCTACATGGCTTTTCTATCGGGAGAAGAGCAATACAATGGACGCCTGGTTAAACTCGTAAACATTATACCCACTACCGATACTAGCGATCTGGTTCTGGCCAGATTGTATGTGGATCCTGAACGCGATCTGATTCTGAAGGCACAACTTACCACGAAAAGTAACGGCACCGTATTAATAGAATATCAACATGGAACGATGACTGATGTGGCTTTGCCTGATAAAATCACCTTTACTATTGAAGTGAAGAAGTTTAAGATTCCCAAGGCGGTCGCTGCGGATATTAATTCTAAGACAAAATCTCCCTCCGCCAAAGAACCAAAAACCGGACAAATCATCATCTCCTTTTCCAATTATATCCTCAACAAAGGAATCCCCGACGAATTCTTCAGGTAGCTTCAGGCTTTCAGGCTGCACGCTTCACGCGACACGCAGAAGACTGCATGCTTCAGTCCCGCAGCTCGCTGCGGGATCAGGCTACATGCTGCATGCTTCAGGATGGAGACTGCTTTTAAGAATGCGTTAGATAAAAGTTTAAAGGATGTTTCGAGTCAATTTATTCCGGAATTCCATCATCCCATCACATCAATATCCTACCATCATCCCATCACATCAACATCCTACCATCATCCCATCACATCAACATCCTACCATCATCCCATCACATCAACATCCCAACATCATCCCGTCACATCATCCTAACAATTAAACATTTCTAACAGCGCAAGCCGGCCTTGAGCCGACTTGCGCAAAACATTTTAACAATTAAACATTTCTAACAGCGCAAGCCGGCCTTGAGCCGACTTGCGCAAAACATTTTAACAATTAAACATTTCTAACAGCGCAAGCCGGCCTTGAGCCGACTTGCGCAAAACATTCTAACAATTAAACATTTCAAACAGCGCAAGCCGGCCGAAGGCCGGCTTGCGCATAACTTTTTTTACACCGTACACCGGAGGTGTATGGTGTAAAAAAAAGGACCCTTCCGTTTTACCGAAAGAGCCCTGAACCTAACCTGACAAACTTAACGCTATGTTTTTTTACCTTACGGGGTAATATGTTAATGGTGTTTTCCTCTGGTGATTGTCTTACGGGACATTGTTGAGGATTTTAGGATGTCTTACGGGACATCTTTTTTGTTTTTACGATGTCTTACGGGACATCTGCTGGTCAACTTGCATGATGTCTTACGGGACATCCGCAGTTTAATTTAAATTATACTAAGGTTTTGCTGCTTCGAAGGGTTCTGCCGGATGTCCGTTCAGAGCGACTGGATTGTTGGAGCTGTTAAGCTGGATTTTGTAACTGTAGTTGTTGTCGCGTTTCCATACAATCACGATATCCGTAGTGATGGTTTTTTCAGTTCCATTTTCAACTTTGGTGATGGTCCAGCGACCGATCTGGTAAAGCATTTTGGAATTGCCACCCAACTCAAGGACTTCTGATTTCAGTGATTTGGCATCGGCCATTTTATACCAGTAGTCGGCGATGGCTTTGCGTCCCTGGATTTTCTTGCCTCCGGGAATCATCATCGTTGCATCGTCGGAGTAGAGTTCAACAATTGCAGCCATGTCTTTTTTCTCAATGGCTTTTTCAATGTCGTGGTTGAGACGTTCAACTTCAGTGCGGGTGTCGGAAGGGACTTCACTGGATTGGGCGAAGGCCGCATTACCGGTGATCATCAGACCCATTGTGAGCAGAAAGGCTGCGAATGAGCGACGGAGCAAAGAATAGGTTGTTTTCATGATATTTTATTTTTGAGGTTATCGTTTTTTTGAATGTGACGCGTGGGACTTTTGATTTGTTACAGTCTTTTCAGTTTTTTTTAAATCAGTTGCCCTTGTTGTTGTTCGATGAAGCAAAGATGCATATAGATAGAAGTGTATGCAATGCTTTTCTTATGTAGTGTCTGTTACAGATGATGAAACGTTGATTGGTGGTACTGTAGTGTGTGTGGCAAATAAACAATTTTAAAGAGGGTTTCTTTGTTAATGAAATGTTATTGGTTTTTCATTCTGAAAAAGTGTTATAGAAATGTTAATGAGGATGAATTCAGATTAGTCGTCTGTTAGATATAATTTGCAGATGGTAAATGAATGTTCGTCGTTAAACATGAGTTAAATACATGTTGTCAAACGCTGGTGGTGGTCGTTGATTTACTTCGATTCATCGATAAAAAAAGCCGCGGTAAAATTTCCGCGGCTTTTAAACTATTCACTTAACTTAACTTATTTTTTTTCTTTGGCATCAATCACAACGCCTTCTTTTCCGATCTTTATCTTTACATCTTTGTTATCCCAGTCGATGGTGTCGTTGTCGTTTTTGATGTCAACATTCTTACCATTTATCCTGACTTTAACATCTTCATCACTACTGATGTCATCCTTGCCCGAATCTGAATTGTCTTCAAGATTGCAGCCGATGCATTCAAGTCCGCGGTTGGTCATGGTCCAGGTGTGTCCGATCATGTCGTTGTCCCAGGTGTTGGTGACATTTTTTACATCGTAGATCAGGTCTTCCACATTTTCTCCGAGGAACACACTCTTTCCAACCGGCACTTTCAGGATCAGTCGTATTTTCTGCGCTCTGAATTTGGTGGGTTTGCTGAGGGCGTATTCGCGGCTAAAACGCAGTACGGAGTCGTCCTGAACGATTTCATAGCCGATGCCGGCGGCATTCATTTCAGCTTCTTTGCGGTTGGGACCTCGTCCGGTGGTGACTTTCACCAGTTCAAACTGATCACCATCGGCACGTTGTACATCGAGTTCTACATTGTCAATCCGAACTGTGTCATTGCCGGCATTGATTGACCAGCCGGTGGACATCACCGTCCAGTTTCCATAGCTGAAGCGATCATCTCTGCCTTCATACGGATTCAGTACCGCGATGTGAAATGTATCGGTGCTGGGTTGAACGATAGGAACTACGGTTCTCGTCGAATCGGATACACGAACTGCTCTTGATATGTCGAAACCGATCCAGAGCGCAAGGATAACGCCAAGTCCCCAAAGTGATGCTGCTGAATAATTGAAGACTTTCGATTCGCCTTTGATTTTAAACAAGGAACGTCCGATGCGGAAAAGGATCATGATCAGCGGAATGCCGATTACAAGTCCTAAGGCGAGAATGGCGATATTCAATTGAGTGGAGGTGAGGAATGATTCCGTGAGGAAGATCGGAAGTTCAGCATCACCAATTACTCCGGCCATCGCCAGCAAGGCAACGAAGAGAGAGAACAATACAGCAAAAAGCACAATGGAGAGGATCACTCCGATAAAGCCAACGAAGAACTTGATTGCTGCAACGATGATAGCTCCGATGGCATCAAAAAAATTTGATACAGCTCCGCGGCCGCTCCTTCCGGCACTTGGCTTACCTGAGATGCGTGATTTAATATCCTCCACTTCATCTTCAATGGTGCGCTTGATATTATCGATGTTTACCGGCTGACCTTTCATCTCCAGCTTCTCTGCTGTGGTTTTAGCCTTCGGGATTATGATCAGTAAGATGAGATAGAACAGGAATCCGGAACCCCAGATAAAGAAAGCGCCTGCGAAGATTAAGCGGATCCAGATTGGATCAATGCCAACATAATGGGAGATACCACTGCATACACCACCAACTACTTTATCATCCGGATCGCGGTACAGCCGACGATAGCCGCGTGCTTCTGCAGAAGTCCAGTTGGTACCGGCACCGGCAGAAGATGCACCGCCTGCATTTGCATGCGCATTGGCGTTTTCATCATCTGCTCCTGCTACCTGCTCTGGTTTGCCCATTACATTGATGATGTGTTCAACATCGGAAGGCAATAAAACCTGACGACTGGTACCGATACGCTCAGAAAACATTTCTGCAATGCGGGATTCGATGTCCTGGATGATTTCATCGCGTCCGTCGGAGGTGGTAAAATAGCCGCGGATCGCTTCGAGGTATTTGCGTAACTGTTCGTACGCTTGTTCTTCTATATGGAAGACCATGCCTCCAATATTCACGGTTACGGTCTTGTTCATAATACTGAGTTGTTAGAGGTGGTTTGGTTAACAGCATCCACCAGTTCCTGCCAGGTGGCGCGAAGTTCGTTTGTGAATTGTTCGCCGATCGGCGTTAAGGTATAATATTTTCGGGGCGGACCGGAAGAACTTTCCTTCCAGGTGTAGGCCAGCAACCCCTGATTTTTAAGACGGGTAAGGAGCGGGTAGAGGGTTCCTTCTACCACCATCAGCTTCGCATCTTTCATTTTCGCTATTATATCGGATGGATAAACTTCTCCCTGCGCAATGATACTGAGGATGCAAAACTCCAGTACTCCTTTCCGCATCTGGGCCTGGGTGTTTTCGAGATTACTCATTTCTTTTTCCGTTTTATGTAACCGTTGTGATCAGGAACGGCTGCGGTGTTTACTACTTGGTGATGCAAACATACAATGATTCAAAGGTACTATGCAATACAAAGTACCTTTGAAAAACATATATACTTGATTATCAGATGGTAAAATTTCCTATAAAATGACAGGACGTCGTTTATCGGTTCTGGAACGTGTTTAAGTGAAGTACTGAAGGCTCTCAATAGTTTAGAATTATATGCATTAACGAACTTGAATCAGGTCCAATGTGCTCCAATGAAGTTTCAAGTAAGCTACATTTCAATTAAAAACCCCGGCATTTCACCGGGGTTTCCATTTCAGTTTAAACAATGAATTTATTGCTTCACCATTTTCTTGGTAGCAATTACATTTCCATCGCAGACAAGGGTGTAATTGTAAATTCCTTTACTCAGGTCAGAGGAATACACCTCTAATTCACCAGTGCCACGCTCATTGACGATAACCGTATTGATGATAGAGCCTGATGAATTGGTAAAGATGATTTTCGCTTCACGTACATCTTCCGGAATCTGGTAAGTAATGCGTGTGCTTTCAGTGAAAGGATTGGGGTCATTCTGATTGAGAATGATACTGCTCACATTGGACAAAGTGACTTTCTGTTGGTTTTGCGGATTGATAATAGGTGTTGGATTCTGAAGAGCATTTATAAGTGAGTCTATAATGTTCTTCTGTTCTTTTACTGCTGCAACGAGAAGAGGAACAAACTCAACATAATTTACTGCTTTAAAATCTACTTCCGATGTTATTACCTGACCTATTGAATCATAGATTGCCGGTTGCGTAAAATTTCTGACTAACCCCGGTAATATCGCTTCCACATCCTGCGCAATAAACCCATAATGGCTTCCCTGTGGTAAATTCATTTGAGGGTACGCTTGTGTTTTAAAGACAAATTGCTTGCATTCCATTTGTGAAAGTATCGCATTGGCATCGTTTACGGTATTTATCTGGTCTTTCAATCGCAAATCTGAACTCCCATATAATCCTGTTGCATACATATCACCCGAAAAATAACCAGCAGCACCAGAACATGTTATTGATGGTGAGGTTCCGGTGCACTGGCTGGGAGCTGAAGCATAAACGCCGTATTCATTACCAGTAGAAGCACTGGCTACAAAATAACCTCCATAGTTGTTACCATAGGCGGACTGTGCTGCAAAGTACCCTCCATACGTATTTGCTGTATTGGAAGGTGTGGCATGCCCAACCAGAGCCTGAATCCCATACTTTCTGATTGCGTAATTATCGCTATAATCAACAAAGGCACGATATCCTATGGCATCTGAAACATACCCGGAAACATCTGTTCCGCGTATTCCTGTAAATACACCAACCATTTGTTTGTTGGTGTTTACTGTGTTGTAACTATCTACCGTGATTTCAGAACCGATAGTTGTTGTACCTTCTTCTGCGTGAATGACTGTAGCAACTGCACGATTTACCGTATTGGTGAGTGCCAACTGTTCATAGGCTTTAAAGGCTATATCATCTCCCGCTGAACTTATATCGGTATTGTCAAAAACATCCAATTGACTTCCCGGACTATTGGTCCCAACTCCAACACGTCCATAATCATAACCTCCTCGAATCAACAATCTTTGATATAGTCCACCTCCACCACCAACAGTTCCTGTGCCAATAGAAATATCTGCATCTTCCCAATTGTTGATAGTAACCAGACCTGAACTATTAGCAACAATTCTGAAACCATCGACATTCGTATTGCCAGTAGCGGAATTTGTCATTTGAAAATCTACATCAGAAGATTTATACAAATGAAGTAATGCTTGTGGTGAAGTAAGCGTATTATAATCTCCAATTGAAACGTTGCCAGCATCAACGCCACTACCTCCTCTTATTTGAAAAGAACGAATTATTGCTCCACTACTTCCGGAAGCCATATTAAAATCTCCTTGCGGACTCATCAAAAACACCCCATTTCCAGTACTCGGAATATTTAACCTGAACATTTGAGTTGAATTTCTGTAAGCTCTCCAGTTAGTTTCTGTAGTAGCTGGTACCTGAGTTCTGAAAGCTTCATTTGCTGCAACAGTTCCACTTCCATTCGTTAAAATATGAAACCAAGAAGAGGGACTTGTAGTGCCAAGACCCAATTCGCCGGTAGTTGAAAGAGTCATTTTCGGAGTCCCGAAAGTTCCGGCTCCGGTGTTGGTGTAGAATTCCATCCCATAATTTCCTTCGTGTTTGAGTCGAAGTGCATTTGTAACAGAATTATCCCAGCCAACATAATCTGTTGTAGGATTTGAAGTAAAATTAAATTGCGTTGAAACCTGTGCATTTGTTTGTATGCCAATTACCATCAGCCATACAAACAGGAAGAGTTGATTTTTCATTTGGTTTTCTTTTTAGAGTTTTAAGAATTTATAAACTGAAATGGATTTCTCCTTTCTAAAGAAGGCAAAATAGATGCCTTCTGATAAAATCTCCAGATTAATTCGCCCTTCCTTCGAATTAACTTTTTCACTCTTTATTAGTTTCCCTCTACTGTCATATATTGTTATTTCATCAATTAGCAGATTTGATTTAAACTGAACATAATCTTGTACAGGATTTGGCCAGACATTAACTTCCCTTTGCTCAATATTACTAAGTCCGGTCCAAGTCTCATTATAAAGAGAATCGGTGGTGACACATACATCATCAACGTAATAGTAAGCCATTACAGGACTTGGAAAGAAATATGAAGTGTCCGTATTCATATAATCATAGAAATTACCAAGACATACATGGCTGTAATTCGAATCTGCGATAAATGAACCACTGATTTTATGCCAGATAATTGAATCAATCAATATAGAATCAAACTTCAAATGAGAAAAATTATCCAAAGGAGCAGGATTTGAAAGTGAATAAGAATTTGTAAAAAACCTTAAACCAAGGTTATTGCTGGTAAAGCCCGACCCCCTTTCAGCTACAACTGCATAAAAGGAGAAGTAATATTTAGCACCAATTTGCAATTGGTTTATTAAAGAAGTTCCAGCATACTCTCTATAATTTCCGCCAGATGGTGAGTTTATCCTATGATAAGTATCTACTCCTATAAATGCAAATCCAGAATGAGCTAATTGAAACCCAAAAACTGTATTAGGAACATTAAGTCCATTAAAAGTGTTACAACTATTATAATAATCAGGAGAGTTTCTAAATGAACTCCATCCAGAGGCCGCTTCAATTTGTGTTAATCCAAAAGGACAATAAACTGTATCCTCAAAACTCGGATTGGGCACAAGGTTCAATTGCGCATGGGAGCGGGTGGTTGAAATAAAGAGAATTAAAAGAATCAGGTATTTCATTTTACAAAGGATTAGAAAGGATAAGCAAATGTAAGGAGGATTTTGAATTCCATTATTTAGTTTAAGTTTAACTTTTGATAGAAGTAGGAAAGTTAAGTTGGTTTGCTATTGAATTCCGATTTGACCTCTTTTCGATGGATTTATGGTTTGCTAGATCCATTTCAACCAGATATTCTGACATTTTAGCAACATGGGGTTTGAAAAATACCAGTATCAGTTTAGCTTTGTCGTAGATACCCGCTTATGCCGCAGTCGGTCTTTCATTTTAAACGGTTTACCGTGCACCAGGATCGGTGTGCCATGAAGGTAGGTACCGACGGAGTGTTGCTGGGTGCCTGGGTACGGGTGGAAGATGCCAAACGGATTTTAGATATTGGTACAGGCACAGGACTCATCGCTCTGATGCTCGCACAGAAATCTCCCGCTCCGGTAGATGCGATTGATATCGACCGCCCTTCGTTTGAGCAGGCTACACAAAACGCCCGTACTTCCCCCTGGGCTGATCGGGTGCGTGTGATTCATTCTTCTCTTCAGGATTTTAAACCCGGTTATCGCTATGATCTGATCGTGAGCAATCCTCCTTATTTTATCGATTCATTCAAAGCACCCGGCGAAGCAAGAAATATGGCTCGTTCTGCCAGTCATAGTTTGTCGTATGAAGAGTTATTGCATGGGGTAGGTCGCCTGCTGAATAATACCGGACGCTTTTGTGTGATTCTCCCGTTTAAGGAAGGACAGCTTTTTCGTGAAAAAGCAGAACAAAACGGATTGTTCTGCAATCATCTCGTTAATATAAAAACAGGCCGTGATAAACCGTATAAAAGAGTGTTGATGGAATTTTCGCGGAGGGAGGAGGAACTGGTCGAGGAGGAACTGGTGATCCACTACGACGAACGCCAGTTTACCGAAGAGTATAAATCGCTCACCCGCGATTATTATCCCGCCTTCTGAAGACTAACGGCGGTGGAGTTACGAAATTTTCTCGGTGAAACGGATTTTCATTGTTTCCAGCTCGCGCAGAATGGGAACATACATTTCTTCCAGCACGGGTAAGTGGACTCCTTTCGATTGGAACGATTCTTCGACCACATGGACGGCCGCAATACCCAGCGGTAACCCAACCGTCTTTGCCATGGCGGTGTGAACGGTGTCATCGCCTTTGACAACGAGGGAGGAAATAAGCTTTTCAGTTCTACCGGCGGCTGTAGTGTATTCGAACAGATGCTGCATCACAATCATGTCCTTGTCGCCTTCTTTGAGCACCCATTTCTGTTCGAGGAGATGTTGCAGAATCCGCGCCGGACTCGCATCTTTCACCCCAATCACTTTTTCTTCGAGTATGCCGGTGCTGATGATGCGCTCCATCGACGGACCTTCGGGATCAATCCCGCAATAACGTGCAATACGTTCTTCGAGCGTAGATCCCATCACAGAGGGTGGCACAAAGGCTTCAACAAAGGCACGATAGGTCATTTGTTCGCTGTTCTCAATGAGAAAAGTGTCGTCGGTAATGCCCAGCGTTACAAATACCTGCCAGGCGCTGCAATAGCCTTCGTAACGCAAGGTGCCTCTTAACAACGTTGGGATATTATCAATTCCATAATGGTGTCGGTAGCTCAGACTATCACGGTTGGCATAGCCGTCAAATTTTCCCAGCCCGTCTACCTCAATGCGTACCGATTCACTAAAGAGACGCGGATAGGGAATGTAATGGTATTTGCCGTTTCGGATATAGCGCGCGGTACCTTGTCCGGCCACGATGACATTCCGTGGATTCCAGGTAAACTTATAGCCCCAGGGATTGTCGTTCGATTCAGGCGCAACGAGTCCGCCGGTATAGGATTGAAACGAAGTGAGTGTAGCCCCTTCAGTTTGCAACCGGTGAATAATCTCCATGGCCGACATATGGTCGATGCCGGGGTCAAGTCCGCACTCATTCAGGAACAAGAGTCCTTTCGCGCGTGCTTCATCATCCAGTGCTTTTATTTCCGGGGAGATATAACTGGCCGTCACCAGATTTTTACCATACTGAAGACAATCAGCAGCCGCGTGAAAATGCAGGGCAGGAGGGAGGAGGGAGATGACCAGATCCGCATTCATGATCGCTTCACGACGCTGATCGGCATCCAGAATATCAAATGAAAATGCCGATCCGCGCGGATGGCCCTTGATTTTTTCTTCGGCGAGGTGTACCTCTTTTTCACCGATCCGGAGTCTAAAGTCCTTACTTTCAGCTTTTTGCAATAGATACTGAATCAATGATCCGGAAGAGCGGCCGGCGCCTAATAACAGGATGGTCTTCATAACTTCTGAGTTTGCGAAGGTAATAAAGTTAGGAGGTCACTTTTGCTTGATTTACCTTTGGCACAACACTTGAGTACCCGAAATTCGTCAAAATAAAATCTACTTAACGTATGAAAAAACTATTTCTGCTTGCGATGGGCTTTCTGTTTGCCTTACAGATCCATGCGCAAACATCCAATGCGATTCTCTTTACCGAGAACGGTGAACGTTTCACAGCTATCCTGAATGGTGTTCGCCAGAATGAGAAACCCGAAACAAATGTAAAAATCACAGGACTCAATGCCGAGTTCTACAAGTTGAAGGTGATTTTCGAAAGCACGGCTTTAGGAGAGAAAAATTTCAATCTCGCTCTTCAGCTTGGAATGGAAAATACGTTTGTGATCAAGAAGAACAATAAAGGTGAGTTTGTGCTGCGTTTTATGAGTGCTGTACCGCTGGCTGAGGCTCCGCGCACAACTCCCCAGCAAACAGTGGTGGTTTATAATGCTAACCCTATTGCTGAACCGGCACCTGCACCGGTACCTACAGAAACCAGTCAGACAGTTACCACTACAACAACTACCACAGGAACTGCAACCGGCGATCCGAATGCAGTGAATGTAAACATGGGCGTAAATATGAATGGTATGGGTGGTGGCATCAATATCAGTGTTTCTGGAATGGATGGAACCATGACACAGGAGAGTTCAACTACCGTAACTCATACAACCACCACCACCACAACCACTTCTTCAAGCGGTATGACAACGCCACCGCCTCCTCCTCCGGCACCGGCTCCGGCTCCTATTGTCTATGTGCCCGGTTACAATGGTCCGATTGGTTGCCCGGTTCCGATGAGCCCTGAAGATTTCGGTGATTTGAAACAAAGTCTGGCTTCCAAAACATTTGAAGAGACGAAATTCAATATGGCCAAGCAGGTCCTCAAGGATCGTTGCATGACGGTATCACAGGTAAAGCAAATGATGTTGCTGTTTACCTTCGAGCAAACCCGCCTCGATTTCGCCAAGTTCGCTTACGATCGCACTTACGATGTTGGCAACTATTTTAAAGTAAACGACGCTTTTACATTTGAAAGCTCTATCGAAGAACTCAACGAATACATCAATGCACGTCACTAAAAATATTCAATCCCATAATAAAGGAGTCATCGAAAGATGGCTCCTTTTTTATTCGCATCAGCTGCTACGCACCGCAAGCCTCATGCAGCCTGCAGCTACCACTTTCTGAACGAAGTTCAGAAAGTGGTATAACTTTGCTGCATGAACAAACTCATAAAAACCGGCGCAATCCTGGCTGCCCTTGGAGTAGCCCTTGGTGCTTTTGGCGCACATAAACTGAAAGAGCTGGTAGATCCATCTGCTCTTGCCACTTGGGAAACAGCAGTGAAATATCAAATGTATCATGCCCTCGGTATTTTGCTGGCGGGAATTATCTATTCACAAAATCATGTAAAAACGGTGAAGACATCGGCCTGGCTAATGCTGGCTGGAATTTGCTGCTTTAGCGGCTCATTGTATTTCCTTTCGCTCCGTAATATTTTGCCCTTCAGCGTGTTGTGGCTCGGACCTGTCACACCGATCGGTGGTGTACTATTCATCCTGGGATGGCTGAGGTTGCTGATTCCCGGCAAAGCTGATAATTGATTTTTTTCAACCATTGCAATAAACTGAATAAGTCCTACTTTAGAGCTGTATGCTGAAATCATTAACACTCCTTCTGCTTGCCGGTAGTTTATCAATTGCTGCCTGTAAAACGGGAAAAAAACAGAATACTGAATCATCTGCTTCTGCCGGAACAGCTACTGCTTCGCCCGCATCTCCACCCCCTGTTGCAGTATCTGCACCGCCTATGACACAAACTGAAACCAAAGTACTGACCCGTGAAGAAGCTAAATCAGCGCCGGAAACATTTCGGCTGATGGTGACCTTCATTTCAATTGGTGCCGGTACAGATCCTGATGGGAAAGTGCTGTTAGACAACTATATTGCCCAATTTAAAATGCGAACCGGCAAATCTCCTGCCTATATCATGATTGCCTGGGGAAGGGAAGGAGAGGTGGATTGTTGTTTCAACATGAATGAGTTAACAGCCTCTGAACAAATAGATTTCATTAAAGATCTTCGTAATTCAATGAAGAGCAGAGAGTTGATTCAAATTACTGAAAATGCAAGAAACCGCTTTCGTCAGTGATACGTATCAGCAATTTCTATTGACTAAGCACCATTATTTAACGTAAATTTGCGCCATTCTTAAAAGACTATGAACGAATACGGAATAAAGAATCCCAATACCTCTATCGCAGATATGGGATTAAAAAACGTCGCTACTGCACACTGGAACCTGACACCGGCTGAGTTGGTTGAAGAAACCATCCTGCAAGGTATGGGAGAGCTTACCGATACGGGTGCTCTCGCTATCGACACTGGTGAGTTTACCGGTCGTTCTCCGAAAGATAAGTTTACTGTTCTGGATGCGGAGACCGAAAAGACAGTTTGGTGGGGGGATATCAATATAAAATTTGATCCGGCTAAGTTCGATCAGATGTTTACACGTCTCAAGGCGTACCTCACAGGCCGTGAAGTATACGTGCGTGATGCCTATGCCTGCGCTGATCAGCGGTACCGCCTCAACGTTAGAGTGGTGACCGAGTACCCCTGGCAGAATCTCTTTGTGAATAACCTCTTCCTCCGTCCTACACGTGAGGAACTCGAAACCATTACTCCGGACTGGACCATCATCAACGCTCCGGGCTTCCTTGCTGATCCTTCCATCGACGGAACACGTCAGCATAACTTCGCCATGATCAACTTCACGAAGAAGATGATTCTCATCGGCGGAACGGGTTATACCGGCGAAATCAAGAAAGGGATCTTCACTGTATTGAACTATGTGTTGCCACAGCACCGCAACGTATTGAGCATGCACTGTTCGGCTAACATCGGTAAAGATGGCGATACGGCTTTGTTCTTCGGTCTTTCCGGCACCGGTAAAACTACATTGAGTGCAGATCCTAACCGCGGTCTCATCGGCGACGACGAGCACGGCTGGAGTGATGACTCTGTATTCAATTTCGAAGGTGGATGTTATGCGAAATGCGTGAACCTTTCAGCAGAGAAAGAACCACAGATCTACAACGCCATTCGTTTTGGTTCATTACTGGAGAATACAGAATTCTATCCGGGAACAACCACGACTGATTACGATGATATCAGCAAAACGGAAAACACCCGTGTTGCTTATCCGATCAATTTCATCGATAACGCTGTTGAACCTTCAGTTGCAGCACCACCCAAAAATATCTTCTTCCTGACTTGCGACGCCTTCGGTGTATTGCCTCCGATTTCCCGCCTCGACAATGCACAGGCGATGTATCACTTCATCTCCGGCTACACTGCGAAAGTGGCGGGTACTGAAATGGGCATTACTGAACCTACAACTACTTTCTCAGCCTGCTTCGGAAAAGCCTTCCTGCCTTTGCACCCGGCAAAATATGCAGAATTGCTCGGTAAGAAACTGAAGGAAAATCCGGATATCAAGGTATGGCTGGTGAATACCGGCTGGACCGGCGGTGCCTACGGTGTGGGTTCACGCATGAAACTGAGCTATACCCGCGCAATGATCACAGCAGCGCTTAACGGAGAATTCGACAAAGTGAAATTTGAAGAGCTTCCGATTTTCCGCCTGCAGATGCCTACTTCCTGCACCGGCGTACCTGTTGAAATTCTGAATCCACGCAATACCTGGGCAGATAAAGCTGCATTTGATCAGACAGCACTCGATCTTGCTACCAAGTTCGTGAAGAACTTCGCACAGTATGCAGATGGAGCCTCCGCAGAAATTCTTTCTGCAGCGCCTTCTGTTCCTGAAATCGCATAATTCGATGCTATAAAATATGATAAGGCTGTCAGCAATGGCAGCCTTATTCATTTATATTCTCCCGTCCTGAAATAGGTTGACACAAAACAACCTAGAAATGGAAAAATATGAAAGAAAAAAGCGAACCCGAAGGGATTATAGTCTAGCCTTTAAATTACAGGTTGTAGGCGAGATTGAAAGAGGG
>WBZP01000129.1_pt1 | contig 108779 bp, 84 predicted proteins | sample 5204301 | NCBI WGS metagenome assembly WBZP01 (sample SAMN12412401, study PRJNA552823) | activated sludge metagenome | isolation source: activated sludge from nitrification reactor of wastewater treatment plant... | place: USA: Pennsylvania | collected 2017 | reverse complement strand
TCCGGCTGTTGTTGGGGTTGGGGTTCATCCCCAGATAGGAAGGTGATGCGGCTTCGGTCTCACTGTCGCCCATGATACATACAGCACTGCCATTCTGATTGGTGCCGTTATTGTAGAATTGTACCACCTCTATATCCTTAAAATCAGAATTATGTAACTTCAGGCTGCTGCGATACGCCCGGATGCCATTGTTCATATTAAAAAAATGGTTCATCCTATAGTAATCTGCACCAATAGAAAGCACGGCATCATTGCTTAGTATTCCCGCATACGGCTTTAATCCATGTGCCGGTTGGTGTGGATAGTCCGGCTTGAAAGTCGCATCCATTCCTATATTGGCACCATCCAGATATAAAGGAGTGGCAGAGTTGCAGCGTTTCAAAGTTACAGAACAAATGTGGATGTGAAAATTGGGGTCGGAATTTCCGATTGTTGTTTTTATTGGCAATATGTTGCAAAAATTAAACATTAGTTCATCACGATCAGTTTCTTCGCACTCCTTTCATACCCACTCCTTACCACTGCCGTATACACTCCTTCGCTCAAGCTTGGTAAATCAACATACTGCAACGTGCTCCAGGGCGGTAAATTCATTTTATACACGAGCTGACCTGTCATGTTATACACTTCAATGATACCTGATTTGTTTTCCGGGAGCAGGTAAATAATTTTTACCGGACCATCAGCAACAGGATTGGGTGAAATCCCGAAATGAAAATTATGCTGATGCTCCTCAATTCCCACTCCGAGCGTATCACATATACTACCCACCACAGGGCCCAGATTGTAGTTGGGATGGTTGGGGACAGACCGGAAATTCCAAACACCTAAACTCACAGCATGTTGTTGTACATCACAGGCAATACCTGCGCTATCCGGAAAGTTTATTTCGTGCAGATGTTGTGTTCCATTGCCGGTGGTGAGGTAAATTTTACCATTGGCGGCGAGGTATTGTGCCCAAAATGTTGTTGCCGCTGCTGGAATGGGATAAGAAAATCCGTCATATACTGCCACTGTATCCACGGACAATGTTGTTGTGTTTATTTGAAAAATATAGTTTGAATTGTTAACATATAGAAACTGGCCGCTCGGCGAGAATGACATCCCCCAAATATATGAACCGGAAGTAACGGGAATAACTCTTGTGTTTGAAAACAAGCCACCACAGCGGTCAAAGTCACATAGTATTACGGAGCTATTACGATTGACGGGATCGTCATAAGTGTTACAAACAAATAGACTGCCATCTTGACGAAAGCCAATTTGAGCACCATTCTCAATAGGGAATGGGAAAAACCCTAATGATTGAATTGTAATACTAGCAACTCCATTAGGAGTAAAAAGGACCTTATAAATTTCATCACTATTATCTTTCATGGCAAAAATCCACCAATCCCTTCCATTAGCATGTTTGCATGCTGTAATTCCCCAACTCAATGAGTCACTAATTATTATGTTGTTTTTTGAAGTTACACCTCCTAACCCACTATCCAAATTCATATCTATCGTAGAATATAACAGGGCGCTATTGGAAGTTGTGGGATTAACTTCAGTTTGATGAAAAAGTGCATACTGCAAAGTGTCACCAATTGTTGGCAGAATAAAATTCCCGTTATCAATCACCAAACCATTCGGCCATGAGTTGACAAAGTACCCCGGATTCAAACCACTTCCATTGAGCATAGTATCATTGTTGGCATTGGCAATCCAAACCCCGTTGCTGCTCATCAGGAAATTTCCCTGTGCATCACATATGTTGCCTTGAGTGCCATCAAAAGACATTTTGCGATATTCATTTTGATATTGATAAGATGTACTGTCAAAAAACAGTCTGCCCTTTGGAATTGTTTGCAGCCACTGATTGCCAATCAACCATTGATGGTTATAGAATTGGGCATGCCCCCAAAACACAGACAGTATTAACGTTATAAAGATTGGGGTTTCCTTCATCGTATCACAGCTATCTTTACTTTACAAACCGGATTACCGTTAGCGCAACCTTCGACAATATATACCCCCGGCACAAGAGAAGATATATTGATGATGGTAGTGTTTTTTTGAATCGATTGTTCCAGTATCTTCTTTCTTTCAACACTAAATATTGTGATTGTCGCCTGCTGCATTTCAACTCTATTCCATGTTACTTCAATTTCATCCTTTGAAGGGTTAGGGGTGACTTGAATGCATGGAGGAAGTTTCTTCTCAGGATTGGATGCATATCTCATTATGCCTTGTGTTAAACATACCGCATCATCATCATATTCGATACTGTCATTAAAGAGTGAGATATAATAACGTGCACGATATACGCTCATTCCTCCCTGTGCCGGACATTGATTGGCAATTTCAACTAATTGATCGTATCTGTTTTGAATGCTGTCTATACCACTTGTTTCATAATCCAGCTCAACCTCATTTAAAAAGTGTTCGTTTTGCTGCGGAAGATCCCCGGGATTTGTCACTAAGGAGTTGTAAAACCCAGCCTCAGCTAGTAATGCATTGTTGGTGGTTTTTAATTGATTCACCAGTGAAACATACGTCGTACGCATAATCAGCAATGAAGCCCGTAAGGTATCGATAATGGTATCCCTGTTTAGCTTGTTCACCTGGTTCAGGTAGCGTATCGTATCTTCAGTTTGTTGCATGGCCTCCTGCAAGGATAACAGCAGATTAGCCAATGAGTCTTCTACCTCCCGGCTTTCCTGCATACGTGTGCGCGCTTCATACAAATTGTAAAGCACAGGTTCGTTGTTCAGAAAGTACTGATAAACTACGTTGCCGGATGTCAGAGAAGAGTCTCTCCTGAGCCGTTCATATAAAACAGTCTGAGCAATGCTTTGCGATTCTTCCACATAGTCAACACTAAGTACAGAATCCAATGCAATCATGGCTAACAGTGAAGGTGATCCTTCATCAAGTACCAGATCGTATTCATGGCAATTACTCATATTGCCACAGGAGTATGTGGTTCCTCCCAACTGAAAGTTAAACCACCCACTATTATTTACATTAGGCGGCAACGATGAATTTGTTGGGAAAGTTGGATTGAAACTACTTCCCAGTAACTGATCAACAATAAATAAAGATTTCCTAACATCATTTGGTGTTGCAGCATTCAGATTCACCGCTGCAAACCAACCGGAGTAATTACCCAGCCATTGGTTACCGGCATGCTGTTGGGTATCAATCACGGCGGTGCTGGTTAAATGCAGACCTTCCAGATGGTGGATCATTTTATTACCCCTGAAACTATTAAACAGGTTGTCACTGTTAAAATAGAAGCCATAACCCGTACTATCGGCCAGGTTGCAGGCAATCAGGCTATTGGTGCTTAGCGTGGATGCAATGCCTCTGCGATTGGTGTTGGAGGTAGTATAGCCATTGATGGAGTTTTGCGAAACGATTGCAGAAACACAACCTTCCATTTCAATGCCTGTACTCCGTTTGGCTGCTTCTGCCCCTCTTTCAAGTTCAATCACGTTGCAACTGACCTCTGGTCTGGCAACATTCAGTAATTGTATCCCCGCAAAACCATCGGTAACTCTGATCAGCGAGTTGTGTTTAATCTGGTAGTGACCGGCGCTATGATTATTTGATTCAATTACATTAATTCCAACACCTGTGGTTGACCCCAGCACCTGAATCCTGTTAGCAGAAATATTATTGGTGCTTGAACCTGCATTGTTTGACATGAAAATACCATATTGAGATGCATTGATGGTGTTTTCCTGAATGTAGGTACGTTGAAGAATTTTATTTCCATGACACTCAATCCCAGTTCGGACATTGTGAAGGATACAATTCTGCACCAGCAGGTCGCCATAGTTATTAAATACACCACGGTAACAGTTAATAATGGTCGTATCAGGGTAACTAACCGGAAGGAGCTGGAGATAGGATGGTATTGATACCGTATCATCGCCATCAAAAGCTAAAGCGCTGCCATTGGATGATTTATTTTTAATATAGGTGTTGTCCTGTCGTATATAATTGAATTTGCAGTTCTGCACCTCTACTTTGGAACGCAAAGCCGAGATCCCTTTGTTCATATTAAAGAATAAAGAAGTACCGCTACCACCAATTCCTGTATTTACGTCATAAAGGTCGATTCCTGTGTAAGGCAAGTAGCCATGAATGGGCTGACCGGGATAATCCGGCTTAAAGGCAGGTGCAAAAAGTCCAAACCGACATTCATCAATATTAAGTACCCCTCCAAAAACTCCTCCCAATGGGCCATTGACTTTTATCCCGGTTACAGAATTAATTACTGATGCGCTGCTAAGTTGTGCAATTGACGAATCCCACATCTCTATCCCTATATCAGCATCCTGAATACTGCTGGAGTCAATGACGGTCATAATAGCATCTACAAACAGGGTTACGCCCTGCCACATATAACCGCATCCTTGAATTACCGTGTTGCTGTCGAGTGTGAATTCTACATCGCGCGAGGCAATGATATGCGCTCCAGGAGCGGCAAATACATTGCAAGCGGTCAATGTAAAGTCCTGCGTAATATAAAAGTCGCCTTCCAGATAAAACCGCTGGTGCGAATAGTGCTGTAACATGTAATGTGAAGAGTCCCCGTCATGAATGATAATCGTTGTTGAGTCCACACATTGCGGCATCACCTGTACACAAACTGAGGCAAATAAAGTATCGATGCTTGAGGCCTGATTCAGGGAGTCATAGCCCTGATAGGCGACCGCAACGGTGTTGGTAGTAGCCGGACAATTTCCGTTTTGCGTGAAATACCCCGATACCGGAATAGAAATACAACCTGAAGCAGGAACAAAGGCAAAGAATGGAACCGGAAGCGGTGGCGCTGCAATAAAACCAGCAGGTAGAAGTTCCTTAATCGCCACATAAACGGAGTCTTGGTTGTTTCCACAAATCTGAATAGTGTAAGTTAAGGTGTCGTATGCAGCAATAGAATCCGTATTCGCTGTTTTGGTGATGCTGAAACAGTCATTGCACTCACTATTCCCATCCCACACCGCCTTGTAGAAGGTTTTTACATCGATATCGAGTGAATCGCCGCAATAGCTTTCACCTTGCAGGGTGATATTGGGTAAATCACCTCCAAGTGTATCACACTCGCTGCGGAAGGTGACCGTGCCGCATAAACAATCGTTGGTGTGTAAAACGGTGTCGGTATAGCCGAGCGAAAGAAGTGCCGTATCGGTAATGGCAAAGGTATAAGTGCCGGCCTGTGGTAACAGGGGTACATGGGTGGTATCGGAGGAACAGGAGTCGCGGCCGGCTTTCACGGATTCAATGTGGAGCCAGGGTTGGGGTGGCTCTACAACAAAGTTAAGTGGTTTTACCTCGCCCGCCGATGCTACCCTGAAACATTTGGTATAGGAGAAGGGTTTACAAAGGGTATAAGGCAGCGTGTCAACAGTTGCAGCAATACGGTATTCGATCAGCGATGATTTTTCAAACTGAAGCAGGTAGGTGATATCCTGCCTGAAGCAACTGCTGTCGGCATCGGCCCGGGTGGGATAGCCGTTGCAGTTCCAGCCCAGATGCAGGTTGAGGGAATCAAGGGTATCGGATGGACAATAAAGAAAATCTGCACAAAGCCGGTAAGTGGTTACTTCTCCTACATCCAGAATACTATCCATGGTGAACACACTGTCGTGTACCTGGATAATCTGGCCTCCCGTAGTGGCCAGTGTCCAGTTGGTCAGATAGGGTATTTCTAATGAGTCGGGCACTTCCATAAAGTAATTTGGGGCGTAAGTGATCCGTTGGCCTGATACCGGAGGATTGGAAAGGGTAAAGTCAAAGCAGATGTGTCCGGAGGTCACCGAAACATTGGCTATATAGGTAATTGTATCGTTGGACCGGGTGGTGAACTCTTGTTGTTCAAATGGAAGGGTTGGAATGGTGTCCTTGTACAGTGCCGCACAGGTGGGGGTAACCAGGCATTGGTCGTGGGCTCCGGAAGCAATTATTTTTACAAGGGAGTCAGTTTCGTAGATGGTTAATGTGTCTGTACAAACCAGCGGAACAATGTCCAGCACAATTTCCCGGCGGGTGATGCGGTTTCCATAGTAAAACCAAATGGAATCAGTTACGGAGGTGTCTGTCAGGCAAGGTATGTCATGGAAAACAGAATCAGGAATGATAACCGTACCAGTGGTATCTGAAAGGGAGTAAGGCAGCCAGGGTGTTGTTTGCAGTGGACTGCCCGCCAAATTAATGGTATTTCTTGCCAGCATGGCTGAGATGTAATACTGGCCGGGTACGATCACCTGATATTCCTGTGGCTGAAGTACCGATGGATGATATTCATACGGGTACACATTGAGCAGGTTACCGCCTATGCGTGCTTCTGATCCGATCATAATCTGTTTGATACAATCCTGCTTCTTTTCAGCCAAAGCACTCTGGTTTCGTACATCCTGGGAAAAGAAATAAAATTTACCTCCGAAGTCTTCACATACAAACAGGTACTGTCCGGCAAAGGATGAATCAACCGGAGTGCCGGTGGTGTTGGGTGGTAAAGCCCATCCTGAATCTGCAAGGGCTTGCAGACTGGATGGCTGGGCATCATAAACGCTAAAAGCATTGGCGGGTTTGAGATATCCGGTCAGCCACATTTTGTTTTCAATCTCAGACTCAATACGTACATCTTCCAGATCGGTAATGATATCGTCATTCCGTTGGCTGAAATTGCCACAAATACTATAGGATGTTTTTATACGATAACGTTGCTGTTCAAAGAAGCCTGAAAGCGGATTTGAACTACTAGTATAAACAGTATGCGTACTGTCATGCAGATTGCCTGCCATGGTACCTGAAGAATCCCAGGAGGTAAGATTGATCAGAAAATAATTGGTCATGGAGGTGTCAATGTAATCATACACGGCATTCCCGGCCACTACGAGCTTACGCTGGGTTGAATAGTTTAGAGGAGATAAACCATATTCATTACATTCCAAACACGGATGTAGTCCGCTATTGTCAGGAGTGTCAATATAGATGGTGAGTGTATCAACATGTAATTGCATGGTGTCCCGTCCGGCAGGAATGAGACGGGAGAGTTGAAGATGTTTGAGTACAGCGCCTTGTGTGTACAGCTGAGGATAGGTATATCCGGTACCGTAAACACCTGAAGAAAAATAGGCCAGCAGACGGTCTTCCAGCCGATCGCCCAGGCTCGCATAGTGGGTGCTGAGCTGATTACGGTGCTGATTAAACCAATTGTTACCTTCCACAATGGGAGTGGTTGGAACATCCGCCTTTCCATCGTTATTGGTATCCTGCAATCCATAAGTAGTTCGGCGAATATTATAATTGCTGATTACAATTCCAGGGGTGATACATCCCGGACAATGCACTACAATTTCATCTTCAATCCGGCTCAAGGGTAACCATTCACAATTTGTGCTTAAACAGGTGGGTGGAAGTGAATCTCCGGAGGGAAATGAAAGACCGGTGCAGGTGCCGGTGGGATTGAGCAGGAAATAGTATTTTACACTATAGGGTACAGCTCCGTTTTGCCCTCCACAGCATGATTTTAATGTAAAATCAAAAAAGCCATTCAGGAGTGCTTCCTTCACACCGGGAGTTTCCAGGTTAAAGTAACAGGTAAGATGCCCGGCACTACAAACAGTGTCGGAAAAATTTGTATAGAAATACTCCGGTGCGATGTAGTGTTCAACTCCCAATGAATCTGCATATCGTAATTGCAGCGATGAATCGCTTAACCCAACACCTAATCCGGTATGGGTTTCAATCACTGCACGCAGATACCCTTTGGGTGTACAGGTTAAATAATTAGTCTGTGAACAGCCAAACAATGCATTGTTGATAGTTTCATACATATATCCGTTCCACTGAACGCTGAAAAGTGCACTATCCCCCCAGATTGAATCAAACGGCATAGTATTCTCTGAAACAGCCGACAAGTCGGTAACTAATGGTGCATAGTAGGTGATAGGATTTACATAGGCACCAATCTGGTTAACAATATTCAACGAGGCGTATTGTGTGGGCAGCATAATGGCAGGTATGCTGTCACCGCAAATACCGCGGCCATATGACTTTTCAAATTTCCAGGTATTAAAATACTTTGCCAATGTAAATAACGTGTCAATTTTTTCCACGCATTGGTAGGTTTTAAAGGAGATGGTTATGGAATCATCCGCTCCGAAATTATGCAATACTATATCAAAATAGCCAAGCGGATCGGGAATATCGCCTGAGCAAAGCGCATTGGGATTTAACGTATGCGAATAATTTACCGTGCAGGAATGACAGGATGTATCAATATCCACCGTTGAGAATGGAATGAGAGAGAGCATATTCACGCCAAGTGGGTCGTGGCAGGATAAGTGAATGCATGCAGAGTCGAGCCGCCCATTACCGTTAGTTGAAATTCTGTACCTCCATTCTCTCATGCCGCTCAGATCATTCACACACGATGTGTCGAAGTTAGCCACTGAATCAGTCTGTGGTAACAACCTTGTTATTACCAGAGCAGGTGATGGAGCATTCTGAATACTATAGTTGATGTCCGCCGAACCATAACAGGAGTCACAAAGTGTACTGCCATTGTTTTGAGCCCCGGCACAAAACCAGCGAAGGCGTGCCAGATCAGTACAGGCACCGAGGCAGGACGTGGGGAGTACACGTTGTTTAATGATTAACGTATCGGCTGTTGAAAGTGTCAAAAGGAAGGTGTCATTTGCGTAAAAGGGGGCCGGACTACCGTTTATTCCGGTTTGATAGGAGAATCCAATCGTATCAGCATGTCCGCACAATGGAGTTTCATCGGGAGTAAATGTAAATCCGGCAACAGCAGTTGCATTCCCTGTATTCATGAACAGAAATGACAGCTCCAGTGTATCATGAAACGATGCCTGATATGCTGAGGGGGAAAGATTGACCAACAACGGATACTTGATCTGCGTTGAAGTGTCACGATTAGTTCCCGTGTTATTGATGTTGAATACACCAATAGAATCCCGCCAGTATTGTTCCGCCTGCATCGTGTTCACATTCGCATTGGTGGGTATCACGGCACAATCTATTATTAGATGATAGTACATCACTACAGAATCGGAAGAACCCACTACGGGTAGTGTCGCCGACCAGAATCCGCTATCAGATACAATGTTAGATGGCGTTATTACCACACCGGCACCTGAACGGATGCTGTCCATCACAATCTGACTTCCTCTTATGAGCCCACAGGCTTCATGAGTATTCCCATTATACAGAATAGCCGACTCAATACGGATACCCTGTAGCTGTCCCTGCCCGGGAAGTGATGCCCTATAGTTATTATTTGCACAGGCAGCCACCGTAGCAGGTGATGAGAGTATTAATGGAATCGTTTGCCCTTCAGATTGCTGCCAATCGGCCAGCAACAGCAGAAAAATGTAAAACAGGTTTTTCATATGGTCAGAAGAAGTTGGTTCAGTTTAAAACAAAAGCTATATTAAAGGTAACTACACTGCCATAAAAATCAATCAATTCTTTCGGGAAAAGTTTTCAGCAGGTGAAAAATAGCCCCCTGAAGCCGGTGAAAAATGACCGGGGAAATGTGTTAGGAAATTTGTAAGCGAAGTCGAATAAAAGTTGGTAGTAGGCAGATGAAGCAATACACAATGTTCCACTAAAGTTTTTCTTTCAAGTGCAATGATTGTAAAGCAGGATACATTTCATCCACAGCGCTTAGACCGTCTATAGGAGGTGAACAACATTCAACTCTATTTAAAACCCTCATAACCCTCCGCCGAACGGCGGATAACATTTAAAACCCTACGCCGAACGGCGGATAAAATTCATAATATTTATATCTCTCATAACTCCCACTACGCGAAGCGTGCCAGTTATGCTCATAAAAAAAGCCGGTCTGCAACTTCGCAAACCGGCTTTCTTATGAGCTGTTTTTTTATCGTAAATCCACCACTTCGACACCAGGGAATTTCGATTTGTTGAAGGTGAAATTGTCGTCGGTGACTACAATGTTTGGTGAGAACTTAACGATAGTATAGGTGAGTATGCCTCCGCTTTTTTCGAAGATTTTTGCTTCGTTTACATATTTACCGGCTTTGTCGATATTGAGGATGATCTTGAAGAATTTTTTCTTCGCATCTTCAGGAGTCAGTTCTATCTGCTGAACGACTTTTCCGCCGATGGTTTTTTCTCCCATGAATTTGGTCTTGAATCCTTTTTCATACATGGTGAAAATGGTGGTAGGGGAGATGGAACCTTCGCTTGACTTCGCTTCGCTGATCTGTACTTCGTTCGATTCTTTTAGATACGTCCAGTTGGTTTTTCCATCACAGATCACGGTCTGATCGGTCATCGTGAAGGTGTACTTCTCTCCGCTCAGCGTAATAGCGCCATTGAACTTCTCAGTTTTCTTGGTTTTCTGATCGAGACGGGATAACGCGAAACTGGCCTGGAGCGATTTATAGCTTTTATACTTAGCGGATACGCCTTTGAGTATCTCCTGCGCTTTGGCATCGGTTTGCGCCTGAAGTGAACTGGTGGCGATGAAGAAGAATGCCATGAGGGCACTCAGCATCTTACTCATGTCTGTTGGTTCTTGTGTTACAAAGATAATTGATCGGGACTTAAACGCCGGTTGGCGATTTCAGGCCTTTCAATAACTGTTCCAAACTTGCCAGGTCTTTGCAACGTACTTCACGTGCCTTGCTGCCTTCAAACGGACCGATAACTCCCGCTGCTTCAAGCTGATCCACTAATCGCCCGGCCCGGTTATAACCCAGCTTCAAGCGACGTTGCAGCAACGAAGCGGAGCCTTGCTGGAACTGAACCACCATGTGCGCAGCTTCTTCGAAGAGTGGATCAAGGTCGTCGGCACCCATGTCGGAGTTACCACCACCGGCTTCTCCTTCACCCACGTATTCAGGTAATAAATAAGCATCCGGATAAGCACGCTGATTACCGATAAACTCGGTGATGGCTTCAACTTCCGGAGTATCTACAAAAGCACATTGAATACGGACCAGATCCGAACCTGTGGAAAGTAACATGTCACCGCGACCAATCAACTGATCTGCACCACCGGTATCGAGGATGGTGCGTGAATCGATTTTAGAGGTCACCCGGAATGCGAGTCGTGCCGGGAAGTTGGCTTTGATGGTACCCGTGATGATGTTAACCGACGGACGCTGTGTGGCAATGATCAGGTGAATGCCAATTGCACGGGCCAGCTGTGCCAGACGGGCAATCGGTGTTTCTACTTCCTTGCCGGCTGTCATAATCAGGTCAGCAAACTCATCCACTACCAGAACGATATATGGCAAGAACCGGTGACCGTTGTTCGGGTTGAGTTTTCGCGCTACAAACTTCGCATTGTATTCGCGGATGTTTCGAACCTGCGCATTTTTCAGCAGATCGTAACGTGTGTCCATCTCAATACACAGCGAGTTTAGCGTATTCACCACTTTCTTGGTGTCGGTGATGATGGCTTCTTCTTCGTTGGGCAGTTTGGCGAGGAAATGACGTTCGATGGTTTTAAAGAGTGTTAACTCTACTTTTTTCGGGTCGACCAGTACGAATTTAACTTGCGCAGGATGTTTTTTGTAGAGAAGAGAAACAAGAATGGCGTTGAGTCCAACCGATTTTCCCTGTCCTGTGGCGCCGGCCATCAGCAGGTGAGGCATCTTCGCGAGATCGGTAATAAAAATATCGTTGGAGATGGTTTTACCGAGTGCAATTGGTAACTCGAATTCTGTATTCTGGAATTTCTCGGAGCCAATTACCGAACGCATGCTGACGATATCAGGATTCTGGTTCGGTACTTCGATACCGATAGTTCCCTTGCCCGGAATCGGCGCGATGATACGGATACCCAGGGCAGCAAGACTTAATGCGATGTCGTCTTCGAGGTTTTTGATCTTGGAGATGCGGATACCGGCTTTGGGAACAATCTCAAACAGCGTAACAGTAGGACCTACGGTTGCCTTGATTTTATCGATTTCAATATCGTAATGCCCGAGCGTTTCGATGATCCGCTTTTTATTCGCTTCCAGCTCAGCCATAAGTTCTTCACGGCTTAACTGAGAGCGGTTGCTCTGATAATTTTCGAGCAGGTCGAGTGTCGGATACTGATAATGGCTAAGGTCAAGCTTGGGATCATATTCTCCCAGTTGCTCCACCAGATCGGTGTCTTCGGGATTGGCTACCTGCAGATCTCCGTCGGCATTTACTTCGGAAACGCTCAACGGGGCTACCTCAAAATCAGGTCCGCCGGACGTGTCAGCTTTCATCTCAATTTCAAGCGTCTCCGCAGGTAGTTCGGCTGCAAAAATATCGACTTCCGGTTCCGGTAATTTCACTTCAGCGATAAGAGGAGATGAAGCAGGGACAATTGGTTCGTCTTTCAGCAATAATTCAATACCCGCCAGCGCTGCGTTTTCTTCTTCTTCGTCGAGTGCTTCTTCTTCGGCATTAAGGTCCATTTCATCACGCATCTTGTTTCCGGCAATGGTTGCTATCTCTTCTTCAGCAGTTACTGGCTGAGGAGTCTTGTTTTCTTGCTTGTTGATTTGCGGCAGCCGGAAGTTAAAATTGAAGATGGCGACCAGGAAGGAGAGTCCGATAAAGCCCAGCAGAAAACCGGCGCCAACACGGCCGATCGACAAGGTTAACCACATATTGATCTGATAACCGAGTCCACCACCCAGAAACTGCAGATCAGGCTTCTGTGCAAAGATGAACGACATGGCAGGTGGAAGGAAGAACAGGGTGAAGGCGGCATAACGCAGTGTCTTCTTCATCGGGAGCAGATCGGCACGAAACAAAATACGGAACCCGGTGAGGAAGGAAAGGAAGGCCAGCACAAATGCGCTGAGGCCAAACCATACGAACATGAACTGATGAGAAAGGATGGCGCCGAATTTGCCCAGCCAGTTATCTACCTTTTTATCGGAGAAACGGAACAGGTCGAACCAGGAACCGGATACCAGACTCTGATCATTCTTCCAGGTGAAAAAATAGGAGGTGAAGGCAATCAGCATAAATACCGACATCAGCAGCAGAAAAAGTCCGGTAATTTTATGCGTACGCTCATCTTTGGCCATCGTCATTATTTTCGACGGACCTGAAGGCGCAGGCTTTTCCTTTCGTTGTTTTATTTTCTTTACCGGTTTCTCCTCGGCAACCTGCTCTTTTTCCTCTTCCACGTCGGCCTGCACAACAGGCTCCTTCATTCTATTTCCTTTTCCGGCCATGATCTTAATGGGTTTAGCGGTTAAAAATACCAAGTATTAGCAGTGCGAATACAGGGGTATTGGGCAGTGTATTTAACAGTATGCTGTGCAAAACCAAACGGTGGTTTTCGGACTTTATTGGGTTTTTCCCAATTTTGTAACACCGTAATCGTTATCTTTAGGATATGAATCATGTTATCAATACCGACCAGCAGATCATTCTTGAGAAGCTGAATCTATATTACCCGAATCTGGAACCAGCTCTCCGTGAGCAGATTGCAAAGAAAGCCTTATTGAGGGAATTCAAACCGGGGGAAGTGCTCATGAAGACTGGTCAATATTTCAAATCCACCATGCTGATCACGAAGGGGCGGGTTAAAGTCGTTAAGGAAAGTGGCGATGGAAGTGAGTTTTTTATGTATTATCTGGAGCCTGGTGGAGCCTGTGCCTTATCAATGATTTGTGCCGCGAAACAGGAGCAAAGTGAATTATCTGCACGAACAGTAGATGTTACGGAAGCGATTCTGATCCCGATTCAGATCATGGACGAACTGATGTCACAGTATCGTACCTGGTATTATTTTGTTTTGGAAACCTATCGTTCCAGGTTTGAAGAGTTGTTGAGTCTGATTGATCATACAGTATTTAAAGGACTTGATGAGCGACTGGAGTTTTATCTGAAGAAACAGCGTCAGGCTTTAAAGTCCAGTGAATTGAAAGCAACGCATGAAGAAATCGCAAACGATCTGGGGACAAGCCGGGTGGTCATTTCCCGCTTGTTGAAGACGATGGAACAAAATGGAAAACTGAAGCTTTTCCGGAACTATATCGACCTTACGAATCTGCCTGTGTAATCTTTGTTACCGTAAATCAGGTAGGTTTAAATGGATATTTGCAGGTCAAAAAATATATTATGCTTGAAATCTTCGGGTACCTCAGTTCTGCACTCATCGGAATATCTTTAGGGTTGATCGGCGGCGGAGGAAGTATTCTTACGGTCCCGGTTCTGGTCTATCTCTTTCATACGGATGCGGTGCTGGCAACCAGTTATTCGCTTTTTATCGTCGGATCAACAAGCCTTGTGGGAGCAATTCCGAAATTCAGAGATGGGTTGATCGACTTCCGTACTGCGCTGGTATTCGGTCTGCCTTCCATTGTTGCGGTGTATCTCACCCGTCTTTGGCTCGTACCGGCGATCCCGGCAGAAGTGATGACGGTGCGTGGACTTGTGATCACGAAATCCTTGTTCATGTTATTGCTCTTTGCGATTCTGATGGTGGCGGCAGCGTATTCGATGATCCGTTCTAACGGAAAAGCGAAGCCTTCGGTGCCGAGGGAGCAGCGAACGTATAATTACCCGTTGATCCTGCTGGAAGGCATTGTTGTGGGGACCCTTACTGGACTTGTAGGAGCCGGTGGCGGGTTTCTGATCATTCCTGCACTGGTATTGCTGAGTGGCTTACCGATGAAGGAAGCTGTCGGAACTTCGTTGTTGATCATCGCTGCAAAATCGTTGTTTGGATTCGTGGGAGATCTCGGTCACTATACATTAAACTGGACTTTATTACTGACTGTAACTGCAATTGCCATTGGGGGAATCTTCGCCGGAAATATGCTGACCAGAAAATTTGAAGGCGAGAAACTAAAAAAAGGATTTGGCTGGTTTGTACTGATAACTGGAATATATATTATTGTTAAAGAGCTGATGTCGGCTAAGTAATTGAGTAAAACTGCAAACATTTAATATCATGAGAATAGAACAGATTTATACGGGATGCCTCGCACAGGGAGCCTACTACATTGTGTCGGGTAATGAAGCCGTGGTGATTGATCCGTTGCGCGAAATTCAACCGTATCTGGATCGAGCTGAAAAAGATGGAGTGAAAATAAAATATGTATTCGAAACACACTTTCATGCAGATTTCGTTTCAGGGCATATTGACCTGGCCAATGCCACAGGAGCAACGATCGTTTACGGACCGAATGCACAAACAGGATTCAATGCACATGTTGCAAAAGATGGTGAAGAGTTCAAGGTAGGTGAGGTCACGTTCAAGCTGCTGCATACTCCCGGACATACCATGGAATCGTCCTGCTATCTGTTGAAAGATGCAGCTGGCAAAGAGGTGGCGGTTTTCACCGGCGACACGTTGTTTATTGGTGATGTTGGTCGCCCTGATCTGGCACAAAAAGGAACTATTACACAAGATGATCTTGCCGGGTATCTCTTCGATTCACTGCGCAACAAACTGATGACGTTACCGGATGATGTGATGGTGTATCCTGCGCATGGAGCAGGATCCGCTTGCGGGAAGAACATGAGTAAGGAGACATCGGATACCCTTGCGCATCAGAAGGAATCCAACTATGCATTGCGGGCCAATATGACGAAGGAAGAATTTATTAAAGAAGTAACGGATGGCTTACTTCCTCCTCCGGCGTATTTTCCGCAGAATGTCGCGATGAATAAACAAGGTTATGACAGCATCAATGAAGTGATGAAACGGGGAACACAGGCATTGTCGCCTGCGGCATTTGAAACGGCTGCGACGGAAACGGGTGCGCTGATGCTGGACACCCGCGATCCGCAGGTGTTTGCACAGGGTTTTGTACCTAACTCTATTAACATTGGTATTGACGGAAGTTTCGCGCCTTGGGTAGGTGCGCTGATACCGGATGTGAATCAGCCGTTGCTGATCATCGCTGAAAGCGGACGAGAGGAGGAAGTAGTTATCCGGCTGGCGCGTGTGGGATACGATAACGCATTGGGTTATCTGGATGGTGGTTATCAGGAATGGTTAAAAGCCGGAAAGGAAACTGATTCCATCATCAGCATTACAGCTGATGAACTGGCAGAAGTGCAGAAGGATAAACCAGATGCGGAAATTATTGATATTCGCAAACAAGGAGAATACGAAGCAGAACATATACGGAATGTAAAGCATGCTCCGCTGGATTATATCAACGAAGCAATGACTTCATTGCCTCAGGATAAACCGGTATATGTGCACTGTGCCGGAGGATATCGTTCGATGATATTCACTTCAATTCTTCGCGCCCGGGGATTTACAAATCTGATCGATGTGAAAGGTGGCTATACAGCCATTAAGGAAAGTGGTAAATTTGATCTTACTGATTGGGTTTGCCCAAGTACATTAAAAAAATAATGAATCTAACATACCGGGCAGTTCATCTGCCCGGTCTTATTTGATACCTTATGTCAAAGCTCAAAGTACTTATTCCGACAGACTTCTCGATGCAATCGGAGTTCGCCGGATTGATGGCCAGACGCCTTCGCAACTGGCTGGATATTGAAATTCACTTTATTCATATCATTCACCTGCCTAATCATGTAACCGTGGATCCGCATGGTGAAATTCATACGGACGGGGAGTTTGATCCCAGGGATTTCGTTCGTATGCGCGACATGACATTGAAGAGACTTGAAAAACTGAAAGATGAATTTACTGATGCAGAGACCCATATTGCGTATGGTGGTATGAAGGAAACCGTAACGAAGTATGCCCATGAGCATCGTTTTGATATGATCTTAATGGGAACCAAAGGCTCTTATGGATTAAAGGAAAAGCTGACAGGGTCAGAAACTCAACATGTGGTACGCAGGTCGATGGTACCGGTACTGTCGGTGATGTGTGACCGGAGTGAGCTGAATATTGAGAATGTATTATTGGTGCATGATTTCGCAGCGGAAGAGGAGCAGGATCTTAAAATTCTCAAACTGTTACTGGCTGCAACCGGCGCGAAATTGCATCTCCTTTATGTGTCGAAAAAAGACAGTGATGCCTATGTGGCGCAGATGCAAAAAAACATGGAGGCTTTTGTTTCATCTTTCGGATACGCAAATACTGAAATTCATATCATCAAGGATCATAATGTAGTGCATGGCATTACACATTTCAATCAGATGCTGGATATGGATGTGGTCTGTATTGGAACACATGGACGTAAGGGTATTCAGCAGTTGTTCTATTCAAGTCCTGTAGAGAAACTCGTCAACCATCTCTACAAACCACTCATCACTTATCACCTCGAATCATGAACTGGATCTATCAACCCTGGCCCTGGTACACTTCAGGAGCCATCATTGTATTGGTAATGGCGCTGCTGTTGTTCTTCGGCAAGTCATTTGGTCTTTCATCAAATTTCAGAACCATCTGTGCTGCATGCGGTGCAGGTAAAAACATTCCCTTCTTTAACTTCGACTGGAAATCACAAATCTGGAATCTTTGGTTCCTGGTGGGGGCCATGATTGGTGGTTATATCACCGTGCACTATCTCTCAACGGATGCGCCCGTTAAAATTGCGGAGAGTACCATCGCTGATTTGAGTCTGCTGGGCATCAAAGCACCAGCCGGTTTACAGCCGGTGGAACTGTTCGGCAAGGAGGCGCTCAGTAATCCGGCAGTGTGGATTTACCTGTTTGCAGGCGGACTCCTGATCGGTTTCGGTACACGATACGGAGGTGGTTGTACTTCCGGACATGCTATCAGCGGACTGAGTAATCTTCAATTGCCCTCATTAATTGCCGTCATCGGATTTTTTATTGGCGGCTTAGCAATGACCTGGTTTATTCTTCCATATCTTTTACCCTTAGTGATCAGATAATATGAAATTCTTAAAATTCATCTTCGCAGGAATGATCTTCGGAGTGGTCATGGCGAAATCAGAAGCTGTTTCCTGGTATCGTATTCAGGAGATGTTCCGTTTTCAGTCGTTCCATATGTATGGAATTATCGGGACAGCAGTGACCTTGGGAATGCTTCTTACGGCTTTCATTAAGAAGTATAAACTTCGGGATATCACCGGTAGCAAAATCCTGTTTCAGGATAAAGAAAAATCGGTTGTACGGTATATCGCAGGTGGTACGATCTTCGGATTAGGTTGGGCGATGACGGGTGCTTGTCCGGGCCCTATGATGGTAAATGTGGGAGCAGGATACATGCCCATGTTGATTGTCGTTTTGGGAGCAATCCTGGGAACATGGATTTATGGTGCCCTGCAGAAAAAGCTCCCGCACTGATACAAGTCATATTACTGTTTTCTTTCTTTGCCACAAATGACGAAGATCAGGACACTCTTGTAACTTATGTAACGTCACATGGGTGCAACCAGAGGTAAATTTGCATTAAATTAAACATAAGAATCCTCTAATAATTGCACCATGAAAATCGAACAAATTTACACCGGATGTCTGGCTCACGGAGCTTACTACATCGAATCCAATGGCGAAGCTGCTATTGTTGATCCCTTAAGAGAATTCGCTCCTTATGTTGAGCGGGCACAACGCGACAATGCAAAGTTCAAGTACGTACTTGAAACGCATTTCCACGCTGATTTTGTATCCGGTCATCTGGATATGGCGAAAGAAACCGGTGCAACGATTGTGTATGGTCCGACCGCAGTCCCAAATTTCAAGGCTCATGTTGCGAAAGATGGTGAAATACTTGAACTGGGTAAAATCAAAATTAAAGTACTGCATACTCCCGGCCATACCATGGAGTCCAGCTGTTTCCTGCTGATCGATGAGAATGGAAAAGAACATAGTCTGTTCTCCGGTGATACCCTCTTTATCGGGGATGTAGGTCGTCCGGATCTTGCTCAGAAAGGCGAGATTACTCAGGAAGTGCTGGCTGGATATCTTTTTGATTCAATCCGTCAGAAGGTGATGACGTTGCCGGATGATGTGATTGTTTTCCCAGGTCACGGTGCAGGATCTGCCTGTGGTAAGAATATGTCGAATGAGACAACGGATACGCTCGGACATCAGAAAGAAACCAACTATGCATTGCGTGCGAACATGACACGTGAAGAGTTCGTGAAAGAGGTTATTACAGGTCTGGTCGCACCTCCGCAGTATTTCCCAAAGAATGCGGTTATGAATAAGATGGGGTATGAGAGCTTCACGGATGTATTGAAAAGAGGAACCAAAATGATGGATGTGAAGACATTCGAACTGGTCGCCAATGAAACCGGAGCCCTGCTGTTGGATACCCGTGATCCCAATGTATTTGTGAAGGGCTTTATCCCTAATTCAATCAATATCGGAGTCGAAGGAAATTTCGCTCCCTGGGTTGGTGCATTAATTCCCGATTTGAAACAGGAAATCCTGATTATTGCAGATGCCGGCAAGGAAGAAGAGGTGGTGACCCGCTTATCCCGTGTTGGATATGACAATGCCATCGGTGTTTTGCAGGGCGGATTCGAAGCCTGGGAGCAAGCAGGTAAGGAAACTGATACCATCGAGTCCATCACTGTAGCACAGCTTTCAGAAAGAATGAAGAACGATCCAACAGCTATATTGCTGGATGTTCGTAAGAAAAGTGAACACGAATCACAACATGTCGTTAACTCAGTAAATGCTCCGCTTGATTTTGTAAATGAAAGTATGACGAAAGTGAACCGTAATGTGACGAATTATGTCCATTGTGCCGGTGGATATCGTTCTGTTATCTTCTGTTCTATTCTCAAAGCGCGCGGATTTGAAAATCTGGTTAACGTAGCCGGTGGATTTAAGGAAATCACTGATTGTGGTTTGTTTAAAACAACCGAGTTTGTTGCACCAACCACCATGCTATAATCAACTCTTGAAAATGCCGGGCTTAGTGCCCGGCATTTTTATTTTTATAATTGTACCCCAACCCAAACTTAAACTATGTTTAAATTTCTGAAGAGTCTGTTCTCAAAGAACTATGAAGACCTGAATGGCGCTGCATTTAAATCGCGGTTCCAGGCATGTAAAAATGCGATGCTGATTGATGTCCGTACCCCCGGCGAGTTCAATGCGGGCACCATAAAAGGTGCAAAAAATATCAATGTCACCGGAGCTGATTTTTACCGTGAGCTGGAGAAACTGTCAAAAGATAAAGAGTACTTCTTGTTTTGCCGAAGCGGAGCCCGAAGCGGTCATGCCTGCAGAATCATGTCATCAAAAGGATTCAAAGCTGTAAATCTGAGTGGTGGTATCGGTACCTGGCCAAAGTAGGATGCCGGTTTTTCAACGACCCGATTGAGGGCGGATCGATTCAGTCGGTTCGCTTTTTTGTTTTTCAGGAGAATGGTGTGTCATCTGCAGGTGTCCGGAAGTTGAGCATTATCAGTAGTCATTGTAACAATTGTAACAGGATTATAGTTGATTTATGAGTTTCTTTACATATATCAAATCGCAAACCAATAATCACCATCATATGAAAACGCATCATCAGGTATTGATCATCGGCGGAGGTACTGCCGGTATCATGACAGCTGCATTTATGAAACGGAAATCACCTGCTACCGATATTGCCATTATGGAGCCCTCTGAGCACCATTATTATCAGGCAGCATGGACACTGGTAGGAGCAGGAACTTTCAACTTTGATGATACACGTCGGAATGAAAAAGATCTGATTCCGCAGGGTGTGGACTGGATTAAGGAATTTGCTGAAGAGGTAAAACCGGAGGAGAATACGGTTATTTCCCGCAACGGAACCAAATACACATACGATTATCTTGTTGTTTGTCCGGGACTGGTGATGGATATGGATGCCATTCCCGGTATGAAAGAGGCGTTGCAAACGAATGCAGCCTGCAGTAACTATACCGACCCGAACCATACCTGGGAAGTTATTAATAAGTTCAAAGGTGGAACAGCCATCTTTACACAGCCATCCACACCGATTAAATGTGGTGGGGCTCCTCAGAAAATTATGTACCTCGCAGAAGAGGCATTTGTTAAATCCGGCGTCAGAGCTAATACCAAAGTATTGTATGCAACCCCTGGTTCGGTCATCTTTGGCGTGAAGGATTTTGCGGATACGCTTAATAAAGTGTTGGAAAGAAAGAAAATCATGACCCGGTTTTTCTACAATCCTGTGAAGATAGATGCCAAAGAACAGATTGCCTGGTTTAAGTACATGAAACCGGATGCCGACCCCTCATTAGTGCCATTGGATGTAACGATCGGTGAACGTTTATCGGATGATAAACTTATCGGAATCAAATACGATCTCCTGCATCTTGCTCCACCGCAAAAGGCTCCTGATTTCATTCGAAACTCGGTGCTTGCTCATCAGGACGGCCCTTCCAAAGGCTGGATGAATGTAGATATCCATACGCTTCAACATATGGTTTACGGCAATATCTTCAGTCTCGGTGATGTTGCGGCTCTTCCTACCGCTAAAACAGGCGCTGCAGTGAGGAAACAAGCTCCTGTAGTGGTGGAAAATATACTTACGCTGATAAAACATGGCGGTGTACTTCCACGTCAATATTCTGGCTATTCAAGCTGCCCGCTTGTTACTGGTTATGGCAAGATGGTTTTGGCGGAGTTTAAATATGATAATGTCCGCGATTCGGATCCTCTTCTCAGCAAAATCTGGGATACCTCCAAAGAACAATATAGTATGTGGATCCTTAAAAAATATGGATTGCCCTTCCTCTATTGGAATAAGATGATGAAAGGAAAGATGATGGAGTAAAGGGTAGAGTATGAATAAAGAAAGCCGTCTGATGAGGACGGCTTTCTTTTTATTGTTTTTAGTTTCAATGATGATGCATGCCGGGAGTGTGTGCGTGACCATGAGAGATTTCTTCAGCTGTAGCCTCACGTACATTTACAACGGTGCCGCTGAAATGAAGGTCGTGGCCCGCTAAAGGGTGGTTGAAGTCGAGCAATACTGTGCCATCGTCAATGGCAGCAATGCGGGCAACCAGTTGATTTCCTTCACGGTCGAGCAGTGGAACCATATTGCCAATGCGTAATACTTCCAGATCCAGTACGCCATCTACTTTGAACATATCATCCGCAACACGCACCAGTGCATCTTCTTCTGTCATACCATAACCGTTTTCTGCATCGATACTGAAGGAAAAGGGATTTCCTTCCGTTAAGCCAAGCAGATTGCTTTCGAAGGCGGGAATTAGCTGACCTGATCCGAAGAGGAAAATAAGTGGGTTCTCAGTGCCGGTTTCTTCTACCATTACTTTTTCACTTCCGTCTTTGCTGCTGTGCAGAATGTAAGTGACGGATACAACTTTGTTTTGTCCTATTTGCATTTCTTTTTTATTGAACAAAGGACAGGATTATCGGTAGGCCTATCACTTTGAGAGTTTGCGCAAAGTTATCAATAAAAGTGGGGTGTTTTATTGTCCGGTGTAAATAGGTAGTTGGTGTATTATCAGTTGTTTACAAAGCTAAGTTCCATCGTTTCACGGGCTGGTGGAGTGTTTTCTGCACCAAAACCTGCGGGCGGTTTCTGGTGGTCACACGTGATGAGAATAAGATGAAACCCGAACCGTTAAGCCGGTAAGATCAGATCTGATTTTTCTGAATGAATAGCTCGGGGTATCCCGTCGATTCGTCCTTGATTCGCGTAAATGATAATGCAGGTAAAACGCCCAGACAGAGTTCGGCAGTAGTGTAAACTGCATTTCCTTCTTTCAGGTGACCACCGATTGTTTTTCCTGTTCGGTCCGATAATGAAATGTGTAAATGGGAGCCGGTTGTGGAAATCATGCCCGTGAGCGATACGATTTCCAGCGGACCTTCAAGATGGGTAGTTTCTGATTCGCCTGCAAAGCGGATGGAAGCTTTCATTAAACTGCCAACACAGGTAACAACAACTCCGGCAGAAATGGAATAGTCTTTGGCCAGTTCATCAATTATTTTTTTGAGATCATCACCCGGTTTAAGCCGGATGGTCCAGGTTTGAAGTATTGAAGGATAAGCGTTGTGCATATTATAAACTGTCTTTCCAGTACCAGAGATGCCGGGTGGCCAGACTTCGGTAGGGAGTCCAGCGTTCTGCGATCTGCTGCATTTCTTTCTTTAATTCTTTGCCTGTTTTGCGAATGTTGAATTTCAGTTGCATCGCCTGCTGGATACCGAGGTCATCCAGAGGAAATACATCAGGCCGATTCAAAGTGAATATAAGAATCATCTCTACGGTCCATCTTCCGACCCCTTTTATAGCAGTCAGGTATTCGATGAGCTCATCATCACTTTTCCGATAGAGTTTCCGGTAATCCAGTGTTTCTTCCTTTGAGAAAAGTGCGATGTTGCGGATGTATCCAGATTTCTGATAACTCAAACCTGCATTTCGCATTTGTTCAATGTCGAGATCCAGAATCAGGTCTGCTGTTGGTTTTTTACGGGGAAAGAGTTCGGTGAATCTACCCCATATCGTATCTGCAGCTTTACCGCTGAGTTGTTGTCCAACAATGGATCGCAGCAGCGAAGTAAACAGGTCTTTGTGGCCAACCTCTTCCAGTTTCCCGGTATGTCGTATAATTTCTTTCATGTCGGGGTCCTTGCGGAGCACCCTATAGGCTGTTTCGGTCTTCCAGTTCATTCTTCCACGTGATCAATTTCTGTTAAAATCCTGTATTCTTTGGGGTGGTAATTATTCCAGCGTTGATTGATTTTCTTGCCCCATCCCACAACTGCATCTTCGTAACAGATCAGGTGCCAGCCATTCTGACCGGTTGATGCTTCGAGCGGGCCGCAACGAAGATAGGTGAGCGCCGCTGACTTGCTCAGGCTTACCATAGGCAGATTCCGGGAAACATCAAGACTCAGCGCAAGTCCAAACGATGGAACAAGGTCTTTTCCTTTTATTTCTCCGGCTAAAATCCCGAATTCACGGATATACGCGCCCGTTAGCAGACTTACTTTTTCCGCTGTGTTTCTGTTGGCGAAATGAATATTGGGATTATGCGAATAGATTTCCAGGTCTGAGTCTTTCTTAAGCCACTTGTCTTTAAGACCCAATATATCTTTTGTTGTTCCCGGCATCTTATGTCTGGATTTACCAATGGATGCCGTTTCACCGGTATAACGTAGCAGACAACAATAGAATCCTTCTGTGTTTGCTCTGTGAGGATAGGCCTGCCATCCGTATTGGGTATGGACGATCCCTTCGGGAGCACTTCCGGTAATGACTTCAAATTGGCCGCTGCGAACAAGCAGCTCAATCTGATGATCATTCTCGTCTGGATTATAGGTACAGGTTGAGTAAAGTAAAAGCCCTCCCTGCTTCAATAATGGTGTCAGCGCTTTCAGTATATTTTCCTGGCGGCGTGCACAGTGAGCGGCACGTTCTCCGGACCACTCCTGAATGGCTCCCGGATCTTTTCTGAATAATCCTTCCCCGCTGCAGGGCGCATCAACCACAATCAGATCAAAACGTATCTGTGTGGTGGCAAGTTTTTCCGGTTCACTTTGTGTGATGATTTTATTCGCATATCCCCATTTGGCAAGGTTATAGCGAAGTGTTTTATTTCGGTTAGGGATAATTTCATTGCTTACCAATACTACGTTTTCTCCGAACAGTGAAAGCAGGTGAGTGGATTTCCCTCCGGGTGCAGCACAGGCATCAAGAATACAGGCATTCGTGAGCTCTTTCATTACGGGCTTCAACAGCTGTTCAATCAGCATGGAGCCCGCTTCCTGCACGTAATAGGTCCCTGCATGGAATAAGGGATCCTGCGTAAAGGAGGGTCTCTTTGGAAGATAGTAGCCTGCAGAACACCAGGGAACAGACTGATCGGAAATCATTCCCGGGTTGTTTTTTTGAGGATGAAGCCGAATTGAAACCGGCGAAGGAAGCGAAAGGGCATGAAAGAAGGCTTCTGCTTCAGAAGCAGAGAATTGATTCCTGATGCGTTTTATAAAATCATCAGGCAATTGAATCATGCTGGTGTTGTTGTTTATGCCGGATGAAGTTAAATGTGTTGTAAATGATAGGACAAATTTCCATGTGTTCCATGAGTCTCCGTAACCGGTATTTAATACCCGGTCGGTCAAGTCCGGGAAAATTTCTGCATCCATCCGGTCGATCGGAATAAATACTACAGTCGCATTTGTCTAAAAAGATACATGGTTTTTTTGAGAGAAACACGGTGCCGGATATATACTCTTGTGCGGTTTCTTCCGCAAGAAATTCTTCAGTGTTCCGGTTTTTTAAAGCTGCCAGCCGGTGGATTTCATTTTCACTGAGTCCCGCTTCCAGATGAGTACAACAGGCTGAACAGGTTCTGCAATTGGTTTGTTTTGTTATGAATTCGGAAGTTGTATGTATCTGGTGATCCAAAGTGGCCGGAGGACTTAATCGCAGGGTCTTGAAAAATACAGCCCATTCAGCTTCTTCTTCCCGTATCCGCGACTTCAATTCACGTGGGTCTTGTAGTAATTTCATTGCTCCAGATAGTCGAGGTTTTTCCCATAGGTTTCTGGTAAAAAGAAAGCTGCCAGCAGGGCCATTGACCATACAAATATACCGGTAAGTATTAAACTTTGCACTAAATCGAGATGAAATGTTGATTCAAGCCAGATATGAAACGGGACCAGTAATGTTACCGCTCCTCTCATAAAATTGGTAACGGTAGCTGTGATGAGTACACGCAGATTTGTACCGAAGTGTTCTGCAGTGGCAGTAACATAAACGGAAAGGTACCCACATCCAAGGCCCATTAAATAGGAGGTTGTATTTATGGGGATTGAGGAGTAAATGCGCAGAAAGTGCCATGCTGTTGCCAAAATACCGGCGACCATGAATCCGATTATTACTTTCTTTCTTGATTTCATAAGCTGACTGAGAATTCCGCTGCTGAGATCTCCTGTAGTGATCCCTGCCTGAAAAAGAATGAAGCAAATGCCGAGCTGGAGATTAGGGATATTTTTAATAGCAGCTATCTCTGGTGAAAGCGTAATCAGCAAGCCTACACTATACCAGATCGGGATTCCCATTAAAATACAGGCGGTGTAGATTAGCGTTCGTCTTTTGCTGGCGAATAAAAGGCGAAATGAACCTTTGGGAATGGTATCGGTAGCTTGTCTTCGGAACATGGCCGACTCCAGACTGCCGATTCGCAGTAAAAGAAGTACCAGCCCCAGACAACCTGCTGTAAAAAAAGCTGTTCGCCAGGGTATAATGTTGCCGATTAATCCGGCAGTAACAGCTCCCATGGCTCCCAGCGTAGCCACCATGATGGTGCCATAGCCCCTTTGCTCAATCGACATACTCTCACTTACCAGTGTGATACCGGCGCCAAGTTCTCCGGCCAGACCTACACCGGCCAAAAAGCGAATTACAGCATACATCTGTACATCAGTAACAAAAGCATTGGCAATGTTACTCATGGAATACAACAGGATCGATCCGAAAAGAACAGAAACGCGTCCTTTTTTATCTCCGATAATACCGCTGAGAATACCACCAATGATCATTCCGGCCATCTGTATGGCGAGTAATTTTTCTCCGGAATAGGTCAACTCATTTCCTGATAAGCCCAGTTCTTTCAGACTGGGAATACGATAGATGTTAAACAGGAAGAGGTCAAATGCATCAACGAAAAATCCGAGCCCGGCAGCAAATACAGCAAGATTAAACGGAGATTTCTTGAGTTCATGTTGCATAGATCGGGTGATTTGTGACTGATGACGAATATAGTAATTATGAAATTGATGATTGAAAGTCTGATTCGCTTAACTTCGCAGTCACTTGCTTGTTACAATCTTAAAACTTAACACATGAAAAAACTGACATTAATTGCGGTTAGCCTGTTCCTGGGTTACATATCGGTAGCTCAATCACTAAAAGTTCCTGCAGCCTCACCTGCTCAGACCGTTAAACAGGATTTCGGACTATCTTCTGTTGAAATTAATTATTCCCGTCCCGGTGTGAAGAACCGCGTGATTTTTGGTGATATCGTTCCTTACAATGTGGTGTGGCGCACAGGAGCAAACGCTGCTACTACGATTACGTTCGGTGATACGGTGATGGTCGGAGGTGTAAAAGTGAGTCCGGGAAAATATGGATTACTGTCTGTTCCGGGCGAGAAGGAGTGGAGCATCATTATTTCCAGGAGTACTTCAGTTACCAGTCCGGATGCTTATAAGCAGGAAGACGATGTGGTGCGTTATAAAACTGTGCCAATCGCCTTGTCCACTAAAGTGGAGACTTTTACGATTCAACTGGATAAAGTCAAGCCGGCTTCGTGTGAGTTACAATTGATGTGGGATAAAACAATGGTCGTTCTGCCTATTGCGACTGACATTGATACACGTATCATGAAGGACATTCAGAAGTTTGTTGTCGGAGATACCCGTCCTTATGCTGCTGCTGCAAATTATTATATGGATAATGATAAAGATCTGAAGCAGGCATTAATCTGGTTTGATAAAGCATTAGAGGTAAATCCAAAGGCATATTGGACCTGGCATCAGAAAGCAAATTGCTACGCGAAGATGGGGATGAAGCAGGAAGCAATTGATACCGCTAATAAGTCAATTGCACTTGCGAAGGAAGATAAGGATGATCATTATGTGATGCTCAATGAAAAATTAATAAAATCACTGAAATAAAGAAAGAAATAAAGAAAACGGGCCCGTAAGGGCCCGTTGTTATTTTATGACTTCACCTTCAAACCTGACCGACATTTCAACCTGAATTTGAAAAACCTGATCAATGGGGGCATTTGTATGACCGCTTAGTTCAAATTTGAGTTTGGTCTTTTTAAAATAATCGAGCAGTTCAAGGTCATTTACATCTAAACTCAGATTACTTAGACCTGTTGAGGGTATTAGATCTTTTTTGGCAAAAGTAATCAGCGTTCCATCCGTGGTACGGCCAATTTTTGATTCCACTTTGCTTAAGAGATCAAAGGTGTAAGGTGTGGGGTTGTTGTCAATCAACGTTAACGTAACAGATTTAACTTTTGCAGAGTTAAGGTTGTCGATACTAATTCCGTTTGCTGAAGCAATTCCCTGAATATCCGTTTCGATTTCTTCACTGGTGAATATCATGTCACCGGAAGCAGTAGTCGGATGAATCGTTATCGTGGTTGTTACGTAATCTTCCGTGAAAGAGAACGCAGTGGGATTCTCCTTACAGCCGGAGATAAGAATTGTTAATGCTAAGAGTCCAATTGTAAGCAGGAACTGGTTTTTCATGGCACATAAATGGTTGGTACGAATCAGGATAAAGTTCGCGGTTTAACAGCAGAATTCCTAATTTATTTTCATGATCGATCTCAAGAATCATCTTGATACCGGTTGTATGATTCCAGCTGGTACCTGAAGCTTATTCCTTGCTGATTAAGTTAGCGAATAGCCTGAAGGCTCCTGTAACACCTGCAGGTAATTGACGGAAGAAGGATAACCCGGTATAGATATATGTGCCTTTGCCATATTTGGTAACGATCAGACTCCCTTCCTGGTCGGGTTCACCTTCATCATGCATCATTAAAATATTCTGGTAACTGCTGTCAATCTTCGTGGCAAAATATAATCCCCGCTCCTGTATCCAGCCTTTAAAATCGTTTTCTGTGATTTTGTTTGGTGTATTCAGCAGGGGATGGTCAGGGACCAGAAATCTAACTGTTGCGTTTTCTTCCGTTACCCGGTTACGGCTGATCTGATAGGGGCTGGGGGCCATGAATTGTACCGGGTGCAGATTATTGTTGGTGTTGTATTGTACCAGATAAATCCCTCCGGCTGCGATATAACTCTTGATTTTATCAAAGTATTTCGGGAGGTCGGGACTCGTGTTGTAAGCCCTGATACCGGTAATGATTGCATCGTAATTTTCAAGTTGAAGTTCTTCCAGCTTTGGAGCATCAATTTCGTCGGTTATTACTCCCAGTTGTCGGATCATCGCTGCAACATTATCTCCTGCTCCTTTGATATATAATACACGTTTTGCGGTTGTTTTAATATCAGCAGATTTCAAGGCTAACGAAAGCGGAGGGAACCAGGTGATTTTTGGAATATGATCATAGTTGATTTCCCGTACGGATTGTAGTGACTGTTGCTCTTTTCGTTGTATACTGTTGTATGTAAAATTCAGCTTTTCATCTGCCACTTGAAGGGATGTTGGACGAACAGTGAACGTAAGACGCTTTTCTTCGTTTTTAGATTGAAAAAACAATATAGTATCTCTGAAACTTGATTTCCAGGCAGGATTGGATTTTAGCAGACATGAAATAACCACACTGTCTTTTTGCTGTGAGTTCCAGATAATGTCGAGTGAAAATTTCTTTTCAGTTGTTGACGTAAAGATGGCTGTTTCTTCGTGCAATGTGACAGTTACAGCCGGCTTGATGGTTAAAGGACGATAAATTTCTCCTCTCACCGGATCGGTTAATTTGTATTGTGCAGGTATGGTGATCTGGAATACCGAACCATTTACAGTTATTTCTGCCTGAACATTTGCGGCAGCATCATTCCATGGTTGTCCAATGAGTGAAGTGTTAGTTACATGGAACAGTCCTTTGGTATGTTCTTTTTCCAGCCAATAGGGCTGTGTTGTCTTTTTTATTCCCTGGAAAATTATCCGTTGGCTGATCAGCTCTTGAGTGGTTAATTGTATGGTTGTGTCACCTGAAAAAAGTCCGGTCGGAAGTATGTGCACCTGAACACCGGCGAAATTTCTTGCGATCATCTGCACCGTAGCGTGAATGGTGTCGTTGATGGCATAGGATTCATTCTCCGTATAGACAGCTGTCCATAATCCCATGCAATCGGTAATTAATTGTTGAAGCTCTGCCTTTTTCCTGGACTTAAAAAATGCCGGAGCTTCCCATGATTCCATCATCGGAAGCAAAGAAAGAAGTGAGTTTACAGACAATTCCGGGTGTTGAAAGTTATAGGAGCTGATAACATTATCAATAGCAGCTTTTAGCTTTTTACCGGTTGCAGATGACTGGAAATATTGATCATCAAATTGAAAAAGGTCGGTAATTGATGTGTCTCCATCCACCGCACTGAAATATTCTATCTGTACACCACGTTGTGCCGGTACGCCAAAGCCTTGACTTTTATGCTGAGATCTGCTTTCTGCAGCCAGTTCTCCATAGCTTTTACCGAGTACGGCGTTGAACCCACCAACGTCCGTTTTTAGCTGTGATTCAGAGGTGGTATTGTTTCCTCCGAAATTAAAAGTGTTCCAGAAAATGCGGGTAGCTTTCCATGCAGCACCTTGTTCAGGGATTCCCGGGAATCTTTGCGGATCAGCAGCAGCTTTAAAGGCTTCGGCTGCAAGAATGGCACTGGACGAATGATGACCATGACCGGCTCGATTATCAGGTGGAAACCGGCAAATGATAATATCAGGCCTGACAGTCCTGATAACTCTTACTATATCTTCCAGCACGGCTTCTTTCTCCCAGATATGTAACGTTTCGTCCGGACGTTTTGAAAACCCAAAATCAAAAGCTCTGCTAAAAAATTGTTCACCTCCGTCGATACTTCGTGCAGCCATAAGTTCACGAGTACGGATGAGACCAAGATCAACACCAAGTTCCGGTCCAATGAGATTTTGTCCACCATCACCACGCGTCAGGGAAAGATAGGCAGTTCGGAAATTTTTTTCTTTCGATAGCCAGGTGATCAAACGGGTGTTTTCATCGTCAGGGTGAGCTGCAATATAAAGAACTGTTGAGTGTTCGCGCAGTTTAAGCAACCTTTGATAGATGTCGGCAGATGATTGTGCTTCACATTTTAGTGTAAGCACGAACCATACTGAAAAAAATATAAGCTTGAGCTGGTATTTCTGTTTCATAATGAGGAATCAAAGATAGGCGGATCAGGCAATTTCAGACGGTATAGAAAAAGAAAAAGGCCATCCATACGGATAGCCTTTCTCTGTCAAATTATTGTTGTTGATTATTTGCTGAGGAGCAATGCTTTGGTGTCAACCAGGTTGCCATTTACATATAAAGAGTACATGTATGAACCGGCCTGAAGTTCTGAAGCATGAAGCTGAACCTGACCTTTTCCTTTGCCGCTCAGATTGAGTGTACGGACGGTTTGGCCATTAATGGAGGTAATCACCAGTTGTGCGTTTGTTACATTTTCGGGAAGTGTGTAATTGATCAGGGTTGAACCGTTGAATGGATTCGGCGTGTTTTGTTCGAGTGAAGCACCGGAAACATTCAGAGTTGCTTTTTCTGCAGATACATTGCCTTCGATACGGCTGATGCGTTGCTCAAGTGCTGCAAGTTGCTGCTGAAGAGCATTGATCATCTGATCTTTTGCCTGAATCATTACTTGTTGCTCCTGAATAGCTTTTGTCAGTACAGGGATCATTGCGTCATAGTTAACTACTTCGGCTTGACCACCCTGAACCATGAGTTTTCCGGTTTTAAGATCTCGTTTTTCACCAAGTGTAGTAGATGAAACAGCATTCGGGAAGAATTCTTTCAGGTTCTGAGCAAGGAAACCGGTCTGAGCACCCACTGGCATATGCATTGCAGGATATTCGTCTGTTTTGAAGTTGTAAGTAGCCGTTTTAACTTTCATCAGTTTGTCAATCACATTGTCAAGCATAACAACATTTTTCTTGTAACGCTCGTCTGACAACTGGAAATAACGGAAGCCGAATACGTTTCCGGAGAAGTAACCGGCATAATCACGCAGACCACCAACGGTAACTGTATCAAATGCATCACCCCAAACCCCGAAGTCGTTGCTGGAAGCACCATTTGAATAGCCATAAACACCTATTCCATATTGGCCACCGTTTGCAATGCCTTCCGCACCTGTTGGATATCCGGTTGTACCTGTGTAGTAGGATTCACTGTGGCTGCCAATAAATCCACTGTTGTAGCCACCATAGTTATTACCATAACCATAGATACCTACAAGGTTTCCATTACCCTCAACTCCGATACCTGTAGAGTCAGTACCTGTTGATACGCCTTTCAGGGCAGAAACATCAGCACTGCCGGCATATTTAACTGTACCCAGAATAACAGCATTTGTATCAGTTGAGGTTCCAAGAACGTCTAGACGTGAAACCGGAGTTGCGTTGCCTATACCAACTTTTCCATTACTGCTTACTGTCATACGTACTGCATTGTTGGTACGGATTTTAAAGGCCTTTGCGTCTGTTGTTCCAATAAAATTGGTACCGGTGGTACCTGCATTACCAGTTAGTGACCAGCTTTGAGCATTTACATCTGCATTTGCGATGAATGCGGCAATCGAGAGTAGGAGAAGGTGTTTCTTCATTTTCTTTGTTGGTTTTGTGTTAATTTTTTTTACTAATTTATCGGATCAATCTATATGAAGCAAGTTTTTTTCACGGCTTGTTTATAATCCTATTGAACGGCAAACATCTAACTAATCGAAGGGTGGCTTGTTTCATGTTTGTTTGTCTTGTGTTTTATAAGGATGGGGTTTTTAATACACTTGTTAATCAAAAAGTTGCGAATCTCCCAGGTTGACTTATTTCAAGTTGTAAAGTAAATGCGTTAGGTTTGAAAAATACAGGTGCCTCCCGGTTAGGTACTCTTCAGTTGCGAAATGTGCTGATAAATTATACTGATATTTGCTGCCGCGATGAAAAATTTACCCTCAAAGCTGTTGTACCATCTTGTGATTCTGCCAGTGTCACGTCTGTCTTTTGGTGCTTTATATAAACTATCTGATTTTCTGTTTTTTGTTTTGTTTCGGGTTCTCAAATATCGTTATAAAGTGATCAGGGGGAATATTGATCGCTCTTTCCCGGATATGAATGACCTTGAAAGAAATAATTTGACGATTAAATTTTACCGGCACTTCTGTGACCTGATCGTCGAAAGCCTGAAAATATTTTCTATTAAAGAAAAGGAGGTGCAGGAACGTATGGTGTTTAAAAACCCTGAAGTTGTTAATCAGTATTTCAGTCAGGGAAGGAGTGTGATTCTCGCCGGTGGTCATTATAATAACTGGGAACTTTTTGCAGTTGCAGTGGATCAGGCCTTGCAGCATCAGGCACTGGGCATCTATAAGCCACTTTCTAATCTGTATTTCGATGGTGTTATGCGGGAGTCCAGAGGAAAGTTTGGCTTGAAAATGATTGCTACTACATTGGTTAAAAAGGAATTTGAACGGCGGCGTGAGGAGCCCACTGCATTTATTTTTGCAACAGATCAGTCGCCGGGAAATAAGCATAATGCCTACTGGATGCGTTTTCTCCATCAGGAAACAGGTGTGTTGTTCGGGGCGGAAAAGTACGCTCAGGAGTATAATTATCCGGTGTTGTATGGTTGTATTAAGAAGGTTTCGAGAGGACATTTCGAAGTTGTTTTTGAAGTGGTTCACGATCAACCGGCATCCGCTCCATATGGTTTAATAACCGAGAAACATACCCGCTTGCTGGAAAGAGATATCAGGGTGAAACCGGAGTATTGGTTGTGGAGTCATCGCCGTTGGAAACATCAGCGCCCGGAGGATTCACCTCTTCACGACAATCGTTGACCTGTTTGTCGTAGTTTTGCAGAATGCTGACGGATCAATTTGGGCGTAATCATGATTACCTGAGGATTTCTCTCACAGACAGGTGCAATTTTCGTTGCACGTACTGCATGCCGGATGATCGCCCAGGAGCCTATAAATTTTCCGATAATCTGATGTCTGCTGATGAAATTGTAAAGCTGGCAGAGATCTTTGTTGGACTGGGAGTGAATAAAATCCGCCTGACCGGCGGAGAGCCTCTGGTGCGTAAGGATGCGGATGAGATTATCTTACGATTATCAGCTCTGCCGGTTAAATTGACACTTACTACTAATGGTGTTTTGCTGGATGAGTATTCAGATGTTCTTCAGAAAGCCGGCATTCGCTCGCTGAATGTAAGTCTTGATAGTCTCAATCGCGATTTATTTCGTCAGATTACCCAACGCGATCGCTTTGACAGGGTCATGTCTAATATTGAATGGATGATGAACAATGGTTTTCATCTCAAACTAAATATGGTGGTGATGAAAGGGGTGAATGAACATGAAATTCCGTCGTTCATTGCGCTTACTAAATCGAATAATATTCATGTCCGCTTTATCGAGTATATGCCCTTTACCGACAACCGCTGGAATAATTCCAGGGTTGTAAGTGAAGCGGAGGTGCTTGAACTGGCAGCATCGTATTCCGGTTTTCACAAGCTGGAAGATGATCTGCATGCTACTGCCCGTGCCTGGAAAGCAAATGGTCATTTGGGTACATTTGCTGTCATTTCAACCATGACGCATCCATTCTGCGGGACCTGCAACCGCCTTCGTCTCACAGCTGATGGAAAGATTAAAAACTGTCTGTTTTCAAAAGGCGAAACAGATTTGTTAACTGCACTGCGTAATAATGAAGATGTCGGGGAGTTGATTCGTCGGAATCTTTGGACGAAGGAAGCGTCCAGAGGCGGACAATTATCCGGTTCTCCGGAGTTGATTGTGCCGGAAGAAATTCAAAACAGAACCATGATCGCTATCGGCGGATGAAAAAACTGATTTCTTTTGATGAAGGCTTGGCGTTGGTAATGAAAAATGTACCACGTGCAGAGATAGAGATTTGCCGGCTTGAGAATGCGTTGGGTAGAGTCTTGGCGGAGCATGTTTTATCGCCTTCTGTATCACCTCCGTTTGATCAATCAGCAATGGATGGATACGCCTTTCGCTTTCAGGATTGGAAGCAGGGGCAAGGTTTGGAAATCGGAGCTGTGATTCCGGCGGGCAAATCAAAAAAAGTGAAATTGCAAAAGTACCAATGTGTCAGAATTTTCACCGGTGCTCCCTTGCCGGAAGGTACAGATACAGTGGTCATGCAGGAGAAAGTTGTGGTTGCAGATGGTAAAATTGAAATCCTGGATACTCAACTGCGAAAAAGGAGTAATGTTCGGTTAAAAGCATCACATGTCCGCTTAAGGCAACGAATAGCATCGAAAGGACAACGTCTTTCGGCACCGATGATTTCTTATCTCGCATCTACCGGAATTCGTTCTGTAAAAGTGCTCCGAACAGCAACGATTGGTGTCCTGGTGACAGGTGATGAATTAATCTCCCCGGGTCAGAAACTCAGGTATGGACAAGTGTTTGAGTGCAATACTCCGGCGTTGGTCGCAGCTATACAGTCAGTTCTTCCGTCTGCAGTAGTTACCACTTATCGCGTGAAAGATACCGCTTCCGCTACCTTGAAAGCAATCAGAACTGCGTTGAAGGAAAATCAGTGGTTGCTCATTACCGGTGGTGTATCGGTTGGTGATTTTGATTTTGTGCTGCCGGCATTGAAAGAAGCGGATGTACGAATTAAGTTTCACAAACTACTGCAAAAACCAGGGAAACCGGTTTGTTTCGGAAGAAAAAATAACAAGATTGTTTTTGGTTTGCCTGGAAACCCCGCTTCTGTGTTATCCTGTTTTTATACGTTGGTGTGGCCGGCATTGTCCAAACAGCATGGAGCTTTGGAAAGTGCGTGGAATCTTGTTGCGCTGCGAAATGATTTTGCATGTAAGCCTGGACTCACACAGTTTCTGAAAGCGCAAGTCAGTGAGGGAATAGTAGAGATTTTACCCGATCAGGAAAGTTACAAACTCAATTCTTTCGCGATAGCAAATGCACTGGTGAAGATTCCTCCGCAGGTTGCTGGTTGTAAAAGTGGAGAACAGGTGGAAGTTTTGTCGTTACCTTTGTAATATGGAGCTGAATAGCTGGTTGTTGTTAATGATGTTTGTTGTTGCGGTGTTATATGCCACCGTGGGACACGGAGGTGCTTCCGGTTATATAGCCGTCATGACCTTGTTTTCTTTTGCTCCGGATGTGATTCGTCCGCTGGCACTCGTGCTCAATATTGGTGTTTCGTTCATCGCTTTTGTGCATTATTTTCGCTCAGGAAATTTCAAATGGAAGTTGTTCTATCCGTTCATTATAACATCAGTGCCCTTTGCATTTCTCGGCGGAAAGATGCATCTCCAAACGCATGTTTTTCATTCTGTACTCGGTGTGTTGCTGATTTTTCCGATCGTAAACCTGCTTGGATTGATTCCTGAACGGTCAAAACTTTCTTCATTAAAATTACTTCCTGCATTGTTGATCGGTGCAGTGATTGGTTTTCTCAGTGGACTGATTGGCATAGGCGGTGGAATTTTGCTGAGTCCTCTTTTGTTGTTATTAGGATGGGCAAACATGAAGGAGTCTGCTGCAGTGTCCTCTCTTTTTATTTTTGTGAATTCTATTACCGTGATGCTCTCCTTGAATTCTTCAGATATTGTTTCGTTATTTCCGCTTTGGCCTGTTCCCCTGGTAGTCCTGGCCGGGGGATTTATAGGTTCGCGATTTGGTGCGTTTACTGATCATATTCGTCTACTGAAAGGTGTTCTCGCTGTGGTCTTGTTGATTGCTTCGGTTAAACTGGTGTTGGTATGATGAAAAGGGTAGAGGTGTTCATTCTTGCAGGTGGTAAAAGTTCCAGAATGGGGCAGGATAAAGGCCTGGTTCATTTCCATGGGCGACCATTGATTGCGCATGTGCTGGATGTAGCGAAAAATGTTTCTAGCTCTATTAACATTGTTACTTCCAATTCTGATTATTTGATTTTTGGTTGTCCCTTGGTCAAGGATATTGTGCCGGATAAAGGTCCGGCAGGAGGCGTATTCACTGCACTCACTTTTGCTAAGGAGCCGTTCGTTCTGGTGGTGGGATGTGATATGCCGATGCTCGATAATCGGGTTATAGATCAAATGATGGAAATGGTTTCATCGGTGGATCTTGTAGTTGCCTCCCGGAATGGAAAGGTAGAGCCTTTGCTGGCGGTGTATAATACCGGCTGCAAGGAGAAATGGAGCGAATTGCTCCATTCGGGAGTGTTGAAAATGTCTGATTTTTTCGACCGGCTGAACACATATGTTTTTGATGTTTCTGTCATCCCGGACTTAAATGAAAGGGTCTTCATGAATATCAACTCGCCGGATGAACTTTCAAAAGGTGAAGGTTATGTGCGGATCTTATGTTTCGGAAAACTGCGGGATATCCTTCCTCCAGCCCAGGATTTTGAATGGTCGGGTGGGACAGTCGCTGGTTTGCGTGCTGCACTTTTTGGGACTTACCCTGGTCTCAAAGACAAAACCTTCCGGATCGCGGTAAATCATGCGATAATCGGGGAGGATGCTGCGGTTCTTCCCGGAGCGGAAATTGCACTGATGCCACCTTTTTCCGGAGGATAATTCCCCCTATCTTTGTTAAATGGATTTCTTCGAAAGACAGCGGAGATTGAAGGGTTTTGGCGATTCGTCGCAGAGGAAACTGGAAGAAGCATCGGTGCTCATTGCCGGGGTGGGTGGCTTAGGTTGCCCGGTGGCTTTGTATCTTGCTGCAGCCGGTGTTGGTGAAATGATACTGGTGGATGGAGATCGGGTTTCTGCTTCTAATCTGCATCGTCAGGTGTTGTTTGGCGTGTCAGATATTGGTGCATTTAAAGCGGAGACGGCAGCATCGAAACTATCGTCTTTGTATCCGGCAACGGATATCAAATTTTCTAATGCATGGATCAGTAAGGAAAACCTAACGGAATGGATCAATGATGCCGATATCGTTGTTGATGCCACTGATAATTTTTCTGCCCGTTATCTGCTGAATGACGGCGGACGAATCTTCAATAAACCGGTGGTACACGGATCTGTCCTCGGATTTGAGGGCATGTTAACGGTTTTTCATTTTCCAGATCATTTGACTGGATTTGACCTGCGGCATTTTATGCCGGTTCCTCCTGCGCCGGATGAAGTTCCAGCGTGTAACGAGGAAGGTGTCATAGGTGTGCTTCCCGGTATTATCGGTACGCTGATGGCTGCTGAAGCGATCAAGGTGCTGACTGGCACCGGCACCGTAGTGTCGGGCGTTGTGAAGCATTTTGATCTGCTTACACAGCAGTGGTACGACGTTAATTTTAGCCGTAATGACAACGTAAAATTGACCATGGACTGGAACGACTTGGAGACGGTTCATTCTGATGCCGGACCATGTACAATGAATGCCAGAACTGGTTACCTGGATGCATTTCTCATTGATGTTCGTGAGCCGGGTGAAGTTATGGACGACGATCCGGTTAAAGGGTTGAATATTCCTCTCGGTGAATTGAAAAGCAGGCAGGAAGAATGGAAGGATTTACCAGCTATATGTTTTTTTTGTCAATCGGGTACCAGAAGCAAAAAAGCAATGTCTATTGTAAACGAATTATATCCTGAAATTCAGGTTACTCACCTCGAAGGAGGAATTAAATACAACGAAATTATACAGGGGAAATGACAGAGAAAAAGAAGAAAAAAGTGTTTGTAGACGGCCCTGTGACGCCGGCGTTCATTGCCGAATCGATTGCCAAACATGCAACAAAGAATGATATCGGGGCGCATAGTATTTTTCTCGGACAAGTACGTGCTGATCTGAAGGACGGAGTGCCGGTTGCAGCGATCGAGTATGAAGCATATCCGGAGATGGCGGAGGCGGCGTTTCATACGATCCGCGAAGATATCTTCTCGAGATATCCGCTCACCTGCATGCACATCTATCATAGCCTGGGCAGAGTAAAAGCCGGAGAAATTTCCTTGTTTGTATTTACTTCAGCCGTACACCGCAAAGAAGCCATCACCGCCTGCAGTGAAATCGTTGAGCGGATTAAAGCAGAAGTTGCGGTCTGGGGCAAGGAAATTCTCGCGGATGAAACCTATATTTGGAAAGAAAATCACTGAATAAATCTATATGATAACCACTGAACATCTTACCGATCTGGAAATTGCGCAGAAGGCTGATATTAAGCCTATTCGGGAAATTGCCTCAGGCCTTGGAATCGACCTCGACCTGTTGGAACAATACGGGAAGTACAAAGCCAAACTCCCGCTTTCACTGATTGATGAGAATAAAATAGCTAATGCTAATCTGATCCTGGTTTCCGCTATAAATCCAACCCCGGCCGGCGAAGGTAAAACCACCGTTTCTATCGGGCTGAATGATGGCTTGAATAAAATCGGGAAGAATTCAATGGTGGTGCTGCGTGAGCCTTCTCTGGGGCCTGTATTCGGAATTAAGGGTGGTGCCGCCGGTGGTGGATACTCGCAGGTGATTCCGATGATCGATATCAATCTGCATTTCACAGGTGATTTTGCAGCCATTGAAAAGGCCAATAACCTGCTCGCCGCGTTGATTGATAACAACATTCAGAGTAAAACAAACAACCTCAACATCGATCCGCGTACGGTGATGTGGAAGCGAGTTATGGACATGAACGACCGTGCCCTTCGCCAGATCATTATTGGTGTTGGTGGAAGCGCGAACGGTATCATGCGGGAGGATGGTTTCAATATCACCGCGGCCTCCGAAGTGATGGCCATCATCTGCCTTTCGAAAGATATTGATGACCTGAAAAAACGTCTCGGAAATATTTTTGTCGGCTATACCTTCGATAAGAAGCCCGTGTTCGCCCGCGACCTGAAAGCGGAAGGAGCCATGGCTTTGTTGTTGAGAGATGCGATCAAGCCAAATCTTGTGCAGACGCTGGAAGGTAATCCTGCCATCATCCATGGCGGACCTTTCGCCAATATCGCACAGGGAACCAATACCATCGTGGCTACCAAAATGGGATTATCGCTCTGCGACTATGTAGTGACAGAAGCCGGTTTCGGTGCTGATCTGGGTGCAGAGAAATTCCTCGATATCAAATGTCCGATGGCCGGATTGAAGCCGAAGGCAATGGTACTGGTGGTAACGGTGAGGGCGCTACGTCATCATGGTGGTGCGAAAAAGGCCGAATACAATACGCCGAACATGTCGTATCTCGAGAAAGGATATGAAAACTTAAGCCGTCATATTGAGAACTGTAAGAAATTTGGTCTCACACCTGTTGTTGCCATTAACAGTTTCTTCTCTGATACCGAAGAAGAGGTGAACTATATCAAATCACGTTGTGCAGAGCAGGGTGTGAAGGCTGTACTTTCAAAAGGCTGGGAATTCGGCGGAGAAGGAACGAAGGATCTTGCCCGTGCTGTAGTAGAGATGATTGAAAGCGGTAAGAACAGCTATAAACCTTTGTATGATGTGAGCATGCCGATTGAAGACAAAATCAATCGCATCGCGACTGAAATTTATGGCGCCGATGGTGTGACGTACACATCAAAAGCAAGAACTCAGCTGAAGGACCTCGTTGAACTCGGTTATAATAACCTGCCGGTTTGCATGGCTAAGACACAAATGTCGTTCAGCGATGATGAGAAGAAAATTGGTCGCCCCACCGGATTTAAGGTCAACGTTCGCGAATTTGAACTTGCTGCCGGGGCCGGATTCGTGGTTCCGATACTTGGTCAGATTATGCGTATGCCGGGACTTCCTGCTATTCCGGCGTCAGAAGGAATGGATATCGACAACAAAGGTAATATTACCGGACTCTCCTGATGGATACGAAGCGCTTCAACGGTCAGCTTTTTACGCGGGGACAGTTTTCCGCCGTGGAAGATGTGTTACCGGTAGAAGAAGCGCTTCAGATAACTGTGAATGATATTCCGTTCACGGTTACGATGAGAAGTCCGGGGAATGAAAAAGAACTGATCCGCGGACTCCTGTTCACGGAAGGGATCACCGGCGAAAATCTGCCGGAGTTTGCACCGGAAGTCCGTGAACGCAATGAGGCGGGTGAGATAACGGCAATGGATATACGAATTCCGGAAGGTTTTATACTGAAGGATTTCACAGGTATGCGCTCCATTGCATCCTCCTCCTCCTGTGGTTTGTGCGGAAAGGTGAGTTTTGAAGAAGAAATTACTGCAGCTACACGTCAGTTCAGGTTGAATCCCTCACGGTTAGCAGCTTTCTTCACGCAGGTGTCGGAACATCAGCAGGCGTTTAAAGCAAGTGGCGGAACCCATGCCTCAGGGGTCTTTCATCGATCCGGAAAGATGTTGTCGGTGATGGAAGATATCGGCAGGCATAATGCGGTTGATAAAATTATCGGAGATTTATTGCTAAGCGGTAAGTTACACGAGGCCGATTGCATTACAGTAAGCGGACGAATAAGTTATGAGATTGTCAGCAAAGTGATGAAAGCCGGGATTCCGGTCATCGCTTCTGTATCCGCACCATCGTCAAAAGCCATTGAGACGGCCAGTAGTTCCGGGATTACATTGATGGCCTTTTGCCGGAATGAAAAATTTACAGTGTACACACATGCGCATCGACTTGAGATGGATGCGCAGACGGAAGTTAAAATATAGAACATGTCAAAAAACCTGAGTGAACTTTCGGGCCGGAAGGGACTGGAGAAAAATCTCTTCGAGCAACTTGGAATAGCGTCGAAAGTATCCGGAACGCCTGATCTTACCTCTCTGGAGAAGATCAGGGAGGAGTTTCTGGTCGGTAAATCGACGGTGTATGGAACCGTTAGCTTTTACGATTTTCTGCGGCCGGAAAACAAAGGAAAGAAAGCATACATCTGCAACGGTTCTGCCTGCATGACAGCCGGCACACAGCAGACAGTGAAGAATACGTTGCGAAAACATTATGCTGATGGTGAAATTGGTGAGATGTGTTGTCTGGGAAGATGCCATGAAAACAGTGCCTTCCATATTGATGGAAGAAACTACTCCGGTAAAGATCTCGATTCCGTGGGGGCGATCATCTCCGAAAAATCAACCACACAAGAGAAGTATCATGTTGGTGTTTCCGGTTCACCGGTGCTGTCGCAGCCCATTGGCAACCTTGATGAATACTACCAGACATTTATCACATTATTGAATGCTGCACCGGCTGATCTGATTACGCAACTGAAGGACTCCGGCCTACGTGGTAGAGGAGGTGCTGGTTTCTCGATGGCGTTTAAGCTGGATTCCTGTCGTATGACAGCCGGTGACCTGAAGTTTGTAGTATGTAATGCCGATGAAGGTGATCCGGGGGCATTCTCTGATCGATATATCATGGAGCAGCGACCCCATGCTTTGCTCATGGGAATGATGATGGCCGGTTATATTATTGGTGCATCATGGGGCGTGGTTTATATCCGTGGTGAATATCCGGAATCGATAGACGCGATCAATTCAGCCCTTGCGGAGATTGAAAAGATGGGATTACTGGGCGAAAAAATCCGCGGAACAGAATTCTCATTCCGGTTTAAAGTGATCCGGGCCATGGGGGCGTATATCTGCGGAGAAGAAACGGCGTTGCTTTCGTCCATTGAAGGACAACGGCCGGAAGTACGCACACGTCCTCCGTATCCGACACAGCAAGGATTGTTCAATAAGCCAACCGTTGTCAATAATGTTGAAACGCTGGCCAATCTACCGTTCATCATGAAGAACGGAGGCAAAGCGTATGCGGCTATCGGAACGCCAAAGTCAACAGGAACAAAACTTGTTTCCCTTGACGGACATTTTAATCGTCCGGGAATTTATGAGGTCGATATGGGGACACCGCTGCGTAAGGTGATCGACGAACTGGCTGGCGGGTTTCGTACAAAGGTAAAAGCAATGCACATAGGCGGACCGTTAGGAGGCCTCGTACCGGTATCAAAAATTGATGAGCTTACGGTCGATTTCGATTCGTTCTCCAAGGCTGGTTTTCTGCTTGGTCATGCTTCTGTCGTTTGTATTCCTGACGATTATCCGTTGATTGGCTATATTGAACACCTGTTCCGGTTTACTGCGCACGAAAGTTGTGGAAAGTGTTTCCCCTGCAGAATTGGTTCAACGAGGGGATATGAACTGGTAGATAAAGCACGTACCTCTGACTATAAAATTGACCAAATCCTCTTCTCCGATTTACTGGAGACATTGGAAACTGGTTCGCTCTGTGCATTGGGCGGAGGTTTGCCATTGCCTGTTAAAAATGCACTGCGTTATTTTGAAGATGAATTGTCACCTTATTTTAAAAAGTAACACATGGAGAGAATTGCCTACATCAATGATCAGCCATTCGCAATCAAGGATGGTGAAACCATACTGACATTTGTGCGCCGGAACTTCGGGAAGGATTTTGTTCCCACCTTATGTGATGCACCTAATCTGGATCCGCATGGAGCGTGCAGAGTCTGCAGCGTAGATGTTGCGTTGGTGAAGGATGGACCTGCAAAAGCACAGGCCTCCTGTCATACACCAGTGATTCCGGATTCTTTTATCTACACCGACAGCGACCGGATAAAGAAACTGCGGAAGAATATCGTAGAACTTGTACTGACAGATCATCCGCTCGATTGCCTCACCTGTGAGGTGAATAATAACTGCGAATTGCAAACGGTGGCAGCGCGCGTGGGTATTCGCGATGTGCGCTATCCGGCGGGTAAAAACCACCTGCACTATCAGAAAGATAAAAGTCATCCGTACATGACTTCTGATTTTTCGAAGTGCATTAATTGCGCCCGTTGCGTTCGGGCATGTGATGAGGTACAAGGTGAACTGGTACTTAGTATGGCAGGACGTGGATTTGATAGTCACATTGTAAAGAGTTTTGAGAATAGTTTCTTCGATTCAGATTGCGTGAGCTGCGGGGCCTGTGCACAGGCTTGTCCGACCTCTGCCATCAGTGATGTGTTTGAGTCGAAGTCAGTCGCTGCAGATAAGAAAATTCGCACCATCTGCACATATTGCGGAGTGGGATGTAACCTGGAAGTGGCGGTAGTGAATGGAAAAGTGAAGTCCATTCAGGCGCCGTATGATGCAGCCGTGAATCAGGGACATACTTGTCTGAAAGGACGATTTGCATTTTCTTTTTACAATCATCCTGACCGCTTACGTACGCCATTGATCCGGCGCAATGGAGAACTGCAGCCCGCCAGCTGGGAAGAAGCGTATAGCTACATGGCAGAGAAACTGACGGCCATTAAGTCAGCGCATGGACCTGATGCGATTGCGGGTATCTCCTCTGCACGTTGTACCAATGAAGAGAATTACCTGATGCAGAAATTCATCCGGGCGGTGATCGGAACCAATAACATTGACGCTTGCGCACGCGTTTGTCATTCGCCGACTGCTCTGGGTATGCAGGGTGCATTTGGTACAGGGGCAGCCACCAATTCTATTATCGATCTGAAATACACCGATTGCATCATGGTGATTGGTGCAAATCCTACCGATGCTCACCCGGTTACCGGAGCGAAGATGAAGCAGTTTGCGATGAAGGGTAAAACCACCATCGTGATTGATCCGCGACGCACCGAGATAGCACGGTATGCGACCTATCATCTCCAACTTCGTCCTGGCACCAATGTGGCGATGCTGAATATGCTGCTGCATTTTATTGTTAAAGAAAACCTAGGGGATAAAGATTTTATCAGCAGAAGAACCGAAGGATACGAGGATTTCAAAAAGTATATCCTTGCCATCGATATCGATGAACATGAGCGTATCACCGGCGTCAATAAGGAATTGGCAAGAAAGGCAGCCATCGCCTATGCTACTGCGCCCAATGCGATGTCGTTCCATGGTCTCGGAGTGACAGAACATAGTCAGGGGACATATACCGTCATGCTCATTTCCGACCTTGCCATGATCACCGGAAATATAGGCCGGCGCGGAGTTGGAGTAAATCCGTTGCGAGGTCAGAACAATGTTCAGGGTGCCGCGGATATGGGCTGCCAGCCGCATCAAGGTGCCGGTTATATGAGTTCCTATGATCCTGAAATCAACAAACAATACGAGCAGCATTACGGAGTAAAGATGCCATTGGGCAAGGGGATGAAGATTCCTGAAATGTACGACGCGGCCCTCGATGGTAAACTGAAAGCGTTATGGTTGATGGGCGAAGATCTCGTTCAGACAGATCCGAATACGAATCTGGTCATCAACGCCATGAAGAACCTCGATTTGCTGGTTGTTCAGGAGATCTTTCATACGGAGACCTGCAATTACGCACATGTCGTGCTGCCGGCATCGTCGTTCCTTGAGAAGAGCGGTACGTTTACGAATGGCGAGCGTCGCATTCAGAAAGTTCAGGCCGTTGTGGAACCACTGCCGGGGACAAAACCCGATGGACAGATTGTGATCGAAATGATGCGTTATTTGGGCTTCGATCTGCCGGACTATGATCCCTCATTGATGCTGAAGGAAATTTCACGTATCGTGCCCTTTTTTGCAGGTGTTACCTGGGAGAATCTGGGAGAGAATGGAAAACAATGGCCTGTTGCTCCCGATGGTAAGGATACAGAAATCCTGCATACGGAAACGTTCAAGCGTGGACTTGGAAAATTCCACTTTTTCGACTGGAAGGAAACCAATGAGATTGTTCAGCACGGAAAAGAATATCCGTATATCATCACCACCAATCGTGAACTCGAGCATTACAATGCAGGTACGATGACACGCAGAACCGGTAATGTGAACATTCTCACAGAAGATGTGCTGATGATCCATCCGGAGGATGCGGCGAAACATTTTATCAGCGATGGTGATATGGTTTGTGTTGAATCGCCACGTGGTAAGGTGGACATTAAAGCGCGCATCACCGACGAAGTAAAACCGGGCGTGTTGAGCACGACGTTCCATTTCCCGGAGGTATTGTTGAATATGATCACCAGCAGTGAACGCGATTCTGAAGCGATGTGTCCTGAATATAAAGTGGTAGCTGTCAATATAAGGAAAAGCAAAGGGAAATACAAAGAAACGCAGAAAGCGCACGCATGATCAATATTACGCATAAGAGTTCAACGCTGCGGAAGGCGGTAGCTGAAGCTTTTCTAAAAGTAGGGAGTCCGGCTACAATTGCGGCTATCCGCGACCGTAAGGTGCCGAAGGGAGATGTGCTGGAAGCATCTCGGGTAGCGGGATTGTTTGCTGCAAAGAAAACACATGAGATGATTCCGGATTGTCACCCTTTGCCGGTGGAGTATTGTCATATTTCGCATGAAATCGGCGAGCTGGAGGTGCGGATTGAAGTGGAAGTGCAGACTATTTACCGCACCGGTGTAGAAGTGGAAGCCATGCATGCAGCATCCGTAGTGGCATTGACGATGTATGATATGCTGAAGCCAATTGATAAGCACATTGAAATTTCTTCAATCCGGCTGGTGGATAAAACGGGTGGGAAAAGTGATTTTTCAGAGCGGTTACCCTCGGGTTTGTCGGCTTTGGTGGTGGTTTGTTCCGATACGATCTCTGCAGGGAAAAAACAGGATAAAGCCGGACTCATTATCGCTGAGAAACTCAAATCGTATGGTGTTTCCGAACCGGGATATAAAATCATTCCTGATGATTCGGACATGATCCGTTCGGTGACGGAAAATGCTTCTGTTCAACAAACCGATCTGCTGCTGATTACAGGTGGCACCGGGCTTTCTCCGCGTGATGTGACTCCCGAAAGTGTTGCGCCTTTACTCGACAGAGAAATTCCCGGGATCATGGAAGCTGCACGTAAATATGGCCAGGACCGCACACCGTATGCTATGCTGTCGAGAGGCATTGCCGGTATGATTAATAAAACGCTGGTGATTACGCTGCCGGGTTCCAGCCGTGGTGCGGCAGAAACCATGGACGCCTTGTTTCCGGCCTTGTTTCATATTTTTTCTGTGAGAGAAGGTACGCGTCACGAAAAGAAAAAGTAGAGTATGGTATCCTCTGCCGAAGAACTTGTATTGAAAGTTTCTGTGCCGCTATATACGGCTGTTATTCTCTTTGAGATTGTCCTCAGCAATTGGAAGCTGAAAGGATTTTACACGTGGAAAGAAACCTTGATGAATATTTATCTCACTCTGGTGAATATGGGCGTAGATGTTTTATTCCGGAGTGTGTATCTGATTATTTTATTCTGGGCGTATGATCATCGGATTATGGAGCCGATGCAAAATCCCTGGTTGTATTGGGGTGCCTTGTTTATTCTGGAAGATTTTGTGTTTTACCTCGAGCACCTGGTTGATCACAGCAGCCGGATCTTTTGGGCTGTCCATGTTACACATCATTCTTCAACGGAGTATAATCTTACTACCGGCTTCAGGTCATCTGTATTACAACCGCTTTATCGTTTTGTATATTTCCTGCCGATCATGTTTCTGGGATTTAATCCCATGGATATTCTGCTTATGTTTTCGATCACACAGATCTACGGGATTCTGGTGCATACACAGTTTATTAAGAAAATGCCAGCATGGTTTGAAGTGCTGTTTGTAAGTCCTTCACATCACCGCGTGCATCATGCTTCCAATGTATTGTACCTCGATAAAAACATGGGCATGGTACTGATCATCTGGGATAAATTATTTGGAACATTTCAGCCGGAAATCGAAGAGGAGCCTGTGAAGTATGGGATTACGAAGATGCCGGAGCAACCTTACCATCCCGTCCATGGTATCACCCATGAATTCGAAAATATCATGGCCGATGTACGCCGCCCTTTGTCTGTAAGACAACGATTGGGGTATATTTTTATGCCACCGGGCTGGAGTCATGATGGAGGATCAAAGACATCAAGGCAGTTACAGGAAGAATATAGGAAAATTAGAGACTGATTTTTTCAAATCGCCGAGTTGTGGTTTGAAATATTGACTTTGTGAACGGAAAAAGCTGACATTGCCCTTGTTTTTAGCGTTGTTGGCTGAGTTTAGGTGCTGAATTTCATCGTATAATGTATCTTTGAGTATCACTTAAGCAGAAGAATGTCCTCTCTACGGAAATTAAAATTTGACCGGATGAATTGGTCTTTGTCTGTATGGATGCTTCTGCCCTTGTTTTTTGCTTTTCAACCGGTCAAGCTTTTTGCTCAGGCGGGCTGTCCTTCTGTGAATGCCGGTGCCGATCAGAATACTTCCTGTGCTGCTCCTTGTGCCAATCTGAATGCTTCCTATTTTAATGTTGGACGCACCACTTCATATGCAGTAGTGCCGGTTCCATATGCGCCTAATTCTTTTACCACAGGTAATCCGGTTTTGGTGAATATTGATGATACCTGGACAGATGTGATTGACCTGACCTTCAATTTTTGCTTTTTCGGATCGATGTACAACAAAATTGTTGTTGGCTCCAATGGCATCATCAGCTTTGATACTACGTATGCAAATGATTTTTGTAATTATGATCTGACGATGTCTGGTGGAATACCCGATAATGGACTGCCGACCAACAGTATCATGGGTGTTTATCAGGATATTGATCCCACCTTTATGGGAAGTATTTACTATGAAATCATGGGTGTTTCTCCTTGCAGAAAGTTCGTGGTGACCTACTATGATGTGCCATACTATGGTGATCCGAATAGTATTGATCCTTCCTATTGTATTGATCCCATCTTTGCAACTACACAGATTGTTCTATATGAAACTACGAATGCGATAGATATATTTTCTAAGGACAAACCTAATTGCACCGATTGGAACGATGGGCTAGCTATTCAGGGAATTCAAAATGCAACAGGAGTACTAGCCTATTCTGTTCCGGGAAGAAATAATACTGTGTTTAGTCTGACAAATGATGGTTATCGGTTTTTGCCGAATGGTTTGAGTATTGTTAGTTTTTCATGGCTACTGAATGGAAGTCTTATAGGTACAAATACATCTATACAGGTTTGTCCGGTTACATCAACCACCTATACTGCACAGGCGGTTTATACAGCCTGCGATGGTACACAAATCATTGAAACCGATAATGTGGTGGTGAATCCGGTAGGCGTCGTTCAGGGTTCTGTTTCTGTGTCGCAGCAACCGAATTGTAATTTCCCTGCGAATGGTGCCTTGCTGGCCAGCGGAGCAGGAGGGACCGGGCCTTATAGTTATGCCTGGTCGAATGGTGCTACTACTGCGGCTGTGAGCGGTTTACCGGCCGGCACCTACACGGTTACCATTACGGATGCCGGTGGTTGCAGTACAACGAAAAGCACGACGCTTACAATTCCGGTCATTACGGCTACACTACCCATTATACAGGATGTAACCTGCAACGGCGGTAATGATGGAAGTATCACCGTCGCCGGTGCCGGAGGTACTCTCCCATATGCTTATCAATGGTCTTCAGGTGGAAATACCGGCACGATCAATAATCTGACAGCCGGAAATTATACTTGTACGATTACCGATGCAGGTGGTTGTACAGTAATTGCGAACGCGACGGTTACAGAGCCGTTGGCGTTGACAGCAGGAGTCAATGTTGTGGATGTTTCGTGTTTTGGTTTTTCGGATGGCAGTGCTCAGTTGAATGTGAGTGGTGGAACCGGAACTTATGCGTATGCCTGGAATACAGTCCCGGTTCAGAACACAGCCCTGGCATCGAATCTCCCGGCCAGTATATTTTCCTGTCTGGTGACAGATGCAGCCGGTTGCACACAGACATTCTTTGCTACCGTGTATGAACCGAATCTGATGGTTGTCTCCGATCTGATCACACAGCCTTCCTGTACGACTTCCGTTACCGGAGATGTGCAGATCTCTGTAAGCGGTGGTGTGGGTCCTTATTCGTATGCCTGGCCGGGACATCCCTGGACGGTTAGTACGGTGACCAGTCTGCCATCCGGTAATTACAGTTATGTGGTAACCGATCAGCATGGATGCAGTGACACGACATTTATTACGATTCAGCAGATAACTCCCGTGGAGATTACATTGACAAAACGGGATGTGCATTGCTATGGAGAACAAAATGGAAATATAACGGTTGTTGTCGATAGTGGTTTAGCACCTTTCAACTACGCATGGTCGCCTCCGGTGGATACCACTGCTGCGTTGGATAGTCTTTCTGCCGGTTTCTATTCTGTTGTTGTAACGTCGGCCGAAGGATGCACGGCAACAGATACCGTTTCGGTTCTCCAGCCGCCAATGCTCGTGTTGTCAGCTCAGGTGCAACCAGCCCGTTGTTGTTATGGGGAAGATGTGCTGTTAAGTGCATCGGGGAATGGTAATTTAGTATGGTCAAATGGGGCTGTTGCCGATTCTCTTACACTGACGGCGTTGAGTTCTCAAACCTACGTTGTTACATTGACTGATACGGCAGGTTGTTTTGTTTTGGATAGCGTACAGCTTATCGTAGATCCATTGCCGTTAGTGAGTTGTACGGCGGATTCTGTCTGCCTTGGTTCACCAACACATTTTACAAACTCCTCGTCAGTAGCATCAGGGACAATTGCTTCATGGGACTGGCATTTCGATAATGGAAGCACGAGTTCACTCTTTGCTCCATCGCTGGTGTTGAATCATGCGGGGAATAATCCGGTAACGCTTATTGCGCAAACTGACCGCGGATGCATTGATTCAGCCGGCTACAATGCGAGAGTATGGTCGCTACCTGTTCCGCTATTGTCTGCGGATATCCTGAGCGGGTGTCCTCCTCTTGAAATTCTTCTCACGAGTCAATCCACTGTAGCTGACGGTCAGATTGATGAACTTGCCTGGTGGTTGGATACGAATACAGGGGTTAGCGGAGATAGCCTGAAGGCCGTGTTGATGGATAATGGATTTTATGATGTAAGCCTGGAAGTAACGAGCAGTTATGGTTGTGTATCAGATACCACCTATGCTGACTACATTCATGTGTATAAAATGCCCGTTGCTGATTTTACCTATCTGCCTTCGTCCCCATCGGTATTTCTTCCGCGGGTGGAGTTCTATGATCAGTCGTTTTATGCGGATAAATGGTTCTGGACGTTTGGCGATTCCGGTTCTGTTTCCAATGATGTGAATCCGGCTCATGTGTATGCTGTTCCCGGTGAGTATATTGTTCAACTGGTAGTGGAGTCGGATGATGGATGCCGTGATACAACCGAAATGCCCGTCATCATTAAAAATGATTACGCGCTTTGGGTTCCCTCTGCATTTAGTCCGAATAATGATGGCAAGAATGAGACGTTTACCGTAAAAGGTTTCAACTATACAGCCTATCAACTGCGTGTTTTCGACCGCTGGGGTGAACTGTTGTTTGAATCCGGTGATCCTGAGAAAGGATGGGATGGCACGTATCAGGGCAACTCAGCAGCTGAAGGAGTCTATATCTATGTAGTCAACTACAAGGATATTTTCAACGAGGGACATACGCTCACCGGACGTGTTTCCATTATTCATTAAGAAAGTGTAGCTACGTAGTGTGCGGATAAAAATAATTATACTGATCCGGGCAGGTCTTCCGGGTTTAAACCTTGCTTACTCGCTTTTCTGGAGCCTTCGTAAATATCGAATTTCAAAAAACGACATTCTATCGGACCATTAAACAATGGAATTTTTCTGGAGGGTTTTAGTCCGATGAATTTCGCCACTTCAAGATTGCCGGTGAAGATCCAACAGGTCCAGCCGCGAAAATCTTTTTTCATCTTATCACCTATGCGTTGATACATGTCCATAATATCGGCCGGCTCGATGCGAAGACCATACGGTGGATTTGATATCAATATGCCTTCAGTGGCCGGCACCGGGAATTTCTCGAAAGGACATTTCTTCAATTGGATGTATTTTGATAGTCCCGCCTGTTCGATATTTTGACGCGCTTTGTCGAGTACAGTCCCGCTGATATCAGACCCGTATAGCTGAAGATGATCCGGATTTATTTCCGCTGCTTTGGCATCACGACGGATTTGTTTCCAGAGTTCAGGATTGAAATCATTCCAGGATTCGAAACCAAACCGATCGCGGAATTTATTAGGTGCGATGTTCATCGCCAACATGGCTGCTTCAATCAGAATCGTTCCGCTGCCACACATGAAATCGGCGAGTGGCATTTTAAGATCCCATCCGCTTTTCAGCACGAGTGCAGCCGCCAGTGCTTCATTGATCGGTGCCTGATTAGTATAGTCGCGGTAACCCCGTTTATGCAGCGAATCACCGGAGCTGTCGAATGATAAGGTGCATTGATTTTCGTAAATGTGGAGATGGATACGCAGGTCCGGTCGTTCGGTATCTACATCGGGCCGCTCACCAAAGTTGTCTCTGAACTGATCCACGATGGCATCTTTTGCTTTCAGCGAAACGTACAGGGAGTGGGTGAGGTTGGATTGATTCAACGTAGTGTTGATGGCAAAGGTTTGCTTCACATGAAAATGTTCGCTCCAGTCGATGCGTTGCATTTCGTGATACAACATGTGTTCATCGGCTGCTTCGAAGTGATACATGGGACGCAGAATCCGCAATGCCGTCCGGCAATGCAGATTCGCTTTGTATAAAAGTGACTGATCCCCTTCAAACTCAACAGCGCGGGTAAGGATGCGGGTCTCCGTAGCACCAAGCGACTCAAGTTCTTCACTTAATATTTCTTCACAACCGGCAAATGTTTTTGCGATCAGCAGCATGGGTGGTCAGTGGATTTACGGGGATAGATGATCCGGTTAAAAGTAGGGGATTTAAACGAAAAAGCCCTACCCGCATGGATAGAGCTTTTCGATTTGCTTCTGCCGAATCAGTTGTGCTGAATCCGAAGAAGCAAATACTCAGAGATTGTAATTATCGTGCGATTTTAACGTTCACGGCGTTCGGGCCTTTTTTGCCTTGCTGTGTTTCGTAAAACACTTCGTCGTTCTCACGAATTTGCTCGGTCAAACCAGTGGTGTGAACGAAAATTTCTGTTCCGTTTTCTTCTTTAATAAATCCGAAGCCTTTCGTTTCATTGAAGAATTTTACTATTCCTTTTTTCATTGTGTTGTTTATTGTGCCTTTTTAGGGCGGTTATTGTATTGATTAAATGGTTTCTTGTTTGTTGATTGAATACAGCATGAAACTCAGCCTTAGTTTCCGAAGAGGCATAAATTCATACCGCATGTAATTTGTGTTGCCAGAGTTTGTTGATGATGATGGGGTAATCCGGATGACATTTGTTAATTCAAAATATTTTGCAAATGAAAAGTGTTAAATAATCCGAATTGTGTGTTGATGTGGTTGCCTGATCTCAGGGTATTCATTGTTTACGCAAATATAGTAATTAATGTTGCTAATGAAACGATTCCATGACTATTCGCTGTTTGTCAGGTGCCTAATGGGCTGATCCTGTGTCCTGTAGGAATGTTGTAAGGCCAGGCTTTCTTTGAGATTTTTAAAGTTTCCTGGATTAAATCCGGTTGCCGGACCGTGTTTTTAGGAAGGGTCAAAAGCATTTCTGAGGGTGGAAGAATTGGGTAGTGTTACTTTCCGATACAAAAAATAGTGAACCCTTAATTATCAAGGCTTTCAGCTAATTGGGCAACAAATAGCCAACAAAGGCTGTATTATCAAAGGAAACTGCTCAATAAAGAAAAGAAAAAAAGTTGTTGAGTGTAGAGTGTGCTGTGCCTTATCATAAGCAAAAGCAAAGATAAGGTTACAACCTATCGAAGTTGCTTGACAACCGTTTCCGGCTGCAAGCCCATGTACTGGCAGAACTCTTCAACAGTAACAACCTGGTGCTGCTGCTTGTTGAAATGGTCCTTGATCTTCTTAATAAGGTTTCTACCATACCTGTCGCTTCTGCCTGTGATTACCTGAATGTCTTTCGGATAAATGCACAGTCTATTCATTATTTCAATTATTCAACTTCATACACTAACCATACCGATGATATACTTCAAATATGACAGTGACATGGCAAATATAAATCTTTTTTAAGGGCGGTAAAAGTGTGTTTGTTGGAATAATGCGGAACAATCGGCACGGATGGCACGGCTCATTTGCAGAGGCTTTAGAGTGCTTCTAATTTTGTTTTCGTAAGCTGATTAAAGCGTATCAGTCGAAACAAATTTACTAACTCATAAAAGTTTAAAGCAATGGCAAAACTTAAAGGTATCCTCAAAATTGAAGGCACTCTGGATGAGCTGACCTTCTACAAAACACAAGATGGCCACTTGGTAAAAACCAAAGGTGGTGTATCTGCTGAACGAATTGCAAATGACCCGAACTTCCAGCATACCCGTGAAAACGGAGCTGAGTTTGGAAGTTCTGCAACTGCCGGCAAGTTGCTTCGCAACGCTGTCCGTAACCTCATGATGAACGCTGCTGACAATCGTGTTACCAGTCGTTTAACTCAAATCATGACGCAGATTAAAAACTATGACGTTACATCCCCAAGGGGTGAACGTACTGTTGCAATCGGTATTGCTGACCCTGCGGCATTGGCTCTGTTGAAAGACTTTGACTTCAACGACAATGCAGCTTTAGGCGGTGTGCTTTTTGCTCCGTTCACTGTAACAGGTGGAACAGGTGCAATCAACATTCCCGCTTTCATTCCGATCAATGATATTGCATATCCTTCCGGTGCAACTCATGTCAGCTTCAAATCTGCTTATGCAGTTGTTGACTTCACCAACGGAACCAGTGCAATTGAGTACAGCCCTGTAACCAATCTTCCTATTGACGGAACCAACACACCTGTAACACTTACTCCTGCCGGTGTACCTCCCGGAACTGGAACTAAGTTTTACCTGATGTTGATTGAGTTCTTCCAGGAAGTAAACGGTGTTCAGTACTCTCTCAAAAACGGTGCTTACAACGTGCTCAACATTGTTGAAGTAGCATAAAAGCTGTTCTTTCTTTCAGTTAGGAAATGGCCTCACCAGTTTGGTGGGGCTTTTTCTTTTCAGCAAAGCCCCTAAAAGGGCAATGCTGAAAGCTCCCGAGCACCCGAAGGATAACGCCAAACATAGCAGCCACATGGATGCCGATAAACCTTAATGCCAAAGACTGGCTGATGGGCTAAGGATGACCTGCGGATGTAACGCTGAAACGCAAAGGGTGACAAAGGCAAGTGCTGATGGAGAACCTGCGGTGTGAATGGGCAAATACCTGAATGGCTGCCGGAACTGATACAAGGATGCTTGTGCATAGTAAATAAATTTTATGTGCATCTCTCTGCATGGCGGATAAAAAAACCAAAAGGAAACGGAATAAATGATAGCCTTGTGCGGTGGGTCTGTGTTTATGCCGTAGTCTTTTGGTTTTTTTAGGTCGGGCTTGTGCGTCTGCCCGCCATGCTAACTTTGCACATCAAAATTTATTTATGCACGGTGCAGCATCATGTTTAGGTCAGCCTTACTATTTGCGTTTTAGATGCCGGTATATCATTGCCCTTTTCAAATCATTGATTAAAGCCAGATTTTGCCGGATGGCTTTTTCTTTTTCTTCCAGCTGCTTGATTTTATCTACTGTGCTTTTATACTCTTTTTCCTGCTTACTCACTTTCTCAGCCTGATTGAAAACCTCATCTTTCAAATCTGATAAACGAATAAACGGTATAACGGAACCAGTAAGAAACTGATGAAAATGTTTTGCCTTCCACAAGCCAAACAGCAACCAGAAATAAAAATCTTTCTGCTCCTGGCTTTTGCAGATGCAAACAAATGAGTTGGGGCATGGAGTTACCAGAGGCTTACCACTGTTTAACCCTTTCGATAAAATGTAAAATTCAAAACCTGTGCTTTGATGCTTTACGCTGTACGTTTGAAACTTCGGACTTTGCATAATGAGTGCTTAAATTTTGAGCCTGTTTTAAGCCTTTGCCTCAGCCTTGCTTCGCTTACGCTCCGCAGCACATATATAATTTGACAAAGAAAAAAAACAGAAAAAAAAGAAAGCAATCCCACAGGTGGCGTGGCTAAAAGACCAAAAGGAAACGGAATAAGTCCCGAAGGGTGAAAGGCAAATACCTTATAAAAAACAAACAGCTTATTTGCCTTTCATTATGCCGTAGTCTTTTGGTTTTTTTAGTGCGTTGGCCTGTGCCAGCCACCTAGCTTTGCTGCACTTTTTATTTTTATTTTTTTCAATCAGATCCTCCTTATCTGCATTCCTTATTTAGAGAAAGAAATATCAAACGCTGTAGTCTTTTCACAGCATCACATTTCAACCGTATTTATATTCCGATGATGTCTTTCGTGGGTCGGCTGGGGTAAACACTTCGCAGGAAAAAATAAAGCATACCGCTTTCAATCGTGCGGTGGGTAAAGAGCAAAGGCAATGACTGAACGGAATGGAGCAAACCGGTTTGGCGGCTTGGAGTGGCATGAGCAGTCCCGATTGCGGGATGGCTTTGTACTTGGGCTATCGGGACGCCATGACATGGAAAGCCTGTGTGTTGGCTTTGCGGAATGAAGAGAGGGAATTGCTTTTGCTGTGCGGTGCTGAGGTTGGTGAAATGAACGGAGGCGAAATGCAGTGAAGGATAGTGAAGAGAATGAAGCGAAGCGGAATGAACGAAACGCCTGAACGGAATGGAGATGAAGTGAATGAACCTACCGCAAGCACATGGCTATAAATCAACTCATGCTTTATTTTTTACTGCACCGCTGAAAGGGTGGCGGGGTGTCGTGGGTCTTCGGGTGGGGTGCGTTGGCAAAAGCACGGCTTCATCCCGTTGTCGGGATGCTATGGTGTTGGCTACTTAACATAATGGCGACTTATGTGACAGCCACTGCGTTGGGATGCTTGCATAAGCGTGGGGTGGCTGTGCGAAGCGAACACATAAGACCGCATTATGTTTAAGTATGCTTCCGCCATTTTTTATACTGGCATAAGCGAAACGGTGGTGGTGGTTGGAGTGTAGCGGCTTTTTGTTGCTATGCTTGGGTTGGCTTGGCTCTTTGGCTGTGCAGCGAAGCGGAACAGGCAATGTGCCAAAAGCATGGGGAGCATAGCCACAAAAAGTATGACAGTTAAAAATGGCGGCAACACCATAGATGCAGTGGAAGGGTTGGCATTGTGGGTTAGCCACTGCATAAGCCGTGCTTGTGGGCTGGCTGGGGGGAGTCATCACTCTATACACTTATATTCAATTTAGAAGGAACAAACTGCATATAAAAGTTTAAATTTGAGCCCTAAGAATATTAAAGGATGTGCCAGGTTTATTACATTGATCAAGAATACGTTATAGAGAATAAGCAGAATCAAAAATTGACTTTTGATAATGGAATAGAATATGTGAAATACTTGAGGAGGGTTGAAAATTTTGCAGAACCGGTACTTTTTACTTCCTTTTTTTCGCTGGAGGAAATTCTTCAAAAGCCAAACACACAAATACTTACAGCTATTGGACATGATTTTTTGCAATTGCCTTATTCAAATGAAGATTTTGAGCAAATAACAGCACAGTTAAAACCTCTTAATGAAATTCAACTGAGTGATATTAAAATCAATTTCTGCCAGTTGAGAAGTTCAGTAAGAGAGGGCTTTCATATTTTTAAAGGAAGGCTAAGGGAGATAAAGGGCTATAATTTGCCATTGAATGACAAGCTTAATTTATTTAATGAAGAGTTCACCAAATATGAACTTGAACTAAAAAGAGATGTTGGCCAGTATCCTGAAATACTAACTGAGTATAAAAGAATTATTGCTCTATTTAATCCAAATGATATTCTAACAATTGAACGAATTGAATCCATACAGGAAGAAAACTTTGTTTGTTTTTTACCTGCTGACAGCGATTCTTCAGATGCCATTGAAAAGCATGATTATTCCTGGAAGATTCTTTTTCTCGATGACAAACCTAGTGAATTGGACAGTGTATTTGAAATATTAAAAGAGAGAGAAATAAAGTATGAGGTTGCAACCAGTTGTGCCGATGCCAAGACTGTTATAGAAAATGACATTTACAATCAAATTGCAGTTGTTGTTTCAGATTACAGGCTTTTTGAAAAACCTGAAAAGGAAAATCTAAAGCCAAGAATGCAAAATGAACAAGGTTATGATTTTTTGATCTGGCTCTCCAAACAAAACAGGCTTAATGCTATGGTGGCATTGAGTGGATTGAGTAAATGGTTCTTACTTGATAGTTTTAGAAAGAACAGAATCAATGTAAAGGTTTACTCTAAAAGTGGACTGCTTGGCGGTGGAGCAAAACTGTTCGTAGATGATATTGAATATTTAGGCACACAGTTTAACGAGGTATTGAACAACCAGCCTAAAGCATCTCTGTGGAATGAAATGCAGTATGTAGATAAAGAAAAAACCAAAATTAAAAGCTATCCACTTAAACCTTACTATGTATTTCACCGCAATAACAATGATTACCTGACTACAGAAAACAATATCAACCAGATTGCAGAGAAGGTAGCCAGGGAGGTTGAATTTGCCATTGACAAGAGTTCTAATTTCAATTTTGCCTCTTTAGTTTCCATACAAGGCAATGCAACTAAAACTATGAAAGGAGATATTGAAAATGAGTACCCAGATTTTCAATTAAAGCTCCTGCAACGCAGGGTTTTCTATTATCTTATATTAAAGGGTTTTGATACCGATGCCATTGTTAAGATGCTTCACAAAGGAGATTCGAAGGAAGACATGAGTGATAGTATGATAAAGCAAATACCCAGCATGTTGGCTATTAAGGCAAATACTGATATTCCTTATAATTTGCTTGTGGAAGAAAAGTATTTTTTACATCAATACATGAATTTGCCAATTTACAATATTGCAGAATTGATGGATCAGACCTATTCTATTGTAAATAATGTTTTAAGTAAGTACTTGAATCAAAATAAACATTTGGCCGATTCACTCAGTAATTACTGTATTAAAAGTGAAGGACAAATTACTGTAGGAACTGTATCCATGACAGAAGTCCATGTATTACTCAAGAAAGTGGTGGACTTATTATTGGATTCTAACCAAAGCAAAATTGCCGGTTCGCTCATCTATGATGTTATACAAATAATGGAAGCCATAAATGACTTGGTACCGGACAAAAACCAATTAAAGAATAGTTTTGATAAGTTGTACAGTTTGCAAAATGCTGTTGCAAAGAAAATAAACAGATGAAAGTAGCACTGGGATTATATGAAGTAATTGACTCTCATTTTGAGGAGTGGAAGGCTTATGAACCTGCTCTAAAAATGCTTTTTATCAGCAGTGATATTGAAATATACGGGAAGGCCAAGTTTAATAAAACACTTTATAGGGCTGAGAGTGTTAGTGTAAATATGATTACCAACTTACTGAAAGAGTTCTCAACAGTATCCATGACCGACAAGGAAGGCTTGAAAAATATTTACACCAACTTTATTGCTAGGGTATGCAAACCGGATAAAAATGCACCCGTTAGAATAAGCAGTGAAAGCGAAGCAGAACGGAATGAAGCCTACAGTGAAAAGGACGAATTTAGAGCCGTGAATGAATTAGATCAAACTGATGAAATGGAAGCCCTGGACACAGAGGTTTTTGAGGAACTAACTACAAGGCTTGAATCTTTGGTTGATGATGCGAAATTATCTGACATTGAAATGTATGCTTTAAACTATGTAAAAGACCGAAATAGCGAAAAGCATGTTTTGTTAGAACATTTTACTTTGAAGGGTATTGTCCAAATAGCCAATAGAGCGGCTTATAAATTGTACTATTTGAAAAGAGTCAAAGTTTCTTAGCCTTATTAATCCAAACAGAAATATTTTCAATATTGTATTTCATGGTTTCTTTATTATACTTAAGTTTCATTTCTTCTGACGTTTTGTGAAGTTTTTCAAAGTACCCTTTAAAACCTGACCTATAATTTAACCCTACCCTAATATGAGTTTCCCCAGAATCTGTTTTTACTTTTAAATCATATCCATTTTGCAACAAAGTGCAATCGCACCATTTTACCTTTAGGCACTGGTTTGATTTTTTATTATTCACAGCGGATTGAACTGAAGTGACGCTTTCATATTTAGTTAGAGAAACTTTCAATTGTTTAATACGATTAACAATATTATCTGGAGAATCGATTACTGTAATATTTTTCTTACCCGAATTCTTGATAAAATCCTTGACCTGTTTTACTGGTGGCAAAACACCACGTTTCTTAGTTACATCTTTTGAGATGAATAGAACTTTGCTTTCAGGAATATTGCTAAAATACTGTATAATCCTAACAAAGTAATTGTCTGCAAAGTCAGCATCAGACTTGCCTTCAATAAATAAGCGTTCAATTTCTAAAATATCATCATCATTCATACCACAATAATTAATTTTAGATGAATAAATATTTAAAAAATATTCCGCTAAATATTCACGATAGGAAAACTCTCTTGTATTTGCAACTCTCTGTAATTCTTTAAATACCGGAAGGGAAAATATCAAATTACTATTCTTGGTTAAAGCAATTAAAGGTTTTTCCGAATAATAAAGATTTGAATCTAAAACAATTTGTGTAAAGCCTTCATCTTTAAAATAATTATTTATTATTTCAATGTCAGAAAGCCAGCTTTTACTCTCAATAGCACTATTAAATATCTCAATAAGTTTTGCATCGTAATTACTATAATTAGCAACTTTAGCTCCCTTATTATTGAATTTATGAAGAATTGTTGATTGTAATCCTGATACAAAGGAATTATAGTTATTATATATCTGCGATTCAATATTGTTAATATCAAACCCTTCTTTTATACAAATACGATGGGGTAAATAATTATTATCCTCTAAGACATTAAGAAAATTAAGCAATTGATTAGAAGCAGTTAGCAACATATATCGCATTTTAGGATACTTAAACTTTCCAGAAGGAAGTGCTTTATCCAAAATTGCCTTCATAAGCTGAATACTAACCAACATGTTATAATCAGTAATTTCATCTTCTCGGGTCAATAACCTTAAATCCGAGATAATAAAATCAATTGCACTCTTATCATTTTCTTGCTCAAAGGCATGATACATTTTCTGGACATTATCTAATATAGGTATTGTTACTATTTCAACAGATTCATTGGTAAAAAAACTTTTTAAATATTTCAACCAACCAGTTTCCGCTTTATCGTCTATAAAAAGTATTTTTAAATTATGTGATGATTTAATTACACCTAAACTCGATTTTATATCGTTATCAAGGTCCTTACTCAAAGTATTTTTACCTTTATCAGAATATAAAAACTCCGCTATATTGTAATTTAAGGACACGCTGACTTTATCCACTTTATCATCTTCCAAAGCAAAATCTGGGAAATAGAGTTTATGAACCTCTGTTAGTCTTTTTAGCCCCCACACATTTGCGTAAGCATGTCTGAAATGAATAATATCGAAAATTGAAGATAGATAGGTTTTTAGGTTGTCATCCTTGGAGGTTTCTTTAGACAATTCAATTAACTCAGCAGATGATGGAAGGAAGGGTATTTGAAAAAACGAGGTGCCCTTTGAACCTAAGATAAAGGCATTTTTGCAATTCTTAATCAGTTCTTCAAGAGAGAATAAACTCACTAATACGATATGCGTTTTAATGCCTTTTATTCTGAGCCAAATAAGTAATTCTAATCCCCCATATAGTTCTGTCTCTGTGGCTGTCTGTTCTGCCTGAATAATAATTACTTCGGCATTCGATTTTAATACATAGGCGATAGTTTCCTTAATTTCATTTACAGGAATATGAAAATCAATCAAATGCCCATCCATCTTTGGTATGCTAAAATTATCCTGACCAATGATTAGTATTTTCATGCCTGCCAATTATTTAATTCCTAAAACACTACGTAATTCATTGAATTTAGCTATTTGTTCTTTGCTTTTAATTTGTTCTGCTTCAGTTTTCGGGTCTTTATTGAATGGATTATCATTAAAATACTGGATAAAATTCTCAATACCCGCTGTTTGATTTACAATTTCCGGTATTTGAATAGATTCGGGTTTATACCCTTTATAGATAGAATAAAGAAAATCCGTTTTTTGACGAAATAGTTTTTCTAATCTTTTCTTGCCAAAAAGCTCCTTAATTATTACACTTGTCTTATTTTCTTCAGGCACTTCGTCATCAAATACAATTTCTAAAACCTTCGTGTAAATTGGATCATCTTCTTCATGCATACCATCTTGATTAATAAAATCAAATTGTTCTGAATGGGAACAAGTGCTATGTCTTATTAAATAGTCATTGGCTTTGTTAATTGGCAAAGCCAATTGTGAATCATCTTTTACGAGGAATAAATTCGTTTCAATTGGTTCAACTTGGAATTTTGCATTTGAAATACTATAGTAAAGCAGATTATTGTTCTGCAAAAGATTAATGCCTTTTTCATATCTCTTCTCTCCAATTACAAGCCCAAGGCCATCAAAATGTGTAGAAATAAATATTCTGTCCATAATTATTGTCGATTAGATTTTCTAGCTGAATTTAATAGGTAATTGATTTGATACTTACTTCTAATTTCATTAAATGCGAGTATCACGGAAGAAAGATTAATAAATCTGACGTCACTAGGTAATTTGTCAGGGGTTCCCCTACCTGATGTAACAATCACAGTTGCAGATTTGGAAAGCTTTATTAAATAGTCGTTTATCGCCTTTATTCTATCAACCTCGCTATTAAACATTCTCTCCAGAATACTATAATGTATTAATACGTAATCAACCTTGGCAACATAGCTATTGATAAATTCTACTATTTTTCCTGAGACAACATTATCTATTGTATTCTGAGATAAGTTCAAATCAGATTTACTAATCCCAAATATTCTCATCATGTTGAATACTTCAAGTTGATTGATGCCCAGAGGTGATAATTCATAACCTTCCTGTATTCTTTCATCAATAATAAGTATTCTTGAAAGAATTGATTCAGCGTTTTTAATTTTAGTTACAAAAGATTGATTTAAGAGATAGTTTGTAAGATTGCCGCTAAATTCCGGTAAGCAATTTTGAGCCTTACTACTACAGGGCTCAACATAGTATGAATTTCTTTTTAGACTAACCCATTTGTCTTGTATGGTTTGATTTGGATCTGGTTTCAAATGATCGGTTATTTTAGCAAGCTCACCATTAAGTTTAGGCAAATTTGCATACGAAAAATCTGTAAACTTATATTTATCCTTCAAAGCTACTTCCCATTTCTCCCAACAATTATTCAATATGGCTTTCGACTCATTTTCTATCAATTTAATCAACGCACTTTGTTGTACTTTGATTAACCTAATTGGCAAACTTGTTTTAAAGAAATCTAATACTTTTACTTTTTCCGCCTGCTCGTTTACTTCTATTTCCAGATTATCCAAATTATCATGAATAACAAACTGATGATTATATACACCATTATTATCCAATAAGTGCTTCAAAAAATCATCCTGGGTAATCAGCCAAATACCTTTATTTCTAAGCTCTTCTACCTTGCTTTTATAAACTACGCTTTTAAAAATATCGCTTACTATCAAAACCTCTTGTGGTTTGAGCATAAAGAACCGATACCCAAAATAACATTCATCATCCTTAGAAATTTTAACTGCTTTCAAAATGTTAAGTTTCCCGTACCTGTTAGCTAACTTATCATTACAGGTAACATCATATTCATCATCATCAATCAGGTTCAGATCAATTTTACGTAAATAAGCAGCGGATGCCTCCATCTCGATCAGACCCAGCGAACTTGCCCTAAGTTGGTTATTCTCACTTAGGATAGATTGGTTTATTTTATAGTTTTGCTGATAACGTAACCAATCAATATATGGAATACTGTAAGATGTATCAGTTACGTTTGTTTTAATTTCCTCTGCGAAGCTGTCAAGGTTTTTATCATCCCCTATGATAACTTCTTTGTTATCTCTATTTGCCAGGTTTATATTGTCAAATATCTCTACACAAATTAAACTTTGTGCTTCCTGGATGGTAGTCTCATCAAGTTCAGCCAATTGTTCATTGGTAATATCAGAAAAACGTATAGTAAACTTTGTTAGAAAATCTTTAGGCTTCTCAGTATGTTTAGCTGTATTTCTTATAACATTTTCAATGATATTGTATAAAGCCTGACATCCTAATATATCGTTTGGAATAGCTAATGGAAAATCGTTCGTTTCACCTAAAGGCTCATTGTCTTTTTTAAATTGAATATTGTACTCAAAGTTGGATAAGCCGGAAATGTTTTCCAAAAGTAACCTTACCTTGTCCAATGGCCTGAAAACATCTTCAAACATATTTTTCGATGTCTGCATCAAAGGAGTTCCGAACGACATATCGCTCAAATAATCCATTCGGCATTTAACGTAATTGTTGTAAATAGCCAATTGTTTAAAAGCAGTGTGATCTATCGTTTCTTTAAAGTCGGATAACGGTTTATACGATTTCAAGCAACTGCCGTATGAACAAAACTTTTCCAAGTAAACAGCATCAATCAACTTATTCATCACATGGCTGCCGATATTGTGGCTCATATTACGAGCCATAACCTGGGAAATAGCGGCACGAATAGCTTGTTTTGCTGTTTCGCTTTGCAGTATTGTTACAAGGGCTGCCTCAAGTTTAGCTTCTACAAGTCTATAATAGTTTTCCCAAATTTCTTTGATGGTTTCATTTAGATTAATACTTTTAGATTCATCCTGCACCCTTCTCCAAACTACAAAGTGAGATACGCCTTGAATACCTTCAAAGCTAACCTTCTTGAAAAGGTAAATTATCTCAATACAACTATTTCCTGTGTCTAAGCAAAACTCTTCCTTAGAAGTAATTTTAAAGTCATTATAAGGAAAGTCATTTGCATAGAAATCTGGTTCGTAAAAAATTGCTGTATGCAAAAGTGGCAAATAGTATTCAACGAGATGCCCACGGGATTTAATGCTCTCTTCTAATTCATAACATCCAATAAATTGGCCATTATCATTTTTCTTATATTTAAAATGTAGCCACTTTTTACTATCGAGGGTGTCGTCTGTATCAATTGGATCTATAATTGTCCCAATTGAAGGGTTTCCTTTATGTAATTCCGTGTCATATTTTTCATAATACTCCTTATACGGAACATCTATCAAAAAATGTTCTTGACCATAAATATTGCCATAAAATGAAACCATTCCAATTTCGAAATCATTGTATTTATTGATCAGGTCACCAATTAATAGTTTGAAGTATCTGAGAAAGTTTCTGTTGTAACGATTAAAGAAGTTGTATCGTTTTTGTTTGTCTGAAAGTTTTGCCTTATTCTCTTTTATTTGCAAAAACAAGTCAAATAGAACACTCCCAAGTAATTTGCCATAATATTTATAGGCATTCAATGTGCCTAAAAACCTATTTTCTTCATCACCTGAAGAGAGACAGTCATCCTTATTAAATAAGTTAAGAATGGGTGATGTTTCAAGCACATAAATATCATCCTTATTTAATACTCCCTGGAATATTTTACCGATCTCCTCTATTTTATTGTCAATGTCTGTGTAAGTAAACTCTGGATTAAATGAATACATCGCAACTTGTCTAATACCATTGATTTTTAACTGCTGAACAATGTTAGTATCAGGATGGTATAAATCATCGGCATTTGCAGGATGTCCATTTGTTTCTTTAAACATTTCCTCATTGTTAATTCGGAAGTTACTATGTTCTCTGTCAGTCCAGAAAATGTTTATCTTCTTATGTTTTATTATTTTGACAATATTTTTTTGATTAGTCTCTTTAGGCCAGATTGGGTTGTAATTGTAAATAGAAACACTGACATCGTCTTCCATCATAAAATGAAAAGATTTGCCGGATATATTTTGATATTCAGTTTGTAAAGCATTGTAATCATTGCAGTAGTATTCCTGCAAGGTGTGATCAAAAGGTTTTCCAAAGTAATTTTGCAATTTTTCCAATAATATACCACAACATTCCCTTGTTGGAAACGGATTGTCATCAACTATCAGGATTCTATATTTTGGAATTGTGGCCATTTAAATTTTTACTTTTGTGCTATCCTATGGAAGTAACCTTCGTTATAATATGAATCACTGTATTTATAACAATTAATCACATTCCCATTTGCCAGGTTATTGGTCAATTCGGCAATCTCAATAACGGTTTGTGATAGTTCCTGTAAATCCAGATAATGTTCAAAATCACCGAAAGGCTTTGAGTCTTTATTTTGGGGTGTTTTGAGGGAAGATAATGCGATGGAGTTTGCTACTATATTTTTGTTTGCGTATTCATGAGCAATACATTTAATGGTAGCATCTACAGCGGCTTTTGCAGCAGTGAAAGGCAACATATTAGGAAAATGGTAATCAGTAGCATTACAGCCAAATGTTAGAATTTTACCGCCACCTTTTTTGATCATCATTGGTAGCACATTTTGAAGCACATTATACAAAGTTCCGTAATGGCTATCCATCATATTTCTTGCCTTGATTGTCTCAAAGTCTAAAAATGGTAAATGCAGCCAAAAATCACCGGCACTATGAATGAGCGTAAAATTGCCTTCAAAGAAATTGTCAATATCCAGAATAACCTTGTCTGTTAGCTTAATATCCAATAAGTCAATGCCCGAATGATATACAACATTGTCGTCAACTAACGATTCCAGTTCGTTACTATGGGATCTTGACACAAGAAATAACTTGCATTCTTTGCCATACTTGGTTTTAATAAATCCCGCTAATGCTTTACCAAGTGCTGAAGTTGCTCCCGTAATTAAATAGTTGTTGTTCATTTCTCTAATTTATATTTTAAAACTTCCTTATTTACATTAACATTTATAACGCTGTTGATTTCTTTCTGAGCCAAAAATTTACTTTGCATCATCCATTCCACGCCAGTTTCCTCATTCCTTATAACAGTGTAAACGGCCGACTTGCTTACTACTTTGAAAGGAAACCCTTCTGACGCATTCAGTTCAATTTGGTTATCTTCTACCAACCAATGTTCCGTAGCTTGTTCACCAGTTTTAGCCAAAATCATTTTCCCATTTAAACCCGGTTTAACCGGTAATACTTTTACATCCGGAAAACGGAAGATATATGCAGCTTCCAGCACCGGAGGTTTTTCCATAAACTCCATTATGCTGCCCTGTGCAGCTTGCTTCACCGTACCTGTTTGTTTTTCCTGCACCAAATACACCACTTCGTCTGCTATTAATTGTGCTTCTAATTTCTGGTGGGTAATATACAATACCGCTAAACCATATCGCTGGGTTATCTCTCTCAACTTATTCAGGAAAGACCGTTTAACTTCTGCATCCAGGCCATTGCAAGGTTCATCCAGCAAAAGAAAATCAGGCTCAATACTTAATGCCCGTAATAAACTTAAACGTTGTTTCTGTCCGCCACTTAATTCTAAAACTGATTTTTTGGCATTTACCACTTCTTCCAGGCCCAGGCTTTTTACCAATTCATTATACAGCCCTTCGTTAAACCGTTTTTTGAAGGCTCCTGCAAATTGAAAATAGCGGGCATTATCCTGAATGCTCAGGTGTTCAAACAATACAGCCTCCTGTGGTACATAAGAGAACACCGGGCTGGCAGGTTTCATTTCAATGCTGCCTGAAATTGGTTTTTCTATACCTAACAACAATTTCATCAGGGTACTTTTACCTGAACCGCTTGAACCCATAATTGCCGTAACCTTGCCCGTATTTTCCTGTTGCGATAATTGCAAGCTAAAGCCCTGAAAAACGGGCTGGCCCTTTTTATAGCTGAAATGGATATTATTTAGATTAATGGATTTCATACTTCGGTATTCAATTGTTTTTGTGCTTTCTCAATAATGTATCTCCAAATGACAGCCGACAGTAAGGCTACTATGAATGAAACGAGCAAGTAACCGAATGCTTTATCATAATCTGCACCTCTTCCTGTTATCAGCATCTTCATGCCCGATACAAATGAGGGGATGTAATCGGAGAACAAGTTGTTTAATACGGCTTCATTCCATATAAAGGAGTATCCAATAATAAAAAGCAATAAATATTCCGCTTTGAAGCGTTTGAAGAAACTAAAACGTATGGTTTCCGCTTTGCTTAATTTATACACCTGTAAATAATCAATTTCGTTATTGCTTACCCTGAAATGATTGAATAAAACAAAACTCCCTAAAACAGGCAGGGTTAATAGTATGTGGCCTACAATCCAAATAGTATAGATAATGGATTGAGATGAATAACCAATAAGACTCATCCATTTGTACCCGGTAATTAAAATAACTATAGGCGGAACTAAGAGCAAGACAAATAATAAGACAAAGAAAGGCAGTGATTTTTGGCTGAATGAACTTAATGTTTGTTTCCAACCCAGGCGTGATGCAATGCCGAAGAAAATAGCAGTTGCAGAAGATGCAAGGGTTGCAATGAATGTCATCAGCAACGGAAAACCTAATTGAGAAAAGTTAAAACTAAAGCTGACTTTTGTAAGTGAAAGTAGTAAAGGTAAAATAGCAACTATACACAATATCGATCCGAAGAGCCATCCTATTTTCTTTAAAGTAAATGAACCGTTTCTTGTTGACTGATTAGTTGGATATAGTTTAAGTGCTGTAGATTTTTTGATAAAATAATACAAGACCAAAAAGAGTAGCATTAATCCTGCAATTGCAGCAATCAATACAAATGCTGAGGCATCAAATACCTGGTTTCTGGCAAAATCAGGATTTACCAATAGATTGGTCTGATAATTACGAGTAAGCCAATTGGTAATTAATTCGGAATTGGTGCCCTGAGAAACCTTAAACAAATAAGCAATCTTAGATTCTTCATAAAAAGCAAAGACAAAGGAAATAGCAGCCAACAACAGCCAAAGGTTTCGGGTGTGTGGCAGATATATATCTTTCAGTTTCTGATAAAAAGAAAACTTTGTTGCAATGGCAAAGTTAAAACGGTCTGCATTGATATTTTGTAACTGCATCCAGAACAAGTAAACGAAAAGAAGCCCGAACTGGTATAGCCCAAGCAATAATAAAAAACCAAGTTTGTTGAACTGACTGCCCTGTGCTATTGCGGAAAAAAAAGCAGAATCGCCCCAAATCAGCTTACAGATGAATGCAATAGAAATATTACCTAATGTAATGGGAATAATAAGTAAACCAAGATTTTTACCTATAAATGAAAACGAAGGAACCTTTAATAATAACAAAGCTCCCGTAAAACCGAATGTAACTAAGACAATAGCAGATATTATGGCATTCAGTAAGGTTGTTTGTAAGGTTGATTGAAACGAACCATTGCTGAACAAATCATTTAAGCCTGAGAAATTGACACCAAAAACAAATGGAAATAATACCAAAAGGGTTACACAAAGCAACCCAATGGTTAATATTCGCCATAAATTTATTGATTGATTCATGTTTACTGGAATAAAGGTTTTCTTTCTTTTTCTATCTGTGCTTTGGCAGCATTTAATCCTTCCTGCACACCTATTTCATTATTCCAGATTTTCTGAATGTAAGTAGTGATTACGTTATTGATTAAATCAGCATCAGGACCTGCTTCCAACATATATTCGGCCCTCAATAAAGAAGTTTTCAAAGCAGGAACATAGGGAACTTTCTGAGCCTCGGGAGCATCATAAGCAGATTTTGTAGGAGCACAGAGTCCTTTTTGAATCATTTTTACCTGTGTTTCTTTTTTCAACAAATAAGTCATGTACTGGAAAGCTTCTTTTGAATGTTTCGATTGTTTGTTGACGAAATAAGAACCACCGGCAATCATTGATTTATTACCGGGAGTAGGGGCAAACGCAAAGCGTTTGTCTATTTTGCCATTCCCATCATCTATCAAACCCCAGGAATAATCACTCCAGATGATGCCCATTGCCACATTTCCTTTTTTGATGATGTTTCGTTGTTCCACACCATCAGTAGTAACAAAGTTCCCTGCATTGAATGGTTTAAGCGACTTGTAATATTCTGTAGCAGCAATACCCTTTTCATTTGCCAATAAAACGGGAGTGTTTGCATTACCCTGCCATCCCTGATTTTTGTCCAAAACCTTACCATCAAAACCTTGTAAAAAACTGCACCATTCATAATACAACCATCCACCGGTTGAACCTTGTAAGCAAACACCTTTTAATCCTTTATCCGGTTGTGTAAAGAATTCAGCCACTTGTTTGAAAGACTGCATATCAGTTGGCACTGTCAACTCTCTACCATATTTTGCCTGGAAGTTTTTTTTCTGTCCAGGATCATTAAACAAATCCTGATTGTAAACCAACATCATGGTATTGGCAGCAAATGGATATGAAATTACTTCGGATTCATTATCATTTGGAGTAGTAGGATTTTTATAGTAATAACCAACCTCTTTCCAAACATTGGGGAAAATATCACTTTCAAAGTCGTAGGTTGTATTGGAACTCTCTTTTTTCAGTTCATCCAATTTAAAGACGTAATTATTTCTCACAAATGATGAAAGAGAAAAGTTGTATTGAAGCACAAGATCATAAAGCCCTGTCTTGTTTGCGAAGTCCTGATTTGACTTATTGAATGCATCTTCAAAGGAGTTTGGCTTAAAATCCAATTTTACACCTGAACTCTTCTCATATTCCGGCTGCAAAGCTTGCATAGATTGAATGGAGGAAGAGTTTTCGCCTATGATGGTGATTTTGTTTTCCTTGTTATTGCAGGATGCAAGTAATCCAATGATGGAAATAGAGGCAATAATAGATTTTAAGTGATTGTACATTTTACAATTTTTAGTTCTTCAATACATTTATCAACTGAAACTTAAAATAAAGAATATTCCAGTTAGTTGCAGTTAGTTAAACCACAACTAATTGAATTACAGCGAATAATGATTACATTCTCCTGATTAAACCAGATAATACCTGTAAGGCTTCAGTTGCCTGAAATTGTATGAGTTTTTCCAATAGCAGGATCATCTTGGGCCTGGTGTCAAGGATCTGGTATTTCTCTAACAATTTGACCAAATCATTGATTTTTTGAATGTCTTTTGCTTTGAAAGTGTAAGTGCCCCATTTTCCCTACAAATCTAAATTAGGCAATTTTTGTTGATATTTTTCTTTTAAGAATTCTAACGGCGACATATCTGATAAGCTGTCATGTGGATGATTCTGATTGTAGTCTTGTTTGAATGCTTCGGCTTTCAGTTTTACCTGGCTAAGTGCTTCAAAAATATTGGCATCTAATACGTCTTCTCTAAATGTGCGATTGAACCGTTCGATGTAACTGTTCTGGGTCGGTTTCCCCTTTTGAATCCTAACATGGGTTATTCCAGAGTTTTCGCAAAAGCCCTCAAATGCTTTTGCGATAAACTCGGTGCCATTGTCGCTTCTTATCTCTTGTGGCTTTCCTCGCCATTCAATGATTTGTTTTATCTGATCAACTACATCCATGGACGTAAACGAATAAGCTGCTTCGACTGCGAGTACTTCTCTATTGTAATCATCTATAATATTTAATGTCCGGAATTTACGACCGCTTTCCAGGCAATCGTGCATAAAATCCATGCTCCAGGTCAAGTTCGGCTGTAAGGGCTGAAGAAGTGCCTTCTTTTTCGGATTCGGGATACGCCTTTTCACCTTCTTTCTTCTCGCCATACCGAGTTTGGTATAAACGCGTTTTACCCGTTTCCGATTCCAGACTAACCCTTCCCTTCGAATGCGTTTGTAATACTCCGGGAAGCCTCGTGTCGGTAATTGCTCTGCATACCAGCGTAATTTTTGCTCGACTTCCGAATCATCCTTCACTGATTCGTAGTAATACATTGACCGGTCCAAATCTACGATCCTGCAGGCCCTGGCAATTGAAACATTTTCTTCCTGGTTCACTTCTTCCGCCAACTGTTTCTTCTGACAGGGCCTTAAAGCTTTTTTTCGATGACCTTTTTCAGTATCTGATGATCCAGGCTCAGGTCCGCATACATGCGTTTGAGCTCCGAATTTTCCCGTTCCAACTCTTTATACCGGCGAAGCATCTCCATGTCCATTCCGGCATAGCGCTTCTTCCAGTTATACAGTGTGTTACGGTTAATGCCCAGCTCTCGGCAAATATCATCCGGGCTCTTGCCAGCCTCGTGCTCCTTAAGAGCTTTAGCAATCTGGCTTTCGGTAAATCTTGATTTTTTCATGGCACTACAGTTATTAAAGTTAGACATTTTTGCCTATTTTTAAACTGTAGGAATTTTAGGGACACTTACATGTGTAGCCCAAAATTTTAGCAACGTGGGTAGTCTTGTGGATGTAGAGGTTTTTGATTGTATCAAACTGCTTTTTCTCTTGTGGGACAAATGAAAGTTGGGTAATAGCTTTGTAATTGTGGGTATTGGAAAACAGCAATGTGCCTTTAGGCAAAACAATATCTATGGCCTCTGTGTAGGGTGCTTCCCTATTGATAATGACTTTGGCAGAAATATCTTGTGTTGTTTTGATGATGTCGAAGGGGTTAATTTTTGCCATATATCTCATTTTACTTAATAGAGAAATAAGGTTAGTTGGAATTATTTACCTCCACGAAACAAGCCCCGAAGCATTATGTACAGCCCGGCAAGTACACATAGCAATGTCAACATACTCCCCATTAAGGCATTAAAGCCCTCTTTCGTGCCGCCACTATACAGTAATACAAAAAGAATGAGAGCTGCACAGGCCAATATTATTTTTGCTGCATTGTTTCCAAGAGCTACAAATATTACCACTGCGAGGGTTACAATCATTGCTGTATTAATGGAGAAAATGCCCATCAGGTATAAGCGAAGGCAGGTTATGGTGGCACTGGCAATGGTGGCTATGTTCACCAATGTTTTTACCGGACTCGATTTTTTTACTTCTTTTTTTTGTGCAGAAAATAGCATAGTTAGTGGTTGTTTGGTTAAATAATTTGCATAAAACTTTGACGAAACTGTATAGGGTTCTGTATTTCCATAAATCGTTCCCTAGTGCCTCCTGTACCAATAATGGTGATGCAGCCGTAACCTAACATTCTGCCGAGAATCCCTTGTTCGACATGCACCGTTTCTACCCGACTCAAATTCATTTCTAAGGTATAATAGGCAATCAGTCCCTTTTTGATAATGATCCGCTTTGAGGTTACTACAAATTCATCTGTTAGCGTTTGTATGTAGGGGTACAAACCCAACGTAAAAAGGGATACCCAACTGAAGTAATGTGTCCAGTGGTAGTTTGTTTCGTGAATTACCTGTTCGCCTGGCAACAGATGTTTGTTTACATATTTTCCCATAGCAGTTTGTTATTTTAATTGTTGGCTACATAAGTTTGTTTCAATTGAGAGGCATCGGCTCCCTGATAACTAAGGCTTTTCACGCCTTGAGTGGTAAAAAACTCATTCCAGTAGGTTTTGATTTCGTTGTAATATGGTTTGGGCATAGCCATTTGCTCCCCTGTTATAACTGCTATTGAAAAGTTGCGGATGTTGGAATACTTTACATCGGCTGTTTGTGAAAGCCAATTGGAAGCTTTTCCTTTTGCACACATCTTGCAGTTATCGGCATATTGTTCCATATCACTCATTATAACGATGCTGTTGTTGAAATTAGCATCAAACCTGCTCTGGGCTACTTCCAATGCACCCAGTATATCGGTCCTGTTTCCTACCTCCTGACGGTGCATTTTTGCTTCTGTTATGGCGGCTTTCAATTCTTCCATTTTGGAGTGGATGAATTTAGCAAAGGCTTCTTTTTTGAGCTTGTCGGTTTCATTGGCATTTAAACCCATAACATCCCATTCGCTTCTATGCTCGAATAAATCAATTTCCAACAACGCCTTTGAAGCAGTTTGTGAAGCACCGTCAATAGGCAAAATTGTAATTTTATCAAACTGGCTAAGGTTGGCACAAATATCCTTTTCGGTTGTTTGAATATACCAGTCTAAAACTTCCGGCTTTATACTTTGGGAAATATCTATTAATGCTACAATGTTTTTCCCATTGCTTCCGTTTCCGCTACCGGTGCTGCATGAAGTAAAGAAAGCTGTTGCTATTATGATGGCGATTAAGGTGATTGTATTTCTCATTTTGCTTAGTTTTTACTGGTTGTTAATTAATGTTCCGTTTAATGAATGTTTAGTTCCCGGTATGTTGTTGAATATAGTCTCAGAGTTAGTTGTACTTAGTTCCGGTTTAGTGTTTTCAATTTCTGCTTTTGGCTTATCGTTTTCTGAATTATCCATTCTGTTATTAGCATTCACCGGGTTAGTTGTAGTCAGTTTGGTTAACCTTTTTTGCTCCATATCCTTCACAGTATCCACCATTCTATCTACATCCTGCATTATTTCAGCAATCCTTTCGTGGGAGGCAAAATGGTTATTGTGCAGTAGCACTTCATTGGTGGTAAGATTATTGTAGTAGTAAGCATCCTGTGGTGTGATCACGGTGCCGGTTCTGCCATTGTTATTAGCAGTATGGAACTTGCCATTTTTAAATTCATTGCGAAACTCTGTTAGCAATTCAGCATCCCTTTCATCATATTCCCTTTCCATCAACTCCTGTAAGTCCACTCCCAATGAATGAGATTTATTAATTGCCAAACTATATTGGTTGCGGATACGGATTGATAACTCCGTCATTGCTGCATGAGTATTTGCCATTTCTTTCCTGATCTTATTCCACTTATTGGCCAGGCTCAATAATTCACTGTTTTCAGCTAATTCCTTTTTTACCAAACCAAATGCTATTCCTGCAAAAACTGACAGGGCAATCAGTGCATACACCAGTATAGGGTTGTGGCTTGATGCGTTTGTACCCGTTGCATCAATGGCATAAGAACGAGCCCAGTTCATTAAAAATAGTACCGAAGCAGACCCAATAAGCAACGTAATGCCTAATACCAGTTTAACTACCGCTGTACGGTACATAGCCACATCTATAAATTTTTTATCAAAATGTTTTTTTGCTTTGAAGTAATGGAAAAGCTGACGAAGACCTGCATCCAACATTAGAGCAGATAGTAAAGCAAACATTGCACTGGCGACAAAAAGAAATGCTGCTGCAAGACCGGCATACTGCCTACCCAGGTTTTCAATTTGCTTTACCATGCCCCCGGTAATATTCTGGGCAATCATGTAGAATAAAATGGTTTCAACTACAAAAAACACAAAGATGCTTACCCAATAAAGTTTACGGAGAAACCGTAACCTGCTTTCCTGTGCAGGAGCAATGATGGGGTCGCTGTACTTTGTAACGTAATCAAATTCGTCTTTGCTGTAATAACACTCTTCCAATGAATTGTTCAGCACATTGTACTTATTGAAATGCTCCGCAACTTTTATGTAGTTAGATTGAGTGGTTTCGATAATCTCCTCAATACGGGCTAATATATTTTCTTTAAAGGCTCTGATCAGGCCAAAAGATAAACGAGCTTGAGATTTGAATCTGTTTGCTGCAAATAATTTATAGAACCATCCGAACATAATTTACAAATTTTAATTGTTAGTGATTAATTGTGAGTACTACTTTCTTGTGGTTAGTTAAGGTTAATTGTTGTTTTGGACCTTCCATCAATACCCAAAGAAAACATGGAGTTAGTTAGCGTCATTTGATTTGATTGTTTTTTGGGGTTCATATCTATTAGAGTTTTGCGGTTAGTTGCTGTTTGTTGTTTCGAGATCTCCATATTGATTTATTATCCGATACCTCATAATGTAGCCGGTTAGTTGAGGATTGTTCAAACGAAAAAAGCAACCCGGTAAGGAGTTGCTTTTCAATTATGTGAATAAGATTGTTTTACAAAAACCACAGGCTCTCCTTGCCGTGGTCTGGTAGTTTGTCGTGGGTGAAGTATGGGAATATCTCGGCCACCATTTCGGGGTACTTGATGGTAACGGGCAGGTTCTGCTGGCTTACGCTTTTCCAATACATCCGGCTGAACTGATATACCTGGTCTATGAGTTGGTTTATCAATGCAGGATCGTCCAGCAAATCTGCCTGTGAACTGAAGAATGAAATCTTTACCGGGAAGTGGTGCTCTCTGTCTGTTGGTGCAGATGTTTCTTCGTAACGGGTGTTGTTAAACAGCAGGTATTCCTTTGCACCCACTTTTACTATCGTTCCGCTGTACGGCATCAATTTCGGACTGCCGGTATCAAATGCCAGCAGTTCTTTGCTCTCTGTCTTATTGATGGTGACTACAATTACAGGAATGGGCAAGCCCAACGCATGGAGGGTGTCAATGATTGGTTTGAGTTCCCGTTTACTAAGGTCTTTGTAGAAATGGATAATCAGCCTTGTGGCTTTGTAGTTGGAGGCAATGAATTTGCCTACTGCTTCCCTTATAGAACCTGCAATGCTCACTGTATCATCTGCACCGAAGCAATCAAAGCCCTTAAAAATGCCTTCGTTGTTGAAACAGAAAGCTGAACCTACAAACTTGGATTTTTTTGTAGTGGAATAGAAAGCTCCCACACCAACAATCAGTTCGTTGGTGGTGTCTCTTTTCAGCCTCCAGGGAACACCGCCCAGCTTGGCAAGAATGGCTGTTTCTATGTTAGGCAGGAATAGGTTGAAAGCAGGTTTTGAAATATTCTCCTTCCAGATTACTTGTGAGGTAATGCCTTCATACAACAATGCTTCTTTGATGCGGTGGTAAATACTGTTTCGCTTCGGGTCTTTCTCCCACTTGGGAACCGGACTTATATAGATGGCGAAGTATTTTGTATCGGGTAGTTTGTCTTTGTTCTTAATGGCTTTCTGAACTACCGAAACAGCCTCGTCAATATTATCAAAAGCAATGCTGCCGTTCTCTTCCAGTTCAAATGGCTGGCTGATGTACTCTTCCATTTTTGGAAATGGGTACTGGCCGTTGTAACCATCTTTCAGGTATTGCCAAATGCTTTTTACGGCCTGCTCCCTGTCGGGCTTATGGTAAATGAAAAAGAACTTTACATTGTTTGGCCCGGGTACAGGCTTGTATGGTTTCAGTTTTCGTAAATCTCTTTTGGGTTCAACGCCTACACCGTTGCCAAACTGTAATTCATTGGATGTGCCGTTGATGCGTTGCACCGACAAACCATTAGGCTTGAAAAATCCATCCGCTGAAAGCGGCAGGATTGCCCGGAAGGCATCAGTATTGAGGTAGTTGTTATAGAAATCGTTGAGCAGGGCGAAATACTTGGGATAGCGGTTTTTGAAATCGGGCACATCAAAAGCTATATCGAAGTGTGGCTTTAATGTGTTGCTCACTACCGGATAGTTTTTCTCATGGTTCAGCTTCTGCTCATCGGTGAGGTATTTCCACCGGTTCAATTCACCATTGCAGTTTATCCAGTTGTAAAGCTCCGTTTTAAAGTTGTGTATTTCGGCAATGCTTTTATTCAGCACTTTGGTTGTGCCATCGAATGAAACCACCAGTTCGGGACCATCGGTAACACGGTTGTGCTGTACTTTCAGTGTAAACTGATTGTACACTTTGAATTTTGTACTGCTTGCCTTTGGATTGTGAAACCAAACTTCAATTTCATTGGTGAAGTTTCTCCGCATGATGTCCGCAACGCCTTTAAAGTAATTGCGGATTAAATGCCTGTAATAGTGCTGGGCAAAGTATTTACATTCGGTAAGGTTTACCGAAATGAGGATGGCGTTTTCTTTGGGTGTTCCAAAATCAGTATAAAGCCAATTGCCATAGTGCAGTTCGCTTTCATCTACCAATCCTTCAATGGCCCCGTCTAAATCGTCTTTGTGAATGGGGCAATATCCTTCCTGCCTTTCTGTGTAAAAAGCAAATTCAGCCTCCTGAACAGGGGCCGAAAAAGGAATGATATTGAGTTGAAGCGACTGAGCCATGTAGCATTTTCATAAAGGGTTATTCAAATATTACAGGTTCAAAGTATTCTCTGCCCAATGAATAATGGATCAGTTTTTTATGCTGAAGCCTCCCGATAATAATTGCCGGGTGGGTGTTGAACTGTTTTGCAAATTGCCTGATGTCTTCTGCGCTCAGTGGGGCTGCCGCTAAAATCTCCGCTTCTTCGTCTTCGGTCAATGTCCACTTACAGGCAAATTCATCTGCTTCCTGTTCTTTCTGCATATCCTTGTCGGAATACTCGAGGTTTTCAAGGAAGATGTCTTTTTTACCGTGTAAAAGGATATGTCCTGCCTCGTGAAAGAAGGTGAACCAGAAACTGTCGTTACGGTTATAGCGGCCTGTGAGCTGAATAAATGGTGTATCGTTGAGCCAACGAGTAGAACCGTTGATGGGTGCTTTATTGATGCAGGGGGTGTGTACCACTTTTACTCCTGCTTCGAGGCAAATGCTTTGTAACTGGCTAAAGAACCCATCAGGATGGTTGGCCATGATGGACTTTATTTGAGGCAGGGCTTCCTTGAACTTCTTTTCTGAATAGTCATTGGCTTCCAGTTCGGCTGCCTGTAACTCTCCTTTGCGAAGCCAGGCCGATATGGCATACGGCTCTTTGGTTTGAGCCAGCGAAATGCGGAAAGCTACTTTTAACTGCTGATTGAAGTAGTAATCCTCCCAGGCGGTATGATTGGAGAAGCCAAAAAAAGCCAGCATCTCCATTGTTTTTTCCTGAATGGTGCTTACCGGAGGCAGCCAGCCTTTTTTGATCATATCGGCTAAGGGAAACTGCTTTGCCCATGAAACGGCTGCATCAATGGCGGCTTTGCGTTTCTCTCTTGCCATGTATTCATCATAGCCCCGTTGGTGGTTCATCCAGAAGTGGGCAGGGATCTTGGTTACATTCTCAAACTGCACCGCCATATCGGGTGTAATGGAGCTTTTGCCCTTTAATACCTCAATAATGGTTTTTTCCGGCTTGCCGGTGCGGAGGGCAAACTCTTTTGGCCCCATTTCCATTTCTTCCAGCTTCTCGGCTAAGGTTTCGCCAGGATGCGGAACTGATTGTGGGAAATATTGATTCTGCTTGGCCATGATCATTTCTCTTTATGGTAGTTTATAATCTCTATTACTTCTACACCTGTAATCTCTAACCAGATATACTGGCCGTCTGCATTGGTGGGGATGGGGTCTTCGTGAGGTGTGAAAACCAGCCTGTACGGTTGGTCTAAGTCGCAGCCCCATTGCCCTTTCCGGTTGTTTCTGAGTTCGTGGTAGTTGCCGGGCAAGTATCTCACATCTTCAAGGGTGGTGGCAAATCGTAACTGTGCCAGCCTTGTCTTGATCTTCTCTGCCCGTAGCTTACCGAACTCCTTTACAAGCTTCCGGTCATCATTAGCCAGTTTCTCCAACTTCTTATCTGCAAAAGTAATTTTCACTGCAAAGGTAATTATTTTTTGGTTAACAGCAAGTGTAAGTCAAATATTTCACTTCTTTTGTTTGCCTCCTGTTTCCGGATTGTTTCATCGTGTCTTATTTTGTTATAATCAGTTGATTTTTAATAGCCTTACGACTTAAAGGTGTTCTGTCATTGTTGTGTTCTTAAATAGGATTTGAGTGTCTTACCAAAACTATCCTTCCAACACATTGGGCCATTTGAGGATGTACCTGTTATTAAATTACTCGCCTCAGAAGGTGATTTACATGCATAGTTTTCAGAAAACATGAGACACTTTCCATTATCAACAAGCACACCTGACAAAATCAGCTCCTCTCGCTTATCAATCTGGGATTTTGGAAAAGAGGGAGCAAGGTCCTTTCTTGCTTGTGATCCTTTTATAATAATAAACTTGCCATCGGAAATTATGGCCTCAGCTGAAATCAAGTTTGTTTTTAAAAAATATCGTTCCATTACTATGTATTTCTTTAGTTATTTATTTTCACCTGTCCATTCATCAACATAGGCAGTAACCAATCCCGAATCTCAGCAATCCTTTGGTTTTCTGCTAAAGCTGTTTGTTTTTTCTCCTGGATGCTATCCATTATGTTATAAAACTTCTCTACCGTTTCTTCATCAGGAACAACTGTGTAATATGAACTAATAAAGGAATCTAAAAGAAGATTTTTTATGCCACTTGTTTTCCCTTCGTATCCGAAGAATACACCATTATCGTATAGGCTGTTCCAATAGTAAACGAAATTGTAAAGCAATTTTTTGTTACGCATGGAAACAGGCTTACAGAAATTCGAGCAAATCAAAGGATGCTCAAATCTTTTTATTGTCGCATCCGTAATAAACGCCAAACGTCCGGTAGATTGTGTTGGACTTCCACCTGATATTTCTATAATTAAATCATGTGATTTTAAAATCTTGAATGAGTTCTTTTCAAGAATGAAGCGAACTGGTGGCTTTAATTCATCAAGACCGTTTAATCCGTTTATATCAGCTCCTCTGAAACAAATTACTTTCTTGGTGAAGTTACCTTCCTCTTCATCCTTACCCCAGTCGCCACTTTTCTCAATATCAATCCATTCAGCCATTTTCTGAACTTCCCACCCCTCAGGAATCTCCTTTTGCAACTCCTCATTCCAAACCATTTTGCCGCCACTGGTTTTGTAGGGTTTACCGTTTTTATTAGGAAAGTCGAATTGCACAAACCAATAATTATAAAGCGTTTTTGCCATGGCTTCTAATTCGGCACTGATGCGATTGTTGAGTTCGATTTTGGAATCTAAGGCGGATAGAACAGAGGCGATGTTATCCTGAGTAGCTTTTTCTGGTAAATAAACTTTAACATCATTCAATAAATCATAAGAAATAAAAGGTTGTGTACTTCCCCTTAATCTCCTTTGTAGTTTTGAATTTAGGAGTACGTAGTACCCAAACCTTGGATTAATACCCTTTCTAATTTTACAGATAACACCATTGTATGTAACATAATGCTTTCCTGAGGCCCAATTTACAATACCTGCGTATGCCCCAATATGCCCAATTACTGGTGCATCTTCACTGTTAAAAATATTGGTAAAGCCTACAGCTCCGTTGCTTCCATAAATCGGATAGTCGCCACCAATGTTCTCAATTGTATTGCCAGTGCCGTATTGAAATTCATATAGGTCAGATAAAAGAGCATTTCTATTGTCCTTCATACTTCAATCTGTTTAATTGTTTCTGAATCTCATTTTCCAAAGTTTTCGATTCGGCAAAAAGACGGTCTAAGTTGGTTTTAAACCCGTTCATTTTGGTTTCAAACTCGGCAGGAGTAATGTCGGTGTATTCAATCTTCACTTCAAAATATTGCCCTGCACTAAGGCTGTAGTTTTTTTCTTTTATCTGCTCATAGCTCACTACTACGGTAAAGTCCTCTTTAGCTTCATGATTATTAAAGGTTTCAATTATCAATTGTTCTTCGACTTCCGAAAGCAATGTTTTTTGATTCTTGCCATCTTTTACTGTAGTACCCAGTTTAGATGCATCCATTAATACAATATCACCTTTGGTATTAGCCTTATCCAAAAACAATATACTTACGTTGGTACCTGTGGTTGCAAAAATATTGCTGGGCATACTCACCACTCCTCTTAGCATTTTTTGTTCTACAAGTCGTTCTCGTATTTTCTTTTCTATCCCGCTTTGAGCAGTAATAAATCCTGTTGGCACAACAATAGCTGCCTTGCCTTTCGGTGATAATGAATACATAATGTGTTGAATGAACAATGGATAAATAGCCATTTTATCCTTATCCTTCTTTGGCACATTGGGAAAGCCCGCAAAAAAACGTTCACTATTCTGCTTCGTATCTAAATCAGCTACATAATCGCTAAAGTCTAATTTGAACGGAGGATTGGAAACAATGTAATCAAAGGTCATCAGCTTATCACCCAACTTGTGGTAAGGGTTCAGCATGGTGTTGCCCTGGATGATGTTTTGAATGGAGTGTACCAGGTTGTTCAATATCAAATTCAATCGCAACATGCTGGATGACTTCTGCGAAATATCCTGCGAGTAAATGGTACAGCGGTCTTCGCCAATGGCATGGGCAAGGTTCATCAACAATGTGCCAGAACCTGCGGATGGGTCGTAACAGGTTACGTTGCTCACGGGCTTATCTACCAAGATAGAAGCCATGATTTTTGAAACCGCATGTGGCGTGTAATACTCTGCATACTTACCGCCACCATCTTTGTTGTAGTCTTTGATGAGGTATTCAAAAATGGTAGAGAAGAAATCGAATTTCTGATTGAAGATTTTCTCGAAACTGAAATTCACCAACTGGTTGATGATGGCTTTGCAGAAATTATCCCGCTGGCTGCTGTCGGTAATGTAATTGCTCAGTTCATCGAACAAAGTAATCTTAGCACCCGTGCCGGTTTTAACGGAAAATATTTCGTTGTTGAAAATGGCAATATCCCGGAGGGTATCGTCAAAGAACTTGGCAAATTCTTCTTTATCCTGCCGATTATACAGGTTGGAGAGGTAATGTTCCCTTTTCAGTTTGGCACTATCGGGATTCATTCTCAGCAACAGCATTTCATACTGCTTGTCGGTATAGGTGGCTATTTCCTTTTCCCAACTTTCGGCCTTTGCCAGTTTGGGTTCCAGTTGTTTTACTTCATAACCGAATTTATCGTTCATGAACTTATACAGGAACACCTGGGTAATGATCTTAAATTCATTGCCATCGTTTCCTAACCCATACGAGGTACAAACACCTTTCAGGTTATCAATCAACTCTTTTGTTTGTGCTGTAAAGTCTTGTGTTACCATGCGTATTTACCTTGATATTCGTTAATGTATTCTTTTACCAAACAGCTATTGATATACTTAGCCGATTCGGGGTCCAAATCAATTTTGCTTTTGCCAAAGCTGCCAATCACCATTTGAATCATGAGTTTGTCGAAGTAGCTTTCATTGTTCAGCATCTGCGTATTGAGCAGTACTTTATCGTCCACCTGCTTTTTGATGTCCATCAGGGTTTCGCATATTTCGCTTTCCCGTTTGGAGATGTTGCCTTTCTCTACAATGCGTTTGTGCATCCGTGCATACTTTGCATCATTCTCGTATTTGGCTTTCAGCAGGTTGTTTTTTCGGTTGAGCTCCGTCACCTTGTCGTAAATCTGTTGCAGGGAACCGATGTTGTGTTTCATATCCTCTTGTGTAATTTCATCGAGGTTCTTTTTATCAAACAATCTTTTCAGCTCATCGTAGAGGGTTACGAACTCGGGGTCGGTTTGGTCGAAGTTGCCGCCCAATGCCTCACGGGTTTTGCGAAGCATATCTTTTAACTGGTCGGCAATTACCATTTCTTCCTCCGATACCTTGCGGAACATAAAGAGCACATTCTCCAGGGCTACATTGAGGAGATTGGTGGTATCTACACTGTTTTGTACCGATTCTTTGAGGTTCAGCAATTCCAGATGCCTTGCCGTTTCGTTGTATAGCTGGTTGAGTTTCTTGAAATCAACTTTCTCCAGCATATCAAAATGACCGTACAAGCGGATGAGGTTGTACAGGTTTTTAGCACTCTCTAAAGCCTTTTTGATTTCCAATACTGTTTTGCGGTCTTCAATCTGGCTTATTTGCTGAGAGAAAATTTCGGCATTGGTAGTATTATAATGCCATAGTTTTTCCTTGATGTCTTTGATTTCTTCTTCAATCTCTTCTTTTGATTTGAAGAGGTTGGAGTAGTGCTGCATTTCATCGCCCAACTCACCTTGCAGTTCATCAAAATAGGCTTTGTTGGTTTTGTCAAACTCACCGCTGATGTCGGCAAAGTCAACCACATAACCATACCTGAATTTCTTGTACGGACGGTTTACCCTTGTGAGTGTTTGCAGCAGGTTATGGTCTTTAATCAAACGGCCTATGTATAATTTTTTCAACCGCTTAGCATCAAAGCCGGTGAGCAGCATGTTGTACACAAAGAGGAAATCTATTTTGCCGTCTTTGAAATTCTCTACCTCGTCTTTCCGGTCTTCTTTTGAACCTACATCATGCAGGATTAAAGTAGCGGTTAGATTTTTACTTTGGTCGCTGATATAAGTACCATATTCAGCAGCAGGCTCGGCAGCCATTGAATAAGGCAGTACTTCTTCAATTACCTTTTGTGATGGATTGTATTTGTTAATGAAGATCTCAAACAGTTTTCTTGCCTGGTCTGCACTATCACAAACAACCATTGCCCCTATGCTGTGGTCGCCAAATCGAATACGGCTCTTTACAAAGTCGGTTACTATGTAATCCAGCATGGGCTCTGCAAACCTTGCATGGGCATATATGATGCGTTTATCGGCATCGCCTTTCAGAATCTCTACTTCCCGCAGGGCTTCTTTCAGTTGAATTTTGTAGCTGGTTTCAATGTCTTCCCGAATGAGTTTCAGGGTGTATCCATCGGCAATGGAAGCATTGTAGTAATACTTGTGGATGTAATCGCCAAAGGTTGCTTTTGAGGTGCGGTCCTTGCCAATCAGGGGCGTACCAGTTAGTCCAATCAATAAGGCGTTTCTATCGGAGTTAAAGAGGTTTGCCAGAAAACTACCTGTTGGGTTGTAACTGCGGTGTACCTCATCTAAAAAGTAAATGCGTTGGGTATTGATGTCGTAATCATTGGAACGCAGCACATCGGTATCATCTTTGAACTTCTGAATGTTTACCACTGTTATTTCTCGCTTGCCGGAAAGGTTGTGAATGGCTTGCCGCTGCCGGAAATTCTTTAAGAGTTCTTCTTTTGAGTTAACGGTATGTACTACCAAACCACGGCTTTTAAATTCCCGGTGTGCCTGAATCATCAGGTCGATGCGGTCAACAATGAAATAGAATTTTGGAACAATGTCTTTTTTCTGAAAATAATCAGTGAGGTATTGCACATTGTAGTAGGACAATGCTGTTTTACCGCTGCCCTGTGTATGCCAGATGATACCTTTCTTAACTCCTTCGTCCAACTTTTTTGCAATGGCCTTTGTAGCAAACAACTGGGGATACCGCATGATGTGTTTTTCCAGTCCGTTTGTTTCCTGCACATAGGCAATGGCATATTTCAAAATCATGGCAAACCTGTCACGGCTGAACAGAGAAGTAATGATTCTATTGGTTGCTGTATTGGGTTCTTTATTGGTAATAAACTCGGGAGAATGTTTGATGGCTGAAAGGTTATTGTCTTTCAGTACAAAGTTTTCGAGCTGGTCGTCTTCGGGCTTTAGCAGTGTTGCCAGATCGAATGTTTCTTCTTCCCGGAAACAGTTGAAGTTGGCAGCGGAATAGGATGTAGAAGAATAGAATGCACCCTGTATGGGTTCAATGCTCTCTACATCGTACTCCATGTTGTTGGAGAAAACCAACACCTGCGAAATGTTGATGAACTTGCGGAATTTCTTGTTCTTAAACCTTGCATTGATGCGGTCCCGTTCTGCCAGCACACCTTCCTGATTGTTGGGCTTTTTCACCTCGATAAATGCCAATGGCATTCCGTTTACCAGCAGGGTTATATCCGGCCTGAACTCATCGTCACCGTTCTTGTAAGTGAGTTCGGTAACTACATGAAAGCTGTTATTATTAAAATCTTTGTAGTCGATTAGTTTTACTCCGGAAGTTGCATTGAGCATATTGGAGAATGCCTCGCCCAAATCTTCATTGTCCAGAGCCAGGCAAATATTTTCATAGGTTCTCTTTATATCTGCTTCTTCAATGTCCGGGTTAATCCTCCTGATGCTTTCGATAAAAATGTCGGTGAATATGTTCGTAGTAATATCCCACTTAGCCTTTGACAGAGACAGGTAGCTATAGCCCAGTCTGCACAGGTGCAGGATAGCAGGAATTTTTACTCTTGTATTTTCGTTAAAGGCCATACTGTTTTATTATTTCAATTTGTTCAGTCAGTCGCATCATTTCGTATTTGGTTGTCAGACTTAATCTTTGCCGTATCATCATTCGAGTAGTTTTAATGAAGGGTTGGACAAAAGTGCTTTATGGGTTTCCCTATAAGCATTTATAAGTTTTTCAGGGCTTGTATTGTAACTTGAAGTTATGCTTAACGAGTCTGGTGTTACCAGCACTTCATATGCAATTCCCTTTATTGACACCGTACAGCTACTTAAATCAGAAGGGTCATAATCCAATTCAATATTTTCGTTGTCCTCCAAATCTTCAAAATCATGGATGAACTTTTCAATATCAATCCTCTTAGAAAGCGAAAATTCAAGACGTTCAAAATGATTGGAAAATATTTTATTAAACTCAGGATTTAACGCCATTTCGGACGAACGAAAATTAATCAGTTTACGAATTAGGATGTATTGCTGTGGGTCTTCATCTGATTGCACTATTTCCATTGAATAGGTAAAGTCAGGCGTATTTATTGCCCCGTTCCCATTGTCAGTATAAGCTTCAACTTCCTTTAACTTGTACTTTAATCCACTCCTTATTTGTTTACTCAACTCTGAAATCTCTTCCTCGACAATTGATGCACCAATCTTTTTTATAAAACTATCAGTTGCTGAATTTGCGGAAGTTGGAACAGAATGGAATCGCTTTTGAAAGCCGGGTAGTGATTTAACTTGCCCACCTTCTTCACTTAAAAGAACAATATCAGTAAATGAAATATCATCTACTTTTTTAGTTCTTTCTCTTTCATCAAAAATATTATTAAGGTCGGCAACAATAAATCTGTCAGTAACATTTCCGAAAACAATTGGAACCTGATCTTTTTTATCATCAGTATTCATCTTGACATACTCCTTTGTTGTTTTGTTCAAATACGTCTGGAGTTTGTCGCTAAAAAGTAAGCCACTTTCATAAATCTTACCAGCATCGCCTCTTAATGCCTTGATTAAGAAATGAGACCATACACCATTCTTTAATAATGGATGCGTAATTGATGTTTGGTTACTTTTACATGAGGCGAAACCGATTGTGTATTCTTCATCTTTAGAATAATAAATTAGTTCATCTGCCAAGAAATTTTTGTCAACTTCTTTGGTATCGTCACCTGGTTCAAAGCCACTATGGCAGCAATCAAGGAACAAAAGATTCTTTTCACATAATGACTTATTTAGTTTTCCCAAAATTCCATTGACTGTTACGGAAGTATTTGCAATATCATCATGATAACAATCAACTGGCAATAAATAATTTTCCTTGCTTTCATAAGCACCATGCCCTGAGAAATAAAAAATTATCCTGTCACTTTCATTTACTTTTTTTACCAGATTATCAACCTCCTTATCTATGGCTGTTTTAGTTGCATTTCCATCTAAAAGCATTTTGATATCGTCTCCATCTACACCTATGCCCTTTATAGCTTCGGCAAATTCTGTTGCATCCTTTGTAGCATATCTAACCCTCGGAAAATGTTTGGGTTGATTGTAATGCTCAATAGCAACTATTAATGCGTATGTTACTCCTGCCATGTTTGTTTTCTTTTATGCCCTTGCAAAATTTATTAATGGTTGAATATCTCCTTTGTCTGCTGCTTTTATTGCATTGAGGTAAGCACTCCGTGCATCGCCCTGCTTTACCAAATTGGCGGCACCCCAGGTGTAATGCGGCAGCTTAAAAATTTTCTCAATAACAATATCGGCTATTAACCTGCTGTGCCTACCGTTACCATTGGCAAAACAATGTATGCTTACCAGCCGGTGCTTGAAACGGATGGTTGTTTCATCGGGGCTGAAGGTGTTGTTGGCATACCAAAATTTGGTGTCGTCCAGTAAGTTTCTTAGCTCGGTGGGTATTTGCCATTTGTCCACGCCAATGTTTTTGTTGGTCTTGCGAAACTCACCTGCCCATGCCCAAACATTGTTATACATACGCTTGTGCAGCCCACGTATAAACTCTTCGGTAAATACTGCCTCTGCTTTAAAAGAACGGTTTAACGACCACAACACTGCCTGTTCGATATTCTGTTGCTCAAACTCATCCAACTCGCCACGTGTGGCAATAGTGGGAATGAGCAGACCATCTTTCTCGTCTTCATCCAGCGGGGTTTGCCCATCTATGTAATCTAAATCTAATCCCATAAAGTTTTAGGCATTTCGGTTTTTATTGCGAATGCCCTTTCCTGTATTGCTTTTTCAATGCGTTGTTTGCTGTTTTCCTGGTCTTCCAGCTTCATGCTGTTGTTGGTACGCATTACTATTTGTGTAGCCAGTTCTTTGGCCTTCCGGTCTATCAATGCCTCTAAACTGCCATCGTTGGGCACAAAGCCATACACCAACTGCATATCCAATGCCCTTGCTGCTTCCCTCAACGCCTTAATGCTAATGGAGCCGTCTTTTTCCCTGCTTTCCATATCCTGCACACTTTGTTTAGTAATTGAAAGCCTGTTACCCAACTGCAACATGCTCATACCAATGGCATTGCGTATGGCCTTTATCCAGCCTGTGGGAGGCGGAGCCACCTTTTGCAAACTGGCGAAAGCCAGCATTTTGCCATTCAACTGCTGTATCTGTAATGACTTCTTGTCCATGATGGTAATATTATGCTATGACTAAACAAAGGCAAATGTACGGCTATAATCTGACAAATAAAATAAAAATGTAAGACTTTGGGCTGACTTATCAACATGGTAAGTATGGGTGTGGGCTGACTATTGGCTGCAAACCTTGCAAAGTCTGCAAACAAAGCAAAAACCCCATCGGTTATGCCGTATCGGGAGCTATGCCGGGGAAAAGATTAAGGTTAAATTTTGCGGTAGTGGCCGGCTTTGAGTTTTTCCAACGCCTTGCCGGTAGCATTGTGAAGGATGTCGTCCACGGTACGGGGTGAAAGCTGGAACTGTTTGCCGATTTCAACGGCTTGCTGGCGGGTAAACTCTGCTGGTAACGCCTCAAAGAATTTGCGTTTGCTGTCGCCTGTTTTAAACTGGGTGGCTTCGCTTTGCTTAGGCAGGTTATTGAACATGAGGATGCTGTGGTGCAGGTAGATTTCAGCCAACCGAAGGGCGGTATTAAAATCTTCATCGGTACACACTATCCGGGTGGCCGCTTCTCCGTTCTCAAACTTCCGCAGGGAAGTAAATATCATGGCCATGCGGTACAGGATCAAGCCCAGGCGTTTTACTATACTGGCGGCTTCCTCGGCTGTGAACATGGTTACTTCGTTAAGCCATGCCTCGCAGGTTTGGTTGAGCTGCTGCCATTGTTCGGAGGTTAACTCTATAATGGTTTCCTCCCTTTGCAGGAACTGGACCATATTAAACACCCTGCCAGCAAGGACTTTGAAATGCTCGGTGAGGTTGATGTTATTGGCATTGGGGGAAACATCTTTCCAACGCTGCTCCACCTTGAAGGCATAGAACAGGAAACGGCTGAACAAACCATCTTCAGAAGATGCTATCAAGCCTGTTACCTGATTGGGTGTACCTGACAGGGCAATGGACAAGCTGGGGGCATTTACCTCTGTAAATTCATTATTGCCTTTACGGGAACTGGAAAGCCTCTCGTGGTGAAACGATTTGCGAAGCATATCGGAATAGGAACCCCATTCCTGTTTGAATACATTGCCCAGGGTGTCGGCTTCGGTTTCGCAAATGATGCCTGAACCCTCGTTCTGCTCCAAGTGCCAAAGGATTTTTGCATAGCTCGTATTGGCTGGAATGTACACCACTTTAAAGGTGGGTTTGGTGGGTGGCTCTTCTGTGGAGGTATCGCCTTTTTTCTTGCTGCTGATACGCTGCTTGTGTTCTGATAATTCCTGATTGTATTGCAATTCTGCCTCACGGCTTGCCTTGAGCACAAAGCTGTGGTAATCGTCTGCCAGCATTTTAGCAAACTTCAAAGCACCCTTACCACTGGCAGCCGGAGCAATAGCAAAAGAAAATACGTTGGGGAATACTTCATTGCCTGCATACACTCCCTTTACACCCGGCAGGCATCCGCTGAGAATAGCCAATGCTCCTGTCAGGAAAACATCTCTCTCCCTTTCATCGGTAAAAGCCATTGCACCATGCTGTAAAAGTTCAGGCATTTGCAAATAGAGTTCTTCGGGAATGGTTGGCGTGGCTTTCAGATAGTCTTCCTGTGGTGCTTGCTGTTCCGCACTTTGCAGCTTTGCAGTGTTTGCAAACTTTGCAAACTCGGGTTTGTGGTGGGTGTAAGCACTCTTTATCGCTTCGAGAATTTCTCTTTCAGGTAGGTCAAAATGCTGTGTACATAAAAGTTCAACATCGGACTGCGATAAACCAGCTCTGTTGCAATTAGAAGCAAGCAGATACATATAATTGTTCCTGTTTCCATCTGTGTATTGAGATTTTTGGTTGGTAAATTGAATTTGTTGGTTGAAGATGAAAGCCGTGTTCAGATCCTCTTCGGGTTCTTCCTGAACTGGTGGGATTACAGGCTTTGCTTTGGGCTGCGGCTCCGATTGTGTGAAAATTTCGGGCAATTGCACTTTGAATTTTTCGTTGCGGATGTTCTTGTACAGCCCGGGATGATAGCTCATGAAACAAAGCCGGGTGATGTCCTTGCAGCTTGGGTCTGCCTTTAATCCTGTTGCTTCCTCATAATACTGCTGCACCTGCATATAGGCCGTATCGTGGTGCTCAATGCCGGTGTTCACTTCAATGAATACTTTGAGGCCGTTACCGCTTGGGCTGATGAAGCATAAGAAGGTGTAGGGGATTTCTGCAATGACTTTAAAGGCTGTGTCTAACTGCTCCGGTGTCAGCTTATCAAAATCAAGATGCACAAAACCACTGTACATTTCCAGGTAAGGTATTTGCCTTTTCTCGGTGAATACTGCGGATGGCGTGAAAGCCAATAGTTGCTTTTTCTTATTGGCGGCTTCCTCCGCTTTTCCTTGCTCCAGTAGTGCCCTGATTTCTTCTACCTCCGTTTTGTATTTACCGTTGGCTATATCATTGCCAATAAGAAGCAATGATTTCTTTTCAACCGGAACGGTAAAGTTTCTGAATATGGTACTTGATGCCATTGTTCTGTTCGTTCAGTTAATAAAAAATTCTTACTTCTTGCGTTTATTGCGGATAACATAATCGGCTGCCATCTGATCAATTTCATCGGCTGCTGATTTGCGGTTACGCTGTAACCAGTTATCCAACTCTTCCCGTTTGAAGTAGAGTTTTTTACCCTGCGGACAGAAATGGGGGATGTGCTTTGTACTGGTGAGTTTGTACAAATGCGATGGGCTTACGTCCAAATACTTGCAAGCCTCATTAAAGTTCAGTACTGTTTTTTGTAACAGGTTTTGCTCATCCAGCTTGTTAGCGATTTCGGTGAGCTTGTCTAAGATTAAATCTTCGTTTGCCATTGTTAAAATGAATTTGTTGAGGCAAACTTCTGAAGATGCGGAGGGGCAAAGATTGAGGTATTGAGGCCTCAATGAGGAATCTCAATGAACTCAATATTCTTTATTGCAGATGCTTAAAAATATTGTCTATTTCTTCCTTTAGTTTGGGGTTATCAATCTTGCTGGAATACAGATTTTGAGCCTTGATGAGGTTGCCTTTCTTTGAATAGAACAGGGCAGATTTTTCAATGGCGATAAACTTCAGGTCGCTGAAAGCAGGCATCAGCCTGTCTACAATGTAGCGGAAGATGGCCGTTTCACAGTTGATGTGTATGGTTGTATCAATTGCAGTAAGGTCTTTTGCCAGCAGCACATTGACTACATCCTCCGGGCTGGTATTAGCCTCATTGATTAAATCGGCTTTGTTGCATAATAGCCTGATGACGGTTTTGAGATTATCTGCATTCCCATTAAAGCCAAAAGTGAATTTGTTGGATATTGGGTTTTCATCACCGGAAGAAGATTCTGCTGCCTCTTCCTGTCTGATGGGTGTAATCGGTTGGATGGCGGACAGCGGAAGATTCAGTTCCGAGAGGTAGAAATCCTCCAAACTGATGATGGTGTCCAGGCTGTGTTTGGCATGTTCCTGTACATCGAAATACAGCACAATCAACTGTTGCAATAAAAGGAGCAGGACGAAATGCACCAGGTCGCCTTGGTCGGTAGGAGCATCCTGCAAGTGTCTTGCCTCCATTTCCTTTACCGTTTGCTGGGCAAGTGCCTTGATGCTTTTGAGCAAGAGATTGGTTTGATAAATGGCATCCACCTTGTTGCTCCACTTTTTTGACCTTGCTACAAAGGCATTGAAAACCCTCAATGCTTCCTTACTGATGATAAGGGAATAGAACTTTGAAGTATTGTTGGTGTAAGCCGGAAACGCTGCGATGAAATAATGAGCCACCAATGGATGGGGGCTTTGGGTGTTTTGTTTATCCAGCCACTTGACTAAATCGGGGTAATCTGCCAACAGGGTTTTCAGTTGCTGTATCAGCTCACTTTCAAAAGCAGGTTCCTTGCTGCCCGCTTTTTTCAGTTTCTCAGTAATGGATTTGGTGTTCCCTCTATCAAATGCCCAGGGCATCAGGGATGTGTGCAATATGCTGTGTAGTACTTTTATCTCCATCGCTATAAGTCTAATTTGATTTTATTGGCGGCCTCCTGTTTTTTATGGTCAATCACCTTTGCATAAATTTCGGTTGTTTTCAGGTGTCTATGACCTAACAGTTTTGAAACGGTATAAATGTCTGTACCCAATGTAATTTGCAGGGTGGCGTAGGTGTGCCTTGCACAGTGAAAAGTGATGTGCTTGGTGATACCGGCTTTCATTACCCATTCACGGAGTTTTAAGTTATGCCAGGCACTGTAATACAAGCCTTCAAATACTTTATCCTCGGGCTTTCTTCTATCACCTAACAACTGAAAAGCCTGTTCTGAAATGGGCAAGGTTTCTGCTCCCTTTGTTTTCTTCTGCCTGAAACGGATGTAATACCCTGACTGCTCAGAGTGCTGCACTTCTGACCAAACCAGCTTTTCAATATCTGACCAACGCAACCCTGTTAATGCAGAAAAGATGAAAGCATCTTTGAGCACCGGCATTTCACACTCCACTTTAGCGGCTGCCTGTAGTTCTTCCAATGTGAGAAATTCTCTATCTGGATCATCTGCTTTGATGCCCTCTACTTGGTTTGCCGGGTTGGTTTGAATGATGCCTTCTTTAACGGCTTCTTTCAATGCTGCCGTTACCTTGCTGAAATAGGAAGATTGGGAGTTTTGCGAAAGGCGTTTATTGGTTTTGCTCTTGGCTTCATACTGGAGGTAGTTTTTGAAATCTTCCAACCAGTTTTTGTCAATGTCTTTGAATGATGCCTCGTTCTTGGCAAACTTCTTCAGGTGTTTCAATACACTATCCCAATTGCCCCAATTCCCCTGGCTGTTTCTCCTTTTTTCTGTAAGGCGTTCAAAGTAGGCAATGAAACTGCCTTTGGCCTTGTCGGTATCACGAAAGCCGTATTCCTCATTCTTTATCTGTAACAAACGCTTCGACCTGATGGCCTCTGCCAATACCAATGTTTTGCGGTTCTCTTCTTTCTGCTCTTTGGTGAGCTTGCCTTTCTCCGGCTCGGGTATCAGGTAGAGTTGCAGGTATTCATAATCTCTTTTACCATCACTGTAGTAATCAAGATACAGGCTTATTTTATCGCCCTTTTTGCGTTGCCTAAGTGTTACTGTCATGCTTCAGTTAGTTTGAATAATTCATTGATAGCTGCCCGGGGAATACGGGTACTTCTGCCCAGTTTGCCCGCTTTGAGTTCGCCTTTCTCAATGAGCCTGTAAATGGTCCATCGGCTGGCGTTGATTAACTGGCAGGCTTCCTCTACGGTTAGAAATTCCTTTTGAGCAATGGCAGGGTTGTACAGGGCTTTCTCGGTTTCCTCCTTGATGGCCACTTCAATTTTCTCGTTCCGCTTCCGCTGCTTGTATGCTCTCTTGGCACAGGTATCTGAACAAAACTGTGTAACAGTAGTCTTGGCGGTAAAGCGGTTACCGCAGTGCTGACAAGTTTTTTGAAGACGAATGTTACTGCTCATTTTGTTGCCTGTTGTTGCTACATGTTGCAGCTTGTAGCTGTATGTAGCAAGATTTCTCCCGACTGTTGCCTGATTTGTGGGCAACAAATCTGGGCAACAATTAGGCAACAAATATAGGTAAAAAAGTAGAGTTGGGCAACAAAAAAGAGAAGGATAAATCAGCTAAAACCCAACAAAAACAAGCATTTATGAAACAAAGGAAAGATACTCACTTTCCAATACAAAACTTACTAAAAATATTCCCCAGCAAATCATCTGTGTAAACTTCGCCCGTAATATTCCCGAGGTGATAAATAGCGTCTTTTAGTTCGAGGGCAAGCAGATCAGTCACGAGTTGATGATGAATGCCGTCGATGACTTTCTGCAGCGCAGAAGCAGCGAGGTGCAGCGATTCGGCGTGCCGCGCACTGGTAACGATGGATTGGTCGCCTTGTTCTCCGCGACCAATGGCAGCACCGGCGAGTTTAGCTTTTAGCTCGTCGATGTTGCGGCCTTCCTTTGCGGAGATGAAAACAGCATTCGGTAGTTCTCTATATTCTTTTAATAACTGATCGTAATCGAAGCGGTCGCTTTTGTTGATGACGGTGATGCACATCACTGCCGATGGATCGATTCCCTGAAGCAGGTCGTTCCATTCTTTTTTCAATGCAATGGCATCACTTTGGGCGGGATCGCAGAGGTAAATGATAATGGAGGCTTTGGCCGCGTGTTGTAAGGTGCGTTCTACACCAATCTTTTCAATGGTATCGTCAGTATGGCGGATGCCGGCTGTGTCCATAAAGCGGAAACGAATACCGTCAATGACGAGATGATCTTCGATGACGTCGCGGGTGGTACCGGCAATGTCGCTCACAATGGCGCGTTCTTCGTTGAGGAGCGCATTAAGCAGTGTACTCTTTCCAACGTTGGGTTTTCCTGCGATGAGTACAGGTACACCGTTTTTCATGACGTTGCCGGAGGCGAAACTTTCCTGCAGCTTTTTTACTTCGCGCTGTAGTTCTTGTACGAGTTCGAGTAGCTTATCGCGGTTGGCAAATTCTACGTCTTCTTCTGCGAAGTCGAGTTCGAGTTCGATGAGGGAGGCGAAATCCACGAGTCGGGTGCGTAAATCGCGGATGGTGCTGCTGTATCCTCCGCGTAATTGCTGCAAGGCCGCTTTATGGGCTCCGGCATGTTGGGCGGAGATGAGATCCGCTACGGCTTCGGCCTGACTCAGATCCATCTTCCCATTTAAAAAGGCGCGCAGGGTAAATTCTCCGGCTTCGGCCATGCGGATGCCGTTGCGTTGCAGGAGTTGCAGGATCGCTTGTTGGATAAAAACAGATCCATGACAGGATATCTCTGCTACGTCTTCGCCGGTGAAAGAGTGCGGGTTTTTGAATATGCTGATGAGTACTTCGTCAACGACCTTTCCATCTTCCATGATCTGCCCGTAGTGAATAGAGTAGGGGCGGACAGCACCAAAGTCCTTTGACTTCCCTTTCATCGTTATAAATAGACGGGAGAGCGTCGGAAAGGTCTCTTTACCGGATATACGGATTACTGCCAATGCGCCCATGCCGGGTGCGGTGGCTAATGCGCAAATAGTGTCCGTTCGGTTGGGGAGATGCATGCCGCAAAGATACGACAGGGCAACATGCTAACGGTAGAGACGCTCGTCGATGTTTTTTCCTCTGGTGCCTCTCCAGCGCTTGCGAAAGCTTTCCCGCTCGGGTAGTGATACAAAAGGTGCAACGTAAGCGGTGCTAAGGTCAATGTCGGGATCGTACATGGGTGGCTGCAGGTTGCGCAGGGTGTCAAATATCATCGGGAGCAATTCTACGTCTGGACTCACTTTCTTCCGGCTGAATCGCTTGAGGAGTTTGGTCTGGAATGGGTCGGAGGCAAGGGCGATGGAACGGAATCCCATTTTCCGGGCTTTGTGATAGGAGTAGTAGATGTTTTCGGTGCTGTGCTCAGCCTTCGTTTCGGTGTAGATGTTTTCGGCGGGGATGCCCAATGCTTTTGCGTAGAGGGCCATGGCTTCGGCTTCTATCCAGGGACTATATACCGCCGATCCTGAAAACATAATATTTTTTGCAATGCCACGGTCATAAAGATATTTGGCCCAGAAAACACGGATTTTCATTATCTGACTCCATTTCCCGTTTTCGATGGGTACGCCAGGTACTACCACAAGATCGTACGGCTTCTGCGATGAGCGAAGCAGCATTTTAGTGGCTGATTTCGAAGTGTAACTACAGCCCGGGAGGAGTCCGAGGATGAATAGTAGTAGTGTATATCGAAAGGGAACCATTGCCTGATTTTGTTTCATGTTATTGAAGGAGATATTGGTGAAAGCAGACATATCGATACTCCGAAGGTACGTATATTAATTATCTGGTTATCGCTGTTGAGCGATTGAATTCCGTTTTTGTTGTCGCTTGTTTGGGCAATTTTTACGATTTTCGGCATCCTGAGAACAATCTGAACGCAATTATGTTCTTCGTCTTGTCAAAAATCCTCGACTTTTTCGTCACGCCTCTCTCCTGGGTGCTGATGTGTTTTGTGCTGTCCTTTTTCCTTAAAAAAGATGTTATCAGAAAGCGCCTGCGTCTGGCCGGTATGGTGATCCTGATCGTGTTTACAAATCCCTGGCTGATTACCCGTGTGATATATGCCTGGGAGGTGGCTCCGGTGAGCCTCGAGAAAACAGTGCAGCCTTACGATGTAGGGATTGTTCTCGGAGGAAGTATGCGCTACTACGACCCCGATCTGAACAGAGTAGTGTACTCATCGAGTGTTGATCGGCTCCTGCAGGCAATGCAGTTGTATCACGATGGAAAGATTAAAAAGATTTTACTGAGTGGCGGTTCCGGTTTTGTGAATTATCAGGACTGGAAAGAATCGGGTCTCATCGCGAAGGTGCTGCTGAAGAGTGGGGTGAAGGAGGATGATATTATCCTCGAAAACGGCTCGAGAAATACATACGAGAACGCAGTGAATTCAGTTGAAATGCTGAAGTCCGGAAAGTACGGCAGTAAAATTCTCCTGATCACTTCGGCGTTTCATATGCGCCGTTCATTGATGTGTTTTGATAAACTCAATTTTAAAGTAGATCCGTTTTCTGTCGATATCCGCTCGGCGATCCATATTCAAACACTCGACCGGATCATCCAACCCGATGCAGAATGTCTCGTGCAATGGGATCTCCTCATTCACGAATGGGTAGGGATTGTGATGTATAAACTGATGGGATACTGCTGATTTCTAATTAGCCGATTGGTCAATTAGCGAATTGGCCAATTTTCAATCAATTTCAACCGGAAACGCTATAGTAAAAATCAATTCGTTCCATTATAAACCCATGACCAATCTCTCAGCCGAGAAGAACACAGATTAAACTGATTTCACCGATTTTGGCAGATATATTCCTTCTGCGAATTAAATTCACTGCTAATTTGCTAATTAGCTAATTGACCAATTCGCTAATTATCGCGCGGCCAACCATCTTTCCGCATCCAGCGCCGCCATACAACCAGAGCCCGCGGCTGTCACTGCCTGACGATACATATGATCCTGTACATCTCCTGCAGCAAAAACTCCTTCTACCGAAGTAAGCGTGCGTCCCGGCGTGGTAACAATGTATCCCGATTCATCTAATTGGAGCTGTCCTTTGAAAATTCCGGTGTTCGGTTCGTGTCCGATGGCAACGAAAAATCCGGTCACGTCCAGCGTCCGGTCTTCATTGGTTTTGTTATTTCGTACACGCACACCTGTTACCGTCTGGTCGCCGAGCACTTCTGCCGTTTCTGAATTGAACAACACTTCAATGTTCGGTGTATTGAGTACACGATGCTGCATGGCTTTGGAGGCACGCATTTCATCGCGGCGGACAATCATATATACTTTTTTGCAAAGCTTGGCAAGGTAAGAAGCTTCTTCGGCAGCTGTATCTCCTGCACCTACAATCGCAACGTCTTGTCCGCGGAAGAAAAATCCATCGCATACCGCGCAGGCACTCACTCCAAAACCATTGAGTCGTTTTTCAGAGTCAAGTCCGAGCCATTTCGCACTGGCACCGGTGGCAATAATCACCGCGTCAGCTTCGATGGTATGGTTTTCGTCAATGACAACTTTCTTGATACTGCCTGAAAAATCTACAGAGGTCGCATACCCGAAACGGATGTCAGCTCCGAAACGCTTGGCCTGCTTTTCGAAATCGATCATCATCTCCGGTCCCTGAATACCTTCCGGATATCCAGGGTAGTTTTCAACTTCCGTGGTGATGGTCAATTGTCCGCCGGGCTGTAGTCCCTGATACAATACAGGTTTCAGGTCAGCGCGCGCAGCGTAAATGGCAGCAGTGTATCCGGCAGGACCGGAACCAATAATGAGCAGGTGGACACGTTCGGTAGTCATAATCTTTCTTAAACTGGTTTGCAAAAATAGTTTAAATGGAGGTGCCCGCTCATCAACATTTGTAACAAAAGAAAAGGCTACGCGCGGACAAAACCGCAGGTAGCCTTTTGAATGAGCGGATGATTGGTCTATTTAACCAGATCGCCGATGATGTTCTCCACCGAAATACCCTCTGCTTCAGCTTTGAAATTCTTCACCACACGGTGGCGCAGAATAGCAGGAGCGATGGCTTTGACATCTTCAATATCAGGTGAATACTTGCCGGAAAGAGCGGCATTGCATTTTGCGCCGATTACCAGGAACTGAGAGGCACGCGGACCGGCACCCCAGCTCAGGTATTCGTTGGTGATGGCAGCGGCATTACCGGTATTGGGGCGTGTTTTAGCGGTGAGCTTAACTGCATATTCCAGAACGTTATCCGGTACGGGGATACGCCGCACCAATTGCTGAAAGTAGGAAATCTGTTCGGCTGATAAGATGGGTTTAAGTTCGGGATTGTAATTGCTGGTGGTGTTTTTTACCACTAATAACTCTTCTTCAAGACTCGGGTAGTCAAGTGTTACATTGAACATAAAACGATCCAGCTGCGCTTCCGGGAGCGGATAAGTTCCTTCCTGCTCGATAGGGTTCTGTGTTGCCAATACGAAGAATGGGGAAGGCAATTCATACCGTTTTCCGGCAGCGGTCACTGCACGTTCCTGCATAGCTTCCAGCAGTGCGGATTGCGTCTTTGGAGGTGTCCGGTTGATCTCGTCAGCAAGAATGATGTTGGAAAACAAAGGACCCTTCACAAAACGGAAATGACGGTTTTCGTCCAGAATCTCTGTCCCGATGATATCACTGGGCATCAGATCCGGTGTAAACTGTATACGGTTGTAGCTGAGTCCCAAAACACGGGCAATGGTATTCACCAGAAGGGTTTTCGCCAGACCCGGCACGCCCACCAGCAGGCAGTGGCCATTACTGAAAATAGAGATCAGGGAGTCTTTAACGACCTGGTCCTGTCCGATGATCACTTTGCCGATTTCCTCCCGAAGCTGACGATACGATTCACGTAATGCGTCAACGGCGGCAACATCGGAACTATAGGGTTGATTACTCATAAGGTGTTTCTTTTTCTCTGATTACTGGTTGTTGACCCAGTCATTGAGGAGTGGACAGTTTTTAAACTCGTCGGCAATACGTATATACGTAAGAAGTTTCTTTTTGTTCCTCCAGTTTTCGAGCGTAGTATTCTGTTTTTCCTGCAAAGCAAGCTCCTGTAAACGCTGATAGTCATCTTTCAGATTCAGACGATGGGGCAGGGATCTGGATTTTAGTACGAGGATACGGTAGGCATTATCACCTTCCCTGGTACTGGTGAGCATTGGGTTTGAAACTTCGCTGATCTCCAGTTTATCAAGCTGAAACAGAATATTCGGATCGACCTGATCCGTTTCAAATCGCGTGGCTCCGGTAGCAGGATTAATGACATTCCCGGAGTTCATTTTGGTGTCCTTGTCATCTGAAAATTTCTCAGCCGCCTCTCCAAAAGTGATATGCCCCTGTCTTATTTCCCGGCAGAGGCTATCCAGCATCTGTTGTGTTTTTACCATATCTTCCGCATTCACCTTTGGATGAATGAGGATATGCCGGCAGTTGATCCGGTCACCACGGCGTTCAATGAGCTGAATGATATGAAATCCGAATTGTGTTTCTACAATCGGAGAAATTTCACTGGAGTTTTTAAGTCGGAATGCGGCAGCTTCGAATTCAGGAACCAGATCGCCGCGGTTGACAAAACCCAATTCACCACCTTGTTTGGCACTTTCTGTATCCTGAGAGTAGAGGATCGCCAGCGTACTGAATTCTTCGCCTTTCTGAATACGGTCGCGGATCTCCTCCAGTTTTTCACGTGCTGCTTTCTTTTCTTCCGGACTTACCGGAACCTTACGGATAATCTGTCCGAATTCAACTTCTGAATTGATCAGTGGCAAACTATCCTCAGGAATCGTTTCATAAAATGCTTTAACGTCGGAAGGGGAGGCCGTCAGGTTACCGGTAACCTTATTCTGCATCTGCTGCACGATCAGCTGTTCGCGGATTTTTGGCCGGAAATCATCTTTCAGCTCAGCAATCGTTTTGCCGTAATAGGCTTCCAGTTTTTCTACCGAACCAATTTGCTGAACGAAATAATTCATATTCTGGTTCATTTTCTGCTCCACCTGATCATCACTTACCTCTACACTGTCAACACCCGCCTGATGCAGGAGCAGTTTGTTGAGTAATAACTGATCGAGGATGCGGCAACGGAGTTCTTCACCCCGCAAACTGGTTTGCTGCAGCATTTGCTGATATTGCCCTTCGATATCGGATAACAATACCACATTGGCACCTACTACCGCAGCTACCTGATCTACTACTTTCTCGTTACCCTGTGCAGTGACCGTCAGCGTTTGCAGTGTTGAGGCAATCAGCAGACTAACGCTTAGGAAGCCAGCTTTCAATTTCTTTCTGTTGTATGGCATTGTCGTAGGCATCTTTTTCCATCGCACTGATCAGTTCAAGCTTTCGCTTGTTGAGAATCAGATTCCGGATATTGTCGCGTTCAAAACTCAACGGCGACAGACTTTCTTTTATTTTAAATCCTTTGATATTTACAAAGAAAATACTGTTCGAGTCAGGGATCTCTATAAATCTGTTGTTTTTCAGAAACTGTTCCTGATCATAGGTCTTAACAGGAATTTTTTTGATCAGGTCGTCGAAGAGCAACCACTCTTCCTCGTTAAAGTAATAATCACCGGCAAACTGGTAACAGTATTCCTCGAGTTGCTTTTTATCCTTTTCCTGTTCGCTCTTGTACCAGTTTCTTACTTTTTCAATTTTTGGGGCGGATTTCGGTATCCGGAAATAGATTACTTTGAGAATATTGTTTTTCAGCTGGAAGTTATTCGGATTCTCATTGTAATATTTTTCAATTTCATCTTCCGACACAGTGGTGTCGAGTTTCTGTTTAACCAGCTCACTTTCGTAAATATAGGTGATCAGTGAGTTCCGGTATTCGTCCAGCTGGCGCTCAACATCTTTTAGTTCATCATCCAGATTGTCTTCCGCCCGTTTAAGTACTGATTGCCGCCGTATCCAGTTTTCGACATAGTTGCGGATCAGCATCAGACTGTCAGCCATGGACGCACCCGGCGGAACAATATTGCTGACTTGTTCGGCATAGAGATACTTGTCATATACCCGGGCTATCACGCGCTCAGAGGAGGCATCCCCAGCTGATTTCTTTTTGCAGGAAACGATAAGTACGGAAAAAAGGCATCCTGTCAGCACAAGCGCCGCAGTCAACGACCGGGAGTGACGGGATGCCTTTTTTTTCAATGTTGACGGATTATTTTCTCCACATGGTTTGTAAGACCGGTTCTTCTACACGTACAGGATACTTGGCCCGCAGAGAGGAAATCCATTCTTTTTCAAGGTAAGTCTGGTAATCGGCGGTGATCACACCTTTCGCTTCTTCCAGTGTTTTGGGTTGAACCGGCAGGATATTTTTAACATCGACTACATACACCTTTTCATTTTTAGTGAAAGGTTCAGTGATGCCTTTTTTCCAACCTGCCATTTCCACAATTTCATTTTCTCCTTTGTTAAAACGACCATCACGCGTGCTGATTGCGTTTGAAGTGGATTTGTTCAGGGCACTGATAATGTCAGCTACCGGTTTTTTTCCTTTCACGAGTTGCTTTCTGAAATCGGCAGCTACTTTCTCATTGGCACAGGTGTAGATGGTTGCATCACATCGCTCTCCCCAGAGATAGTTGTTTTTGTTTTTTTCGTAATATTCCTGAATACCGGCCGTATCTTTAACGGCTTTGCTCCAGACCATTTTGTCAGTAAGGTCAAATAAAAGGATGCCGTCGCGGTATTCACGCATGAGGTTGCGGAAGTCAGGGAAGATTTTGTCCAGTCTTTCTTCGTAATAACTCAGTACGGTTTCACCTACCCAGGTATCATACATCGTGTAGCCAATGGCCTGCGGATTATTACCGCTGCGTTTGGTTTGATGAGTGCTGATGTATTTTGCGAAATCTTGCTGTGAGTAATTGGTGATTACACCATTTGAATCAGTAAGTGAGAAAAGTGGTTTGTTCATTTTCTCGGCTTTGGTGAAATCCCATTCGCCTTCAGAAAGAGTGGTGTCAAGTGTTACAACTAGCTCGTCCTTTGTCTTTGGTACTTCTTTGAATTTATAACCTTTCTTGATTTTCGCAACCATGCTCTGCTTGCTGGCTTCATTGCGGCTGTCGCGTGCAATCATCTGTTTGAGTTCACCTTTTTTCTCTTCAAAAGGAGGTATTCCACGGCGTTCAAGACGTTTGATGATGTGATATCCGTAAGAGGTCTTGATGATATCGCTGATTTCGCCATCATTTTTCAGTGCGAAAGCTGTTTTTTCAAATTCAGGTACCATCCGTCCGGTTCCAAACCAGGGCAATTCACCACCCTTTTTCGCAGAACCTTTGTCTTCACTGTATTTTACCACTACACTGTCCCACACCATACCGGATTTGATTGCAGCCGCAGCTTCCTTGATTTTTTTATCAGCCAGTTGAAGTGTACTGTCAGGCGCGTCTTTCGGTGTTCGAACCATAATGTGTGAAACATGTACTTCTCCTTGTGCTGTGCGCAGATCGTGAACTTTGATGATATGGTATCCGAAACGGGTACGTACCGGAAGTGACATTGTTCCCGGCTTGGTAGTGAACGCAGCTGTTTCGAATGGATAAACCATTTGCATACCGGTGAAATAGCCCAGGTCTCCGTTGTTGTCTTTGGCAGAAGGGTCTTCTGATGAGTCACGTGCTACCTTGCCAAAGTCAGCACCTTTAACAATCATCTCACGGATTTTGCTGATCCTGTTGTAGGCCGTCAGGGTATCCTTGGGTAATGCGTCAGGGCTTACTTTGATCAGAATATGACTGGCTTTTACATCTTTTCCAAGACGCTCATAGGCTTCCCGGATCAGACTTTCGCTCACTTCCTTATCGTTGAGATAGGGTTGAGCCAGTTGTTTGCGATAACCTGAAAGCTCTGACTGAAATGTTTCACTGGTATCCATTTTTAGTGATTCAGCTTCTTTTACCTTGAGCTTGTAGTTGATGTACAAATCAAGATACTCGCGTACAGAAGCCTCTGTAAAGACAGAATCTTTGTTATTTTTCCTGAAAACCCGGTCAAATTCTGAACGTGTAACACCTTCACCGGCTACATTCAGCAGGATCGGGTCGAGTTCAACTTTGCTGAGTTCTGTTTTCGGTTTTGTAAGTCCACCACCTTTCGTTGTTGCCGCTGACTTGGGAGGCGCAACTTTGGGGGTAACGGTTGTCTTCTGGGCGGAAGCATCAAAACCGGCTAAGGTCAGACTAAACACAAAAGAATAGATAATCGCTTTTTTCATAGGTGTAATGAACATTTCATTGTTTGGTGCAGGATCGTTTGTACAGTCTCCTGAATTACTGATAGGGGCTATCAGGGGACGCAAATGTAAATAATTCAACTCCATTCGGGAGCCGGGAATGATTGTTTGTGAATGAAAAAACCGTGAAAAGAGGATGTTTTTACCGCTGCCCCAGAGAGGGGAGTGCATGGTGTTAAAGTAAAGTTAAACCGGAAATTTCTCCTTTCCTGCAATTACCTTCTATGCGTTACGTATTAAACGTAATTATCGGGAGTAGTTGGGTGCTTCACGAATAACAGTCACATCGTGAGGATGGCTTTCGCGGATACCGGAAGAAGTGATACGGATGAAGCGTGCTTTCTGCAGTTCCTTTATATTTTTTGCTCCACAATAGCCCATGGAAGCCCTTAAACCTCCAACCAGCTGATACATTTCTTCGCCGACAGTTCCTTTAAACGGTACCCGTCCTACAATGCCTTCGGGTACAAGCTTCTTGATGTCGTCTTCAGCATCTTGAAAATATCGATCCTTGGATCCTTCTTTCATAGCTTCAATGGAGCCCATGCCACGGTAAACTTTGAACTTTCTTCCTTCTGCAATCATGGTTTCACCGGGCGATTCTTCCGTTCCGGCTAAAATGGATCCCACCATTACTGTACTGGCACCTGCAGCTATGGCTTTTGCCACGTCTCCCGTGAAACGGATTCCTCCATCGGCAATAATCGGAACATTGGTGCCCTTTAATGCGGTAGCTACTTCATAAACCGCCCAGAACTGCGGTACACCAACGCCGGCAATAACACGGGTTGTACAGATTGACCCCGGACCAATCCCCACTTTTACAGCATCAGCTCCGGCTTTGACCAATGCTTTCGCAGCGTCTCCGGTAGCGATATTTCCTACGACAATCTGAATTCCCGGGAAGGCTTTTTTAACCTTCTTTAGCGTCTCAATAACACCTCTGGAATGCCCATGGGCAGTATCAATTACGATGGCATCAACACCTGCATGTACCAGCGCCTCCACACGTGCGAGGGTGTCGGCCGTGACACCAACGGCAGCTGCAACTCTTAAACGTCCTAATTCGTCTTTATTGGAGTTGGGGCGCGATTTAAATTTGAGAATGTCTTTGTAAGTGATAAGCCCGATCAGCTTGCCGGATTTATCAACCACCGGCAGCTTTTCAATCTTATGTTGCTGGAGAATCAGTTCGGCTTTCTGCAGACTTGTAACACCGGTGCTGACAATGAGATTATCCTTCGTCATTACCTCGGATACTTTTTTCTTCATATCCCGCTCAAAACGAAGGTCACGGTTGGTGAGAATGCCTTTAAGCTTACCGGCAGCATTGATGATTGGAATGCCACCGATTTTATTCTCACGCATGATTTTAAAAGCTTCGGCGATGGATGCATTTTCGGGCATAGTTACCGGATCCTGAATCATCCCGCTTTCGCTGCGTTTCACTTTGCGCACTTCCGCTGCCTGACGCTCAATGCTCATGTTTTTGTGAAGAACACCAATACCGCCTTCCTGGGCCATGGCGATCGCCATTGCGGCTTCGGTTACCGTGTCCATGGCAGCCGAAATAATCGGGACGTTAATGCGTATTTTACGGGTGAAGAAACTGGAAGTGTCTGTTTCTCTGGGCATTACTTCCGAATAAGCCGGAACTAATAAAACATCGTCGTAGGTGAGCCCTTCGCCAATAAACTTCGGATCTGTTTTCATAGGTTGATCGAGGATATTGGCAAGCAAAAATAATAAAAGCAGATATACGGCCGCCAGAATTTATGAACCATATAAAAAAATGGAGGCCGCCCATCCCTGAGCGGCCTCACCACGCGTTGACCGGAATTTACCGTAACAGAGTTACGGATCCGCTCTTCTCAATCTCCTGACCATTGGTTCCATAAATTCGAACAGTGTACGCGTACGTACCTTCAGGAGCGATTAAACCTTGATATGTTCCATCCCAGCCGTCCTGGGGGTTTCTTGTCTCGTATACTTTCTGACCCCATCTGTTAAAGACGACAAAATAGAAGTTTTTGGCGTCGATGTAGATGAATTCGGGCTTAAAGATAGGATTTTTTCCATCCGGAGTGAAAGCACTTGGAATAAATAAATGAGGTTCCTGTACCAGGCAGAATTCATTGGAGATGCTGGTGTCGGTATAACCATATGTATTGCCAGGTCCTTCATAGGCTTCAATCCGGTAACAGAATTTTCCGGAATAATTAGGGAATTTATACAGATCGGCAATGTTGTCATCGTATTGAACCGTGCCATTGTTCACTATGGCTATCGGAGTAGGACTCCAGATGCCATCAACACTGCGGTATAAGCTGTAATTGCTCACATTTCCAAGCCATTCTTCGTAGATGTTCCAGGTCATTTTATTGACCAGATTGAAGTCCGGTTGTCCGGTAAGCAGGATCGTACGACCAAGGTTACTGGTCAGCACTTCGTTACCACAGGAGTCAATGGTAATGACGCGGTAATAATAACTGTATTGATCTGTACGTGCAGTGAAATCATTGAAGGTTATTATTGGCTGCCCCGTATAGCTAACCGATGAAACGGTGGTAAATGGTCCGTTCTTGTCAAATGCGCGTTGCAGTTTGTACTTGGATACATCAGGTGAGCCAACGGTGTCTACCAGACATTCAACAAGTACTCTTCTCAGGTCCACTACGGTAGCTTTCTTCAGGTAACTGTAAGTCGGTTCAGTTAAGAGATTTGCGATCTCACAAGCTGTGTTGGAGGAAGCGGTACGGCTCGATGTATTCCCCTGTGCTTGCACATAGTAGCAGTATTCTGATCCGTTGTTGAGCGTTGTATGACTAAAGGTAACACTGGTGCCGGGTACCGAAGCCAGATATGTGTAGGGACCACTGTTTTCGCTCACATATACGTTGTATTGATTTACACCTCCCACCATGTTGAGGTAAGGATTCCAGCGTACATCAATGGCACTTCTGCAGATATCAAGTTTTGCAGTAACAAAGAGTGTATTGTGACTTACTCCGATATTGCTCACATTGCCGCAACTGTCGAATGCAGCAATGCTGTACCGTTGGGATGCTTGTGCAGCGGCAGGATTGTTATGGAGGAAATAAGATGCGTTCGCACCGTTGAGTCCTCCAATGGAATCCCAGGAAGCTCCATTGAAATGATATACGATATAACCCACTACGTCGCCGGAAGGACTGGGCAACCAGCTAACACTAACTTGTGAAGGATTCAGCGGATCAAGACTAACGGTATCCAGCGCTGCTACATCGGGACGGGTGAGGTCGCGGAAGAGATCTCCGTCAATAGATGAGCGGCTGATACAGCCTATTGCATCTCCGGTTTCGACACGGTAGTTGATAACGGCCGAACAAACATTGATGGTGTCAAACCATTGATAAACCGGTGCTGTGGTTGACCCAATGGTACTCCAGATTCCGGCCGGATATTCTTTGAAGACCGTATAATTCTGAGTAGCACTCATAAGTTCAGGATTGTGAATCGGATTCCAGGTGACAATCGCAACTCCATTGTTATTGAATACATCCAGCTTAATCGTGCTGAGTGTATCTGAACCCGGTGACGTTTCACCTCCGCAACTGGTTTGCGTTGTTATGTAATAATAGTATGCTCCAGCCTGCGCATTGACGGTGTTATCCGTGTAGGCAGCGGTTGAATAGGTATTGATGGTGGTCAGTAATGTATAGGGGCCACCTGGATTTGAAGACCTGTAAATTTTATAATTGTCAAATCCTTGTCCAGTATCAACCGGAACAACCCAGCTCAAATCAACAGTGCCATTTACCTGTACGGATGCACAACGTGTAGAGGGAGGTGCAGGTACTGTATGATCGACGAAGATTTCTCCATCAACATTTGACATCGAAGTACATCCTTGAGCGTCCCCGGTGCTGACTCTGTAATTCACAGAGTCGGTACAAAGTGTGAGGGTTTCCTGCCAGGTGGTAAGTGCTGTCGAACCTGCCGTTGTCCAGTTTCCGGATCCACCCGGGTATTCCCGTTCAATAGTATAATTACCGGTTGAAGTGGGTAACAATGGATTGCTGACCGCATTCCAGTTGAGGATGGCGGTTGTAGTATTGCCACCGCTGACAACCAGGAAAATGGTACGGAGTGTATTTCCTGTTGCAGCGCCTCCGATAGCGGATGGATCAGTTTGACCTGTACAGCCGGATTTTGTCTGTAAATAGTAACTTATTGAACCTGCATTTCCGTTTGCAGTCGCATCAAGATAGCCGGTAATGGAATTGGTCTCAATGGAATCAATAAGTACATAACCTGAACCTGAATTGCGCCAGATATTGTATTGATTGAAATTGTCCCAGCTGGATGGTGTAGGATTTACCCACGTTAGTTGTACCTGACCATTCGGCAATACACTTGCACACCTTAACTCGGGATGATCAATTACATTTCCAATGTAAGTGAAGGAGTTGGTGTCAATGTTTGAGAAACTGATACAGCCACTGTTGTCAGCAATTGAAATCTGATGACGTAGTGTGGTATCACAGTTGTTTATTGCTTCAGTCGCTGTTAAACCCGTCGTTGAATTAATCACAGAGAGTGTGGCTCCGTTGGGATAACTCGACCATACATCATAACCGGTGGCTGAAGAGGAGGCTTGTGCCGGTAACGCGTTCCAGTTCATGATGGCGGATCCAAGCGTACTGTTTACAGTAGTCAGGTAGAGGGAGTTGAGGGTACTGCTGTTGGCAGGACTGTTGACCTGTCCTGTACAACCAGATTGTGAAAGCATGTAGTATCCATATGACTGGGCATTCCCATTCGCATTGACATCGGTCCAGGTAGTCTGGTTGAAGTTACTCACTGAGTCATACAGCACGAATCCGGTACCGTTATTTCTCCAGATTTCATATTCATTGAACTCGTCGCTCGAACTGGCTGGTGTGATCCAGGTTAACAGGATCTGACCGTTCGGCTGAACGCTCACACAGCGCAGATCAGGGTTGTCAACAATGTTGCCGATCCAACTAAAGGTATTGGTGTCGATGTTGGAGTTGCTGGTACATCCGCTGTTGTCAGCAATGGTGATCTGATGACGCAGCGTTGTATCACAATCTATGATCGCTTCGTTTGCGGTTAAACCGGTCGTTGAATTGATCACGGAGAGGGTTGTTCCGTTGGGATAACTCGACCATACATCATAACCGGTCGCCGAAGAGGATGCCAGTGCCGGTAATGCATTCCAGTTCATGATAGCAGAACCGAGGGTAGCATTGGAGGTGGTGAGATGGATGGAGTTAAGCGTACTGCTGTTGGCAGGACTGTTGACCTGACCCGTACAACCGGATTGTGAAAGCATGTAATAACCGTATGACTGGGCATTACCATTCGCATTTACATCGGTCCAGGTAGTCTGGTTGAAGTTGCTCACTGAATCATACAGCACGAATCCGGTACCGTTATTTCTCCAGATTTCATATTCATTGAACTCGTCGCTCGAACTGATTGGTGTGATCCAGGTTAACAGGATCTGACCGTTCGGCTGAACGCTCACACAGCGCAGATCCGGGTTGTCAACAATGTTACCAATCCAGCTAAAGGTATTGGTGTCGATGTTGGAGTTGCTGGTACATCCGCTGTTGTCAGCAATGGTGATCTGATGACGCAGCGTTGTATCACAATCCAGGATCGCTTCGTTTGCGGTTAAACCGGTTGTTGAATTGATCACGGAGAGGGTTGTTCCGTTGGGATAACTCGACCATACATCATAACCGGTCGCCGAAGAGGATGCCAGTGCCGGTAATGCATTCCAGTTCATGATAGCAGAACCGAGGGTAGCAT
>WBZP01000128.1_pt1 | contig 110618 bp, 102 predicted proteins | sample 5204301 | NCBI WGS metagenome assembly WBZP01 (sample SAMN12412401, study PRJNA552823) | activated sludge metagenome | isolation source: activated sludge from nitrification reactor of wastewater treatment plant... | place: USA: Pennsylvania | collected 2017 | reverse complement strand
CGTTGGCAACGCGACGTGCCCTTCGACGTCCACCTGATGGTGTTCGGCGACTCCACCGCGACTGGATACGGCAGCGCCGACGCCGAGGAGGTGCCCGGCGCCCGGCTGAGCCGGGGTTTGTCCCAGCTGTCCGAAAAGCGAATCCGGTTGAGCACCAAGGCAATTGTCGGCGCCACCTCAAAGGGTTTGTCGGGTCAGGTGGACGCGATGTTCGTGGCGGGGCCGCCGCCGGACGCGGCGGTGATCATGGTCGGCGCCAACGACGTCACGCTGCTCAACGGCATTCCCCAGTCGGCGCGCCGCCTCGGTGACGCCGTCAAGCGGCTGCGCGCCAGCGGGGCCGTCGTCGTCGTCGGCACCTGCCCAGACTTCGGCGTGATCACCGCCATCCCGCAGCCGTTGCGCTGGGTGGCCCGCAACCGCGGGCTGCGGTTGGCACGCGCGCAGGCCCGCGCGGTGCGGGCCGCCGGCGGCGTGCCGGTGCCCCTGGCCGACCTGCTGACCCCGGAATTCCGCAAGGCGCCGACCGAACTGTTCTCCGCCGACGGATACCACCCGTCGGGGGCCGGCTACGCGCTGGCCGCCCAGCAGTTGCTGCCGGCACTCGGCCACGCCCTGGGCGAGGACAGTGACACACTGCCGTGGTTGTCGAAGGCGGCGGAGAGCCGGTCCCTGGGCACCCGGCTGCGCATGCTGGCCCGGATCTGGCCGCGTCGCACCACCGGGGTGCCTGCTCCGCTGGTCATCCCGGCGGGCTAGCGTTCGGGGTATCTGAACAGATCGATCTCGACAGAACCCCATAGGAGCCCGTCATGCCCGAAGCCGTCATCGTCGCCACCGCCCGCTCACCTATCGGCCGGGCCGTGAAAGGGTCCCTGGCGTCGATGCGTCCCGACGACCTGGTGGCGCAGATGGTGCGCGCGGCCCTCGACAAGGTGCCGGCGCTGGACCCCCACGACATCGACGACCTGATGATGGGCTGCGCGCAGCCCGCCGGTGAGGCCGGATACAACATCGCCCGCGCGGTCGCCGTCGAACTGGGCTACGACTTCCTGCCCGGCACCACCGTCAACCGGTACTGCTCGTCGTCGCTGCAGACCACCCGGATGGCGTTCCACGCGATCAAGGCCGGCGAGGGCAACGCATTCATCTCGGCCGGTGTGGAGACCGTGTCGCGGTTCGGCGTCGGTGCCGCCGACGGCGCGCCGAACTCGAAGAACACCTTGTTCGACGAGGCCCAGGCCCGGACCGCCCGCCAGGCGGAGGGCGCCGAGGAATGGCACGACCCGCGCGAGGACGGCCACATCCCCGATGTGTACATCGCGATGGGTCAGACCGCCGAGAACGTCGTGCTGCACACCGGCATCAGCCGCGAGGATCAGGACCACTGGGGTGTGCGCAGCCAGAACCGCGCCGAGGAAGCCATCAAGAACGGCTTCTTCGCGCGGGAGATCGTGCCGGTGACGCTGCCCGACGGCACCGTCGTCTCGACCGATGACGGCCCGCGCGCCGGCACCAGCTACGAGGCCGTCTCCCAGCTCAAACCGGCCTTCCGGCCCAACGGAACCATCACCGCCGGCAACGCCTGCCCGCTCAACGACGGCGGCGCTGCGGTGGTCGTCATGAGCGACACCAGGGCCAAGGAGCTCGGCCTGACGCCGCTGGCGCGCATTGTGTCCACCGGCGTGTCCGGTCTGTCGCCGGAGATCATGGGCCTGGGTCCGATCGAGGCCATCAAGAAGGCCCTCGCGAACGCGAAGATGTCGATCGGCGACATCGACCTGTTCGAGATCAACGAGGCCTTCGCGGTGCAGGTGCTCGGTTCGGCGCGGGCGTTGGGCATGGACGAGGACAAGCTCAACGTGTCCGGCGGCGCGATCGCGCTGGGGCATCCGTTCGGCATGACCGGTGCGCGGATCACCGCGACGCTGCTGAACAACCTGGCCACCCACGACAAGACGTTCGGCATCGAGTCGATGTGCGTCGGCGGCGGTCAGGGCATGGCGATGGTCGTGGAGCGGCTTTCCTGACCCGCCCGAGTGTGGACTTGTTGACGCAACACCCCAGGACGGGGTGTCAACAACTCCACACTGGGCGCCCCGCAACACCAAAAAGGCCCGGCGCGTTGCGCGCCGGGCCTTTCTCGGAAGAGGGCAGTCAGTCGTTCTGGAAGTAGCTGAGCAGCCGCAGGATCTCCAGGTACAGCCAGACCAGGGTCACGGTCAGACCCAGGGCGATGCCCCAGGCGGCCTTCTCCGGAGCACCCGCGCGGATCATCTGATCGGCGGCGTCGAAGTCGATCAGGAAGCTGAACGCCGCCAGGCCGATGCACACCAGCGAGAAGACGATGGCGATCGGGCCGCCGTCGCGCAGCGGGCCGGCCGCATGGGTGAAGAGGCCCATGATCAAGTTGCCGATCATCAGCACCAGCACCCCGACCATGCCCGCGATCAGCATGCGGGTGAACTTCGGGGTGACGCGGATGGCACCGGTCTTGTAGACGATCAGCATGCCGGCGAACACGCCGACGGTGCCGAGGATGGCCTGGGCGATCAGCCCGCCGGCGTTGGCTCCCTGCTGCCCGCCCACCGTGAAGTTGGCCAACAGGAACGAGACGGCGCCGAGGAACAGCCCCTCCAGCGCGGCGTAACTCAGCACGATCGCCGGGTTGTCCTGCTTGCGGCCGAAGGTCGCGATCAGCACGAGAACCATGCCGCCGAGGCCGCCGACGAGGGCCAGCGGCATCGCCAGGGCGAGGTTGCCGGACACCAGGAAGTAGGAGACGACGGCGACGACGGACAGCACACCGAGAGTCATGCCGGTCTTGGTGACGACGTCGTCGATGGTCAGCGGACGCGCCACCCCCCGCTGCTGCCGCTGCTCGATGTAGGGCTCGTAGCCCTGGTGTACCTGCGCCGCCGTGGCGCCGGCGACACCCGAGCCGAAGGTGGCGTACCCGCCCTGCTGTTTGGGCAGCGAGCGGAAGATGGGGTTGCTGGTTTCCCGCACCGTCGATCCTTTCCCTGTGAGGTACCTGAAAGTCTTGCACGGAACACAGTTCAAACGAACCGGTAGGCGTATCAGTTCCCGTTCCGGGCTGTTTCTTAGGCCCGGCCGTCGGGTCGCGGGCCGCAGCCGACATAATTACTTGCATATCCAACCATTGCGCAGGGGACGACAACGACTGTGACGGCTGAACCCGAGATCCTGACCCGCGTCGACAACGGTGTGGGACGGCTGACCCTCAACCGCCCCAAGGCCATCAACTCGCTGACCCAGACGATGGTCGACGTCATGGCCGCGGTGCTCGCCGACTGGGCCGACGACCGCGCCGTGCGCGCGGTGATCCTCGACGGCGCCGGGGACCGCGGGTTGTGCGCCGGCGGCGACGTGGTGGCGCTGTACCACAGCGCCCGCGCCGGCGGCGCCGAGGCCCGCAGGTTCTGGTTCGACGAATACCGGCTCAACTCCGCGATCGGCCGGTTCCCCAAGCCGTACGTCGCCCTGATGGACGGCATCGTGATGGGCGGCGGTGTCGGCGTGGGCGCTCACGGCAATGTGCGGGTGGTGACGGACAAGACCAAACTGGCGATGCCGGAGGTCGGCATCGGATTCATCCCCGACGTCGGCGGTACGTTCCTGCTGTCCCGCGCCCCCGGCGGCCTGGGACTGCACGCCGCGCTCACCGGCGCACCGTTCTCCGGCGCCGACGCGATAGCGCTGGGCTTCGCCGACCACTTCGTGCCGCACGACGAGCTGGCCGCCTTCACGGCGGATGTCGTCGCTGCGGACGTCGACACCGCGCTCAGCAGGCATGCGGTCGAACCACCCGCCAGTCAACTTGCCGCACAACGATATTGGATCGACGCATGCTACGCGGCACCGACCGTTTCGGACATCCTCGCCGAGCTGCGCGGGCACGACGCGGGCCCGGCCAACGATGCCGCCGACGTCATCGCCGGCCGATCCCCGGTCGCCCTGTCGGTCACGCTGGAATCGGTGCGCCGAGCCGGAGCACTCGACACCCTCGAGGACGTCCTGGTCCAGGAATACCGGGTGTCGTGCGCGGCGGCGCGTTCCCACGACTTCGTCGAAGGCATCCGGGCGCAACTGGTGGACAAGGACCGCAACCCGGCGTGGTCGCCCGCCTCGCTCGCCGCCGTCACCGCCGCCGACATCGAAAACTACTTCGCCCCAGCCGATCCCGACCTGACGTTCTAAGGAGAATCATGGATTACCAGACCATCATCGTCGAACGGGAAGACCGGGTCGGCATCATCACACTGAACCGGCCCACGGCGCTCAACGCCCTCAACAGCCAGGTGATGCACGAAGTTGTCGCCGCCGCAAAGAAACTCGACGGCGACCCCGGCATCGGCGCGATCGTCCTCACCGGCAGCGAGAAGGCCTTCGCCGCCGGCGCCGACATCAAGGAGATGGTCGACCTGTCGTTCGCCGACGTGTTCGGCGCCGACTTCTTCGCCACCTGGGCCGAGTTCGCCGCCACCCGCACCCCGACCATCGCCGCCGTCGCCGGCTACGCGCTGGGCGGGGGCTGCGAACTGGCGATGATGTGCGACGTGCTGATCGCCGCCGACACCGCCAAGTTCGGCCAGCCCGAGATCAAGCTGGGCGTCCTGCCCGGCATGGGCGGCAGCCAGCGGCTGACCAGGGCGATCGGCAAGGCCAAGGCGATGGACCTGATCCTCACCGGCCGCAACATGGACGCCGAGGAGGCCGAGCGGTCCGGACTGGTGTCACGGGTGGTGCCGGCCGCCGACCTACTCACCGAGGCCAAGGCCGTCGCGACCGCCATCTCGCAGATGTCGTTGTCGGCCGCGCGGATGGCCAAGGAGGCCGTGAACCGCGCCTTCGAGTCGACGCTGGCCGAAGGTCTGCTCTACGAGCGCCGGCTGTTCCACTCCGCCTTCGCCACCGACGACCAGAAGGAAGGCATGGGCGCCTTCACCGAGAAGCGGGCTGCGGAGTTCAAGCACCGCTAAGGTGCTTGCCGTGACAGCTGCGGAGTCGGGGCCCGAAGTCGGCCCGTACAAAGACGGTGACATCACGATCGACCCGGTGTTCGACACCCCGGCCACCGAACCCAGGCAGCCGTGGTGGGCCAACCACTACACGTTCTTCGGGACAGCCGTCGGCCTGTTGTTCATCTTCCTGTCGCTGACGCCGTCGCTGCTGCCGCGCGGGCCGCTGTTCCAGGGCCTGGTCAGCGGCGCCGCCGGAGCGGTCGGCTATCTGATCGGGGTGTTCACCGTCTGGCTGGTGCGCTACATGCGCGGCAGGGACACCAGCCCCACCGCCCCGCGCTGGGCCTGGCTGACGCTGCTCGTCGTCGGGCTCATCGGCATGATCGTCATGCAGTTCGCGTTCCACCGCTGGCAGGTCGAGGTTCGCGACCTGATGGGCGTGCCGCACCTGCGCTGGTGGAACTATCCGCAGGCCGCGGTGATCGGGCTGGTGGTGCTGTTCGTCTTCGTCGAGATCGGCCAGTGGGTCCGCAGACTAGTGCTGTTCCTGGTCCGTCAGCTCGAACGCGTTGCGCCGCCCCGGGTTTCGGGTGTGGTCGCGGTCGGGCTGGTCCTCGCGTTGAGCATCGCGCTGCTCAACGGCGTCGTCGTGACGGCCACCATGGACTGGCTGAACACGACCTTCGCAGCGGTCAACGACGAGGACTCCCCCGACACCCCGGCGCCGACGACACGCCTGCGTTCCGGTGGACCGGAATCACTGGTGTCGTGGCCGTCGCTGGGCCGGCAGGGCCGGATCTTCGTGGCCGGCGGCCCGACCGTCGACGAGCTGACGAAGTTCAACGGCGCACCCGCCACCGAACCCGTCCGCGTGTACGCGGGGCTCGGCTCGGCCGACGGCATCCGGGCGGCGGCCGAGAAGGCCGCCGACGAGCTGGTGCGCACTCGGGGGCTGGACCGCAAGGTCGTCGGCGTGGCCACCACCACCGGAACGGGCTGGATCAACGCGGCCGAGGCCGCCGCGCTGGAGTACATGTACAACGGCGACACCGCAATCGTCTCGATGCAGTACTCGTTCCTGCCGAGCTGGATCTCCTTCCTGGTCGACAAGGAGAACGCCCGGGCAGCCGGCCAGGCCCTATTCGAGGCCGTCGACGAACGCGTACGCGCGATGCCCGAGAACAAGCGGCCCAAACTGGTCGTGTTCGGCGAGAGCCTCGGGTCGTTCGGCGGCGAGGCGCCCTTCCTGTCGCTGAACAACCTCATCGCCCGCACCAACGGCGCCCTGTTCTCCGGGCCGACGTTCAACAACACGATCTGGACGGACCTGACCCGAAACCGGGACGCCGGTTCCCCGATGTGGCTGCCGATCTACGACGAGGGCTACAACGCGCGTTTCGTGGCGCGGCCGGAGAACCTGAAGCGGCCGGACAAGCCCTGGACCGGCGTCCGTGCCGCATACCTGCAGCATGCTTCGGACCCGATCGCGTGGTGGACGCCGGATCTGCTGTTCCGCGAACCGGATTGGTTGCGCGAGCCGCGCGGCTACGATGTGTCGCCGCGGATGAGCTGGGTTCCGGTGGTCACCTTCCTGCAGGTCTCGGCCGACATGGCGGTGGCGGTGGAAGTGCCCGACGGGCACGGCCACGTCTACGTGAAGGACGTGGCGAACGCCTGGGCGGCGGTGCTGCAGCCGCCGGGCTGGACGCCGGAGAAGACCGAGCGGCTCCGTCCGCTCCTGCGCGCGGACTCGTAGCCGCCGTCAACCGAGTACATCGGCGGCGCGGTGCAGCCCGACACGGGAACACTCCTTGATGCTCGGGGATGCGGGCACGGGTCAGCGGACCCGGCGACACCCCCGACACACCGGCTGCCGATGTGTTCGATCACCGCCTCACGGTGGCATCCCGCGCCGGATGCCGCACGCGTTTCGTTCAGCGTGAATCTGGCCGGGACGGGCGAACGTTAGATTGGAGCCCATGCGCCGGTGCTCCACGACAAGCTTGCTGGGCTGCGCGACGCTGGCGGCGGCCGCGACCCTGTTCAGCGCCGCCTGCTCGTCCGCGACCCAGGACGTGGCCCCCACCACCGCGCCGCCGGCCGCCGTACCGGGTTCCGAACCGGAAGCCGTCCCCGGCACCGGCGCCGACGGCATCTCCCCCGGTGGCGTGACCACCAGCGTCGACGTCCCCTCCGCGGCCACCGAATCCGAGTACGGACAGGCCTGCCATGCCGCCAGGCTCTGGCTCGGCGAGCGCCGTGAGGATCCGAGGACGCTCGTCGAGCCGTATCTGAAGATGGTGCAGGACCCGGCCTTCGTCGGACCCGGCAACTTCAACACCCCGTGGGCGCAGCTGACCCCGGCACAGCAGGCCGGGGTGATCATGGCGGCCAATGCCGCCGCCGACGGCCAGTGCGATTAGCCGGCTGAACCCGATACCGTCAGGCCCCGCGCGGCCGGTGCCGTCCCGCGAGCACAATGACTCATATGCGGATGGCGCTGGCACTCGGGAGCGGCGGAGCCCGCGGCTACGCCCACATCGGCGTCATCGAGGAGCTGCACGAGCGCGGTCACGAGATCGTGGGTGTTGCCGGATCGTCGATGGGCGCGCTGGTCGGCGGGCTGGAGGCGGCCGGGAAGCTCGACGAATACACCGCGTGGGCCAGTTCCCTGACCCAGCGGGCCGTACTGCGGCTCCTCGACCCGTCGCTGGCGTCGGCGGGTGTGCTGCGCGCCGAGAAGGTCCTCGAGGCGGTACGCGAAATCCTCGGCGACATCACCATCGAGCAGTTGCCGATCCCGTTCACGTCGGTGGCCACCGATCTGATCACCGGCAAGTCGGTGTGGCTGCAGCGCGGCCCCGTCGACGACGCGATCCGCGCGTCCATCGCGATTCCGGGTGTCATCACGCCACACGTTCTGGACGGCCGCCTGCTCGCCGACGGCGGCATCCTCGACCCGATTCCGATGGCGCCGATCGCCGGGGTGAAAGCGGAGATGACCATCGCGATCAGCCTCAGCGGCGACGACCCCGGTCATCCGGGACCCGAGGTCCGCCCTACCGTGGAACGATGGAACCGATTGTGGCGCAACACATCTGCGTCCCTGCTGGATACCAAGGCGGCCCGCTCGCTGCTGGAGACACCCTCGGCACGGGCCTGGCTGGCCCGGTTCAGCACCATCGCCGACGACGAGGCCGAGCCGGTCGTGACCTCCGAATCCGCGGAGCACACGGTTCCCAAACTCGGCAGCTTCGAGGTGATGAACCGCACGATCGACATCGCGCAGTCCGCGCTGGCCCGCCACACCCTGGCCGCCTATCCGCCCGATCTGTTCATCGAGGTCCCCCGCAACGTGTGCCGCAGCCTCGATTTCCACCGCGCGGCCGAGGTCATCGATGTCGGACGAGAACTGGCCGCGGTCGCGCTGGACGCGCTGCCGAAGTCACAGACCTAACGCCCTGCCGACCCGCCCGGCCGCCCGCCGGCCCTGCGCACGGCCGGCCCGGGCGGACGGCGCCCGACAGGCCGGGTCGAGCGGGTCGGGACCGAACGCGGCGAGTGTGGAGGCGTCGGCGAACACCGTCGTCGCCACGCCGGGGAACGCGGCGATCTCCGCTGCGGCGCCCACCTCCCACGGTGTGGGGGCGTTTTCGGTGGCCGGCACCAGCACGACCGCCGACGCGCAGTCGCGGACGGCCGGCATGTTGACGCTGCTGCCGACGCCGCCGTCCATGTAGCGCCGGGCGCCGATCGTCACCGGCGGCCACGCGCCGGGCACCGCGCAACTGGCCGCCACCGCGTCGACGAGTTCGACCCCGCTGTCCCGGGTGAACACCATGAGCTCGCCGGTGCCGATGTCGATCGCGGTGATGCGCAGGTCCCGCTCGGGCCACCGCGGCGACGGCAACCGTCTTGCGATGACGTCGCGGCGCAGCGCCTCGGGCAGGGTCTCGACGCCCGCGGCGATCGCGCCGATGTGCTGCAACTTCTGCTTTTTGGTGGCATCCGCCAGCAGCAGCGCCGACAGGAACAGCTCCCCCACGCTGTCGATCGACGTGCCGGGGTGGATTTCCCCGGAGTCGGCCCGCAGCTGCCGGTCGAACAGCTCATCCAGCGACGTGCCGCTGCCGATCTGGGCCGCGACCGCCGAGCCCGCCGAGGTGCCCAGCAGCACGTCGGAACCGACCAGCGCTTGGGCGACGGCCGGATCCTCGTCGGCGATGCCGCGCAGTACGCCGATCTCCCAGGCGATCCCGGCCAGCCCCCCGCCGGCCAGGACCAGAGCGCGCCTCACGAACCGAGGTGTTCGCCGAAGAATGCAAACACCCGACGGTAGGCATCCTCGGTGGCCCCGGCGTCGTAGCCGAAGCCGGCGATTCGGACGACGGCCTGGCCGGGAAGCTCGTTCGCGAACGAATGCCCAACGCCCGCATAGGTCTTGACGTCGTTGGGGACATGGTGGCGGTCCAGTGCCGTGCGTAGCCGGGGACCGCCACGGATGTTCAACGGGTCACGGCTGCCGAAACTCGCGACCACCGGGCAGATGTCCTCGGCCAGCGCCTCGAAGGACCTGACGACCGAGGGATAGAACGGGGCCGCGGCGTCGAATCCCCTGGACCCCATGACCAGAGCGAAGCCGCCGCCCATGCAGAAGCCCGCTATGCCGACCTTTCCGGTGCAGTCGTCCCGGCCGGACAGCAGGGCACGGGCCGCGTGCAGGTCGTCGACCGCCCGGCCGGCACCCCGCTGCTGGGCAAGCATGGTGGCGACCACGCACCGGACCCCGCCGCGGGAGAACAGGTCCGGCGCCAGCGCCAGAAACCCGTTGTCCGCGAACCGCGCCGTGTTCCGGCGGATGTCGTCACCGAGTCCGAACGCGTCGTGCACCACGACCACACCGGGCCAGGGGCCGGTGCCCGCCGGCACGGCAAGGTCGGCGCGGACCGCGGTGTCGGCGGCCGGGATGGAGATGCGCTGGATCTCGGTCATCAGCGCAGCAACTCGTCGGACAGCTGTTCCAGGGCCTGGCGCGCGAAGCCCTTCCAGATGCGGGCGAAGGCCGGCATCGCGTAACCGGCCAGGTCGGTCTTGGGGTGCACCGTCCAGAACCACATCACCTTGGTTCCGGTGCCGAGCGGCGCGAACATCCACTGTCCGTCGATGTGGTCGACCAGCGGGCCCAGCGGACCGGTGATCTTGGTCAGCGTGTAGGCGAACATCGAGGGCTCGTCGACCCTGGTCAGCTCCTCGCGCAGGGTGGTGCCACCCGCCTGCACGATCGAGCGCACCTGCCCCGCAGTGCCCCACGGCTCGGACTGGTACTCGTACACCGCGCGGACCGGACCCATCGGCCCGTACCACCGGCTGAACAGGGTCGGCAGCGGCAGCTCCAGCGTGCGGCGCATCGCGGTGCGCGGATCCACCGGTATCGCCCGCGTGCACACCATCCCGTGCGTTTTCGGCATGATGCCGATCGTAGTCAGCGGCGCAGCCGGGCTGCGGCCTTGCCCGAGATCAGCGGCAGGTCGAGGTAGGTCGCAATGCCGGGGGGAGCCGCGCAGACGGCCGGCACCGAGTTGACGCAGTGCGCGGCGGTCGCCACCACGCCGTTGTTGCATTCCAGGCCCTGTTCGACGGTCTCGGGCTGAAAGCCCTTGATCACGACCTGGAAGTCGGGGTTTCCCTTGACTTCCAATTCGTAGCGTTCGCCCGCCGGCCCGAAACTCCACGCCGGGTCGAAGTTCTCGTGCCCCATGAACCAGTTGACGGTCACGCGGACCACGGGTTCGTCACCGACCATCGCCTCCCAGTGGAACTTGCGTGCGGCGACCTGTCCCGGCTCGATGACCCCGATCGGGGAGTCGATCGGCGCGGTGGCGACCGCGACGTCCTGGGTGGCCCGGATGCGCGGGTCGGCGTCGAAGCCCATCTGGTCGACGACCATCCGGACGGCCTGGATGAACCCGCTGTCGAGGATCTTCTGCATCGGCCCGCTCATGGCCGCTTCCGGGGCGCCGCCGAAGCCCATCACGTGGCGCAGCACGTCGGGCGCGCCGTACGTGCGCAAGTCCGAAAACTCTTCGGCGCGAACAAAAGTCACGCCAGTCGACATCACCGAGAACATCAGCGGGAACTTCTCGCTGATACCGCCCGGCGCGATTCCGGTGCCGTGCAGCGTGGCGTTGCCTGCCAGCGCGGCCTCGCGCACCGGGGCCACGCTGCGTTCGCTCGGGTACACCCAGCCCACCGGGGTGACGACATTCTTCCCCGACCGCAGCAGCGCGGCGACCTCTCCGATGTCGGCGGTCAGCGGCGCATAGATGACCGCGTCGGCATCGAGTGCCAGGATGTCGTCGATACTGGTGGTGGCGGACACCCCCAACGGCCCGATGCCCGCGATGTCACCGGCGTCCCTACCGGCCTTGGACTGCGAATGCACCCAGCATCCGGCCAGCTCGAGGTCGGGATGCTCGGCGATGCCCTTGATGGCGGCCACACCCAGTCCGCCGGTCGCCCACTGCACGACTCTCAATGTCATGGCCGCATTCTTCACCAGGGCGACGGCGTTCCCGGACCGGGATGCCCCCGTCGGCGCGATCAGGGCCCGCTTCGGACGAATGCTCCTGGAATCACTTTCCACTTTGGGGGAGAAATCTCGAACGCGCTTCTACTTTGCAGCCTCTGCCGCGGCCCGAAATAAGTTGCAGGAGCAGACATTTGGTCGGTTTCTGCAGAAACAGCAAACCGATTACCACTCAATTCCGCTGTTCCAGCACCCTTTATTCGGCGTGATGGCCTGCGCAGCAATCGACGGTGCGCGCACTGTCCCGGCCGGCAGCCGTCGTGATGCCGGTTGCGCGATCCTCGAGCGCCGGCTCTGGGCCACTCCAGCGACCCGACGCGCGTCCCAGAACGGGCCGAAACCACTTGGAAGCAAAGTGGTTTCGCCACCAACGTGCATTTTCAGCAAAGAACTGACTCCATAGTATGTTGCCTGCACCACGCGATACGCGGTCAGACGGGTTGTCTGGCAACAGTTCCGGGGCGCGGCCAGGGCATGCCGGCCGCTCTCGTCGATTCGTCCACCGGCCGCCAGTTCGTTTGCCGGACATTTCGCGAACCACTCCGGTGCCGAACTCCTGTGCAGTCGCTCAGCGACCCGGGCCGCGTCCCAGAATCCCCCCAAATTAGTTGTCAGAACGGTGTTTTCGTCATCACCCGCGAGGTTCAGCAAACCGAGTTCGAAGACGGTCGCCCGCGATACCACGCGAAATGTGCTCAGAGCCGCTGCGCAGCAATAGTTTCTGCTGATGAGCAGCACATATCGGCTGGTCAGTGGGTTTTCTAGAGCGAAAATCAAAGTTTGCTGCAGTGTGCTGAAAACTTTGCGCGGCCAACACAACGCGGCGTACGTTCAAGCCACGCGCGCACATTCGTTTCGGTTGGGGGTTCGGGCACCGCTTGGTCGGTACCCGGCCTGACTCGCGGGCTCTTGCCCGACGGGATTTTCATGACAGGGGTCTGACGATGTACAAGCGATCCAATTCCAAGGCGCGGCAGCGGAAGGCGCGCACCACCAAGTCCGTCGCGGCCTTCCTCAGTTCGGGGGTGGCCGCGGGGGCGGCGGTCGTCGGCATGGGTGTCCTGCCGACGACGAACGGTGAGGTGCCGACGGTCAGCGTGGCCGTTCAGCTGACGTCGACCGGTTCCGAACTGCCGTGGTCGGGTTCGAACCTGCCGTGGTGGTTGACCGCCGGTAGCAGTTCCACACCCAAGACCACGACGACCACCACCAAGGTCTCGACCGTCCGGCCGATGTTCGGCCGCGGCGGGTGGCTCCTCGGCGACGGCCGCGATGCCCTGGAGCTCAACCCGAACTGCAAGTCACTCTGCAAAGGCGAGGACGGCGGCCTCTGGGGCGGCAACGGCGGCAACGGCGCGTACGGCGGCGCCGGCGGCAACGCCAGCACCAACGGCAACGGCGGACGGGGCGGGGATGGCCTGGACGCCGTCTACTCCGCCGACGGCAAACTGCTCCAGGCGGCCACCCGCGGCGGGGATGGCGGGCATGGGGGACTTTTCAACGGCAACGGAGGAGACGGCGGTAACGGCGGGAACGCGATAGGAGCGAACGCCACCGCGGCCGACGGCGGAACAGGAGCCTTCGGCGGCCTGTTCACCGGCAACCTCGGGCGCGGCGGGAACGGTGGAAACGCCTACGCCACAACGGGGAATGCCACCGCGGGTAATGGCGGCAGCAGCGGCAACGAGCAGTGGCGAGTCGCCGACACCAACCTCGGTGGTGACTCGGGTGGCGGAGGTAACGGGGGTGACGCCTGGGCCGTGAATGGCAACGCCACCGCCGGAAACGGCGGGTATGGCGGCCGCGGGAAGTGGGACCGCGCGCTTGCCGGCGGCAACGGCGGCAACGCCCAGGCCAGCGGTACCGCCATCGGCGGCAACGGCGGCCAAGGCGGCTGGGTCTGGCAGGGCGTCGCCGGCAACGCCGGCACCGGCGGATCGGCGTACTCGACCGGGGGCAGCGCGGTCGGCGGCAAAGGCGGCGACGGCGGGTTCGTGTCCACCGCGGGAACGGCTGCCAAGGGCGGCGACGGGGGCAACGCCATCGGCGCCACCACCGCGGTCGGCGGTGCCGGCGGCGACGGCGGCGAGGGCGGCATGCTCGGCGACAAGGGCGGCGACGGCGGCAAGGGCGGCACCGGCACCGGCGGAGTCAGCGGGACCGGCGGCGCGGGTGGCCGGGGCGGCGACGGCGGTATCGCCGGCGGCGCCGGCGGTCAGGGCGGCGACGGCGGTGACGGCATCGGGGACGCCAGCGGGACCGGCGGCGCCGGCGGGCGCGGCGGCAACGGCGGCAACCTCGCCCGGGGCGGCAACGGCGGCGAAGGCGGCGACGGCTACGGATACACCAGCACGGGCGGCCGTGGTGGTGACGCCGGCACCGGCGACGGCAGCGGCGGCGACGGCGGCGACGGCGGCGACGGCTACGGACGCGTCAGCACGGGCGGCGTGTCGTCCGGCGTCAACGCCACTTCCGACGACACCGGCGGTGACGCCAGTTCCGACGACACCGGCGGCGCGTCGACCGGCGGCAACGGCGGCAACGGCGGCAACGCCGGCCCCATCTCCGGCAGGGGCGGTCAGGGCGGCGACGGCGGCGACGCGACCTCCGGCGCGACCAGGACCCCCGGCACACCCGGCACCGGCGGCAAGGGCGGCCTCGCCGGCTCCAACGGCCCGAGCGGAACCAGCGGCATCACCGGCTAGTCACATCGCCCGTAGCGGACACATCACGGACGCCGGCCGGTTCGGAACACCGAACCGGCCGGTGTCGATGTGCGGACGGCGGCTGAGCGGAAGCCGTCAGACGCCATCGCCTACATTCGACGGACCGGATGTTCCACGGATCAAAGGAGATCGCGCATGGCCAACAAGGTGTTCGTCGTCGGCGTCGGAATGACCAAGTTCGAGAAGCCCGGTCGTCGCGAAGGCTGGGACTATCCGCAGATGGCCAAGGAATCCGGCACGAAGGCCCTCGCGGACGCCGGCATCGATTACAGCGAGATCCAGCAGGGCTTTGTCGGCTACGTCGCCGGCGACTCGACCTGCGGCCAGCGCGCCCTCTACGAGCTGGGCATGACGGGCATCCCGATCGTCAACGTCAACAACAACTGTTCGACCGGGTCGACGGCGCTGTTCCTGGGTGCGCAGGCGATCCGCGGCGGGATCGCCGACTGCGTGCTGGCACTCGGCTTCGAGAAGATGCAGCCCGGATCGCTGGGTGGCGGCGCCGACGACCGCGAGTCGCCGTTGAAGCGCCACATCCTGGCACTCAACGAAACCGACGCCATGCAGTTTCCCGTCGCGCCGTGGATGTTCGGCGCGGCCGGCCGGGAGCATATGAAGAAGTACGGCACCACCGCCGAGCACTTCGCGAAGATCGGTTACAAGAACCACAAGCATTCGGTGAACAACCCGTACGCGCAGTTCCAGGAGGAATACAGCCTCGACGACATCCTGGGCGCCAAGATGATCTCCGACCCGCTGACCAAACTGCAGTGCTCCCCGACCTCCGACGGGTCGGCGGCGGTGGTGCTGGCAAGTGAGGACTACGTCGCCAGGCACGGGCTGGCCGGTCAGGCCGTCGAGATCGTCGGGCAGGCGATGACCACCGACTTCGCGTCCACCTTCGACGGCAGTGCAGCGAACATCATCGGCTACGACATGAATGTCAAAGCGGCCCAACAGGTTTACGACCAGTCCGGACTCGGGCCGGAAGACTTTCAGGTGATCGAGCTGCACGACTGCTTCTCAGCCAACGAATTGCTGTTGTACGAGGCGCTGGGGTTGTGCGCCGAGGGCGAGGCCGCGGCGCTGATCGACAAGGGCGACACCACCTACGGCGGACGGTGGGTGGTCAACCCGTCCGGCGGCCTGATCTCCAAGGGCCACCCGCTGGGCGCGACCGGCCTGGCCCAGTGCAGCGAGCTGACCTGGCAGCTGCGCGGCACCGCCGACAAGCGTCAGGTCGACCGGGTCGACGCCGCGCTGCAGCACAACATCGGACTCGGCGGCGCGGCCGTCGTCACGGCCTACCAGCGCGCGGAGCGCTGATAGGCCGCCAGCACCCGTACCGCCGCATGGGTCGTGTGGACGGCCAGGATCACGTGTGCCAGCCAGATGGCGACGAACACGCCGCGCACGATGTCGGAAGCCCCGGTGGGCGACGGCGTCAGCGCGGACAGCGCGGACGCGGCGAAGACGACTGATGTCGAGACGGCGCCGACGGCCAGCGGTACGACGCGTGCGATGGCCGCGCGCAGTTCCGCGCCCGACGGTGACGCCAGCGCGGCGGTCACGGCCGTGCCGTAGGCACACGAGAACAACCACAGCGTGACGAAGAGGAGACCCTCGACGAATACCAGGTAGGCGGAGACGGACAGGATGAACCTCGTTGTCGGGCACCGGATCAGGGTGCGTCGTTGACGGACGCTCTCTACGGTGCCCGGTTTCCCCGTGGCGGTCTGTCCGCGGATCGGCTCCACTACCGGTGGAATCGCCTGTCCACCGATCGGGGGATGTCCGTCAGTCGACGGTGATGACCTCGTACTGGCCCTCGGCGTAGCGGGCCCGGATGGTCTTCTTGTCGTACTTACCGACGCTGGTCCGCGGAACCTGATCGACGAAGACCCAGCGTTCGGGTAGCCACCAGCGAGCCACCTTGTCGGACAAAAACTTTCGCAGGTCCTCCGGCGTGGCCTGGCCGCCCGACTTCAACACCACCGCGGCAAGCGGCCGTTCCTGCCAGCGCTCGTCCGGCACTCCGACGACGGCGGCCTCCAGCACGGCCGGGTGTGCGATGAGCTCGTTCTCCAGTTCCACCGACGAGATCCACTCGCCGCCGGACTTGATGACATCCTTGGCGCGATCGGTCAGCGTCACGTAGCCCTGTGCGTCGATGTGGCCGACGTCGCCGGTCCGCAGCCAGCCCGACTGGAACTTCGACTCGTCGGTGTTGCGGTAGTAGGACCCGGTGATCCACGGTCCGCGTACCTCGAGCTCTCCCACCGACACACCGTCGTCGGGCAGCGCCGCGCCCTCGTCGTCGACGATGCGCGTCTCGACGCCGCACATCGGCCTGCCCTGCGATGCCCGCAGCGCCCAGTACCGGTCTTCGGGGGTGCCCGGCGGCGGCCACGCCAGCGTCGCCATCGGCGAGGTCTCGGTCATCCCCCACAATTGCCGGATCTGCACGCCGTGCCGTTCCTCGAAGGTCTGCATCAGCGAAACCGGCACCGCCGAGCCGCCGCAGGCTACCAGTCGCAGTGACGAAATATCATGTCCGCCATTGCTTTCCAGGTAGTTCATCACATCGTTCCAGATGGTCGGCACCGCACCGGCCACCGTCGGTCGCTGCGTTTCGATCAGGTCCACCATCGAGGCGGCGTCCATGAACCGGTCGGGCAGCACGAGGTCCGCGCCGGCCATCAACGCCGCATACGGCAGACCCCAGGCGTTGGCGTGGAACATCGGGACGATCGGCAGCGCCTTGTCCGAGAAACCCAGCCCCATGCCATTTCCGCTGCACACCGCCATCGAATGCAGGTAGCTGGAGCGGTGGCTGTACACCACCCCTTTGGGATGACCGGTGGTGCCGCTCGTGTAACACATTGCCGCAGCAGAGTTTTCGTCGAGAACCGGCCAGTCGTATTCATCGGATTCGGCAGCGAGCAGCTCTTCGTATCGCAGGAACCGCTTACCGGGCACGTCGAGCGCCGAAGCGTCCTCGTCGCCGACCACGATCACTGTGTGCACCGTCTCGAGCGTTCGGATCACGGGAGCGAGCACGCCCGTCAACGACGAGTCGACGATGACGACGCGATCCTCGGCCTCGTAGGCGACGAACTCGATCTGCTCCGGGAACAGCCGGATGTTCAGCGTGTGCAGCACCGCGCCCATCGAGGGAATCGCTACGTAAGCCTCTAAGTGCTCCTGGTTGTTCCACATGAAGGTGGCCACCCGCTCGTCGCCTTCGACACCCAGGCGGCGCAGAGCGTTCGCCAGTCGGGCCGCACGCCTGCCCACCTCGGCGACGCTGGCCTGCCGGTACCCGCCGTTGCCGGTAGCGGTGGTGACGGTGCGGTCGCCGTGAACCCGCGTCGCGTACCGCAGGATGGCCGAAATCGTCAGGGGGAAATCCTGCATGGTGCTGCGCATGGTCGTCGGCGCCTCCGATCGCTGCGAAATCAGGTCCTACGCTAGTGCCGCCGGCACCGACCACGCCCGTTTTCCGGATTGTCCGCAACGACAGCGAGATGAGCGCCGCGGCGCCCGGCTGATCAGCGCTACACGCCCGCGTGCTCGAGTTCGAGCATCGGGATGTCCAGCACGTCCGGGGTCGTCATCTTCGCCAACAGCGACTCGGTGCTCGACGCGATGGTCAGGGCCGTGACGGCACCGTCGTAGTCGGCGATGAAGAGTTTCTTGCCGTCGGCGCTTTCGGCCAGGCAGGACGGCTGCTCGACGATCGTGACGGTGTCGACGATCTCGTGGGTGGCCGTGCACACCACCGACACCCGGTCGACGCCGGCCACGTAGAGCCGGTCCCCGGTGCCGCCGGCGACCAGGTCGGTGACCAGTCCACCGACGTCGATGCTCGCCGTGACGCGCATGGTGCGGTCGTCGACGACGTCGACGAGGCCGGCAAACGACATGTCACAGGTGGCCACGTAGACGGTTCCGCGAGGTCCGGCGGCCACGGCGCGCAGCGGCGCCGGGAACGCCAGCCCGCCGACGACCCGGCGGGTCGCGGTATCGACGACGACCAGTTCGCCGCCGAGGTCGTCGACGGTGACCACGTAGACGCGTGCGCCGTCGAGGCTGATCGCGATGGCGGAGGCGGCGGCACCCGGCCGGGTGCCGAGGTCCAGCGTGCGCACGCGGCCGTCGGCGGTGTCGATGACCGCCAGGTCGACGCCGTCACGGCCGCTTCGCGCGACGTACACGTAACGCCCGTCCCGGTCGGCGGCGAGGTCCCCGACCGACAGCGCCAGCGGATGATCGGCGCCGGGCTCGGTGGCCGCGGGATCAACGGTGCTGACCGCGTCGTGCGAGAGGGTCACGGTGGCGGCGAACGCCCGGCCGTTGGCCGCGGTGATGGCCGATGCCTCGTCGAGGCCGGGGATGGTGGACACCACGCTCAGGGCGGCAGGGTCGAGAACCGACACGCTGTTGTCGGTGGGGTTGGTGGTGTAGACCAGTCCGTTGCGGGCATCCACCGCGATGCCGGCGATGGGGCCGCGGCCCACGGGGATCTGGCGCAGCGCCGAGAACCCGGGCGCGGTGTCGGTTTCGATCAGCGGTGCCTCCACCACGCGTGCCGGCTCGGGCAAACGGCTCAGGTGGGCGCGCAACGATCTGGCGGGCAGGTCATGCGCGAGGTCGGGGTGCCGGCCGGGACGGTCGGCCACGGTGACCCCGGCGGTCGAGTCGTTCACAGCGTTCACGTTGTTTGCCGTCCTCACCATGCTCATCGGAAACCTTCTCGATCCTTCCTGGGGTGGTCGCGTGAAGACACACGGATGGCGTTGGGGCGCATGCCCTGCTCTGCCGATTCACGTTGACCAAAGCGCCACGTCGGCGCCGACCCTCGAATGATTCTAACGAGGCGAACGGGCCGAAAATGATGACACAGGACACTTTTCAGTGCCCGATCAACACAGGCCTCAGCAGACACTCAGACCGAAACGTTATGCAATCGTGCTGTTTGCCGTAGGCAACCTACAGCGCGTCGCTCACCAGCCGGTACGTGCTCGCAGCTAACTGCTGTTCATCGATTCTTCGAGCTTCCTTAAAGAGGAGTTCCCATAGCCGCGGGCGCCGAATGAGTCCTAAATCACAGCAACCTCTCGCGCGTGTTACCCCTGGCGCGCGTCGCGGGGACCGCGCGCACGACACGGACTCGAACGCTAGCGTGAGATGCTCCGCAGCAGGTCCGGACGGAAGGTACGCACATGCACGGCGAATGCCCGGGGTATCTCCGCAGGCGGTGGCCACGGCTGCACGGGTTTCCGTCGAACGTGCGGCAGCCACGATGAACGAAACGGACGATCCCGAGCAGCGGATCCGCGACCTGGAGCGACCGGCATCGGCCGCACTGCCGCACGAGGGGCCGCAGCAGACGCCCTACGAAACGCCGCCGCTCGACGCCGCGCCGACCTCCGTCGGCAGGTCGGGGGGACCGGACCGGCGCGGGGTGTCCAACCTGCTGTTCGCACTCGGGTTGCTGATCATCATCCTCGCCGGCGCCGCATTCCTGCTGTTCGGCCGCGAACCCACCGCCGGCACACCGGTGGCCGCCGTCGACCGCCCCGCGCCGCCGCGGGCGCCGTCAACCATCCCCGTCGGCCCGACGCCGCGGCAGCAGCCCAGCCTCCCGGTGATTCCGTCCCCGCCCGGGGTCAACGACACCGGACCCACCGTCGTGGCGGACGGCGGGTCCGTCTCCGTCAGCGGCGTCGACCAACATCGGACGCTCACCTGTGCCGGTGGGACCGTCGAGGTGTCCGGCGTCGACAACACCGTCGAGATCACCGGACACTGTGGGCGCGTCGCCGTTTCCGGCATCGAGAACATCGTCACCCTCGAGTCCGCCGATGTCATCGAGGTGTCCGGGATCGGCAGCCGCGTGACGTACCACTCGGGCGCACCGCGGATCGACTCGTCCGGCTCGGACGTGACGGTGCAACAGGGCTGACCCGCCCGGCCGGCTCCTCAGGGGCCGAGCGGCAGGCAGACCGTCGACATGATCTTGTCGGCCAGGGTTTGCCGCTTCGGGTCCCACAGCGGGAACAGATAGCCGATGTAGCAGATGATCGCATCAACCACGTGAGCCAGTTGGCGAACTACAGACATCCCGAAACCGATTGGCGCACCGGTCTTTTCGGCGACCACCTTGAACTTCATGATCGACTTGCCGATGCTGGAGCCGGTGGTGCCCTGACGGTATCCGTAGTTCCAGACCAGATAGGCCAGCCCCACCAGCGTGGCGATGATGACGGCCGCCACTCCCAGCGTGGAGTTACCGGTGGCACAGAACTCCCCCAGCTCGAACTCCGATGTGTCTGTGACGCAGGCGGTTTCCCGCGTCGCCACCTCGATCCCGTATCCGATCCCGAGGACGACGAAGTACGGGATGTAGTCGATGAACCACGCGAATACGCGGGTGAGCCAGGGCGTGTACGCGTCCGGCGGCAACTGGCCGACGACGTTGCCCGGCGCGGGTGGGGGGTAGCCGCCGGCACCCGGGGGCGGGTAGCCGCCCGGCGGTGGCGGCGGGACGTAGCCCGGGGGCGGCCCCGGAGGTTGTTCGGTCATGCCTTCCCCCTTACTCGGAGAATTCGACAGAGTTCCGCCCGATCACGATAGCTGTGAACCCGCTGCCAATTCAGGGTCATCGGCGAAAACGTCATCATGCGGAAACCTGCTGATACGTCGCCACCGGCGGTGGCGGCGGCAATACTGCAAGCGATGACGGTCACCGAACAGCCCCAGCCCGAACTAGCCGACGTGTACCGCGATCTGCATGCGCACCCGGAATTGTCCTTCCAGGAAAGCCGCACGGCGGGCATCGTCGCGGAGCGACTGACGGCGCTGGGTTACCAGATCCACACCGGCATCGGCGGCACCGGCGTCGTCGGCGTGCTGGAAAACGGGGTCGGACCGACCGTGCTGTTGCGCGCCGACATGGACGCCCTGCCCGTCGCCGAGCAGACCGGACTTGCGTATGCGAGCACGGTGCGGGCGGTGGACCGCCTGGGCAACGACGTCCCGGTCATGCACGCCTGCGGTCATGACGTGCACGTGACCTGCCTGCTCGGCGCGGCCGCGCATTTCGCCGCCCACCCCGACGAGGTCACCGGCAAGCTCATCGTGTTGTTCCAGCCGGCCGAGGAACTCGGCGCCGGCGCCAAGGCCATGGTCGAGGACGGGATCTTCGACCTGGTCGGCAAGCCCGACATCGTGCTGGGCCAGCACGTGGCGCCCGCACCGGCCGGCACGCTGGCCCTGACCGCCGGTCTCACCTTGTCCGCGAGCGACTCCCTGACGGTCACGCTCCACGGACGCGGCGGGCACGGTTCCCGGCCGGAGACCACCGTCGACCCCGTCGTGCTGGCCGCGGCCACCGTCATGCGGCTGCAGACCATCGTCTCGCGGGAGACCGCGGGCGCCGAGACCGCAGTCGTCACGGTCGGCATGATCAGCGCGGGCAACAACTACAACGTGATCCCCGACCGGGCGGAGTTGCGGCTCAACGTGCGGACGCAGGACCCCGCGGTCCGGGAGCGGACGCTCGCGGCGATCGACCGGATCGTCAAGGCCGAGGCGCAGGCGTCCGGGGCGCCCCGCCCACCCGATGTCGATCACACCGACCACTTTCCGGCCCTGCGCAACGACGAGTCCGCGACCGCCCGCACCCGGACGGTGTTCGCCGACTGGCTGGGTGAGGCGGCCGTCCTGGACCCGGGTCCGCAGACCGGCAGCGAAGACGTCGGCGCACTGGCCGAAAGTGCCGGTGCCCCATGCTGTTTCTGGTTCCTTGGCGGTGCCGATCCGGCGTTGTTCGCGTCTGTCACCGGCATCGAGGAGGCGCTGGAGGTGATCCGCGCGATCCCGAGCAACCATTCGCCGTTCTACGCGCCGGTGATCGAACCCACGTTGTCGGTGGGTGTCGGGGCGCTGGTGCGGGCGGCCCGGTACTGGCTGTCGGCAGGGTGAGCCGGCACGCCTGGCAGGGACGGGCCCGCCCATGCAGATGATTGCGTCCTGGCCCGCCCGGATGGACATTCGCGACGTCGCGACGTGGGCGCAACGCGTCGAACGCCTCGGTTTCGACGTGATGCACGTTCCGGAGACCATCCATGACCCGTTTGTCGTTGCGGCACTTGCGCTCAACGCCACCAGCCGGCTCGTCGCGCGCACGAGCATGGTGGTGGCGTTTCCGCGCAGTCCGATGGTCACCGCGTATGCGGCCTGGGATCTGGCCGGGTACTCCGGCGGCCGCTTCGAGCTGGGCGTCGCATCCCAGGTCCGGGGGAACATCGTGGGACGCTTCTCCACCGAATGGTCCGAACCGGTCACCCGGCTGGGCGACTACATCGACTCGCTGCGGGACATCTTCACCTCCTTCGAGACCGGTGCCCCCCTGAATCACGATGGGCCGCATTACCGTTTCGACCGGCTGCAGACCTACTTCAACCCCGGCCCGCTGAACCGCCCGGCACCGCTGATCTGGACCGGCGGCGTCAACCGGGGCATGTGCGTGATGGCGGGCGCGAAAGCCGATGGCTTCGTGTGTCATCCGACCAGTTCGCATCCCCGGATCCTCACCGCGCGCATCCTTCCGGCCCTCGCCGAAGGCGCCTCGCGCGCCGGCCGCACCGACGGCGGGCCCGCCGTCGTCACCAATCCACAGCCCATGATGGCCACATCGCGTGCCGCCCTGGCTCAGCTGCGGGGGCAGCGGCGCGCGGAGCTGGCCTTCCTGTACAGCACACCGGCATACCGGCCACAGCTGGAGGTATTCGGCCCGGACGAGACCGGGTTGCAGCCGAACACGCCGACGCGGACGACGTTGCCCGATGACCTGATGGATTTACTTGTCCCCCAAGGCCTCTACGAGGACGTCCCGGCGATCCTGGCCGAGCGGTACTCCGGCCTGTGCGCCGGCATCACCCTCTCGGTTCCGGCCGACGACACCGACGACGCCGCCCTGCGCCAGGTGGTTGAGCAGTGCAAGCTCATTCCCACCGCTGCCCGTGGGTGAGCCGTCCTACAGCTTGGCGGCGGCCTTCTCGAGTTTCTCCAGGGCCGGTTCGATGCCGGCGGCCAGGTCGTCGACGTCGTCGGCGATCTCGGGCGTCGTGACGAACCCGAACGTCAGCAGTCCGCGGTAGCTCAAACAGGTGATGTTCAGACCGACGTCCATGACCAACGGGCCCAGCGGCACGAAATACTCGACCTCCGCCCCGGCGAGATAGAGCGGATGATCCGCGCCGGGCACATTGGAGACGACGACGTTGATCGGTGCGACGTTCCCGCCGAGGTGGCTCGCGGTGTAGGCGCGGGCGGCCAGTCCCAGCAGACCCGGGGGTGTCGTCTCCGTCAGGCCCATGATCTGGTGCGCCGTGAGCGCCGTCGCCATCTCCTTGGCACCCTGAGAACTGGCGTAGATCGCCCGGATCCGCTTGCCCGGATCCACGATGTCGGTGGCCAGTCCCACTGTCATCGAACCGATCTGGTTGCCGACCTCGGTGCTGTCACCACGGGTCGACACCGGAACCTGGGCCACCAGGGGCCGGTGCGGCAGTTCCTTCCGCACCAGCAGATAGTGGCGCAGCGCACCCGAAATCAGTGCCAGCACAACGTCGTTCAGCTTGACGCCGAAGGCGTTCTTGACGGCTTTGATCCGGTCGAGCGGCGCCTGGCAGGTGGTGATGCGCCGGTGCGGCGAGAGCGGCGCGTTGAACCGCGTGGTCGGGGCTTCGAAATACCGCGGTGGTTTGTTCGGCAGTCGCCAGGTGGCCCACTGCTGGGCCAGCGTCTGCTGGGCGATGCGCGCCAGGCGGATGGGCGTCATCACGGTGACGTTGACGATCGAGCCCAGCGCCCGCATCTCGAAACGCGGGATGTCGACACCGATCAGCGACCTGTCGACGTCGTACACCGGCGGCCGCGGCTTCGCGGACACGTCGAACAGGATCTCGCTCAACCCTGCGCCCGACATGCCGTCGACGACGGTGTGGTGCAACTTCGTCAGGATCGCGACGCGCCCGTCCTCGAGGCCGTCGATGAACCACAGCTGCCACAGCGGCCTGTCCCGGTCGAGCTTGCGCGCCAGCAGCCGCTCCACCAGCTCGTCGAGCTGGGCGGGGCCGCCCGGCTTTGGCACGCGGATCTGGCGGATGTGGTGATCGAGTTCGAGCTCGGAGTCCTCCACGAACCACGGCCGGTCCAGACCGAGACGGGAACCCGCCACGCGGTAGCGCAGCTGCGGAATCTCGGGCAGCCGGGCCTCGACGATGTCGCGGACGGCTTCGAACGAGAAGCCCGGCGCATTGGACGGATCGCAGATCGCCAGGCCAGCACCGTGCATGTGCCAGCTGGGCGTCTCGGCGAACCAGAAGGCGGCGTCGACGCTGGAGAGCCGGTTCACGCGGTCAGTGTAGGGCGCACCGGCGACCAAGGCCACGGCCTTCGGCGATCACAGCTCGGAGGAGTCAGCCGTGGCCCGCCGTGAGGTGGGTGACAAACCAATCTCGCGCCAGCTCCGCCACCCTCTCGAGCGTGCCGGCTTCCTCGAACAGATGGGTGGCGCCGGGGACCACCTCGAGTCGGCACTCGGCCGACAGGGCTTGTTGAGCTTGCCGATTCAGACCGAGGACCACTTCGTCGCGACCGCCGACGATCAGCAGGGTCGGAGCGTCGACCCGGGCGAGCCACTCCCCGGCAAGATCGGGTCTGCCGCCGCGCGAGACCACCGCTTTGGCGTCGACCCGCGGATCCGCGGCCGCGCGAAGTGCTGCGCCGGCGCCGGTGCTGGCCCCGAAGAGCCCGACCGGCAACGAGGCGGTGTCGGCTCGGCTGCTCAGCCAGTCGGTGACATCGACCAGCCGGCTCGCGAGCAGTTCGATATTGAACACGTTGGCGCGGTCGGCTTCTTCGGCGGGCGTCAGGAGGTCGAACAACAAGGTGCCGAACCCCGCTTCGTTGAGCACGTCGGCGACGTAGATGTTGCGCGAGCTGAACCTGCTGCTGCCGCTGCCGTGGGCGAAGACGACCATGCCCTTCGGGTTCACCGGAATGGTCAGGTGACCGGCCACATGGACCGGGCCGGAGGAAATCTCGACTTCCGCGTCACGAAGGGGCGGCGTCCGTCGCCCGTGGGCGGTCACTGCCATCTCCTTTCGAGTCGAATCTGCTGATGCACCTATTCGACCACTCGTCGCGCTCGCGATCCAGGGTCTGAAGTCCCGAAACCGGCTCGCCCGTTGATCGGGGTGGAGCGCCACGCGCGCAACCTCCACGGAATCACGGGTCACTCACGCCACAATGGCCACATGACAGCCTCCGTCGACAGCCAGCAGACCAGCGGCAATCAGCAGGCCGGTGACGACGTTTCCCCCGATCCGACGCCGGCAGCGGAACCCGCGCCCGGACCTGACCCGGATCCCGCACCGGCGGGGCGGCCGCGGCCTACGCAGAACTGGACACACACCCTCGCCCGACAGGCCGCCACGGTCTCGGCGAAGTTGACTCCGATCGCGCAATGCGCGGGAGACCGAGTCGCCGCGGCGTCACCGAGGACCCTGCTGCTCGGACTGCTCGGTGTGCTAACGACACTGAGCATCGTCGTGTCCCTGGCGTTCGATGATTCGCTGGGCGTGACGAGCGCAGTCCTGTTCGTGCCCGTGCTGTCGGCCGCCATCGGCGCGGTTGGCATGCGGTGGGCCGACGAACGGCGCAAACATCAAGTCCTCCAAGAGAATGCGCGACACGACGCGACGCAGTTGCGGCACCTCGAGCACACCCTCGACTACGTCGACGCCAAACTCACCGCGGCACTCGCCCAGTTCGGCTCGGACGGCCACAACGACGCCGTCATCGCCATGTTTCAGGCGAAGGCCGCCACCGAGCTGTACCGCGGATCGGAAACAACACCACATTCGGCACTCATCGCGGCGACCACCAACGCCGATTGGGCGAGCCGCTACCCATTGCGCGACTTCGATACCCCGAGCGAGTTGCGCCAGGGCGACCGCCTGGAACGGGCCGGACTTTCACTTATTTGATGCCGCGTCACCTCTTCCATGGCGACGCCCGTCGAGGTGCGCTTCGACAAGGGGCTTCCAGCCTCAGTTCACCGCACAATCCGGGTCGACCGGATTGCTGGAGAAGTCGACAACGGGGCAATACGGGCACCTTGGCCTCGGCACCCTGATCGCTACCAGAGCACGCCGTGGTCTGTGGAGAGAACGAAGCCGTGATTGCCCGCCGTCTGGCAGTGGACGACTCCCTGCTCGTCGACCGCGCAGGTAGCACCGAGCGTCTGCAGTCGTTGGCCGGCGGGAAGCACGGGGACGTCGCGGGTGAAGGTCGGGGTGCTCGACTGGCGGTATTCCGCGGCAGTAGCGCCGCTGGCATAGGTCTGGTTGGCACCTGGCGACGCGTCGGCGGGCACCGCGTCGCAGCCGATCGGGCCGCTGTTGGGGGCCAGTCCGCATGACCGCCCGTCGGGAGTCTTGAAGTAGAGCCAGTACCCCCAGAAGTTGGATCCTCCGGGACTGAGGCTGCCATAGGCACCCTCGTCCTGGCCGGCGGCAATCGGATAGCGGTCGAGGTCTTCGGCGGGCGGCCCGTTGCCATCAGCGGGTGCGGCCGACGCCGGTGCAGCCGAGATCGCCATAACGGTCAGCGCGGCGAGCAGGCACATCGTCCGTTTTGACATGCGTTCACCGTAATCACCACCGCGCGCGGCGCGCGATGAATAAGGGCATCGAAAGTCAGAACACAGTGGGTCCTTCCCCCGCGCACAGAGGACCAAGGGCACTGTTGCCGATTCCAACGCTCAATTAGCTTTGAGGTGTTAGGGCAAATGGAGGAGGTTGCGAACATGGTATCGGTGTCGGCAGTTGCGACAACGGTGGCAGCGGGGCTGGTTGCTTTCGGGATCGGCATGGCCGTCCCGTCGGGCACGGCGGCGGCAGAGCCGCTGGAACCTTGCGTGGGATCCGCTGACGTATTTGCGCCCCTGACAGAGCTGGAATCGTTCTTGTCCTGCGAGGAGGAGCGAGACACCTGCCTGGCCATGAATCGGCAGGAAGACGTCCGGGGCAATGGGTACATCCCGGCCGATGCTTACCACACCTGCATGCAAGGGTACTGGTACTGCAGGGGTCAACAGGGCTGACCCGGCGCCCGTCGGACTCGACACCGCGGTGCGGAGTGATGGTCACAGCAACCTCAGCCCAATTAGCTCAGGCGGGTAGCCGAACCACCGCGGTGCGGGACCGGTTGCTGTAAACCTCAAGCGACAACGGAATAACCGCGTTCTGCCCGTGTTCTTCGCCACCCGAGCGGGATGAAGAGCGCCGCCTCAACGCATCACGAGCCGCTGATGATCCAGCTGCGCGCTTGCTCGATCTGCCCAGCCGGGAAATGTTTGATCTCCGCTGAGACAAAGTGCGACGCCAGGTGCTCAGCGGCATCCCCCATCTTGGAGTCCGTGACGACCGCGATCTTCTTGACGTGCTTGTGATGATCTCGAACGAAGCGAAAGTGGTTGACCATCGCGCCGAAACTGTCCCAGCCGGGAAACCCCCGGGCGTCGATGATGAGGCCGGCAAGACCGCCGGACGTCTCGATGTGGGGGTCGACCGCCTTGGCAAGGTCGACGAAGTCGTCGCGCTCGATCGCAGATTTCGGGTGGACGATGAGGATGGAGTGCGCGGTGTCGAGGTCGTGTTCGATCATGGATGGCTCCTTCACCCCGTCTGGATGAACCGAAGGATCACGACTACCAGGCGGCTGCCGACTATCTCAGCATGGTCGCCGAGGTCGACGCGGTTCATCCCCCAAAACCCTCGGCGGCCTGGGCGAGCACCGCTGACCATCCCAACGGAATGCGTTGTACCTTCTGTCGCCACCGCCTTGCAGAAACGCCCCAGCCCCGCGGCGCACCCAGGAAATAAGGGATCTGCCAGGGGATATGAGAGTTCTCTGAAGATTGCCCATCAACAGCGGAATCCGTACTACCGTAACTGGAGGTTGAGCTTCCAGCCCCGCCGGACGCGCGTTCATCGGCGCGCGGGAGTCGGATCCGAACCCGTCCGCACGGTGTGGCCCGGATACGAATCGCTCAAACGACGACATGGGGGATTGCGCATGGCACCGGTTGGCACCGTCCGCACCTACCGGCCCGATCCCGCGCTGGCCGACGACATCGAGCCCTGTGGCCCGGCAACGTTCAGCGTGCGCCATCCGTCGCCCTCCCGGGTGGCCGTGGCCGCCCGCGGGGACGTCGATGCCGTCAACGCCCGTGCTCTCGGCCACTACGTCGAGCGCCACATCGGCATCTCGAAACAACTCGTGCTGGATCTGCGTGCGGTGGACTTCTTCGGTGGCCAAGGCTTTACCGCGCTCTACTACATCAGCGTGCTCTGCGCCCGCAGCGATGTCGACTGGGCGATCATCGGCGGCCCGCCCGTGGGCCGTGTGCTGTCGATCTGCGATCCCGGGAACGACCTACCCCTCGTCAACGACCTGGCCAGCGCGCTTGCCCTACTCGACCGCTGTGCGAGGTCGCACCGCGCACGCCGCGCCGCCGCGGCCGGTTGAACATCGACGCGCGGCCACCGCTTCGGATGGAAGCGGCTCAGGCGTGAGCGGTCTCGTCGGCCAACGCAATCAGCTTCTCGCGCACGACATCCGGGCGCTCATCGACGACGAAGTGGGACGCATCGGTCGTTTCCAGCGTGTAGTCGTCTGCGTTGGCCGTCTCGGGCGACATCATCGACAAGTGCACGGCGGCGTCGCCGGTACCGAACAGCGCACGAATCGGCACCGTCGCACGACGTTGTTCGGGATACCGTGCACTGGAAGGTAAATCGCGAAGCAGGAAAGTTCGATAGGTGTCCCTGCCCGCTCGTGCACACACCGGGTCCCGAAATCGGTCCGCGAACAGGCGCGCGTCCGCGGGATCCATCCTTGACCCGACCTTGAACATGAACCTGACGTACTTCGTGTACCGCTGCAGCGGAACTCCGACCGTCGCGAGGGGCAGCTGGTAATACAGTCGCCACAAGTGCGGCAACGTCTTTCCCCGCGGCTGCCAGGGATGGGGGAAATTCGTCGGGAGATACCCATCGAACCGCTGGGGCTCACGCAACACCATCAGGTAACCGACGCAGGCACCCCAGTCGTGGGCGACGAGCAGGACGCGGTCAAGGCCCATCGCGTCGAGCAGCGCCAGGACATCCGTGGCGACGTCCTCCTTGGCCCACTTGTGACGAGGCGGGCCGGACCAGCCGTAGCCGGGCAGATCGGGCGCGATGATCCGAAGACCGGCCGGCGGGTCGGCCAGCAGGTCACGCCATTCGTAGTGGTGTTGCGGAAAGCCGTGCAGCGCGAGGACTGGCCTCCCGTCGACAGCACCCGCCTCGGTCACGTGGAACCGCACGCCGTTGGCTTCGACGAACGAGCGCCGGACGCCTGGTATTTGCGGCGGTTCAGCAGTCATGCATCGGACTATAGGGAAGCCGGGTCCACGGCTTCACATGGCGTCTCCCGTACGCGGTGGTCGTCGCCGCTCGCCGGGGTCGCGCCGGAGAAGCGCCAACGCGAACGGCGGATGGGGGATCAGCTGCATCATCTGTACGACTTCGAGTCCTGCGATATCCGCGGCTGGCGAAAGTGCGAGGTTGATGCTCGCCGAAAGCACCGAGCAACCTGGGTGCCCCCAGTCGGACTCGAACCGACACTGGGCGGATTTTAAGTCCGCTGCCTCTGCCAATTGGGCTATGGGGGCCGCACGTCATGACGACGTTAGCGCCCGCACGCCCGCGCGGAGTCACCGTGTCACGCCGTCGCGCGACGGCAACCGGACCCAGCCGGAATGGCCATTGCACCCCGTATGCCGATCACAAACCGATAACAAGCGCAACGGAAGGAACACAGATGCATCTCACAAACTTCGGGATGTATTCGCGGGCGCCATTCTGAACTGGTCTTATTTTCTTCTTATGAAATCGCCGGTGATTCTTAAATCACCTGTTCAGAGCCATACTTCGATATTATTCGAGGCCGTCATGAGAGCTCCATTCGGCCAAAGGTGACCCAGTTCACATAATTGGCGAAGCGCGAAATGTGTGTTTAGCGTGCTTGATTATGTTCGCTCTTGTCACCCTGATGGGACTCATCAATCAGGTCTCAGGAACCCCCTACATCCCCGGCGGGGACTCCCCGGCCGGCACCGATTGCTCGGGTCTGGCGTCCTGGGTTGCCAACACCGCAACCGGCCGTCCGACCTTCGGCGACCGGTTCCACACCGGCAACGAAGAAGCCGCCCTGCTGGCCCGTGGCTTCAAGTACGGCTCGGCCCCCGGCGCCCTGGTGATCGGGTGGAACGGCGGCCACACCGCGGTCACCCTGCCCGACGGCACCCCGGTGTCCTCCGGCGAGGGCGGCCGCGGGGTGAAGGTCGGCGGTGGCGGCGCCTACCAGCCCCAGTTCACCCACCACATGTATCTGCCGGTCGACGCGGGCGCACCCGACGCCCCGCCTGCCGATCCGGCCGCCCCGGCCGATCCGGCCGCCCCGGCCGATCCGGCCATCGTCGAGGTCGCCGACCTCGCTCCGGCGCCCCCGCTGCCCGATGCCCCCGTCGACGCCGACCCGGCGCTGCAGGATCAGGCCGCCGCGGTGGCCGCCGACCTGGCCACGATGCCCGCTCCTCCCGCCGACGCCGAACTGCCGCCGCCGCCCCTGACGGGCCCGGTCATCCTGCAGGCCGATAACACCGAGCTGCCCGCTCCCGCACCGGCGCCAGACGATGCGCCGGTCGGCACTCCCGTCTGAAAGGCCCGTCCATGAACAGTCCCGTCCGCGCCGTAACAGGCGGGACTGTTGTGTTTGCAGTGCCCGGCGCGACCTGAGGGTTGCCGACCCCGACCCCGCGGCGGGCAAGAGCGCAAGGATCGAGGCCCACGGCCGCCAACGGAGCCGCCGACGCATGGCTGCTCTTCGGAACCGGGATCAACATGGTGATGCTGGCCGGGGCCAGGTCCCGACGGGCGCGCGGGGCGAGCCGCTGCCCACTGCGATCGACTGACCAACGACGACCGATCGACTAACAGTCGCCCTGCACGGCGGATTTCACATAGCCGGCGGTCTGGTAGACGTACATCGCCGTCCAGCCGAACACGCCCAGGCGCGCCGGGGTCGCGGCCATCACCAGCTCGCCGTCGAAGCACTTGCCGATGATGTAGCGGGCGCGTGACACATGCGGCACCGAGGTCACGACAATGACGGTGCCCCAACGCCTTTCGCGCGCCAGCCGACGCAGGGCACGGCCCTCTCCCAGGGTGGTGTGCGGGTCGGGCACGAAGCACTCGACATGCAGCCGGGGCTGCGGCGTCCGGCACAGAGCGTCGACGAACGGCTGCGAACCGCCGTACGGGTTCGACAGCACCAAGGTCGGCGCCCAGCCCTGCCGGGCCAGTTCGAGGCCGTAGCGGTAGCGGGGCCCCGCCGCGCTACCGCCCAGCACCAGGATGGCGTCGGCGTGCCGCACCGCGTCCACCCGAGGGCGAACGTAGACGGGATAGCCGGCGCCGGCGGCCAGCATCCCCAGCACCGCCACCAGAGCCGCGGCCGTCCGCATCCTCAGCCGGCCAGCGAGCGGGCGACCCCGTCCAGGATGTCGTGCTCGCTGACCGTCAGCGCGGAAATGCCGGCGCGGGCGCCGAATTCGCGTGCCAGCTCCTGCACGACGATGGCTCCCCCGCCGATCACGTCGACGCGGCCCTCATGCATCGGCCCCAGCGCGGCCCGCTGTTTGCGGGTCATCGCGATCAGTTCGTCGCACACCGGCAGCAGTTCGGCGAAGCCGACAGTGGACAGGTGGATCGCCTCGGGGTCGTAGGTGGTCATCCGTTGCGCCAGTGCCGCGATGGTGGTGAACGTGCCCGCCACCCCGACCCAGGTCTTGGCCCGTTCGACCGGCACGGCCCGCAGCGCCGCGCCGAGTCGCTCGCGCACCAGGGCACGCGCGGCCGTCACCTCGTCGGCGGTCGGTGGATCCGAATGTAGGCACCGCTCGGTGATCCGGACGCAGCCGACGTCCGCCGAGTAGGCCGACTCGGCGTGGCGGTTACCGACCACCACCTCGGTGGAGCCGCCACCGAGGTCGACGACGACGAAAGGCGCTGCGGTCGAGTCCAATTCGGCGACCGCACCCAGGAACGACAGCTCGGCCTCCTCCGCCCCGGTGATCACCTCGGCCACCGCACCCGGCACCACCGCGCCCAGCGCCTGCGCGGTCATGTCGAAGAACTCGTCGCGGTTGGCGGCGTCGCGGGTTGCCGACGTCGCCACCATCCGCACCCGACCAACCCCACACCGCCGCAACAGATCCGCGTAGTCGCTCAACGCATCACGGGTCCGCGCGATCGCCTCGGGAGCCAACCGGCCGGTGGCGTCGACGCCCTGACCGAGCCGCACGACGCGCATCTCCCGGTGGACGTCATGGACCTGGGCGCCGTCGCTGTTGATGTCTATGTCGGCGATCAGCAGGCGGATGGAGTTCGTCCCGCAGTCGATCGCGGCGACCCTCGAGGTCATTCCTGCGTCCCCTTCCACACCGCGCCGTCCAGGATGCCGGCCATCCCCGGTTCGGCGGCCAGGATGACCAGCGCCTCGTCGCCGAATGGGTTGACGCCCGGGCCTTTTGCCAGTGACTGCGCCATCACCACGTGCAGACACTTGACCCGGTCGGGCATCCCGCCGCCGGAGAACGTCGTCCCGAGGGGTTCGATCGCGTCCCGCTCGGCCAGGTAGTCGTCGTGCGCACGCCGGTAGGACGCCGCCAGTTCCGGATCCCCCGCCAGGCGCTCGGTCATCTCGCGCATCAGACCCGAGGATTCGAGCCGGCTGGCCGCGGCCGTCAACGCCGGATGCGTCAGGTAGTACAGCGTCGGGAACGGCGTTCCGTCGGGCAGGCGCGGCGCCGTCTTGACGACACCCGGCTCGCCGTTGGGACACCGGTAGGCGATCGCGAGCACCCCGCGCGGTTCGCGCCCGAGCTGTCGGGCGACCGCGTCGAGGTCGGACTGCTCAACCACCGGGAGCGGGTGGGGCGGGGGGGGGCGCGCCCGGATCCACGGGCGGTGGCGGCGTGGTGGGGTCCGGCGGCGGTGGTGCCGGCGGACCGTGCGGGGTGTCGGCGATGGTCTTCCACAGCGCGGTGTACCAGGGTTCGTTGCTCGGCGCGATCCCGGGATGGTCGCCGGGGCCGGTGGGCACGACGGCGCCGGGTGGCAGCTGCACCTGATAGGGGATGTCGCCGGGCATCACGAAACCCAGACGGTCGCGGGCCTGCGCGGCGATGAACACCGGGTCGCCGAGTTTGGCCTTCTGGCCCTCCAGTTGGGCGATCTGTTCCCGCAGCGCGGCTTCGGTGGCCGCCAGCTGGTTCATCTCGGTGCGCTGGGCGAAGTAGGTCCGCACCGGTCCGGCGATGGTCAGGGTCAGCACGCACACCACGGCCGCCAGGATCGCCGCCCGACGCGCGCTGAACCCCAGCCGCTGCTCGGCCGACTCGGCGATCGACTGTTTGATCGCTTCGATGGGCACCGGCAGGGCCCGGATGTCGCTGTCCGGCCGGGACTCGGCCGGCCGTGGTTCGCGGCGCTGCGCCGTCGGCGAGGACGGTGGCTGCTGCGCCCGGGGCGTGCGTCCCTTCGACTCGCCGGGCTTGCCCGGTCGGGAGGTCGGGGACCGCCGTCTCGGGTCGGGCCGCTTAGCGTCAGACATCGCCGTTTTCAGACATCGTTGCTCAGGCTACCGGGCGTTCCTTCCTCGGCGAGCGTGCGCAGAAGTACGCCGGCGACGGCGTGTCAGCGGACCGCCACGCACGCTCACCGGGGACCGAGCTAGACGGTGAACCGGGGGAACGCCAAGTCGCCCGCGTACCGGGCGGCGTCGCCAAGCGTCTCCTCGATGCGCAGCAACTGGTTGTACTTGGCGACGCGCTCGCTGCGGGCGGGTGCGCCCGTCTTGATCTGGCCGCTGCCGACCGCGACGGCCAGATCGGCGATCGTGGTGTCCTCGGTCTCCCCGGAACGGTGGCTCATCATCGTCTTGAAACCGGCGCTGTGAGCCATCTCCACGGCGTCCAGGGTCTCGGTCAGCGTGCCGATCTGGTTGACCTTCACCAGCAGCGCGTTGCCGGCGCCCCGCTCGATGCCGTCCTCCAGGCGTTCCGGATTGGTGACGAAGAGATCGTCACCGACGATCTGGATCTTGTCGCCGATCGCCGCGGTCAGCGCGACCCAGCCGTCCCAGTCGTCCTCGGACAGCGGGTCCTCGATCGACACGATCGGATACGCGGCGATGAGATCCTCGTAGAACGCGGTCATCTGCGCGGCGTCGTGGGTCTGCTTCTCGAACGCGTAACCCGTTCCGTCCGTGTAGAACTCGGTGGCCGCGACGTCCAGCGCGAGGGCAATGTCGGCACCCGCCTTGAAGCCGGCCTGCTCGATCGCGGACAGGATCAGATCCAGCGCGGCCCTGGTCCCGGCGACGTCGGGCGCGAAGCCGCCCTCGTCACCCAGGCCGGTGGCCAGGCCCTGTTTCTTGAGCACCGACTTGAGGGTGTGGTAGACCTCGGCGCCCCAGCGCAGCGCCTCCTTGAACGACGGGGCGCCGATCGGGGCGATCATGAACTCCTGGACGTCGACGCCGGTGTCGGCATGGGCGCCGCCGTTGAGGATGTTCATCATCGGCACCGGCAGGATGTGCGCGTTGGGCCCGCCCACGTACCGGAACAGCGGCAGCTCGGCGGAGTCGGCGGCGGCCTTGGCAACCGCCAGCGAGACACCCAGGATCGCGTTGGCGCCGAGCCGGCTCTTGTCCGGGGTGCCGTCGAGGTCCAGCAGGGTCTGGTCGACGACGCGCTGCTCGTCGGCGGAGATGCCGATGACCGCGGGCGCGATCTCGTCGAGCACCGCCTCCACGGCCTTCTCGACACCCTTACCGCCGTAGCGCGATCCGCCGTCGCGGAGTTCGACCGCCTCGTGCTCGCCGGTGGACGCGCCCGAGGGCACCGCGGCGCGGGCGAAGGTGCCGTCGATCAGAGCCACTTCGACCTCGACCGTCGGGTTGCCGCGGGAGTCGAGGATCTCACGGGCGCCGACCTGCTCGATGATGGGCACTGGCGTCTCCTTAAGTCGGGTTCTGCTGTCGCGACTCAGCCTAAGGGGTGCCTGCCGCCGTCACAGCCGGTGGCCGTTCGCGTAGGCGGTCGCCCAGTCCCGGACCAGTCGGGCGTATTGGTCGGAGTGGTTGTAGGCGTGCAGCGCGTCCATCCAGCCGCTGGACGTGGACAGGTCCTTACCGCGCCAGCACAGATACCCGGCGGCCGTCAGCGCGGCGTCGTCGATGTTGTCCGGACTGGCATGGTCGTCGTTGTTGGCGTCTACGCCGTAGAGCTGCCAGGTGTCCGGGATGATCTGCATCGGGCCCATCGCGCGGTCGAGGTGGGGGTCGCCGTCGAGTTTCCCCTTGTCGGTGTCGGCGATGTGCTCGTTGCCGCCGGTCCCGTCGAGTTGCACCCCGCGGATCGGTGGGCTCACGTCACCGTTCGGGGCGAGCGTCGCGCCCCCGTAGGTGCCGTGGTGGCTCTCGACCTGGCCGATCCCGGCCAGCGTCGTCCATTTCAGCTTGCACTTCGGGTTCTCCACCTCCGCGACGCGCGCCGCGTAGGCATAGGCCTCCAGCGCGGTCACGGGGATACCCAGCGCGGGCGCACGTGCCGCTGCCCAGTCGTGCAGCTGATTGGCGGGACGCCCCTTGGCGTAGGTGTCGACGGCCGGAACCGAATCGCCCGGGGGCGGCGGAACACCCTCGGGCATGGGCGCGCTGGTACGCCAGGAACACCCCGAAACCATCAGCAGGGCCGTGGCGCCGACTACGCCAACAGCCCGCAGCCACCGAACCGCCACTGGACCCTGCACACCCTTCCTGTCGTGGACCATCGTCCCATGCGATCGGGAGTGGCCGGTCCCGCGGCGGTGTGACGTAGTAGGTGCGACTTCCCCGCCGCCCGCTGCTAAGGTGAGCCATACCTAGGTTTGGCTAGCTAAACCTAAGCCGCCTCTCACAGAAGGAACATGCCATGACCATTGTCGGGGACCTGCCGATATCGGTCCTGACGGCTTCCGCGGCGGGCCCCAGCACCTCATCGCAGTTCTTCGGCAGCCTGCTGATCGGACTGCGCGAGGGACTCGAAGCCTCCATCGTCGTCATGATCCTGGTGGCGTTCCTGGTCAAATCCGAACGCCGCGACGCACTGAGATGGGTCTGGCTCGGGGTGGGCGCGGCGCTGGCCATGACCATCGGCGTCTTCGTGGTGATCCAGTTCGGCGAGAACACCATCTCCGGGCTGGGCGCCGAAGCCATCGCGGGCATCGCCTCGCTGGCGGCCGTCGCCATCGTCACCACGATGGTCCTGTGGATGAAGAAGGCGGCCGCCGGCATCTCCGGCCAGCTTCGCGACGAGATGTCGCAGGCCCTGCAGACCGGGGCGCTGGCCGTCGTCTCGCTGTCGTTCCTCGCGGTCGGGCGTGAGGGCGTCGAGACCGCCCTGTTCATGGTGGGCTACGCCGAAGCGTCGACGTTCTGGCCGCTGGCCGGCCTGATGGTCGGTGTGCTGCTGGCCGTGGTGATCGCCTACGGCATGTACAAGGGCGCCATCCGGCTGAACCTCGCGAAATTCTTCGAATACACGGGCGTGTTCCTGATCCTGGTGGCCGCCGGAATCCTGTCCTACGGCATCGGTGCGCTGCAGACCGTCGGCTGGCTGCCGGGTCTGGCCCACAAGGCCTTCGACATCACGTCCTGGTTCAACTGGTCGTCGTGGTACGGGGAGGCCGTCCAGGGCATCTTCAACATCACCCCGACGCCGACCGTGCTGCAGCTGGCCTGCTGGCTCACCTACCTCGTGGTGGTCCTCACGCTCTTCCTGCGTCCCGGCCGGGACGCCCGCACATCCCGGCCGGTGCCGGAAACCGAACCCACCCAGGAAACCGAAAGGTCGACCACGTGAACCGCACTCCCCTCGTCGCAGCAGCGGCATCTTCGCTGGCGGTGCTCGCCGGCGTCTCCCTGACCGGCTGCACGGCCAAGGAAGACACGGCGGCGACCGGCGCCGCCGGCGCCCCGTCCGAGGTCACGGTGACGGCCACCGACACCACCTGTGAACTGTCGACAACCCAGGGCAGCACCGGCGCCAACACCTTCCACGTCACCAACAACGGCGACAAGGTCACCGAGTTCTACGTCTACGGCGAGGGTGAGCGGGTGATGGGCGAGGTCGAGAACATCTCCCCCGGCCTGAGCCGCAAGCTGATCGTGCAGCTGACCGAGCCGGGCACCTACCAGACCTCGTGCCGGCCGGGCATGGTCGGCGACGGCATCCGCGGCGACTTCACGGTGACCGGCGCGGCCGTGCAGGTCGACACCGAGGGCAAGTTCAAGGAAGCCGCCGACAGCTACAAGCGCTACGTCAACAGCCAAAGCGACGCCCTGATCCCAGCCACCCAGGTGTTCGTCGACGCCGTCAAGCGCGGCGACGTCACCGCCGCCAAGGCGCAGTACCCGATCGCCCGCACCTACTACGAGCGCATCGAACCGGTGGCCGAGGCGTTCCCCGACGACCTCGACCCGCGCATCGACGTGCGCGAGGCCGACCTCGAGCCGGGCCAGAAGTGGACCGGCTTCCACGCGCTGGAGAAGCAGCTGTGGGTCACCGGCCTGCAGCCCGACGCCAACGCGCTGGCCGATCAGCTGCTGGCCGACGTCAAGGAACTCGACGCCGGCGTGAAGGCGCCGGACTGGACCATCGACTCGACCCAGATCGCCGGCGGCGCACAGGGTCTGCTCGACGAGGTGGCGGCCAGCAAGATCAGCGGCGAGGAGGACATCTTCAGCCACACCGACCTGTGGGACTTCAACGCCAACGTGCAGGGGTCCCAGACCGCGGTCGCATCGGTGCGCCCGATCCTCGACGAGCGAAATCCCGATCTGGGCAAGCGGGTCGACCAGCGGTTCGCCGACGTCGAGGCGCTGCTCGCCAAGTACCGCGACGGTGACGGGTTCGTCCTGTACGACAAGGTCACCGAGCCGCAACGCCAGGAACTGTCTCGCGCGATCGACGCGCTGAGCAAGGAGGTCAGCCAGGTGCAGGGTGTCATCGCCGGCCAATGACGAGGTGAATCAACAGCATTCGGCCACGCCCCGGTCCGGACTGTCGCGCCGGCGGCTGCTCGGTGCGGCCGGCGTGGGCGTCGCCCTGGCCGGCACGGCGGGCGCGGCCTACGGAGCGGGGCACGCCTCGGCGGCCGGCCGGGTCCACGGCGAACTGCACGGACCGGTCCCGTTCCGGGGGCAGCGGCAGGCCGGCATCGTCACCGCGGCCCAGGACCGGATGCATTTCGCCACCTTCGACGTAACCACCGACAGCAAGGGCGACCTGGTCGAGATGCTGATGGAGTGGACGTACATGGCCGAACGCATGACGCGCGGCGACGAGGCGTTCCGGGACGGGGCGGTGGGACTTAATCCCTATGCGCCGCCTACGGATACCGGTGAGGCACTCGGCCTGCCCGCTTCCCAGCTGACCCTGACGATCGGGTTCGGCCCCAGCCTCTTCGGCACGGACGGCAAGGACCGGTTCGGGATCGCCGCACGACGCCCCGAACACCTGGCGGACCTGCCGAAGTTCCCGAACGAGACGATGGACCCGGCCCGCAGCGGCGGGGACATCTGCATCCAGGCGTGTGCCAACGACCCACAGGTGGCCGTGCACGCCGTCCGCAATCTGGCCCGCGTCGGCTTCGGCACCGCGGCGATCAAGTACTCGCAGCTGGGCTTCGGCCGAACCTCGTCGACCACCCGGGAGCAGGCCACCCCGCGAAACCTGTTCGGATTCAAGGACGGCACCAACAACATCAAGTCCGACGAGACGAAGGTGCTCGACGACAACGTCTGGGTGGCCGACGGCGACGGTCCGGGCTGGCTGACCGGTGGCACCTTCATGGTGACCCGCCGCATCCGGATGCGTATCGAATCCTGGGACCGGACAACCCTTCTCGAGCAGGAACGTGTCATCGGCCGGGAGAAGGGCAACGGCGCCCCGCTGGGTCAGTCGGACGAGTTCGACAAGCTGAACTTCGAGCTGACCGACGAGAAGGGCGATCCCGCGATCGACACGTTCTCCCACGTCCGACTCGCGTCACCCGAGATGAACAACGGTGTCAAGATGCTGCGCCGCGGATACAACTTCACCGATGGCACAGACGGTTTCGGACATCTGGACGCCGGTCTGTTCTTCATCGCGTTCGTGCGCAACCCCGCTACCCAGTTCATCCCGGTGCAGGCCGAACTCGCCCGGCGCGACCTTCTCAACGAGTACATCACCCACACCGGGACGGGGATCTTCGCCGTGCCGCCGGGTATCGCCGACGGCGACAAGGACGCCTACTGGGGCTCGACCCTGTTCGAGTAACCGCCTCACCCCGGCGTCTTCAGGGGGTCGACCAGCCCGCGCGCCACTGACCTTCGCTGATCTGGCCGGCGGGGTCGTCACCGGACTCGGCGCGCGCGGCGCGCACCGCCCGCTCGGCCGCCCGCACGTCGTCCATGAACTCCAACACCACTGTGCGGAGCGCGTTCTCGGCGTCGACGCCCCCGGTGATCGTCACGAACCGCATGTCGGCCGGGATCAGATCCTCGGGAAAGCCGGCGCGTCGGCACCGGTCGATCACCTTCTGCGCCAACGCGAGCGCAGGCTGACCGGTCGGCAGATCGTCCATCGCCGACTCGCGGGAACTCTTTTCCAGAGCCTTGCGCTCGTCCCACTGGGCGATCTGCTGCTCCAGCGACACCGACTCACCGGCCAGCACCGCGGGCACCCGATTGCCCAGTTTGCGGATCAGCGCGTCGGCGACATCGTCGATCGAGAACGGCGCCACTGGAGCTTCCTGGGCGATGCGAGCGTGGAAAAGCACCTGCAGCAACACATCTCCGAGCTCGCTGCACAGTTCGACGGCATCGCCGCGGTGCACCGCGTCGAACAGTTCATAGGTCTCCTCGAGCAGGTATCGACGCAACGACTCATGGGTCTGCTCGCTTTCCCACGGCCCCGCGGTGCGCAACCGGTCCATCACCGCCACCGCGTCGAGGATCCGCTCGCCGGGCACGCCCGGGGGAACACCGATGACCCGCTCGCCGGCGGCCGTACGGGCCTGTACGGCCGGATGGTCGGGATCGGAGGACAGCATTACCGGCGCATCGGCGCCGCCGGCCAGCACGGGCCGCGCCAGCGGCAGCGACCACGGCACCCGGACGGGCATCTCCTCGGTGTACTGCACGTCGCCGGCGAGCAGTTCGACGGCCTCCACCGGAACCAAGGTGGGGCGTCTGGGATCCACCAGGATGACGGTCATCGTCTCCATACTCCCCTACGCGCCGGGTTCGGCGAGCGGTTCGGTCCCGCGAGCACGAGGCCCGGCGCAATCCGAACCGCCGGACTGCGGCATCACCGTTACGTCGATCTCGCCCTGCGGCCGGCCATCCAGCGCGAGCACCAGGTCGGCGACCATCTGTGCCAGCTCCAGGTCGCGCAGCCTGGGGGCGCCCAGGGCATTACCGGCGACACGCGGGATCGGAACCTGCACGGTGGCCGTCGTGGCCCGGTAGTTCGCCGCGGGATAGATCCGCTTGAGCCGGATCTGCGCGGAGTCGGCCAGCGTCAGCGGCGACAGCCGCAACGTGGACGGCTGGCCGGCCGAGCCCGTCGCCGACACCTCGGTGATGCCGTAGCGGCGGCACAGCAGCCGCAGCCGCGCCACCGCGACCAGCCGGGCCGCCGGCTCGGGCAGCGGGCCGTACCGGTCGGTCAGCTCATCGACGACCGCGTCGACCTCGCCGTCCGACGCCGCGGCCGCCAGCCGGCGATAGGCCTCCAACCGCAACCGGTCGCTGCCGATGTAATCCGGCGGCAGGTGCGCGTCGATGGGCAGGTCGATGCGGACGTCCCTGGGTTCCTCGGCGGTGGTGACGGTCTGCCCGTCGGCCGCGGCCCGATAGGCCTCGACCGCCTCACCCACCAGCCGCACGTACAGGTCGAAGCCCACCCCGGCGACATGCCCGGACTGCTCGGCGCCCAGCACGTTGCCGGCGCCGCGGATCTCGAGGTCCTTCATCGCCACGGCCATGCCCGCGCCGAGCTCGTTGTTCTGCGCGATGGTGGCCAGCCGGTCGTAAGCCGTCTCGGTCAACGGGACCTCCGGCGGGTACAGGAAATAGGCGTAACCGCGTTCACGGCTGCGCCCGACCCGGCCGCGCAGCTGATGCAGCTGCGACAGGCCGAACGTGTCGGCCCGCTCGACGATCAGGGTGTTCGCGTTGGAGATGTCCAGCCCGGTCTCGACGATGGTGGTGCACACCAGGATGTCGAACTCGCGGTTCCAGAAACCCTCGACGGTGCGTTCCAGTTGCTCCTCGGGCATCTGCCCGTGCGCCACCACCACCCGCGCCTCGGGCACCAGCGCGCGGACCCGCGCGGCGGCCTCGTCGATCGAGCGCACCCGGTTGTGGATGTAGAACGCCTGCCCGTCGCGCAGCAGCTCCCGGCGCAGCGCCGCCGCGATCTGCTTGTCGTCGTGCGGCCCGACGTAGGTCAGCACCGGGAACCGCTCCTCGGGCGGGGTCAGGATGGTCGACATCTCCCGGATACCGGCCAGGCTCATCTCCAGGGTGCGCGGGATCGGGGTGGCGCTCATCGTGAGCACGTCGACGTGGGTGCGCAGGCTCTTGATGTGCTCCTTATGTTCGACGCCGAAGCGCTGCTCCTCGTCGACGATCACCAGTCCGAGGTCCTTCCAGCGCACCCCCGTCTGCAGCAGCCGATGGGTGCCGATCACGATATCGACTGTGCCGTCGGACATTCCGTCGATGACGGCCCGCGACTCGGAGGGATCGGTGAACCGGGACAGACCCTTGACCACGACCGGGAAGCCGGCCATCCGCTCGGCGAAGGTCTGCAGGTGCTGATCGGCAAGCAGCGTCGTGGGCACCAGCACCGCGACCTGCTTGCCGTCCTGCACGGCCTTGAACGCCGCCCGCACCGCGATCTCGGTCTTGCCGTAGCCCACGTCGCCGCAGATCACCCGATCCATCGGGACGGGCTTCTCCATGTCGCCCTTGACCTCGGCGATCGCGGTCATCTGATCGACCGTCTCGGTGAAGCCGAACGCATCCTCCATCTCGGCCTGCCACGGGGTGTCGGGGCCGAACGCATGCCCCGGCGCGGCCTGCCGCTTGGCGTACAGCGCGACGAGTTCGGTGGCGATCTCGCGGACGGCCTTGCGCGCCTTGGTCTTCGTGTTCGTCCAGTCGCTGCCGCCGAGTCGGCTCAGGGCCGGCGCCTGGCCGCCGACGTAGCGGGACAGCTGATCCAGGGAATCCATCGGCACGAACAACCGGTCCGACCCGCCGCCGCGCTTGCTGGAGGCGTACTCCAGCACCAGATACTCGCGGCGCGCACCACCCACGGTGCGTTCGGTCATCTCGACGAACTTGCCGATGCCGTGCTGATCGTGCACCACCAGGTCACCGGCCGTGAGCGCCAGCGGGTCGACGGTGTTACGCCGCTTGGCGGCAAGTTTCCTGCCCTCGGTGGCGGTGACGCGGTTGCCGGTCAGGTCGGTTTCGGTGATCACCACCAGGTTCGCGCCCTCGACCACCAACCCGTCGTGCAGCGGCCCCTTGAGCACCCCGACCACACTCGGCTTGGGCGGCTGCCCCGGTTCGAGAATCGTTGCCGCCGTGTCGGATTCGGCCAGCTGCTCCACCACGCGGGCCGCGGTTCCGGCCCCCGGGGTCACCACGGCGGCCAGGCCGCCCGTCGCGCAGTGCGCGCGCAGCATCGCGAAGATCTCGTCCAGTGTCTGTTGGCTTCGGGCCGACGGCGCCGCCCGCACCCCCAGTTGCACGGCGGACTCGTCCGGCAACTGGCTCAACGTCCACCAAGGATGCCCACCGGCGACGGCCGCGGCCCGGACCTCGTCGAGCTCGCGGAACCCCGATCCCCCGAGCTGTTCGACATCCACGGGCGCCTCGCCGCCGACCGCCGCAACGGACCACGACGCCTCCAGGAACTCCTGACCCGTCTTGATCAGGTCGGCCGCGCGGGTGCGCACCTTCTCCGGATCGCACACCAGCAGCGGCGTGCCCGGCGCGAGCTGGTCGGTCAGCAGCACCAGATCGTCGGGCCGCAACACCGGCAGCAGCGCCTCCATGCCGTCGACGGGAATGCCCTCGGCCAGCTTGGCCAGCATGTCCCCGACGCCGCCGGCCACGGTGTTCTCGGTCGGCGGGCGCCCGGCCACCAGTTGCGCCGCCCGGACCCGGACGTCTTCGGTCAGCAGCAGCTCACGGCACGGCACCGCGACGAGGTCGGGCACCGGCACCTCGGCGATCGACCGCTGATCGGCCACCGCGAACATCCGCATCTCGGCGACCTCGTCACCCCAGAACTCCACGCGCACAGGGTGTTCGGCGGTCGGGGGGAAGACGTCCAGGATGCCGCCGCGGACCGCGAACTCGCCGCGCTTGCCCACCATGTCAACCCGGGTGTAGGCCAACTCGACCAACCGCGCGATGACGTCGTCGAAGCCGGCCTCGTCGCCGACGGACAGCGTGACGGGATCGACCCCGGCCAGGTGCGGCGCCATCGGCTGCAGCAGCGAACGTGCCGTGGTCACGACCACCCGCAGCGGCGGCCCGAGCCGGGCGTCGTCGGGAAAGGCCAACCGGCGCAGCAGCAGCAGGCGTGCGCCGACGGTTTCCACGCCAGGCGAAAGACGTTCGTGCGGAAGGGTTTCCCATGACGGGAACAGGGCGGCGGCAGCACCGAACACCCCGCGCAGCTCGGCCACCAGGTCGTCGGCCTCCCGGCCGGTCGCGGTGACCGCCAGTAGCGGGCCGTCGTGTGCGAGCGCGGCCGCGGCGAACACCCGCGCCGCCGCCGGCCCGACGAGCCGCAGTTCCGCGGGCCGCGCCCCGACACGCGCGATCACATCGGCGAAGGACGGTGCGGAAAGTGCGACGTCGACCAGACCCGCGATCGGGGTCTGGACATGGTTGTGCCCCAGTGCGGTCATGATGTCGTCATCCTAGTGGACGATCCGTGGGTGCCCGTCCGCCGCCGAACCGGCACCGAACCGGCGTTACGCCCGCCTGCCGTTCATCGCTCCAACAGCCTTGTCGCCGTGTGTGATTCGCCACAGCGGATCGGACGGAGCGACCGTCACGCGCACATCTTTCCGATCGCGGCGTTCGCCTCGTCGGCACTGCGCAACCGTGCCACCTGGTCGGGGTCGGTGTCCATCGAACCGGCCGTGGCGGGGTGGCCGGGTCGATCCTCGCGAGCAGGTATTGGCCGCGGCGGCGGCGCGGTCAGCGTCACGGAAACCGGTCAGGGCGGGGACGGCGGCGACGGCGGCACACCGGGCGGCAGCGGCGGAAGCGGCGGCCTGGGCCTCGGCAACGGCATCAACCGGGGTAACGACGGGCAGCCGGGCTGACAACCGGCCGACCCACCGGCTTACTCGTCCTGCAGCTGCGGGTCGGCTTCCAGGTGGGTCAGCCCGTTCCACATCAGGTTCACCAGATGGGCGGCGACGACCTCCTTCTTCGGTTCGCGGGTGTCCAGCCACCACTGCGCGGTCATCGACACCGAACCCACCAGCGCCTGGGCGTACAGCGGCGCCAGATCCGGGTCCAGGCCGCGCCGGGAGAAGTCGCCCGCCAGGATCGAACTGACCTGGGAGACAGCGTCATTGAGCAGACTGGAATAGGTGCCAGACGAGATCGACGCCGGCGAGTCCCGGATCATGATGCGGAAGCCGTCGGTGCGTTCCTCGACGTAGGTCAGCAGCGCCAGCGCGACGCGCTCGATGCGCACCCGCGACCGGTTGTTGGTCAACGACGACGTGATGCCGTCGAGCAGGGCGGACATCTCCCGGTCCACCACAACGGCGTAGAGACCTTCCTTGCCGCCGAAGTGTTCGTAGACGACCGGTTTGGACACGTTGGCACGCTGGGCGATCTCCTCGACGGACGTCGCGTCGTAGCCGCGCTCGGCGAACAGGGAGCGGGCGATGTCGATCAGTTGGTGCCGACGTTCGGTACCGGTCATCCGGGCCCGCGGCGACCGCACCTCCTTCTCGGGGACGTTGTCCGGGCTCCGCACACGCCCAGCCTATAGACTTGCCAGCCGCAACAGCAGTCCGTCGTGGTGTAATCGGCAGCACCTCTGATTTTGGTTCAGATAGTTCAGGTTCGAGTCCTGGCGACGGAGCCCGAACGTCAGATCCCGGGCAGTGCCACCCCGTGTGCCCGCAACACCGCCAACTCCTCGTCGGACGGCCATCCGGTGGCCGGATAGCGCCTGGGCAGCAGTTGCCGGTCGGGCACCAGACCCAGCACGTCGGCGAGCACCGGGAACGGCACGGTGACATGGTCGGTGCGCTCGGCCGCCATCAACGTCACGTAGTCGGCGACGGGCAGCAGGTGCGGGGCGCCCCGCGTCCACACCGTCATCGTGCAGGAACCCCGTGGCGTCTCGATCATCTGGACCGTGCCCGGCACCGTGTCGATCGCCTGTTCGGCGAAATGGCGCTGCAATGCCTCGGTCTGCGCCAGGTATTCGGTCTCGGCGAGCACCGAACGCGCGCGCACGGCCAGCGGGCGCAGCGGGCCGGCCGCGGCGCCTCCGGCGACGTCGTACCCCGCGGCGCCCGCGACGTCATAGCCGACGATGTTCGCGCCGACGATGGTGTAGCCCTGCGGCGAGATCGGCACCGCGGCCTGCCGGTAGATCCGCTCGGCGGCGGCGAAGAACTCCGGAGCCACGTCGGGCTCGTCGGTGCAGACCAGCAGCACCTCGTCGCCGGGAAGGAACACCAGCGGCCGGGACTTGCCGGAGTCCGTCGCGAATGAACTCAGCCAGCCGGGCACCAGCACCGCCGAATCGCAGTAGCTGTGCCCGTCGCCACGCAGGTGCCCCACCCGCTGCTGCTGCGGCTGCGGCGGGTAGCGGGCCGCGATGTTGCCGCGGGCGACGGCGAACATCTGCTCACCGGTCACCCCCCACCGCCCGGTGTCGGCCCGGGTCACCACCGCGCGCGCCGCGCCGGTATCGATGACGGCCAACTCGTGCACGAACGGCCACAGCGGCCGGATCCACGGCGGATCGGCGTCGGTGGTGACCGCCGCGGTGAAACCGGTCGATCGCAGCACCGAGCGCAGCAGCGGCTGCACCTCGGCCCAGGACGACGGCGGCGGACGCAGCGCGGCCTCGACCCCGGCCGCGACGTGGTCGGGCCGGGCGCCGTCCGGCAGCTGCTGCAACTCCAAGAACAGGCGGTCCAGGAGCAGATTGCGGCCCTGGCCGGGATCGGCGTCGAGGTGCGCCACGAAACTCGGTTCGTCGAACCGGGCCGCGGCGTACCCGCGGACCCGCAGCTCGGTCAGCACCGCGTCGCCGAACTCGGCGGCCGGACAGGGGTAGGTCAGCTCGACGTCGACCGGATGCCCCACGTTGGCGATGTTATGCCGCCGGCGCCGTTTGCCGGTACCACCGGGACGGTGACAGGCTGTCACATGGTTGTCCCCGCAGACAGGAGGGCTCGATGGCGTCACAGGGGGAGTCCGCGGTCGTCGTGCTGGCTGCCGGCTCGGGCACACGGATGCGCTCGGACACTGCCAAGGTGCTGCATCAGCTCGGCGGCCGCAGCATGATCGCCCACGTCCTGCATGCGGTCGCCAAGGTCGCCCCGCAACATCTCGTGGTGGTGCTGGGCAACCAGCGCGACCAGGTGGCGCCGGTGGTGGCCGACCTGGCGGAGGCGCTGGGCCGGCCGATCGAGGTGGCCGTGCAGGAGGAACAGCTCGGCACCGGTCACGCCCTGCTGTGCGGGCTCGCGGCGCTGCCCGCGGACTTCGACGGGGTCGTGGCCGTCGCACCCGGCGACACGCCGCTGCTCGATGCCGACACCCTGGCCGGGCTCGTCGCCGCCCACAGCGCCGAACCGGCCGCCGTCACGGTCCTGACCACCACCCTGGCCGACCCGACGGGTTACGGGCGGGTGTTGCGGACCCAGGACCGCGAGGTCACCGCGATCGTCGAACAGGCCGACGCGACACCGTCCCAACGCGAGATCGGCGAGGTCAACACCGGGGTGTACGCATTCGACATCGCTCCCCTGCGTTCGGCGTTGAGCCGGCTGTCCGCGGACAACGCCCAGCAGGAGCTGTACCTGACCGACGTGATCTCGATCGTGCGCTCCGACGGCCGCGTCGTGCACGCTAACCACGTCGACGACGCCGCCCTGGTGGCCGGGGTCAACGACCGGGTCCAGCTGGCGGCCATCGGAGCCGAACTCAACCGGCGCATCGTCGCCGGCCACCAGCGGGCCGGCGTGACCGTGACCGACCCGGCCACCACCTGGATCGACGTCGACGTCACCGTGGGACGCGACACCGTGATCCGGCCGGGCACCCAACTGCTGGGCGCCACCCGCATCGGCGAGCGCTGCACCATCGGACCCGACACCACGCTGGCTGATGTGCAGGTCGGTGACGAGGCGTCGGTGGTGCGCACCCACGGCTCGGAGGCGACGATCGGGGCCGGCGCCGACGTCGGACCGTTCACCTTCCTGCGGCCCGGCACGTCGCTGGGCCCGCGCGGCAAACTGGGGGCGTTCGTCGAGACGAAGAACACCGTCATCGGCGCCGGCACCAAGGTTCCGCACCTGACCTACGTCGGCGACGCCGACATCGGTGAGGAATCCAACATCGGCGCCGCCAGCGTCTTCGTCAACTACGACGGCGAGAACAAGCACCGCACCCGGATCGGCTCGCACGTGCGGACCGGCTCGGACACCATGTTCGTCGCGCCGGTCACCATCGGCGACGGCGCCTACACCGGTGCGGGCACGGTCCTGCGCGACGACGTCCCCCCGGGCGCGCTGGCGGTTTCGGACAACGCCCAGCACAACATCGAGGGCTGGGTGGAACGCAAACGGCCGAACACCGCGGCCGCGGCGGCGGCAAAACGGGCGCGGGCCGCCGAGGCGGCCCGCCGGGCCCGGCACACGCAGGAGTGAACGCGAACACAACGCCCGATATCCGGCGACCCAACAGCGCATCGGCGTCCGAGCCTCGTACGATTGCTCCGTATCGATCCCCACCGAATCCCTGAGCCGAGGGGCAGTTTCTGTGAGCCATGACTGGAGCGACAACCGCAAGAACCTGATGCTGTTCTCCGGCCGGGCCCACCCCGATCTCGCCGACGAGGTCGCCAAGGAACTCGGTGTCCACGTCACCACGCAGACCGCGCGCGACTTCGCCAACGGCGAGATCTTCGTCCGGTTCGACGAGTCGGTGCGCGGCTGCGACGCGTTCGTGCTGCAGAGTCACCCCGCCCCGCTGAACCAGTGGGTGATGGAGCAGCTGATCATGATCGACGCCCTCAAGCGCGGCAGCGCCAAACGCATCACGGCGATCATGCCCTTCTACCCCTACGCCCGTCAGGACAAGAAGCACCGCGGCCGCGAGCCCATCTCCGCACGCCTGATCGCCGACCTGCTCAAGACCGCGGGCGCCGACCGCATCGTCTCGGTGGACCTGCACACCGACCAGATCCAGGGGTTCTTCGACGGGCCGGTGGACCACATGCGCGCACAGCCGCTGCTGTGCGGGTACATCGCCGACAACTACTCGGACCACGACCTGGTGGTCGTGTCCCCCGACTCCGGCCGCGTGCGGGTCGCCGAGAAGTGGGCCGACGCGCTCGGCGGCGTCCCCCTCGCATTCATCCATAAGACGCGGGATCCGTTGGTGCCCAACCAGGTCAAGTCCAACCGGGTGGTCGGCGACGTACGGGGCAAGACCTGCATCCTGACCGACGACATGATCGACACCGGCGGCACCATCGCCGGGGCGGTGCAACTGCTGCACGCCGACGGCGCCAAGGACGTGATCATCGCGGCCACCCACGGCGTGCTGTCCGAACCGGCATCGCAGCGGCTGGCCGAGTGCGGGGCGCGCGAGGTGATCGTCACCAACACGCTGCCGATCGGCGAGGACAAGCGGTTCGACCAGCTGACCGTGTTGTCGATCGCACCGCTGCTGGCGTCCACCATCCGGGCCGTCTTCGACAACGGTTCGGTGACCGAACTGTTCGACGGATCCGCCTGACATGTCGGCTCGCATCTACCACAACCCGAAGTGCAGCACGTCGCGCAAGACGCTGGACTTGTTGCGCGACAACGGTATTGAGCCGGAGATCGTGCAGTACCTGAGGACTCCGCCCACCCGCGCACAGCTCGCGGCCATGATCGACGCGGCCGGAATCGACGTGCGCTCCGCCGTGCGCAAGCGCGAATCGCTGTACGCCGAACTGAATCTCGCCGACGCCACCGACGACGACCTGCTCGACGCCATGGCCGAACACCCGATCCTGATCGAACGCCCCTGGGTGGTGACCGACAAGGGCACCCGGCTGGCGCGCCCGGTCGAGAACGTGCTGGAGATCCTCTGAACCCGCTGCGGGCGGCTGTCTAGAGTCGGCCTCATGAGTTCGTGGACCGCCGCCGACCTGCCCGGGGACACCTTCATCGGCCCGCGGTTCGGTGCGACCGGCCCGTCCGGGCCCACCGCGCGCAGCCCGCTGGCGCGGGACCGGACCAAGGCCCGCGACCTGTGGGAACTGTCCGAGCAGCTCACCGGCTCCGCCGTCGCGATCTGACGGCCTCGCGATTTCGGTTCGCCGGCGCCGATGGGCTACCCTGAGCGGGCGTCACGGCGAGGGTGGTCAAGCCACCGTTATCGACGGGGACTTCCGCACTGCGCGGATGCTGCTCTGGCCGTGCCTCTGACCCCGGCCCACAAGGAGCATTCATGGCAGCCGCCACGTCCAACAACCTGTCCGTCAAGGTCCGCACCGAGACCGGCAAAGGCGCCTCGCGCCGCGCCCGCCGCGCGGGCCAGGTGCCCGCGGTGCTCTACGGCCACGGCACCGACCCGCAGCACCTGCTGCTGCCCGCCCACGAACTGTCCGCGGTGCTCCGCCACTCCGGCACCAACGCCGTGCTGGTCCTCGACATCGAGGGCACCGAGCAGCTGGCCCTGACCAAGGCGCTCGAGATCCACCCGATCCGGCGCAACATCCAGCACGCCGACCTGCTGGTGGTTCGCCGCGGCGAGAAGGTGACCGTCGAGGTCACCGTCACCGTCGAGGGCGACGCCGCCCCGGGCACGCTGGTGACCCAGGACGCCAACACCGTCGAGATCGAGGCCGAGGCGCTGTCCATCCCCGAGCACGTCACCGTCTCGGTCGAGGACGTCGAGGCCGGCACCCAGATCCTGGCCGGCCAGATCACCCTGCCCCGGGGTGTCACCCTGGTGTCCGACCCGGAACTGCTGGTGGTCAACGTCGTGGTCGCCCCGACCGCCGAGGAACTCGACGCCGAGGGCGCCGGCGCACCCGAGGGCGCCGAGCCGGCCGAGGCGCCCGCTGCCGAAGAGGCCGCCGAAGCCGGCTCCGAGTAAGGCTTTCCCGAGGTGGCCGAGCCGCTGCTGGTGGTCGGCCTGGGCAACCCCGGACCGAACTACGCCAAGACCCGGCACAACGTCGGCTTCATGGTCGCCGACGTGCTCGCGGCGCGCATGGGTGCGCCGTTCAAGGTGCACAAGAAGTCCGGCGCCGAAGTGGTCACCGGTCACCTCGGCGGCCGGCCGGTGGTACTGGCCAAGCCCCGGACGTACATGAACGAATCCGGGCGTCAGGTCGGGCCGCTGGCCAAGTTCTATTCGGTGGCACCGGGCGACATGATCGTCATCCACGACGAGCTGGACATCGACTTCGGTCGCATCCGGCTCAAGATCGGCGGTGGCGAGGGCGGCCACAACGGTCTGCGTTCGGTGGCATCCGCGTTGGGCAGCAAGGACTTTCAGCGGGTTCGGATCGGTATCGGCCGCCCGCCCGGCCGGCAGGATCCGGCGGCGTTCGTGTTGCAGCCGTTCAACGCGGCCGAACGCGCCGAGGTTCCGACGGTCGTCGAGCAGGCCGCCGACGCCACCGAGATACTGGTGCGACTGGGCCTGGAGCCCGCGCAGAACATGGTGCACGCCTGGTAACCCACGCCGGCCTTCTCGGCGAGGGTGCGTGTCGGTCCGCCGACACGCCGATGGCGGCGTACTTCTGCGCACACTCGGCAGAAGCCGGCCGGGTCGTCTGTGACGATGGAGAAATGACCACACGTCTCATCGTCCAGCGCAACGACCTCCGCAGGACCCGTTGGGAAGACGTGCCCGCCGAACCTCTTGCCGACGGCGAAGTGCGGCTGCGTATCGACCAGTTCGCGCTCACCTCGAACAATGTCACCTACGCGGCGTTCGGCGACGTCATGAACTACTGGCAGTTCTATCCCACCGGCGATCCCACCACGGGCTGCATCCCGGTGTGGGGTTTCGGGACCGTCGTCGAGTCGCGAAACGCGGCCGTCGCCGAGGGTGAGCGCTTCTACGGCTACTTCCCGATCGCCGACGAGGTGGTACTGCAGGCCGCGTCGGTGCATCCCGGCGGCTTCACCGACGGCGCGGCCCACCGGCGCGAGCTGCCGTCCATCTACAACGAATACGTCTGCTGCGGTACCGATCCCGGCTACCGCGCCGACCGGGAGGCCCAGCAGGCGCTGCTGCGTCCGCTGTTTGCCACCGCGTTCCTCATCGACGATTTCCTGGCCGACAACGACTTCTTCGGAGCCCGCACCGTGATCCTGGCCAGTGCGTCCAGCAAGACGGCCTACGGTACGGCGTTCTGCCTGGCCCGGCGCCGCGGAGCGCCCGAGGCCGTTTCCATCGTCGGCCTCACCTCGCCCGGAAATGTGGCGTTCGCCCGGTCGCTGGGCTGTTACGACAAGGTCCTGACGTACGACGAGGTGGCCACCACGATCCGGCTGGGCCCGTCGGTGTACGTCGACTTCAGCGGGAGCGCGCCGGTGCGCGCTGCGGTGCATCGGCGCCTCGACGATCTGCTGCGGTACGACTGCGCCGTCGGGGCCACCCACTGGGATGCCCTGGGCGGTGACCCCGATCTGCCCGGCCCTGCGCCGGTGCTGTTCTTCGCGCCGGCGCAGGGCGCCAAACGGATCGGCGAATGGGGCGCCGGCGGGTTCCAGCGCCGCCTCGGCGCGGTATGGGATGCGTTCATGGAACCGGTCACCAGGACCCGTGATCCGTGGCTGACGGTGGTCCGCGGGCAGGGCGCCCGGGCCATCGAGAACTGCTACTCCGCCCTGCTCGACGGGACCGTGCCCGCCAACGAGGGCCACGTGCTGTCGGTGTAGCCCGCCCCGTCAGGGTCGCACGGTCAGGATCTGGGATATCGTGCCGACGGGTCCGTGTTCGTCGTGCAGGATGGTGTGTGTCAACCCGATCCCCGTGGCGCCGAAGGAGACACTGGTGTCGAAGCCCAGCCAAGCGCTGCGGGGTTCACCGAAGAGGTGGACGGTGAGATCCAGGTTCGGGTAGGCCACCTCGCGAGGGTCGACGCGCACCGCCATCCCATTGGCAATATCGAAAAGTATTGCGGCAGAGGCGATTTTGCTCACCGGTTCGCCATCCAGGAGCGGCTGCGCCGTGCGCACCCAGTAGGAGGCCCGGCCGGGGGCGATCTCGTTGCGGCGCACCTTGACCGACGCGATGTAGCCACCCGGCCACACGGTGGTGGGATCCCACGGCGGCATCTCGCCGGGGCCGGGAATGGCAGGCAGCGGTGAACCGGCCAGCGCCGCGGTGTCCCGGGTCTGCATCAGCCAGGCGCGGGCGATGACGATTGTGCGGCCGTCGTGACGCAGGACCGCCTGCACGAGTTCGATGGTCCGACCGCCACGCAGGACCTCCACGGCGGTCTCGACGACGCCGACTCGAACCGGGCCGAGGATGTCGAAGCTGACCCGGCCGATGACCAGATCTTCGGATCCGCGCGCGTCCCGGTCCGTCTCGATGCAGTGCATCAGCAGCCCGAAGGCCGGAGCGATGTGTTGCTCCGCGGTGTTCCAGGCACCGCCGACGTGTCCGGTTGCCCGGAACACCGTCTCGGAGAGACGTTCGAAATAGGCCATGCCGTGGCGCTACCAGGACAGGACGATGCCCGACCTGTTGTTGCGCGGGATGACGTCGGCCACATTCGGCGCCAGTGTCGTCGGCACCGCCTTGATGGACACGCTGCCGTTCGTCTGGCACCGGATATGGCTGCCGGCATCCTGACAGGTCGACTGCGCAACGGCCGCCGGAGCCGAAATCAGTTGAACTGCAACGGTACTCACTGCCAGCATCACCGTCATACACGCACCGCGGATGGTCACAATCGCACTCCCTGATCGGAACATTTCAGTCATGGACAGGACGACGCGAGGACCCGGGCGGCCGGATTGAGTACCAGGTTCGCGCGCCCGACGTTGCGGAACGCATCGTCGCGGGCCGCGTCGACGTTCGGCCCGGCGCCGCCGGCCACAATGCCACTGCCGTCGTCGGCGCCGACGGAGACCACGCAGAACACGTCGTTGGTCACCTCATCGGAACTGCACTGCTGGGCACCGGCACCCTGGCACGCCGCGATCAGCGCCGCGGACGCGGCGTCGTTGGTGGGCCCGGTGGCCGTGAAACCGACGAGTGTCCCTCCGCTCAGACCGGAACCGACGGCCCGGGAGATATTGCCGTCCTCGACCACGCCGTCGGGTCCGCCGGCCGATGCCGGACCCGCGGAGAACACCACGACGGCCAACGGGACCACCATTGCGGCCAACCGGCATGCGGCGGTCCGGCTGACGACGGTCATGGCCCTCCTCTGTAGCTGCTCCATGCATCATAGATGGGCCGGACATCCGGGCGTGGTCCCGCCGCGAAGGTGCGCAGAAGTACGCACATAGCGGCGTGGCGGCGGACCGACACGCACGCTCGGCGTCAGAACGATTAGATGACCAGCGCCACCGAGTTGGCGCGGCGCAGCTTGCCCGACGGGGTCTTCGGGATGGTGCCGGGGCCCAGGACGACGACGTTGCGGGGCCGCATGTCGACCTCGGCGACCACCTCGTGCGCTACCTGATGCTCGATCCGGCGTACTTCGGCCGGATCCTTGAAGTCGTTGGATTCGACTGCGACGGCGAAGGTTTCACGCGAATGCCCGGCATCGAGGCGGACGGCCACCGCGCAGCCGGGGCGAACACCCTTGACCCGGCCGGCGGCGCGCTCGATGTCGGTCGGGTAGATGTTGCGGCCCGCCATGATGATGACGTCCTTGACGCGGCCGCACACCACGACGTGGCCCTCGTCGGTGAGGTAGCCCAGATCGCCGGTGTCGTACCAGCCGTACTCGTCCTGCGCGGGGATGAAACCACCCATGGTGGTGTAGCCGGGTGTCACGCATTCCCCGCGCAACTCGATGACGCCGACGCCACGCGGGGCCAGCACGTTGCCGTGCTCGTCGACGATGCGGGCCTCGAGATCCTGGAGCAGCGGGCCGAGCGTGGCCAGCCGGCGGGTGTTGCCCTTGGTGGCCGGGACGGCTTGGCGAAGCGCCGCCAGCAGGTCGGCGTCGACCTCGTCGACCACCAGGCCGGCGCCGCACTCGGAGAACGACACGGCCAGCGTGGTCTCGGCCATGCCGTAGGCCGGCAGCACCGCGGAAGGCTGGAGGCCGAACGGCTTTCCGGCGTCGATCAGGTCGTCGACGTCGGACGGGTCGACGGGTTCGGCGCCCGACAGCGCGAACCGCAGGGTGGACAGGTCGAACTGACCGGGCTCGGCCTGCTTGCGCAGCCGCTTGGCGAACAGCGCGTAGGCGAAGTTCGGCGCCGCGGTCATGGTGCCCTTGTACTTGTCGATCAGCTTGGCCCACAGCAGGGTGTCGCGCAGGAAGTCCATCGGCGTGACCTTCACCAGCTCCGCGCCGAAGTACATCGGAATGGTCAGGAAGCCGACCATGCCCATGTCGTGGAAGCAGGGCAGCCAGCTGACCATGACATCGGTGTCGACGTCGTACTTGGCGCCGATGAACATGGCCTCGGCGTTGGAGTGGATGTTGCGGTGGGTGATGTGCACGGCCTTGGGAGACCCGGTCGAGCCGGACGTCAACTGCATCAGCGCCAGGTCGTCCTCGCCGGTCTCCACCGGGTCGATGGGTTCGGCGCCGAGCAGGTCGGCGACCGACAGCACCAGGATGCCCTTCTCCTGCAGCACCGGGCCGGCGACCGTGAACGGTTCGGAGACGATGACGGCCTTGGCCTCGATCATGCCGACGACGTTCATGGTGTCCTCGGCCCACACCGCCAGATCGGTGCGCGGCGTGGGCTGGTGCAGCATCGTCAGGCTGGCGCCGCGCATCCACAGCCCCTGGGCGGTGGGCGCGATCTCGACGGGGGCGCCGACCAGGACGCCGACCGCGTCACCGGGGCCGATGCCCGCGGCGGCCAGGCCGCCGGCGATGCGCCGGGCACGTTCATGGACTTCGCCCCAGGTGTGCCGGACGGGCTCGTGCGGCTCACCCGTCACCATGCCCCTCGTGCTGTTGCGGGCGTTGTAATACATCTTGTCCGTGAACCTGCTCACGCGGACCTCCTCGGATTCCGGAGCGACGCTGCTTCGGGCGGTGACGCGATCCCGCTTTCCATGGTCCGCCCGAGGCCGGGCAGCCAGTAGAAGGCGCGCGCACACAATTGAGCGGCGGTTAGGTATCGGATTGGCTCGGTGGGGCCCCAACGATCGCCATCGGCCTCACCGATGGGCGAACACACTTCGTCGCGACTCTTCACCGTCGGCCATCTTAAACTCCTCTTAAGTATCTAACAAACCGGGGCGTGGCATTTCGGACGACGGTTTCCGGCCGGCGGCCGGGGTTCAGCCGGCAGAGCTCGGTACCACCCGGGCCCCGTGGACCGGCCCGCTAGCCACCCGCACCGTCCGGCACACACCGGCACTCGCCAGTTCGGTGCCCACGTCGACGGCCGCGGCCGCCGATGCGCACAGGAACGCGCACGTCGGGCCGGAGCCGGAAACGACGCCCGCCAGGGCGCCCGCCTCGGTGCCGGCCCGCAGTGTGCGGCGCAGGCCCGGGTCCAGGCTCAGGGCCGCGGCTTGCAGCTCGTTTCCGAGCAGCGGCGCAAGTTCCCCGGGATCACCTGCCGCCAGGGCCGCCAGCACCGGTTCCACCTCGGCCAGCCGCGGCGGGTTTCCGGCGGCACGCAGCTCGTCGATCTCGGCGAAGACCTTTGCGGTCGACAGCCCGCCGTACCCGAACGCCAGCACCCAGTGGAAGGTGTTCCGCGCCAGCACCGTGGTCAGTTCCTCCCCGCGGCCGGTCCCCAGCGCGGTCCCGCCGTGCAGGGCGAACGGCACATCGCTGCCCAACTGGGCGGCCAGTGCGTGCAGATCCCGCCGCGGCACGCCCTGCTCCCACAAGGCGTTGACGGCCACCAGCACCGCGGCGGCGTCGGCGCTTCCGCCGGCCATACCCCCGGCGACCGGGATCGCCTTGTCGATGGTGATGGCGACGTCCGGGGCGCGGCCGACGTGATCGGCCAGCAGTTCGGCGGCTTGCCAGGCCAGGTTGCGCTCGTCGACGGGCAGCTCACCGGCACCTTCACCGACGAGGTCCAGCGACATCACGTCGGCGGTCCGCACGGTGACCTCGTCGAACAGCGAGACGGCGTGGAAGACCGTGGTCAGTTCGTGGTAGCCGTCATCGCGACGGTCGCCGACGGCCAGATACAGATTCACTTTGCCCGGCACCCGCACCGTCACCGAACCGGTGGGCACCCACTCGGGGGCGGTATTGCCGTCGGACACCGTCACCGCACGAGACTATCCATCCGGCGCCGGGATGAGGTGAGCGGCTACAGCGACGGCAGGTGCTCGTGCGTCTGCCCGGTATCCCCGGAACGCTGCAACAGTCGGACGAACTCCACGATCGAGAGCGTTTCGCCGCGGCGCGCCGGATCGATGCTGGCAGCAAGCAACCTGCTGGCCGACTCGTTGCCCGAGCCCGCCCACTCCAGGAACGCGTTGCGCGAGGTCTTGCGCCGCTGCGCGAAGGCGATGTCGATCAATTCGAACACCCGGTCCCGGAAGCCCTCGACGGTGGGCCACGGCGAGGTGTCGTAGCGGTCGATGCGCACCAGTCCGGAGTAGACCCGCGGAATCGGCCAGAACACGGTCGGTGAAACCATTCCGTATCGGCGCACCCGGCCGTAGAAGCGGGCCTTAACTGAGGGCACTCCGTACTTTTTGCTGCCCGGTTCGGCGGCGAGCCGTTCGGCGACCTCCGCCTGGACCATCACCGTGACGGTCCGGATGCTCGGAAACTCGGCCAGCAGGTGCAGCAGCGCGGGGACGGCGATGTTGTACGGCAGGTTGGCGACCAGTGCGGTCGGCTGGCTCTCCAGATCCGACTGCCGCAGCGTCAGGATGTCCTGGTTGAGCACCGTCAGCCGGTGGATCTCGCTGTGCGAATGCTCAGCAATGGTACGCGGAAGTCGTTGCGCCAGAACCGGATCGATCTCGACGGTCGTGACCGTGGCGCCGCGGTCCAGCAGGCCCAGCGTCAGCGATCCGAGGCCGGGGCCGACCTCGATCACGGAGTCGGACTTGTTGATGCTCGAGGCCGAGACGATACGTCGGACCGTGTTGGCGTCGTGGACGAAGTTCTGCCCCAACGACTTACGTGGCCGAAAATCCAATTCCCGCGCCAGATTCCTGATCTCGGTGCGCCCGAGTAGACGGATGGTCACCGGACACCCGCTCTGCCACTACACACTGGCCACGCTCCCCAACCCTGACTAGCCTGTGTGACGGCCGCGATGGCTATCTGTTCTTCACGAGTTGCCAGGTCTGCACGTGGAGCATAGCGCAGGCCGCCCTGTCTTTCCCAGGTATTTTGGTCAAATTGAACGCCGCCGTAAAAACCGTTACCAGTGTTTATCGCCCAATTGCCGCCCGATTCACATTGGGCCAGGGAGTCCCAGGCTCCGCCGTTGGTGACCGGGGGCACTTCGGTGCCGGGCTTGGCGCCGACCCGCAGCACCGAATCCCGTGCGGGCATGACCACGACGTTGGCGACCGGCAACCGTCCCGTTTCCACCCCGTTGACCGTGGCCACGGCAAACGTGACGTCCTGGGTACCGGGGGTGCCGGGATCCTGAACCACCTGGCGGCTGATGTTCATGGTCGGATCCTCGATCCGCTGGGCGGTCGGGATCAGTGGCTCGCGCACCGTCACCTTGTTCACCCGGATGCGGGTCACCTGGATCTGCATACCCGCTACGACCGGTGACGACGCGGCGGGAACCACCGTGTCCTGCTGCTGCAGCGGCACCCCGGCGGCGACCAGCAGCGCGCCCACGTCGGGCGCGGCCAGGTGCACGGTGCTGACCGCGCCGCCGTCGCTGATCTGCACGGTCTTGGCGCTGACGACCGGAAGCGCCATACCGGCCAGCGGAACGCGGGTGCCGCGGGAGGCGGCGGCCGGCGCCGCGTCGGTCATGGCCAGCTGGGCCAGCGCCTCGTCGACGGTCGACGCCGTGGTCCAGACCTGCTTGCTGTCCTGGCCGTCCAGCGAGACCTCCAGCGGCCGGCCGCGCCGCAGCACGATGGTCTCGCTGTCATGTACCTGCTGGTCGGCGGCGGGATAGAGGTCGTCGCGATCGTCGACCCGGAAGCCGTTCTCCTGGACGACGTCGAGCACGCGCGACTTCATGGTCGTCACGGTCCGGGCTGCGCCGTCGACCTCGAGCGTCACTGTCTTGTGCGCGCCGACGGCGTAGCCGCCGGAGACGCCGAGCGCGACGAGCGTCGCCGCGGTCACCGACCGCAACAACGGGGATCGGGACTGATGCAGTTTGGTGATGATGTTCAACGAGTTACCCACAGCTCTGTTACGTGCGCAGCGGCTCTTGCCGAGCCCCGTCCAAGACAAGTTCGATCACAAGATGGTAAAGAAGTGGACTGTGTCGCAGCAAGCTGAGGGCCGGACTCTCAACACCCCCTTAAGCCAGCGCGTACACGCTGCGGGCGGTCGCGGTTGACGCCGCCGCAAACTCCTCGGCCGGCCGGCCGCGTAGTTCGGCCAGCGCGCGCACGGTGTAGGGCAGGCAGTACGGCTCGTTGGGGGCTCCGCGGTACGGATGCGGTGTCAGGAACGGCGCATCCGTCTCGACGAGCAGCCGATCGCCGGGTACCAGCAGGGCGGCTTCCCGCAGCGCGTGCGCGTTGCGGAAGCTGACGCTGCCCGACAGGCTCAGATACCAGCCCGCGTCGATGCACACCCGGGCCATCTCCGGCCCGGAGGAGAAGCAGTGGAAGATCACCGCCTCCGGGGCGCCCTCGGCCCGCAGCACGTCCAGCACCATGTCGTCGCCGTCGCGGTTGTGGATCATCAGTGGCTTACCGGTCCGCTTGGCCAGATCGATGTGCCAGGCGAATGCCTCGCGCTGCTGCGCGGGCCCGGCGCAGCCGTCGAGACGGCCCGGCCAGTACAGGTCGATCCCGGTTTCCCCGACCGCGACGACGCGGGGATCGGAAGCCAGCCGCTCAATGGTGGTCTTGGCATCGTCGTCGAGGTCGCCGGCGCGCGTGGGATGCAGCGCGACGGCGGCATACACCCTCGGGTCCCAGTTCGCGGCGCGCACCGCCCATTCCGCAGCGGCCAGATCGTCGGCGATCGTCACCACCGCCTGCACCCCGACGGCCCCGGCGCGGTCCAGGATCGCGCCGACGTCGGCGGCGTCGACGGCACCGCACGCGTCGAGGTGGGTGTGCGCGTCGATCAGCGGCGTCAGCGGCTCCGGCGGCGGCGGTGGCTGGCGTTTGGCGGTCACGGCCACACAATAGAGTTGTAGCCCTGATGAGCGAGACTTCCTCCTTCCATGGGTCCCACCCCGGCACGAGCCCGCGCACCCCGAGTTTCTACGTCACTACAGCCATCGCATACCCCAACGGCATCCCTCATGTCGGACACGCCTACGAGTACATCGCCACCGACGCCATCGCCCGGTTCAAACGACTTGACGGCTTCGACGTGCGTTTCCTGACCGGCACCGACGTACACGGCCTGAAGATGGCGCAGACAGCCGAGGCCGAGGGCATCCCGACCGCCGAACTGGCGCGCCGCAACTCCGACGTGTTCCAACGCCTTCAGGAGAAGCTGAACGTCTCCTTCGACCGCTTCATCCGGACCTCCGACACCGACCACTACGCGGCGTCCGAGGCGATCTGGCGGGCGATGTCGGACGCCGGGGACATCTACCTGGGCAGCTACGCCGGCTGGTACTCGGTGCGCGACGAACGGTTCTTCACCGAGGACGAGACCGAGTTGGCCGCCGACGGCAGCCGGGTCGCCACCGAAACCGGCACCGCGGTCACCTGGACCGAGGAGCAGACCTACTTCTTCAAGCTGTCCGCATACGCCGAACGGCTGCTGGCCCACTACCGCGCACACCCGGAGTTCATCGCCCCTGAGGTGCGCCGCAACGAGGTGATGAGCTTCGTCTCCAGAGGTCTGACCGACCTGTCGATCTCGCGCACGACTTTCGACTGGGGTGTGCCGGTCCCCGAACAACCCGGCCACGTGATGTACGTGTGGGTGGACGCCCTGACCAACTACCTGACCGGTGTCGGCTACCCCGACACCGACTCCGAGGCGTTCCGCCGCTACTGGCCCGCCGACCTGCACATGATCGGCAAGGACATCATCCGGTTCCACGCGGTGTACTGGCCGGCGTTCCTGATGTCGGCCGGAATCGCCTTGCCGAAACGGGTTTTCGCGCACGGATTCGTGTTCAACCGGGGCGAGAAGATGAGCAAGTCGGTGGGCAACGTCGTCGACCCGGTCGATCTGGTGGACGCGTTCGGCGTCGACGCGGTGCGCTTCTTCCTCCTCCGCGAGGTTCCGTTCGGGCAGGACGGCAGCTACAGCGAGGAAGCGATCATCGGGCGGATCAACTCCGATCTGGCCAACGAGTTCGGCAACCTGGCTCAGCGCAGCCTGTCGATGGTCAACAAGAACCTCGACGGAATCGTCCCCGCCCCAGGCGAATTCGACGACGACGACACCGCCCTGCTGAATCAGGCCGCCGCGTTGACGGCGACGGTCCGCGAGCATTTCGACAACCAGGCGATGCATCTGGCGCTGGAGGCGATCTGGCAGACGCTGGGCGCGGCCAACCGGTATTTCTCGGCGCAGGAACCGTGGGTGCTGCGCAAATCGCCGGCCCCCGGCGCGCAGCAGCGGTTCGGCACCGTGCTGTACACCACCATGGAGGTGGTGCGGATCGCGGCGCTGCTGGTGCAACCGGTGATGCCGGCGTCGGCCGGCAAGCTGCTCGACCTGCTGGGGCAGCCGGCCGATGCGCGGGACTTCACCGCGATCGCGACCCGGCTGGCGCCGGGCACCGCGCTGCCCGCCCCGGAAGCGGTGTTCCCGCGTCATCAGGCGGAGTGACAGGCATCACAAATCACGGGCGGATGTCACATCCCGGCGTTCGCCGGTGTCTCGAGTCCCGCGACCGGCCGTGTCGGCACGCATCCGCCCGGCGTGTCGGGTGCCAAGCCGGACGCTCGCGCCGAGATGCGGGTGATCTGCCAAGCTGATCCGGTGCGCATCGACCGGCTCGGCCCGCTCGGCAGCCCCGCCGGGGTGCTGCGGGCCGTCGCCGGCGCCACCGCCCGCCTGGAACTACCACCGCCGGCCGCGCTGACCGGGGACTGGTTCGAATCGTCGGCCGTCATCGCGCCGTCCCTGGGCTGCGCCGCGGTCCCTCCCGCCGATGCCTTCGACGTGCATCCCGGCAACGGCGGCGCCGACGGCGGTGTCGGCGGCGGCTGGTTGGGCTACCTGGCCTACCCGGACGGCGCCGGCCGGCTGCCGAGGGCGGTCGGCGGGTGGACGGATTGCGTCCTGCGGCGTGATCGTGACGGCATCTGGTGGTTCGAAAGCCTGTCGGAGGCCCCGATGCCCGACTGGCTCCGCGTGGCCCTCACCTCCCCCGCCGCGCCGCGCCCGTGGCACGTCGACTGGACCGCACCCGACCGCGCGGCGCACCGCGCCGGCGTGCTGGCCTGCCTCGAGGCGATCTCGGCCGGCGAGGTGTACCAGGCCTGCGTGTGCACCCAGTTCACCGGAATCCTCAGCGGCCCGACGCTCGACTTCTTCGCCGACGCGGTGACGGCCACCGCTCCCGCCCGCGCCGCGTATCTGGCCGGCAGTTGGGGCGCGGTCGCGTCACTGTCCCCGGAGCTGTTCCTGCGCCGCACCGGCCAGACGGTGACGTCCAGCCCGATCAAGGGCACCGTGCCCCGCGCCGCCGACCCGGCCGAGCTGCGCGCCTCGGCCAAGGACGTCGCCGAGAACATCATGATCGTCGACCTGGTGCGCAACGACCTTGGTCGCGTCGCGGTCACCGGGTCGGTCACCGTGCCCGAACTGCTGACCGTCAAACCCGCTCCCGGGGTGTGGCACCTGGTGTCGACGGTGTCGGCCGAGGTGGCCTCCAGCCTGCCGATCCGGGACGTGCTGGCCGCCACCTTTCCACCCGCATCGGTCACCGGAACACCGAAACACCATGCCCGACAACTACTTTCGGACTGGGAGCCGCAGCCTCGCGGGGTGTACTGCGGCACCATCGGGTTGGCCTCGCCCACCGCGGGCACCGAACTGAACGTCGCCATCCGCACGGTCGAATTCGACCGTCACGGATGCGCGGTCCTCGGCGTGGGCGGCGGGATCACCGCCGACTCCGATCCGAACACCGAATGGGCCGAATGCCTGCACAAGGCCGCCGCCACCGTCGGGCTCAGCTGTGCCGCGAGCGCAGAACCGCGTCGTAGAGTTCGCGCCGCGCCGGGGCACCCGGATTCGCGGCGGTCACCTGCGCGCACGCGTCCTTGACCCCCATCCCGCCGTCGGTCAGGGCATTGACCTCGGCTACCAGGTCGTCGACATCCGCGCGGGGCTGCGCCCCGGCGACCACGACGGTGATCTCCCCCAGCACCCCGTCGGCCGCCCATTCGGCCAGTTCGCCAAGCGTGCCGCGGACGATCTCCTCGTGCGTCTTGGTCAGCTCCCGGCACACCACGACACGCCGGTCGCCGCCCAGCGCCTCGACGGCGTCGCCCAGGCATCCGGGCAACCGCCGCGGCGACTCGAAGAACACCCAGGTGCGCTGTTCGCCGGCCAGCGACGCCAGCCAGCTCCGGCGCGCGGCCGGCTTGCGTGGGGCGAAGCCCTCGAAGCAGAACCGGTCGGCCGGCAGCCCGGAGACGGTCAGCGCCGTCGTCACCGCCGACGGACCGGGCAGGCAGGTCAGCGGGACACCGGCGGTGACGCAGGCAACCACCAACCGGTAGCCCGGATCGCTGATCGACGGCATTCCCGCGTCCGTCACGGCGAGCACGGTGGCGCCTGCCCGCAACTCCTCGACCAGTGCGGGCACCCGCGCGGCCTCGTTCTGGTCGAACAGGCTGACCACCCGGCCGGCGATGCGGACACCGAGAGACTGGGCCAGTATCCGCACCCGGCGGGTGTCCTCGGCGGCGACGACGTCCGCCGACCCCAGCGCCTCGATCAGCCGCGGCGACGCGTCGCGGGGCTGACCCAACGGCGTGGCAGCCAGCAACAGTCGGCCGCCAGTCATGGAATGCAAGCCTACGGTCCGTAGCATGGGCGCCGATGACCGCTCCAACAGTTGCCCCGGAGCGTGCCGCACCCGTGATCAGCCCCGGCCCGCTCGTCCCCGTCGCCGACTTCGGACCCACCGATCGCCTCAACGGCTGGATCATGACGGCGGTCGTGACGGCGCTGGCCGCCGTCACCCGATTCCTGAACCTGCAGTCCCCCACCGACGCCGGGACGCCGATCTTCGACGAGAAGCACTACGCGCCGCAGGCCTGGCAGATGCTGCACAACTCCGGCGTCGAGGACAACCCGGGCTTCGGTCTGGTGGTCCACCCGCCGCTGGGCAAACAGTTGATCGCGATCGGCGAATGGATCTTCGGCTACAACGGCTTCGGCTGGCGGTTCAGCGTCGCACTGCTCGGCGTGCTGATGACCGCGATCGTCGCCCGCACGGTGCGGCGCATCAGCCGCTCCACAATGGTCGGCGGCATCGCCGGTCTGTTGCTGATCGCCGACGGCGTCACCTTCGTCGCCTCGCGCACCGCACTGCTCGACGGTGTTCAGGTGTTCTTCATCGTCGCGGCGTTCGGCGCCCTGATCGTGGATCGCGACGACGTCCGGGCGCGCCTGCATGACGCGCTGCTCGACGGCCGCATCGATGAGACCGAATGGGGCCCGCGCCTGGGGGTGCGCTGGTGGCGCTTCGGTGCCGGCGTGCTCCTCGGGATGGCTTGTGCGACAAAGTGGTCCGGCCTGTACTTCGTGCTGTTCTTCGGCGTGATGACGGTAGCCTTCGACGTCGCCGCCCGCCGCCAGTACCGGGTGCCGCGGCCGTGGCTGGGCACACTGCGCCGCGACGTCGGCCCGGCGCTGTACGCATTGGTGCTCATCCCGTTCGGCGTCTACCTGGCGTCGTATTCGATGTGGTTCGCCTCCGAGACCGGGGTGGACCGCTACGAGGTGGGGCATTCGATCGGGGCGCGCGCGTGGTACCAGCCGCCCGACGCGATCCGGTCATTGTGGCACTACACGGCCAAGGCCTACGACTTCCACTCCGGGCTGACCAATTCCGCCGGCAACCACCATCCGTGGGAATCCAAGCCGTGGCTGTGGCCGATGTCGTTGCGGCCGGTGCTGTATGCCATCGATCAGCAGAACGTGGCCGGTTGCGGCGCACAGTCGTGCGTCAAAGCCGTGATCCTGGTGGGCACCCCGGCGATGTGGTGGCTGGCGGTGCCGGTGCTCGGGTACAGCGCGTGGCGCGCCTTCGTACGCCGGGACTGGCGCTACGCGGCGGTGCTGGTCGGCTACGGCGCCGGCTGGCTGCCCTGGTTCGGCGACATCGACCGGCAGATGTACTTCTTCTATGCCGTGGCGATGGCCCCGTTCCTGGTGATGGCGATTGCGCTGATCTGCGGTGACGTCCTGCATCAGCCGGCCCAGGGGCCCGAGCGTCGCGCGCTGGGCGTGATCGCGGTGTGTTGCTATGTGGCGCTGGTCATCACGAATTTCGTGTGGCTCTTCCCGGTGCTGACCGGCATGCCCATCTCACAGCAGATGTGGAACATGGAGATCTGGCTACCGTCCTGGCGCTGACTACTGCGCATCACGCGCGATGGGACAGGACATCCCGCGTGGTCCGCCGCGTCCGGTCGCCAGCTCCGAGGCCGGCAGCCGCAACACCTCGATGCCCGAATCCTCAAGGCGGGCATTGGTTTGCGCGTTCCGTTCGTAGGCGACGACCACGCCCGGCGCCAGCGCGAGTGTGTTGTTGCCGTCGTCCCACTGCTCGCGGCCGGCGATGACGGAATCCAGCCCGGTGTCGATCACCCGCAGCTTCGCGATGCCCATGGCCTCGGCGGCCGCCGGCACGAACGGCTTCTCCTCGGAGATGTCCAGGCCCGCCGCCGAGCGGCGCACGGTGACGGCGGTCAGCGAATCGGCGATGTCCGGATTCATCACCACCGCGTCGGCGTCCACCATCGTGCAGACGGTGTCGAGATGCATCTGTTCACGGCCCCGCCCAATCGCCACCGCGAGCACCGTGTGTGCCAGCTGATCGTCGAACAGACTGCGCACCAACGCTTCCGCGCCCGCCGGCGTGGTTCGTTCCCCCACACCGACGGCCACCACACCTGGAGACAGCAGCAGCACGTCACCGCCCTCGACCGGCGCCGAGCGGGATTCGAACGCGCGCCGGACGCCCAGGAATCGCGGGTGGTGCGCATACACCAGGTCGGTCAGCGAGGATTCCCGGATCCGCGCCGAGAGCGCCAGCGAGGTGATCACCACCCGGGGCCCGATCCAGAACGACGAATCGCGGGTGAACAACAGGTTCGGCAGCGGGTCGATGACGAATTCGCTCCCCTGGTGCATCCGGCGCACCAGAGACGAATCATTGTGCGCCAGTGGAAGTTCCGCGAATGTCATGCCCGCCGTCAGCACCTGCGCCAGTGCGGCCGGTTCCAGCGTGCGCAGATACGTCGAAAGTTCTTGCGCCAGAGGCGGGCCCAGACGCCGGGAATCGACGGCCGCGGAGATGCCGTGCATCCGGGCGGCGCCACTGTTGAGCGCCTCGACCAGCAGGTCACCCAGCAGCAACACCTCGACCCCGCGCGACCGCAGCAGGCCGGCGAAGTTGTCGTGCTCCTCCTGGGCGCGGGTCACCCACGGCAGCCCGTCGAAGAGCAGCCTGTCGTTGTTGCGCGGGGTGAGCCGCTGCAACTCCGGGCCGGGCCGGTGCACGATCGCCACCCGAAGCCGGCCGACTTCCGAATCCACACCCAGCGCTCCACTCACAGGTAGCACCGTAGCGTGATCGCGAGTCGTCCTCCGACTCGAACGTCTGTGCGATAAACTGCGGTTGTGTCACTGCCGGTGCAGGAGTCGCTGTTCGACCACGCCGAACGCCGCCGTCTCGCCAACGGAGCCTGGGTGGACGTCCGGGCCGGGTGGCTGGATGCATCGAACCTGTCCGACGCACCGTCCCTGTTCGACGGCCTGCTGGCCGCCGTCCCGTGGCGCGCGGAGCGCCGTCAGATGTACGACCGTGTCTTGGACGTGCCGCGACTGGTCAGCTTTCACGACCTGCTGCGCGACGAGCCACCGCATCCGGCGCTCAAGCAGATCCGCCGCCGCCTCAACGACATCTACGCCGGCGAACTCGGCGAACCGTTCACCACGGCCGGACTGTGCCTGTACCGCGACGGGAACGACAGTGTGGCCTGGCACGGTGACACGATGGGCCGGGCCGGCACCGAGGACACCATGGTGGCCATCGTCAGCCTGGGCGCCACGCGGACCTTGGCGTTGCGGCCCCGCGGCGGCGGTCGGGCTCTGCGTATCCGCCACCATCACGGCGACTTGCTCGTGATGGGCGGATCGTGTCAGCGGACCTGGGAGCACTCGATCCCGAAGACGGCACGACCCACCGGTCCACGCATCAGCATCCAGTTCCGCCCCCGCGGTGTGCGCTGATCAGATCCGGTCCGGACGATCAGGACGTGCCACGGATGGCGGCGACCGCGGCCTTCAGCAGGTTCTCGGCGCGCTCGGTGTCGACCGGCGCGACCGGCTTGTCCGGCACGACCATCGGGTTGGCCGTGACCATCACCTGGTACTTGCCGAAGTACGCCCGATAGCTGTAGAGCTCGCCGGTCTGCGGTTTGCCGTCCTTGGTGAACTCCAGCGTGCGATGCACACCCAAGGTGTGTACGCCGTCGATCTGGGGGGTGGGCACGGACTCCACGACACCGTGCATCGCCTCGCCGGTGAAGGTGATCTTCTTGCAGTCCGCACTGGGCTCGGTAACCTCGATGGGTTCGTTGGTCTCCAGCGCGATGGTGATGAACCGGTTGCCGTTGCCTTCGGCGGTCAGCGCCGCCATGTTGCCCTTGACGTCGGAGGGTATCTGCGGAGTGCCGGCGAACTTCCCGCAGTCCGGGGGGTCGAACTTGACCCCGTCGGGCAACTTCTGTCCCGACATCGCCCTCGGGTTGATGCCGGTCTTCGGTATGTCGGTGATGTGGTACTCGGGACCGAAGAACGACTTCAAGTCGGACAGTTTGGTGATGTCGGCTGTCTGCTCGTCCGACGAACAGGCTGCCAGCAGGGCCGACGCGGCGACGACGAGCAGCGTTGCGGATCTAGACACGCTCGGCAATCTACCGGACCGCTCGGCGACGGTTGAGCCGGCAGATATCGGTGGTCATGACGGTCGCGAACGCGCACCGGGCCGGATACGGAAGAAGCACCAGTCCCGCAACGGGATCGACCCGCGTGGTACGCCTCGCCAGATCCGCGCATGAACCGCCCACTACCCGCAGCCGGGGAACACGAAACCGCCTCAGCGGTGGCGGAATTACTGGCCGGCCGCGCTGCTCGACGACGAGCCGGTGTTGCTCGACGTCGACGAACCCGCGTCACTGCCCGTCGAATCACTCGACGACGACGAACCGGAGCCGCTGCCCGTCGAATCGTCCGACGTCGACGAACCCGAGTCACTGCCCGTCGAATCGTCCGATGTCGACGAACCCGAATCGCTGCCGTTCACGTCGTCGGTGGTGGTCGCGTCGTTCGTGGTGGTCGTGTCGTTCGTGGTGGTCGTGTCGTTCGTGGTGGTCGCATCGTCGGTGGTCGTCGCGTCGGTTGACGTCGGCGCGTCACCCGTCGTCGGCGCGTCGGCCGGGGTCGTGCTATCGGCCGGAGTCGTCGTATCGGCCGGAGTCGCGCCATCAGCCGGGGTGGTGGTATCAGCCGGGTCGGTGGCATCGGTCGGGTCGGTGGCATCGGTCGTCGTGGACGATCCCTCGGCGAGCGAGGTCGCCACGACCGACGCGGCGTTCTCCAGACCCGACGGCGCGCCGTCCGAGGATTCGATCATCGAGAACGCCCGCGCCAGGTTGTTGACCTGCGGGGTCGCCGGTGCCGCCGTATCCACCGTCGGCAGCTGGACGCCGCCCGCGCCGAACGGTGACGGCGTGGTGCCGAACGGCCGGAAGGCAGGGGCGTTGAACAGTGCGGAGATGCCGTCATCGAGGCCGACGAAGACGGAACCGATGAGATTGCCCACAACCTGGAACAGGTCCACCGACGGCCCGAACAGTTGCGCGGTGGTCGGAGTGCCGGGTGACGTGGTGCGGTCGTAGCCCAGCTCCACCAGCACCCGCAGCGGCGCGTCGATGACCTTCAGCAGCGGCAGCGGCACGAACAGCTCCAGCGGCACCAGCATCGGCAGCACCGGCGTGGAGATCATGTAGTAGTGGGTGTCGCCCGTCTGGCCCTGATCCAGGAACCCTTCCCCGGCGTCGCCCTTGTTGAAGTAGTCCAGGTGCAGGAAGATCAGGCCCATCAGGGCGTTGTAGTCGGCCAGCAGGTTCAGGGGGTACTTCGGGAAGTCGGCGATGGGGTCGTACTGGCGGGCGATGTCCGCGGTGGGGTAGAGGAACCTGCCGCCGACATCCGGGCTGTCGGTGCGGCTCGCGCCACTGAAGCTGATGTCGGCGATCGGGAAGTACCACGGGGTGAACCGCTCGAGTAGGCCGCCGTTGGGCCGGTTGGGGTTGCCGATGAACGTGAACGTCAGGTTCTTGTCGACGCTGGTGTCGTCGGCCTTGTACGCGTCGATTCCGGCGGCCTTCACCTTCGAGCCGATGGACGCGCTCTGCGAGTAGCCGAACACCGAGAAGGCGTCGGTTTCGCCCGCTCCGTCGGGATAGACGTGCGAGGTGCAGTTGGTCGGGCTGGTGAGGCAGGTGGTCAACTGCGCGACGCCGACCTTGATGGAGGAGTCGAACGTGCGGGTGCCGAACACCGGCCACAGGTCCTCGGGCGCCCACACCACCTTCGTGGTGTAGTCCTCGCCCTCGGGACCGTTGGGGCGGATGTAGGTATTCATCACGTCGGCGACGTAGCCGGCCGGCTGCCCGTTGGCGTCGACGAGCCCTGGCAGCACAAAACCGTAGCTGGGCAGCCCGTCGACATCTGCCTGCCGGTTGTACGGGTTGACGAACGGCTGCGCGGTGCCGCCCATGATGAGTGCGGTGGTGCCGAGCAGTCCGACGGCGACCGTGGCTGGCGAAGACCACCCGAACGCCATGACGGACGCCACCACGAACCCGATGACTATGAGCGCCCGCGACGCCTTACCGACCATCTAACCGACCTCCACCCAGCATGACAGTTACTGCCGGTTCGTTTGCCGGCACCTGCGGGTTCGCTACAGGACTCCGATTCCACAGGACAAGTACTCCGTGCACTCTATACATATTGGGGCGTCCTGCACCAGCTGCGTTGCATCGGTCAGCAGTTTGCGAACGTATTGCCGACACGACCCGCCGCCGCACCCGCGGAGAACCCGCTGGGGTTTCCTCCCAAGGCTTCCTCCAACGGCTGCCGCCCGATTCGGTTACTGTCGTCTGGCTGGGACAACCTGCCAGATCCGCGCCGCCGAAGGAGACACGTACCGATGAAGCCAATCACCGCGGTATCCGGCGCAGGCGTCGTTGCGGTGGCCCTGACCCTGACGCTGGCCGGTTGCGGCTCGTCGACCAAGACAGAAGAGAAGACGACGACGACCACGTCCACGCAGGCGACGAGCGCCGCGCCGACGTCCGGCGAGCCCACCAGCGCGGCGCCCACGTCCGGCGACCCGCAGGCGGCGGGCGGCGACACCCTCGACGACTACATCGCGAAGAACGGCATCCAGAAGACGATCATCCGGCCCGGTGATCCGGGACCGACGATCGACCTCCCCGTCCCCCAGGGCTGGAGTAAGACCGCGCCCGGTGACGACGCCCCGTACGGGGGCCTGGTCTACGACGCGGCAGTCAGCAAGGACAAGCCGCCGCGCATCCGGGCCAGCCTGTACAAGCTGACCGGCAATGTCGATCAGGCCAAGGTCCTCGAACTGGCTCCCGCCGTGCTCAAGAGCCTCCCGAACTTCCAGTCCCTCGGTTCGCCGAGCGACGCCGAATTGAGCGGGTTCAAGGCCTCCCAGGTCGGTGGCAGCTACGTCAAGAACGGGGATTCGTGGTTGGTCGCCCAGAAGACGACCGTCATTCCGACCGACGGCGGGGTGTTCGTCTTCCAGCTCAACGCCGAAGGCCTCGAAAGTGACATGCCCGTCCTGATGGACGGAACCAGCGTCATCGACAAGCAAACCAAGATCACGCCCTGATGCCGCCAAAGGCGTTGCCGCGCTGACGAATCAGGATCGCGAGAACGTCGACGCCTCGTTCACCTGCTCCGGGGTGGGGCGTACACCGGTGTAGCGTTCGAACTGTTCGGCGGCCTGCAGCGCGATCACTTCCGCACCGGTGATCACCTGTTTGCCGGCGCGGCGGGCGGCCACGATCAACGGAGTCTCGACGGGCAGCGCCACCACGTCGAATACGGTGTCGGCCTGAGCCACCGTCTCGCCGGAGAACGGGCTGTCGAATTCCTCCGGGCCGCCGGCCATTCCGACCGGCGTCGCGTTGACCAGAATCGACGCCGCGGCGCCGCCGGCGTGCGACCGCCAGCGGTAGCCGAGCCGCTCGGCCAGCTCCGGACCCTGAGTCGGGTTCCGTGCGACGACGACGCCGTCGTGAAATCCGTTGTCGCGGAATGCCGAACCGGCCGCCTTGGCCATGCCCCCGCTGCCGTTGATCAGCACCGTGCGGTTCGGATCAAGCCGGTGTTCGGCGATGAGGCGCTGCACCGCGATGTAGTCGGTGTTCGACGCCGTCAGCACCCCGCCGTCGTTAACGATGGTGTTCACCGAGTGAATTGCCAGCGCGGATCGTTCGACGTCGTCGACCAGTTCGAGAACCGCCTCCTTGAAGGGCATCGACACCGAGCAACCGCGGATGCCCAATGCGCGCACACCGCCGATTGCGGCAACGATGTCGGTGGTGCTGAACGCCTTGTAGATGAAGTCGAGCCCGAGTTGCTCGTAGAGGTAGTTGTGGAATCGGGTGCCGATGTTGCTGGGCCGACCGGCCAGCGAGATGCACATCGTGGTGTCCCTGCTCAGCGGCGGCCGGCTCATCTCAGGCCAGCGCCCCGAAGATCTGACGTGCGACATCGCGGATGTGGTCCTTGAGCGCCGCCGGAAGTCTGTCTTCGCGGATCTCCTGAACGTCGATCACCGTCGTCACCACTCCGATGTCCTCCCGTTGCCAGTGCGCACCGTACTTGTCGAGGATCTTGCGCATTGCCAGATTATCGGAAAGCACACGCGCCGTGAACTTTTCGACGCCACCGACACCCGCGGCCACCATCACGGCCTTCATCAGGAACGAGCCGACGCCGCGGCCCTGGTATTCGTCTGCGACGATGAAGGCGATCTCGGCGACGGTGCGATCACATTCGTCGCGGACGAAGCGGACATCACCGACGATGTCGTCGCCCGAGTCGACCAGCACCCAGGCGAAATGGTCGACGTAGTCCACCTGGAACAGGTAGTTCATCAGCGGCGACGACAGCTCTCGTGGCGACATGAACCGGCGGAACACGGTCTCGGCCGAGAACCCGTCCGCATTGCGTTCGGCCCGCACCCTGTCACCGGGAAGCACCGGGCGCAACAGCAGTTCGGTGCCGTCGGTGAGGTGGATCGGGATCGGAATGATGAAAGCGGCCAGCCGTTGGCGAGCCGTCCGCACCAGCATGGCCAGCACGCCGGGCAATTCGATCATCCGGTCGAATGCCTCGTCCCCGCCGCTCCATCCCGTCACCTCGCCGGCCGCCCGCACGGTCGCCACTCGCGGCGAATGCCGCAGCAACGCGATCTCGCCGATGACCTGACCCGATTCCACCGTCGTCTCCACGGTGCCGCCACCCGTGTTGGTGTGCGTGACGACGACGGCTCCGGCGCCGATGATCAAGAAGAACTGCGCGGCCTCGCCCTGACGCATGAGGACGTCGCCATCGTGAGCGTGCAGCGGTTCGAGCAGCATCGCCAGCTGATAGAGATCAGCGGCAAAGCAGTCGGCGAAGACGGACAGCTGGGACAGCTCGGTGGCGCGTGCGGTTATCCACTCGGCCACCTCGTCTTCCCCCTGTCACGGATTCTGCGCGGAAACGGCTGTCCTCCAGCACTATTGGATGTCGTTACGGACCGGGCAGTGCATCGATCGCGGCGACGATGCGGACCATCAACTCGTCGACATACGCCGCGTCGTAACCGCGCTTGTAGACCGGCGACTTGGGGAATCTGACGCCACGGATGTCGTCGGCCGAGAGGTGACCACGGCCGTCGAGCCGGCGGGCGACCAGTTGGAGGAAGTCGTTGACCGACTTCTCGTCGTAGCCGCGCCGGCCCACCGGCGGCTTCGGGAAAGTGACCTCGCGAACGTCCTGTGCCGTCACGTTGCCGGCGGTCTGTGTCATGCCGCCAATGGTACGGGCGGGGTTCACACCGCACCGCGAAACAGCCGGCCGCTCGGCGGCGAGATGAGCCGGCACACCACGTTCAAGTTCTGTCAGGACCCGACGGTCGCCCAGCGCGAGGTGCTGTCGCGGCATGCCGGGGCGTCGCGGTTCGCGTTAAACCCGGCCGGGTCTTCACTGTCGATGCCGGCGGCGTGGCCGAGGTGGTGGTGACCGGGCTGGCCTGGCGGGGTCAGGTGTGTCAGCAGGTGTTCGAGGAAGCTGCGGTCGATCTGGGCAGGGGATTGAGAGCGTGGTCGGATTCGCGCTCGGGTACGCACGGAGGGCGCCGGTTTTGGACGGACGTGGCAGCTTCCAGGACACCAGCGGGCGCAACGGATCCCTGGATGCCGGGCTGTTGTTCTCCGCCGTCTCGATGTACTGCAGGCGGGTGACCGAACCCGGCGAGATCCCGACCGCGCTGCACCAGGCCGTTTCGGCTGCGCGGGCCGGTGGGCCGGCCGTACTGCTCCTGACCAAGGATATCCAGCAAAGCTCTCTCGCCCAGGCGGGGCGGAAAGCCTGCCGCACGTCGTCCTCGTCATCCAGCCGCTTGATGGATTGTGTTGTGCCACCACCAACTTCAGAGTGCAGATGGCAATGGCCGTGGCAGCAGTCGATGTGCTCGATGGTTACCCATCCGTCGGCTGCCGTGATGACTTGCACTGCCACCATGAAATCGACCAGACGGCCACCCTGGCTCCAGCAGAAGAATTGCAATCGCACTGTGTTGGCGTCGTCTACCGGTGTCTCCCAACGCCTTTCGTTGCAGAGGTCACGTGAAGGCGGCTCATATTGACCGTGTTCTGATCTCAGCTCGACAGGCTACCTCACGCTTCGCGCGCTGGACTTGCTAATTATCGTGCTGCTTCCGCCGGACCACATGGTTCACAGTAACCGGCCCTGAGTGATTGCCCGGCCTCGGCGCGGTAGCCGTCGAGCTGGACGCCGCGATCCGGGCAGCCGCTGAGGTTGCCCGCCAGCGTCCGGCCCAGTGAGCTGGCCGGGATCTCTACCGGGATCAGACCCCCCAGGCCGTCGGCCCGCAAATGCAGAAAACCACCTCTGATGCAGCTCAGAGGGGGTTATCGCTCTGTGGAGCTAAGGGGAATCGAACCCCTGACCTACTCGATGCGAACGAGTCGCGCTACCAACTGCGCCATAGCCCCTTGACCGCTAGCAGGCTACCAGCCGACCAGGACCAACCTGAAACCTGCGGGTCACTGCCCCGAGGCGCGCGGCAGGTCGAATTCCCGGCCGAACGACGCGTACTCCAGATGCTCGAACACGGGGTCCTCGTCGTCGATCTCCAGCACCGCCGTCCCGGGCCGACGCAGCCGCGTGGGCACCACGTCGAGTTCCCGGTCGCCGGTGTTCTCCACACCGAACCGCGCGCGTGACATCCGTTGCATACGTCGCCGCCGCAGCTGCTCTTCGATGCGGGTCTGGCGACGCAGATAGGCCAGATATCCGAGCGTCGCGACCGCCAGCGCGGCACACAGGTACCAGGCCGCAGGGGTCCACGCGAATGCCAGCACGGCGGAGAGCACCAGCAGGGTCGCCATCGTCAGCAACGCACGGGTGCGGAACCTGTACTTGCGGGCGCTGACTGCCGCAGCGGTCTTGGTCGCGTACCGCACCTCGCGAACCGGCGGGCCGACGGGCTCGTCGGCCTCGGGTTCGAGTCCCGAGGTGTCCTCGACGTACTCGTACTCGTCGGCGGTGCCGTCCTCGGCCGCGGGCTGCTCGACGACGGGGGTTTCGGGCTCCTCGGCCACCGGGGTTTCGGGCTCGGAATCCGTTTCGGAGCCGGCGAATTCGAGTGGCAGCTCATCCGGCAGCGGTTCGACCTTCTCGGGCTTCTCGACCTTCTCGGCGGTCTGTCCGCCGCCTACGGGCAACGCCCCGGAATCCTCCTCGACGACGTCGACGTCGAGGTAGTCGGGCTCATCCTCTTCGGCCAGTGAGGTCACCACCGCGACGCTACGCGTCCGGGACGGTTTGCCGGTGACAACCACGGGACCGGTGTCGTCGTCGTCGAAATCCTCATACTCGTCGTCGGCCTCGGGGCGCCAGTCGGGATCACTGCGATGCCCGGCTGCCGGACCCGACCGCCTGATGAGGCGGGCCGCCCGGCTGGTGTTCAGCACGCGGGTGGCCAGCGCGATGTCGCTGGTGCGCCGCACGGTGTCGCGCCTGTTGATGAGCATGGGCACCAGCACGAACAGCCAGAGCACCACAAGGGAAATCCAGAGCAACGATTGGGGGATGCTTGGCATGGGGGCCTGCTCCTTTCCCCTCCAGGCTAGGTGTCGTGAGCTGCGCAATCAGGACGACGCGCCGATGACAATTACACACCTGTAATTCGATTCAGACAAGCACCACAAGCCACAAATGTCACAGCAGTAACAGGTCTGCGTCTCGCTGCGATCGCGAGGAGCCAGTTAAGTGACTTTCTCGACGTGTGCGGGTCGCAAAGTGGCTCCTCGCGACACGGCAGCGCTCCCGGTCAACACGACGCGCAATTCACACCCACCGGGCGCGGCCGGCGTGCACCAGCCCGGAGGCCACCGAGCCGCGCACCTCCTCGACGGTCAAACCCACCAGCAGGTGGTCCCGCCAGGCCCCGTCGACGTCGAGGTACCGCTTCAACAACCCCTCCTCGCGGAAGCCGACCTTGGCCAGGACCCTGCGACTGGCCACGTTCTCCGGGCGGACCGTGGCCTCCATCCGGTGCAACCGCAGCGCGCCGAAACAGTGGTCGAGGCCCAGCGCCAACGCCCCGGTGGCGACTCCTCCACCGGTGAGTTCGCTGTGCACCCAATAGCCGATCCAGGCCGAGCGCAACGCGCCGTGCGTCACGTTGCCCACCGTCAACTGCCCGCCGAACCGGCCGTCGACCTCGATGACATACGGCAGCATCCGTCCGCGACGCGCCTCGGCCCGCACCGCCGAACACACCGACGGCCACGCCGAAACCCCATGTCGCGCATTCCATTCCAGCTCAGTGGTGGGCTCCCACGGTTCGAGGAACTCACGGTCGGCCATCCGCAGCCGACTCCACTGCGCGGCATCGCGCATCCGGACCGGACGCAACCGCACCACTCCGGCCGCCACCTTGATCGGGCCCACCGGTTCCGGCCAGCCGGGGTGTGCACCCCCGGGCCGCAGGAAGCTCACGCGGACTCAGCCGCGCTGGGCAAGAAATGCAACGTCGACGGTCTCCCCGGTGCGGATCTGCTCTGCCTCGCCGGGAACCACGACCAGGCAGTTCGCCTCGGCGAGCGTCGCCAGCAGGTGCGACGACGCGCCCGGCGCGCCACCGAGGGCCTGAACCAGGTACTCGCCGGTGTCCTGATCGCGCATCAGCTGACCGCGCAGGAAGCCCTTGCGGCCTGGCACCGACGCGATCGGCGCCAGGGTGCGGGCCCGCACGATGCGCCGCATCGGCTGACGCTTGCCCAGCGACAACCGGATCAGCGGCCGAACCATCACCTCGAACACCACGAGCGCACTGACGGGGTTGGCGGGCAGCAGGAACACCGGCACACCCTCGGCGCCCAGCTGCCCGAATCCCTGCACCGATCCGGGGTGCATCGCGATGCGGGCCACTTCCATCTCGCCGAGCCCCGCCAGCACCGAACGCACGGCCTCCGCGGCGGCCCCGCCGACCGCGCCGGCGACCACGACGACCTCCGCCCGGCTGAGCTGGCCCTCGACGGCTTCGCGCAGAACCTTCGGATCGCTGTCGACGATCCCGACGCGGTTCACCTCAGCGCCGGCATCTCGCCCGGCCGCGGCCAGCGCATAGGAGTTGACGTCATACACCTGACCGTTGCCGGGCGTGCGTGAGATGTCGACGAGTTCACCACCCACGCTGATCACCGAGAGCCGCGGCCGCGGGTGCACCAGAACCCGCTCGCGGCCGACCGCGGCGAGCAAACCCACCTGCGCGGCACCGATGATCGTCCCCGCCCGCACCGCGACATCGCCGGGCTGGACGTCATCACCCGTGCGGCGAACGTAGGCGCCCGACCGCACACCGCGCAGTACCTTCACCCGGGACTGCCCGCCGTCGGTCCAGCGCACCGGCAGCACCGCGTCGGCCAGAGTCGGCATGGGCGCGCCGGTCTGCACCCGGACGGCCTGCTTGGGCTGCAACCGCGTCGGCGTGCGGGCGCCCGCCTCGATGGAGGCGATCACCGGCAGACTGACCTGCTGCTCGACCGCGTCGTCATCGCCGCCGCCGAGGCCCAGCACGTCGACGCTGCGAACGGCATACCCGTCGATGGCGGCCTGATCGAAGCCCGGCAGCGGACGCTCGGTCACCACCTCTTCGGCGCACATAAGGCCCTGCGCCTCGGCGATCGCCACCCGCACCGGTCGCGGGGCCACGGCCGCCGCCTGGACGCGAGCCTGCTGCTCTTCCACCGAACGCACTGGAAACCTTTCTGCGACCGGCGGACGCCGGAAGCACCGGGGCCGACGCTACCGTTCGGTCAGGCCCAGTCGTGAGACCAGCCAACGGCGCAGTTCCGGGCCGTAGTCGTCACGATCCAACGCAAAGTCAACCGCAGCCTTGAGGTAGCCGCCGGGATTTCCCAGGTCGTGTCGGGAGCCGCGGTGCACCACCACATGCACGGGGTGCCCCTCCTCGATCAGCAGCGCAATCGCGTCGGTCAGCTGGATCTCGCCGCCGACACCACGGTCGATCCGCCGCAGGGCGTCGAAGATGGCCCGGTCCAGCACGTAGCGGCCGGCCGCGGCATACGGCGACGGCGCGTCCTCGGGCTTGGGCTTCTCGACCATGCCCTTGACCCTCAGCACATTCGGGTTGGCCGCATCGGGCACTTCCTCGACGTCGAACACGCCGTAGGCGCTGATCTCGTCCTCGGGCACCTCGATGGCGCACAGAACCGAACCACCGCGCTTGGCCCGTACCTTCGACATCGTCTCCAGCACACCGGTGGGCAGCACCAGATCGTCGGGCAGCAGCACGGCGACAGCGTCTTCGTCCGGGGAGAGGACGGGCTCGACACACAGCACCGCATGGCCCAGCCCGAGCGGTTTGTCCTGAATCACCGATTCGACCTTGATCAGGGCCGGCGCGCGGCGCACCTTCTCCAGCATCGCGGTCTTGCCGCGCGCTTCCAGCGTGCCCTCGAGCACCAGGTCGGCGACGAAGTGGGCGACCACACCGTCCTTGCCCTGGGAGGTGACGATCACCAGACGTTCGGCCCCCGCCTCCGCCGCCTCGGTCGCGACGAGTTCGATTCCGGGGGTGTCGACGACGGGCAGCAGCTCCTTGGGAACGGTCTTGGTCGCCGGGAGAAAACGCGTGCCCAGCCCGGCGGCCGGCACGATGGCCGTCCGCGGGATCGGTACCTCGGCTTTCTTCATCGCCTGACACCATAACCGGATTGTCTCCGCGCGGGGCCGGTGTCATCGTTGTCCCACTATGACCACAGCAAAAGACCAGCTGAGGCTGGACCTGCTGGCCGCACGGCGAGCGCAGCGCGCACCGGATCACGACGTCGAGGCGGCCGCGCTGGCGGAGACCGTGCGCACGCTGGTCGTGCCCTCGACAGTCTGCGCGTACGTGCCGGTGGGCACCGAGCCGGGCGCCGTCACGATGATCGAGGCGCTGCGTGATGCGGGAGCCCGGGTGTTGCTGCCGATCGCGGTCACCGATGCCGGCGGTGCGCCCATGCCGCTGCACTGGGCCGAATACCGCCCGGGCGAGCTGGCGCCGGCCCGGTACGGGCTGCTCGAACCGGGTGGGATCCGCTTGCCGCCGGAGGCGCTGACGCAGGCCGGTCTGGTGCTCGTGCCCGCGCTGGCCGTCGACAGGCGCGGCATTCGGCTGGGCCGCGGGGGCGGGTTCTACGATCGCTCGCTACCGCTGCGCGACCCAGAGGCACAGTTGATGGCCGTCGTCCGCGACGACGAACTCCTCGAGGTGCTGCCCGGCGAGGAGCACGACGTGCCGATGACGCACGCCCTGACCCCGGGACGCGGCGTGGTCGTGCTGGGATAGCGCGTCAGCACCGGGCCAGCACGTCGGACATCGCCTGCTTCTCCTTGGCCGACACCCACAGCCCGTATGCGGATTTCACCTCGACCTGCCGGGCGACGAATGCGCAGCGGAATGCGACGTTGGGCGGCAACCACGAGGCGGCGTCGCGAAACGCCTTGTCGAAGTTGGCTTTCGGACTGACGGCGAGCAGGTTGCGGGGATCGTTGGCGAAGTCGAGGCGGCGCTGGTCATCCCATTCGCGGGCGCCTTTGTACCAGGCGTCGGCCAGCGACACCACATGGTCGATCTCCACCGTGTTCGACGTGTCCGGGCCGCGGACGAAGGCGATGACCTCGCCGGAGTACGGGTCGTGCAGGGTTCCGCGCTCGGCGTAGCACGTGCCGGGGCGGACCACGAGGTCGGCGAGATCCCGGCGCAGGATGTCGTCGCGGGCGTTGCACCCGTTGTGCCCGAATTCGACGTCGACGTCGTCGCTCCAGGCCTTCCCGAACCGGTACCGCTTGAAGTCCTGGGCGCGGTCCCAGCCCTTGACCGGCAGCGCCGCCAGCGCCGCCCGGGCATCGGCGTAAGCACCGGCAGGCGGGGTGTGCCGGGCAGCGGCATTCGACGGTGACGCTGTCGCGGGTGGCGTCCAGGTCGCAGACGGCCCCGACGAGGTGTGCCGGGTGCGCAGCCACTGCACGAACGCGGCGACGGCGACCAGGGTGACGACCAGGGCCAGGACCGTCAGCGCCAACCTGACTCGGCGACCCCGCCGACGCGGTGGCCGTCGCTCGGGAATGACGTGGCCCACATAGCGGTTCTAGCACTTGGCACGGTAGAGTGCTAACAAGTCTTGACCTTTCCCGGAGGTTTTCGTGCCGACCTACAGCTACGTGTGTACCGAATGCGACGACCAGTTCGACGCAGTACAGGCGTTTACCGACGACGCGCTGACCACGTGCAGCAAGTGCTCGGGCCGGCTGCGCAAGCTGTTCAACTCGGTGGGTGTGGTGTTCAAGGGCAGCGGCTTCTACCGCACCGACAGCCGCGACGGCGGTAAGAAATCCGCCAGCGTCCCCAGCGGCAGCTCCGAATCGAGTGGTTCGTCCGGCACCGAGAAATCGAGCAGCACCGCCTCGGACTCTTCCTCGGGTTCGTCCAGCTCGTCGAGTTCCTCGGATTCGAAGTCGTCGGCGACCGCCGCGGCCGCCAGCTGACCCGGTTCCCGCGTCGCTCGATCCACAGTTCCGCGTTGTCCACAGCAGAGCGCTGACGACGCACACCTCCGCCCCGGTCGCGTGCCTACCGTGACGCCATGGGTTCCCGTCGCACCGAATCGCTGAACCCGACGCTGCCGAACCGGATCCGGCAGGCGCTGCAGCCGGACTGGGTGCACACCGCCAAGGCCCGCCGGATCGCCGCCGGGGTCCTGGTGATCCTCGCGGCGGTCACCGCGATCCGAGCGCAGCCCGGTGGCGAACACGCCCCGGCGGCGGTCGCGCTCCGCGATCTCCCACCCGGCGTGGCCATCACGGCCGATGACGTTCGTATCGAAAACCGTTTGACAGCAACACTTCCCGACGGTTCTGTCGCGGACGCCACAGCGGTGATCGGAGCCATGCCGGCCGGACCGATCCGGCGCGGCGAGATCCTCACCGACATCCGCCTGCTCGGGACTCGGCTGGCGCAGGCCGCGGCGGGGCCCGATGCCCGGCTGGTCCCGTTGCACGTGACCGACAGGGCGCTGCCCGATCTGCTCCGGCCCGGCGACATCGTCGACGTCGTGGCGGCACCGGCATCGGGCGCCGACGGAGCCCCACACGTCGTGGCGACCGATGCGGTCATCGTGTCGGTCTCGGCCCGCCCCAGGACACCGACGGTGGCCGACGATCGGGTGGTGCTCGTCGCGCTGCCCGTGGCGGCCGCGAACGCCGTCGCCGGCGCGACGCTCGTGCAGTCGGTCACGCTGACCTTGCACTGAGCCGCGGTCTCGGCCTGTTGACGGTCCAGTCACGGAAACGCGCAGGAGCGGACACGGGAGAAGTCGGCGACTAACGTCGCAATCAGCACGTCCAGGCTCCGCGACAGAAAGGCAGCTCCCCATGCTGAAGGGGTTCAGAGAGTTCATCGCACGAGGCAACGTGATCGACCTGGCCACCGCGGTCATCATCGGTGCGGCGTTCACCGCGGTGGTCACCGCGTTCACCGACCACGTGGTCCAGCCGCTGATCAGCCGGATCGGCGCCACGCCCGATTCGGAGTACGGCTTCCTGCGGATCCCGCTCGGCGACAACATCTACATCGACCTCAACGCGGTGCTCAGCGCCTTCATCAACTTCCTGATCGTCGCCGCGGTCATCTACTTCGTCATCATCGTGCCCTACAAGAAGCTCAAAGAACTCGACAGCAAGGTGGAAGAGGAGGACACCGAACTGACGCTGCTCACCGAGATCCGGGACCTGCTGCGCCAGAACTCCGGCCCCGACACCGCGGCTTCGACGGGCAAGCACGGCAGCACCTACAAGGGCCCCGACCGGGAGGCGAAGGCCGCCGAATCCGAATAGCCCTGCGTCCCAATGAGTTCGGCCCCCGGCATGGCCGGGGGCCGAACTCATTGGGACGTAAGAGGTCTACGGGTTATTCGCGTCGAACGGGATGTTCATCCACCAGGCGCAGAAGGGACCGCTGACGACGCAGGCGCTCAGGTCGCCACCGGCGCCGGAGAACGCCCACGCGTCGAACGGTTGCTTGGCCTTGTTGGAGCCGCGCACCTCGCCCTGCGCCTGGGCCTGCCCCATGCCGGCCGCGCGAAGTTCACCTTGGATGCCGGGAGCCCGGACGCCGCCCTCCACCGCGGGACCTTGACCCGGCTGTGCCGGTTGCGGCTTGAGGGTATCGGCGGCAGCGATTCCGGACCCGATGGTCAGGACGGCCGCTGCGCCGGCGAGAACGCCGATTCCTGCGGATACCAGTTTCGATGTCACCCGAATCTACCCATCTGTCGGTTGGCGGGCTACGCAAATAGCCTTTGTCGATACGCTCTGTCGACAGCCTATCAGCGAAGTGGCCGCTGCGCAGACCCGATGCCGAGAATTTCGGGCGCCAACCGACAAAGATTCTCGCGACGTTGCTGGCAAGAGCCGCCGCCAGCCGCCACCGGCCATCCGCGCCGTCGTCCACCGCCCGCGATCGTGCTACCCCCCACAGCAAACTGCCCCCGGCGACGCCGGGGGCAGTTTGCTGTCTGATCCGGCGGTCAGTTCATGTTCCACGGTTCGCCGTAGGTGGTGACACTGTCGCCGGTCGAGGCGATCAACCGGGCGTAGGGCCGCAACAGCACACCGCCGGCCGCACCGGTCACCGTGCCGTGCGCATTGGACACCGCCACCGCACCCTTGGGGCCCTTGACATCCACCGAGAAGGTCGCGACCTCCTGGATGCCCGGACCGTTGCCCAGGTTCGCCGAGATCGACGCACCGGGAAGCAGCGGCGGAGTCGAGACCGTCGGCAGCAGATCGATGCTGAATCCGGTTCCAAGCGTGCCGAAGTCGTTGCCGTCCAGGGCGACGTTGGGGGTGGTGTAGGAGAAGTTGATGCCCACGCCCAGAGACCACGGGAAGCCGATCTGGTAGCCCAGCTCCAAAGTGCCCTCGAACTTGTCCGCACCATCACCGGTCACCGAGTACACCGCCTTGCCCGAGTGGAACCACTCACGGGTCAGGCGGTTGCGGTCCAGCGGAAACACCCCGTTGAGGAACGTGTCCCACTGCTGAATGGTCAGGGTGCGTCCCTGTCCGTCCACCAGGCTCAGCTCATTGTCCAAGCCGGCATGTGAGGTTCCCGAACCGACGAACAGCGCCGCCATTGCGGCGATCAGCGCCACCAGCAGCCGACCAATGATCTTCATGTGCTCCCTTAACTGGCTCCATCCCGATGAGGAGGAGTTCATCGGACTCTCACGTTCTCCTCATCGACGAGGCATGCCGAAAACGCTATTGAGCACCGGTTAGGTCGGCAACGCGAGCAGCGCAATTCCCAGGAAACCTACAGGGCCCGAGCAGGACGGCAACATGTTGGCGCAGGACACTCGTCTCCGGCGCAGGCTGACATACCCGACACAGTCAAGTCGGCCCCCGACAGTGTCGGGGGCCGACTCGACTAGAGCAGAAGGGAGAGGATCAGTTCATATTCCACGGTTCGCCGTAGGTGGTGACACTGTCATTGGTCGAGGCGATCAACCGGGCGTAGGGCCGCAACAGCACACCGCCGGCCGCACCGGTCACCGTGCCGTGCGCGTTGGACACCGCCACCGCGCCGTTGGCACCGGCGACATCCACCGAGAAGGTCGCGACCTCCTGGATGCCCGGACCGTTGCCCAGGTTCGCCGAGATCGACGCACCGGGAAGCAACGGCGGAGTCGAGATGGTCGGCAGCAGATCGATGCCGAATGCGGTTCCAATTGTGCCGAAGTCGTTGCCGTCGAACGCGATGTTGGGGGTGGTGTAGGAGAAGTTAATACCGACACCCAGCGACCACGGGAAGCCGATCTGGTAGCCCAGCTCCAAAGTGCCCTCGAACTTGTCGGCTTCGTCACCGCTCACCGAGTACACCGCCTTGCCCGAGTGGAACCACTCACGGGTCAGACGGTTGCGGTCCAGCGGAAACACCCCGTTGAGGAACGTGTCCCACTGCTGAATGGTCAGGGTGCGTCCCTGTCCGTCCACCAGGCTCAGCTCATTGTCCAAGCCAGCATGTGAGGTGCCCGAACCGACGAACAAGGCCGCCACCGCAGCGATGAGCGCCACCAGCACCCGACTGAATACCTTCATGTTCTCCCTAGCTGTGTCGGCGGCGAACCGAGGTTCACCGGATTCTCCGCGTTGTCGTGTATGCGCCCGATGCTGACACCACGCGCCACATAAGAACGGGCAAATGAGAAGCCCCACATGCTGCTCTTACTTTTAGCTCATCGTCGGTGACACGAGGAACATAACGGGGCCACAACGGCGCAGCAACGCGTACGTACCCGGCCATTGACCAACCGGGGGCCGAAAGAAAGTTTGCTGACGGGTTCCGACGGCTGGGTGGCGGGGTAGTCGGCGCATGCCGTCCGCAGGCATCGGGGCGGACCGCGGCGAGTCGCGCGGCGAGCCCCTCAGCAACACCCGAACGTACAGCGAATCTCAAGAGAACTCCCAGCTGAAGTCCATTAACCATGGTGTGGAGGGATGTTGTCGCGCAACCATTCGTCGCGCTCCAATTCGTCGCGGGACGCGTCCACGTCCCGTTCGTCCGATGACGCCTGGGGTACATCGACACCGAAGATTTTGTTAACTGAACTATCGTTGGCCGGCGTGCGCTGGTTCACTTTCACCCTCTAGTGTGACAAAGATCACATATTCATGATTTTCGCAGTTCACACCGCGTTAACACAACCTCATGCCAGTGTTTTCGGTGCGCCGATGACCGGAGCCGGCCGCAGTCAGATTTCCAGGCTGGACAGCTGACCGATGATCTGCGCGGCGAGCGGATTCAGGGTCGCCATGCCGTCGCGCACCGCATATCGGGACCCGGCGACGTTGACCACCAGGGTGCTCCCCGAAATCCCCGCGAGCCCACGGGACAGGCCGGCGTCGATGATGCCCGCCGACAGGCCGGAGGCGTGCAGCGCCTCGGAGATACCCAGCAGCTCCCGGTCCAGGATGTCGCGGGTGGCCTCGGGCGTGACGTCGCGTGGCGTCACTCCGGTGCCGCCCACCGACACGACCAGGTCGACGCCGCCGATCACCGCCGTGTTCAGCGCATTGCGGATCTCGACCTCGTCCGCGGAGACCACCACCACACCGTCGACCACGAAACCGGCCTCGGTAAGCAGTTCGGTGACCAGCGGTCCGCTGTGGTCCTCTTCGCCGTGCGCCGTGCGGTCGTCCACGACCACCACCAGCGCCCTACCCACCAGCTCGACAGGCTGTTCCATGCGGTCAACGGTATATGCCGGGACCGACACGGGCGACGCCGACCGGTCCGGGGTCACTGCGCCGCCTTACCCAGGGTCACGTCGACGGTCTGCGGTTTACCGGCGGCGTCAAGGTAGGTCAAGGTCACCTTGTCACCGGGTGCCCGTGAGCGCACCGCGGCCACCAGCGCATCGGAGCTGTTGATCACCCGGTCGTCGAGCTTGGTGATGACCACGCCGGAGGGCAGGCCGGCGCCGGCTGCCGGACCGCCTGCCGTGACGTCGACGATCTTGGCGCCGTTCGTGGTGGAGTCGTTGCTGACCTGCACGCCCAGCGAGGCGTGGGACGCCGTGCCCGTTCTGATCAGTTCGTCGGCGATGCGCTTCGCCTGGTCGACCGGGATGGCGAAGCCGAGGCCGATCGAGCCGCTCTGGGCGTCGTGGGACTCGCCGCCGAGGGTGGCGATCGCCGAATTGACGCCGATCAACTCACCGTTCATGTTGACCAGGGCGCCGCCCGAGTTGCCCGGATTGATCGCCGCGTCGGTCTGGATCGCGTCGAGCACGGTGTTCTGATTGCCGGCGTCGCCGGCCGTGGACACCGGCCGGTTCAGTGCGCTGACGATGCCGGTCGTCACCGTGCCCTCGAGTCCCAGCGGGGAACCGACGGCCACCACGTCCTGCCCCACCCGCAAGCCGGCCGAGGAGCCCAGGGCGATCGGCGTCAGGTCGGACACGTTCTGCGCCTTCACCACCGCGATGTCGCTGGCCGGATCGGCTCCCACCACCGTGAACGTCGTGGTGTGGCCGTCGGCGAACGTGACCGTAGTGGTCGGCTTGCCGTCAGGCTTGGGGGCGGCGGGAACGGTCGGCGAGTCCGGCCCGGGTCCCGGTGCGCCGGCGGCCGCGACCACGTGGTTGTTCGTCAGGATCAGCCCGTCGGCCGACAGGACGATGCCCGAACCCTCCTCGTTGGCGCGGCCGAGATCGGTCTCCAACTTGACCACGCTGGGCACCACCTTGGCCGCCACCTGCTCCACGGATCCCGGCGGGACGTTGGCCGCGGGCACGGTCGACGCCGACCCGGCGACCGCGCCGCTCCGGTGGACGCCGGACCCGTCGGGGGTCGCCAGTACCGCGACGCCGCCGCCGATGCCGGCGGAGACCACGGCGATGGCCAACGCGCCTGCCGTTAAAGCACCTGTGCGCGAACGCTTCTGGTAGGCCGGCGGGGCACCGGGGGGCGGCACGGCCATGGCCGGGTACGGATCGTAGACGGGTTGTTGTGCGGTCGGTCGAGCCGCTGCGTAGCGCCAGTCGTAGGGCTGCTGCGGACCTGGCCGGTACTGACCGGAGGGTGCCGGCTGATTCGGGTCGGCCCGGTGACCCGGGTAGCCCGGGCGCTGCGGCGACTGCGAATACCTCGGATCGTTGGTCATCGAGCTACGTCACGTCCTTCGTGCTGTCAGAGGCGGCCGGGAGTCCCGAAATTCGTCCCACTACCTTGCCCTTGTCGACTGAGAATCCACTGAGACGACACTCGGTCTCGGTGCCGATCTTTCCACCGCGTCGGCCGGGCCGCGCGTCAGTGGATACACCACCGGCTGGCCGGGCAGCCAGACGTAGATCGTCGTGCCGGGCGGCCGTCCGCCGGGCACCGTGTCCTCCACCCGCAACGCGCCGCCGTGTTTGAGCACCACTTGCTTGACGATCGCCAGCCCGAGCCCCGAACCGGGCATCGCGCGCGCGGTGTCGGAGCGGTAGAACCGCTCGAACACCAGGCGCCGCTCCTCGGGCGGAATGCCCGGCCCCATGTCGGACACCACCATCTCCGCGTGCGCCGGGTCCACCTGGTTCAGCCGCAACGTCACCCGACCACCCGGCGGGCTCCATTTCGCGGCGTTGTCGAGCAGGTTCAGCACCGCGCGCGACAGACCCGCCGGATCGCCGTACACCTGCCACGGGGTGATCCGCACGTCGAATTCGATGTCGTTGCGACGGCGGCGCACCCGTTCCAGGCAGCGGTCCACCGTCTCGGCGATGTCGACCTGTTCGTGCACCACGCCGCCGGCGTCGTCCCGGGACAGATCGACGAGATCGCCCACGAGCGTTGACAATTCTTCGATCTGACCGATCACGTCGGCGCGCAGATCGCCCATCTCGGCCTCCGGGATGGGCGGCGCGCCCGGCGCCATCGAGGCCATCAGGAGTTCGACGTTGGTCCGCAGCGACGTCAACGGCGTTCGCAGTTCGTGACCGGCGTCGGTGACCAGCCGCGCCTGACGTTCGCGCGACTCGGCCAGCGCACGCAGCATCATGTTGAACGCCTCGGTCAGGCGGGCGAGTTCGTCGCTGCCCACCACCGGTATGGGTCTCAGGTCGTCGGTGCGCGCCACGCGCTCGGCCGCCTCGGTCAGCCGGGCCACCGGACGCAGGCCGGTGCGGGTGACCATGCCGCCGGCCACGGCGGCCACCGCGAGCCCGATCCCGCCGACGACCATCAGCACCCAGCGCAGTTTGGTGATGACCGCCTGGGTGGGGGCCAGACTCTTGGAGATCAGCAGCGTGCTGTCGTTGGGCAGGTGCACGGCGAGCACCCGCTGGTTCATCGCCGTGCGTCGGGACATGAACAGGTCACCGCGGATGACGGACTTCTCCTGCTCCCCGATCGGCAGCGTCTGCCCCTGCTGGTTGGCCGTGTAGATCGACCGGCCCGGCACGATCAGCATCGCGTTCACATCGGAGTAGGCGGTGCCCTCGATGGCCTTTCCCGGATCGGCCGACAGTGAGCCGCTGGCGATCAACAGCTGGGCCCGGCTCTGCAACTGGGTGTCGATGTCTTCGTGCAGCGCGGCGTAGACGACCGCGTACACCACCGTGGCCACCAGGACGACGACCATCGCGACCATCGACATCGCCAGAAGCATCACCCGCCAGCGCAACGACACCGACGACGTGGCCTGCAGTCGACTCCGGTGACGGCCCGTTGGTTGCGCCGACGGCAGCGGCGGCATCTGAGACATCAGGGCGGCGTCTCACGCAGCACGTAACCCACCCCGCGCACGGTGTGGATCAGCCGCGGCTCTCCTTCGGCCTCGGTCTTGCGACGCAGGTAGCCGATATAGACCTCCAAGGCATTCCCCGAGGTCGGGAAGTCGTATCCCCACACCTCCTCGAGGATGCGGCTGCGGGTGAGCACCCGGCGCGGATTGGCGATCAACATCTCCAACAGGGCGAATTCGGTACGGGTCAGGCTGATCGGCCGGGTGCCGCGCATGACCTCCCGGGTGACCGGGTCCAGGGTGAGGTCGGCGAACGTCATGGCCGCCGATTCGGCGCTGTCGTCCGGACCGGTGCGGCGCAGCAGCGCGCGCATCCGGGCCAGCAGTTCCTCAAGGGCGAACGGTTTGGGCAGGTAGTCGTCGGCGCCGGCGTCCAGGCCGGCCACCCGTTCGGACACCGAGTCGCGGGCCGTGAGCACCAGGATCGGCAGGTCGTCGCCCGTCGAGCGCAGTTGGCGGCACACCTCGAGCCCGTCGAGCTTGGGCATCATGACGTCGAGGACCACGGCGTCGGGCCGGTCGGAGGCGATCGCGTTGAGCGCCTCGACGCCGTCTTCGGCGAGCGATACCGCGTAGCCGTTGAAGGAAAGGGAGCGCCGCAGGGACTCACGCACCGCGCGATCGTCGTCAACGACCAGTATTCGCACAGCTATCAGTGTTATCGCAACGCCTGAGATCCGGCTGAGAGGCGCGCCGCCGGGACCAGCGGGGTCAGCGCTTGTCGAGGTCGATCAGGCCGAGCCGGGCGGCCTTCTGCAGGCGCCGCGGCACCTTGTGCTGCTGACCGGCGACGGTCACGTTGACCAGGCCGGTGGCCTCGGCCTTCCACTGTGCACGGCGGCTACGGGTGTTGGCGCGTGACATCCTGCGCTTGGGCACAGCCATGACGTACATCTCCTCGTTCGGGGGCTCGATCGGCCATGTTCGAGTGAAATGCTCGACGCGTCTCTGGCCGGCGACAGTTGTCCCTCACGATAGCCGGTGACCTGGGTGGGGTCCAAAACGTGGACGGCGGCGCGGGCGAAACCCGACCGGCGTCAATCGTCCCCTCCGGCCGTTCTACCGGGATTACCGTGTGACCCACAGGAACATGACAGGTTTCTGACAGCTTCGGCCAGGGATCAGACGGGGAGAACGCAGATGAAACAGGCATTGCTGGCGGGCCTCTTGGCGCTGGTCATCACCGGATGCGGCGGCGGAGCCGGGACCAAGACCGAATCGCCCGCCGCAACGACCCCCCACTCCGGGCAGACCACCAGCGCGGCGGCCGGCGGCTGCCCCGCCAGCGGACTGGACGCCATGAGCGCACTGGCCGACTTCCAGCTGGAGATGAACGACGCCCAGAAAGCCGGGAAACTGACCGTCGACCAGCTGATGGCGGCGCGGGACAAGCTCTTCAACGAGACGCAGGCCGCACAGGCCAAGGACGATTGGGCCGCCTACTGCAAGGCGATCGACGACATGCGCGCCGAACTCGGGTTGTAACACCCCCGAACCCTCTTGACGCGATACCGCCGGTTCTGGATAACCTACCGGTTGGTTGGTCGTTCGGGTTGGTCGTTGTTGACGGCAAGGAGTGGGCGTGACGGCTGCAGCGCGCATCGGGAACTGCTCGGGCTTCTACGGTGACCGGCTGACGGCGATGCGCGAGATGCTCACCGGTGGTGACCTTGACTATCTGACCGGCGACTACCTGGCCGAACTGACCATGCTCATCCTGGGCCGTGACCGCATGAAGAACCCCGACGGCGGCTATGCCAAGACGTTCCTGCGCCAACTCGAAGACTGCCTCGGTCTGGCGGTCGACAAGGGGGTGCGGATCGTCGCCAACGCCGGCGGCCTGAATCCCGCCGGGCTGGCCCAGGCGGTGCGCGAGTTGGCCGGCCGCCTCGGACTCGAGGTGGCCGTCGCGCACGTCGAGGGCGACGACCTGCTCGGGCGCGCGGGCGAGCTGGGGTTCGGCGAACCACTGACCGCCAACGCCTATCTGGGCGCCTGGGGAATCGTGGAGTGCCTGAACGCGGGCGCCGACGTCGTCGTGACCGGGCGGGTGACCGACGCGTCGGTGATCGTCGGCCCTGCCGCGGCCCACTTCGGTTGGGGGCCTGACGATTACGACCGGCTGGCCGGTGCGGTGGTGGCGGGACACGTCATCGAGTGCGGCCTCCAGGCGACGGGTGGGAACTACGCCTTCTTCACCGAGATACCCGATCTGGGCCATCCGGGCTTTCCGCTGGCCGAGATTCATGAGGACGGCACGTCGGTGATCACCAAGCACAGCGGAACCGGCGGTCAGGTCAGCGTCGGCACGGTGACGGCCCAGCTGCTCTATGAGATCGGCGGGGCGCGGTACGCGAATCCGGATGTGACCGCCCGGATGGACACCGCGCAGCTGACGCAGGACGGCCCCGACCGAGTCCGGATCTCCGGCGTGCGCGGCGAGCCGCCACCCCCGACGCTGAAGGTCTCCCTCAACAGCGTCGGCGGGTTCCGCAACCAATTCACCTTCGTGCTGACCGGATTGGACATCGAGGCCAAGGCCGAGCTGGTCCGGCGACAACTCACCGAGACCCTCCCCGTCGCGCCCGCGGAGATCGAGTGGACGTTGGCCCGCACCGACCATCCCGACGCCGACACCGAAGAGACCGCCAGCGCGCTGCTGCACTGCACCGTCCGCGATTCCGACCCGGCCAAGGTTGGACGGCCCTTCTCCGCCGCGGGAGTGGAACTCGCCCTGGGCAGCTACCCCGGCTTCCACGCCACGTCCCCACCCGGTGACGGCCAGCTCTACGGCGTGTTCACCGCCGGGTATGTGCCGGTTGCCTCGGTCCCACACACCGCGGTCCGCCCCGACGGCACCAGGGTCGACATCCCGGCTGCGGCGCACACCTGCGAGCTGGTCGGTGCGGAGTCGCCCGAACTTCCGGATCCGTTGCCCCCCAGCCCAACCCGAAGGGTGCCGCTGGGTGCGATCGTCGGTGCGCGCAGCGGCGACAAGGGGGGATCGGCGAACATCGGACTGTGGGTGCGCACCGACGACCAGTGGCGCTGGCTGGCCCACACCCTGACCGTCGAGAAACTCGCCGAGCTGTTGCCCGAAACCGCCGACCTCCCGGTGACCCGTCACCTGCTGCCCAATCTGCGGGCCGTGAACTTCGTCATCGAGGACATCCTCGGCCAGGGTGTCGCCTACCATGCCCGATTCGATCCGCAGGCCAAGGGCCTGGGCGAATGGCTACGAAGCCGGCACATCGACATTCCGGAGACACTGCTGGCATGACCAGTGAGGAGAAGCAGCACCGATGAGCACGCGCGGCGACGATGCAGAGCGAGGAACGAGCGATGAGGAGAAGCAGCGCCGATGAGCATTTGGACCACACCCGAACGCGATGCCCTGCGAAAGACCGTGCAGGCCTTTACCGAACGCGAGATCCTGCCCTACGTCGACGACTGGGAACGCGCGGGTGAGCTGCCGCGCGACCTGCACCGCGCAGCAGCCGAGGCCGGCCTGCTGGGCGCAGCCTTCCCCGAGAGCGTGGGTGGCAGTGGCGGTGACGGCGCCGACGCGGTGGTGACCTGCGAGTCCTTGCACGAATCCGGCTGTCCCGGAGGTGTTTTCGCATCCTTGTTCACGTGCGGTATCGCGGTCCCACACATGGTTGCCGCCGGCGCGGACGAACAGATCGAACGATTCGTCCGTCCCACTCTGGCAGGCGAGAAGATTGGTGCATTGGCCATCACCGAGCCCGGCGGCGGCTCCGACGTCGGGCACCTGCGGACCCGTGCCGACCGGGACGGCGATTGCTTCGTGGTGAACGGCGCCAAGACCTACATCACCTCGGGAGTGCGCGCCGACTACGTCGTCACCGCGGTGCGTACCGGCGGTCCTGGCGCGGGCGGGGTTTCGCTACTGGTCGTGGAGAAGGGCATGCCCGGCTTCGAGGTCACCCGCCGGCTGAGCAAGATGGGCTGGCGCTCCTCCGATACGGCCGAACTGTCCTATACCGATGTCCGAGTGCCGGTCACCAACCTGGTCGGCGCCGAGGACTCCGGCTTCCTGCAGATCGCCGCGGCGTTCGTGTCGGAACGCATCGGACTTGCCGCACAGGCATATTCGAGTGCACAGCGCTGCCTGGACCTGACCGTGCAGTGGTGCCGGGACCGCGAGACATTCGGCCGGCCACTTATCTCGCGTCAGTCGGTGCAGAACACCCTGGCGGAGATGGCGCGCCGCATCGACGTCGCCCGCGTCTATTCGCGGCGCGTGGTCGAGCGTCAACTCGAGGGCGAGACCAATCTGATCGCCGAGGTGTGTTTCGCCAAGAACACCGCCGTCGAGGCCGGCGAATGGGTGGCCAACCAGGCGGTGCAGTTGTTCGGCGGGATGGGGTACATGGCCGAATCCGAGGTCGAGCGGCAGTACCGCGACATGCGAATCCTCGGCATCGGCGGCGGAACCACCGAAATCCTGACCGCGCTGGCCGCCAAGACGCTTGGATACCAGACATGACCGCGCTCGCTTCCACCCTGGACCCCCGCTCCGACGGCTACCGGGACGCTGCCGCGGCCACCACGGCCAAGCTCGCCGAGATGGATGTCGAGATCGCCAAGGCGGTCGCCGGCGGCGGCGCGAAATACGTCGAGCGGCACCGGGCGCGCGGCAAGCTCACCGCTCGCGAACGCATCGAGGCCCTCGTCGACCCGGATTCGCCCTTTCTCGAACTGTGCCCGCTGGCCGGCTACGGCAGCGAGTTCCAGGTCGGCGCCAGCCTTGTCACGGGCATCGGCGTGGTCGAGGGCGTCGAATGTCTGCTGGTGGCCAACGATCCCACCGTCAAGGGCGGTACCAGCAATCCGTGGACGCTGCGAAAGATCCTGCGCGCCAACCAGATCGCGCTGGAGAACCGGCTTCCGGTCGTCTCGCTGGTGGAGTCCGGCGGCGCGGATCTGCCGACGCAGAAGGAGATCTTCATTCCCGGCGGCCGGATGTTCCGGGACCTGACCCGGCTGTCGGCCGCCGGTGTCCCGACCATCGCCGTGGTGTTGGGCAACTCCACGGCCGGCGGCGCCTACATCCCGGGCATGTCCGATCACGTCGTGATGATCAAGGAACGCTCCAAGGTGTTCCTCGCCGGCCCGCCGCTGGTGAAGATGGCCACCGGCGAGGAGTCCGACGACGAGTCGCTGGGCGGCGCCGAGATGCACTCGCGCACCTCCGGTCTGGCCGACTACCTGGCTGTCGACGAGCTCGACGCGCTGCGCATCTGCCGGCGGATCGTCGCGCGGCTGAACTGGCGCAAGCAGGGCCCGGCACCGGCGCCGTACGTCGATCCGCTCTTCGACGCCGAGGAACTACTCGGGATCGTCCCCGCGGATCTCCGGATCCCGTTCGATCCCCGCGAGGTGATCGCGCGGATCGTCGACGGCTCGGACTTCGACGAGTTCAAACCGCTCTACGGGGGCTCACTGGTCACCGGCTGGGCGACACTGCACGGCTACCCGCTGGGAATCCTGGCCAATGCCCGCGGCGTGCTGTTCAGCGAGGAGTCGCAGAAGGCCACCCAGTTCATCCAGTTGGCGAACCGGTCCGACACGCCATTGCTGTTCCTGCACAACACAACCGGGTACATGGTCGGCAAGGACTACGAGGAAGGCGGCATGATCAAACACGGCTCGATGATGATCAACGCGGTCTCCAACTCGACGGTGCCGCACATCTCGCTGCTGATCGGAGCCTCCTACGGGGCGGGCCATTACGGCATGTGCGGGCGGGCCTACGATCCCCGCTTCCTGTTCGCCTGGCCGTCGGCCAAGTCGGCGGTCATGGGCGGCACCCAGTTGGCCGGCGTGCTCTCGATCGTGAGCCGGGCGGCGGCCGCAGCACGCGGCCAGCAGGTCGACGAGGACGCCGACGCCGCCCTACGCGCGGCCGTCGAGGCGCAGATCGAGGCCGAGTCGCTGCCGATGTTCCTGTCCGGCCGCCTGTACGACGACGGGGTGATCGACCCACGCGACACCCGCACCGTATTGGGAATGTGCCTGTCCGCCATCGCCAATGGCCCGGTCGAGGGGACGTCGAACTTCGGCGTCTTTCGGATGTGACGCGATGATCAATCGAGTTCTGGTCGCCAACCGTGGTGAGATCGCCCGCCGCGTGTTCGCCACCTGCCGCCGGTTGGGAGTGGCGACCGTCGCCGTCTACACCGACCCCGACGCCGCCGCACCCCATGTCGCCGAGGCCGACGTCCGCGTCCGCCTGCCCGGGACGCGGGGCTACCTGGATGCCGATGCGATCCTGGCCGCGGCGCGCTCGGCGGGCGCCGACGCCGTGCATCCCGGATACGGGTTCCTCTCGGAGAATGCCGAGTTCGCCGCTGCCGTGATCAATGCCGGACTCACCTGGATCGGGCCGCCGCCCGAGGCGGTACGGGCAATGGGTTCGAAGATCGAGTCGAAGAAGCTGATGGCCGCGGCAGGAGTGCCCGTCCTCGACGAGCTTTCCGCGGAATCGGTGACCGCAGCGCAACTCCCGGTGCTGATCAAAGCATCCGCCGGCGGGGGCGGACGCGGGATGCGGGTGGTCACCGACCTGGCCGACCTGTCGGCCGAAGTCCAGGCCGCTCAGCGCGAAGCGGCATCCGCGTTCGGTGATCCGACGGTGTTCTGCGAGCGTTACCTGCCCACCGGTCACCACGTCGAGGTCCAGGTGATGGCCGACAACCAGGGCACCGTGTGGGCCGTCGGCGAACGCGAGTGCTCGATCCAGCGGCGTCATCAGAAGATCATCGAGGAAGCACCCTCACCGCTGGTGGAACGTGTTCAGGGCATGCGCGACAAGCTTTTCGATGCGGCACGCCTGGCCGCGACCGCGATCGGGTACACCGGTGCGGGCACGGTCGAGTTCCTGGCCGCCGATGACGGCGAGTTCTATTTCCTGGAGATGAACACCCGACTGCAGGTCGAGCACCCGGTGACCGAGGCCACCACCGGACTGGACCTGGTCGAGTTGCAGCTGCACGTCGCCAACGGCCATGCGCTGGAGGCGGAACCTCCAGTGGCCCAGGGCCATTCGATCGAGGCCCGCATCTACGCCGAGGATCCGGCCAAGAACTGGCAGCCACAGGCCGGACCGGTCGAGCACTTCGACATCCCGGTTGGGCACACGACCTTCGAGTCCGTGGGGCGCTCCGGTGTACGCGTCGACAGCGGAATTGTCGGCGGCTCTGAGGTTTCCATCCACTACGACCCCATGCTGGCCAAGGTGATCTCCCATGCGCCATCGCGCGAACAGGCCACCGCACTATTGGCCGACGCCCTGACCCGGACGCGCCTGCACGGCATCACGACGAACCGCGATCTGCTCGTCAACGTCCTGCGCCACCCGGCGTTCCTGCGCGGCGAAACCGACACCGCGTTCTTCGACACGCACGGGCTCGACCTCTTGGCCACCCCGCTGGCCGGCCCGGGGACGGTCCGGCTTTCCGCGATTGCCGCGGCGTTGGCCGACAGCGCGCTGAACCGTTCCACCGCAACGGTTCTCACCGGCCTGCCGAACGGCTGGCGCAACGTGCCGTCGGCCGACCAACAGAAGTCCTACCTGTCGGCCGACGGATCCGAGCACCGGGTCGCCTACCGCTGCACCCGCACCGGCGTGGTGCTCCCCGACGACGACCCGGTTCGGCTCGTGACCGCCGCACCGGACCGGGTGGTGCTCGCCGACCCCACCGGCGCCGAAACCCGCTACGGCGTAGCCCGCTACGGCGACACCGTATGCGTCGACTCCATCGGTGGCAGTGTGCAGTTCAGGGTGATACCCAGGCTCGCCGAGCCCGCTTCCGCGGTCGCGAGCGGTTCCCTGGTCGCCCCCATGCCGGGTCTGGTGATCCGGCTCGGCGCCGAGCGGGGCGCCGTCGTGACTGCCGGACAGCCACTCATCTGGCTCGAGGCGATGAAGATGGAACACACCCTCACCGCACCCGATGACGGTGTGCTGGAAGAACTCAACGTCACCGTCGGCCGGCAGGTCGAAGTGGGCGCCGTGCTGGCACGGGTACAGAGCGAAGAAGGAAGGGCCCAATGACCGACACCGGATTCATCGAGACCGACGAACGCAGGACGCTGCGCAGCGCCGTGGCGGCGATGGCGGCCAATTACGGCGAGGACTACTACCTGGAAAAGGCCCGTGCCGGCGAGCACACCACCGAATTGTGGAACGAGGCAGGGAAACTGGGCTTCATCGGGGTCAACCTCCCGGAGGAGTACGGCGGCGGCGGGGCCGGCATGTACGAACTGTCGATGGTGATGGAGGAGATGGCGGCGGCCGGGTCGGCGTTGCTCATGATGGTGGTCTCCCCCGCGATCAACGGCACGATCATCTCGAAGTTCGGCACCGAGGAACAGAAGAAGCGGTGGATCCCCGGCATCGCCGACGGATCGATCACCATGGCCTTCGCGATCACCGAGCCCGATGCCGGATCCAACTCGCACCGGATCACCACCACCGCCCGCCGCGACGGCGCCGACTGGATCCTCAAGGGCCAGAAGGTGTTCATCTCCGGCATTGACCAGGCGCAGGCGGTCCTGGTGGTGGGCCGCACTGAAGAGGCGAAGACTGGAAACCTCAAGCCGGCGCTGTTCGTCATCCCCACCGACACACCGGGCCTGTCGTGGACCAGGATCCCGATGGAGATCGTCAGCCCCGAGTCACAGTTCCAGGTATTCCTCGACGAGGTGCGACTGCCCGCCGACGCACTGGTCGGCTCGGAGGACGCCGCCATCGCGCAGTTGTTCGCCGGCCTGAACCCGGAACGGATCATGGGCGCCGCCAGCGCCGTGGGCATGGGCCGGTTCGCGCTCGGCAAGGCCACCGAGTACGTCAAGACGCGGCAGGTCTGGAAGACGCCCATCGGCGCACACCAGGGACTGTCGCATCCGTTGGCGGCCAACCACATCGAGATCGAGCTGGCCAAGTTGATGATGCAGAAGGCGGCCACCCTCTATGACAGCGGCGACGACTTCGGCGCCGCCGAGGCCGCCAACATGGCCAAGTACGCCGCCGGGGAAGCCTCGGTGCGCGCGGTCGACCAGGCCGTGCAGTCGCTCGGCGGCAACGGCCTGACCAAGGAGTACGGGATCGCCTCGGTGTTGACCGCGTCGCGGTTGGCGCGCATCGCTCCCGTCAGTCGCGAGATGATCCTGAACTTCGTCGCCCAGACCTCGCTCGGTCTGCCCCGTTCGTACTGACATGACCCGCGTGATCGACTATCGGGTCGACGGCCGCGCCGCCCGCCTCATCCTGGACTCGCCACACAACCGCAACGCGCTGTCGACGGCACTGGTGACCCAACTGCACCGGGGTCTGCGCGACGCCGTCGCCGATCCGCAGGTGCGGCTGGTCGTCCTCGGCCACACCGGCGGCACGTTCTGCGCCGGCGCCGACCTCAGCGAGGCTGCCGGCGGGAGTCCGGAGAGTGTCGCCGTCGAGCGGGCCCGGGAAATGACCGAGCTGCTGCGGGCCATCGTGGAGTGCCCGCTGCCCGTCGTCGGAGCGATCGACGGGCACGTCCGCGCCGGCGGCATGGGCCTGGTCGGTGCCTGCGACATCGTCGTCGCCGGCCCCCGGAGCACCTTCGCGCTGACCGAGGCCCGGATCGGGGTGGCGCCGTCGATCATCTCGTTGACCCTGCTGCCCAAACTGACCGCGCGGGCCGCCGGCCGCTACTTTCTGACCGGGGAGACCTTCGGAGCCGCCGAGGCCGTCGAAGCCGGGCTGGTGACCATCGCGGTGCCGGAGTCCGACGGCGTCGCGACGACACTGGACACCCTGGCCGAACACGTCGGCAAGGCTTCGCCGCAGGGACTGGCCGCATCCAAGGCACTGACGACCGCGACGATCCTGGCCGGATTCGACCGCGACGCCGAGCATCTGACCCGTGAGTCCGCCCGGCTGTTCGTCTCCGACGAGGCCCGCGAAGGGATGCTCGCGTTCCTGCAGAAGCGCCCTCCCGCGTGGGCCGTCCCGTAACGATTGGCAAACCGTGCTTTGCGCCGGACGGCGATAGCCGTAGGCTCGTCGTCGATGGGCGATCCAGGTCAGCCAGACTTATCGATGCAAGCCGCCAACACCGATCGGATACAGGTGGCTCATCTCCTCACGGACGCGGTCGCCCAGGGGCGGCTCGATCCCCTCGAATACGAGCACCGGCTGACCCGCGCCTACGCCGCCCAGACCTACGATCAGCTCGATGCGCTGTCCGCCGATCTGCCCGGCATCGCCAACACCCGCCGCGGCGCATGCAAGCCGTTGCCGTCGACGGTGCTTCTGGCGATCATGAGCGGTTTCCAACGGCGCGGACGCTGGAACGTGCCCCGCAAACTGACCACGCTGACGTTGTTCGGCAGCGGTGTGGTGGATCTGCGTTATGCGGACTTCACGTCGCCCGAGGTTTCGATCCACGCCTACTCGATCATGGGCGGTCAGACCATCCTGTTGCCCCCCGAGGTGAACCTCACGGTCGAGGGCGTCGGCGTGATGGGCGGGTTCGATCACGACGTACCCAGCGTCGGCGTGGTGGGCGCACCCCACGTGGTGGTCAAGGGATTCTCCCTGTGGGGGTATGTCGCCATCAAGCGCAAACTGCGCAACGCCCACACGTCTTCGGACTGAATCCGCAGTTGGTGGCGCCGCCTCTAGTAGTCACTCGCCTCGGTAGTAACTTTTGCCCCAGTCGGAACGAATCACCCAATGTCACGCCGAACCACGGCGTAAGAAAGGCGACCAACATGACCGTTACTCATCGCTGGAGCCGAGTCGTGGCAGGTGCCGCGGTTTCGGCAGCACTCGTCGGGCCGGCCGTCGCGCTGATGCCGGCCGTGGCCGGCGCCGAGCCGTGCCCGCCTGACGTGCAGGAGTGCGTGCAGGATCCGGTCGCGCCGGTCGGGGTGCCACAGCCCGATCAGCCGGTCACCGACACCGCACCCGGTCTGATCGAGGAAGCTCCCGCTCCGGCTCAGCCCTCCGACGTGGAGCAACCCGGCGCAGCCAACGAGACCGGCAATCCCGACGAAGCGGTACCCGGTGCCGCCGGCAAGCCGGCCGCACCGTCCTGGGCTCCCGACGCCGATGTGGTGTGGAACCCGGATATGAGCCAGTGGGGCGTCTGGCTGGGATCGGTTTTCATCCCGGTCTTCTGACCCCGGCACCGACCCTGCGGTCGCGTCAGCGACGACGCCGGCGCGACCGCAGATAGTCGCCGACCACCGCGGCGCCCAGGCCGTCCAGGTCCGGTTCGACGACGCGACCCTCGACCCGGCGGGCCACCTGGTCGATGAACCGGGCCAGTCCCGGGTCGCTGCCCAGCCGGAAGATGGTGACCTGAGCGCCGAGGCGGGCGATCTCGTCGAAGGCCTTGACGGTCAACGCGATCGTCCGCGGATGCGGCGGGTAGCCGAAGAACACCTCGGCCCCGTCGCCGAAGTCTTCCAGATGCGCCGTCGGCTCACCGTCGGTGACGATCAGCACCACCGGCTGCGCATTGGGATGGCGGCGCAGGTGCCGCGCGGCCAGCGCCAGCGCATGGTGCAGATTCGTGCCCTGCTCGTAGACGCCTTCCAGACCGGTCAACTCCGCTGCGGTCATGGTTCGCGCATGCCGCCCAAAGGCGATGATCTGCAACGCATCCGAGCGGAACCGGGTGCCCACCAGATGGCTGAGCGCGAGCGCCGTCCGTTTCATGGGAAGCCAGCGGTTCTCCATCACCATCGAGAACGAGGTGTCGACCAGGAGTGCGACCGCGGCCTGCGTTCGGGTCTCGGTTTCGGAGATCTCGACGTCGTCGACCGTGATGCGAATCGGCCGGGCGTCCTCACCGGTACCGGCCTCGCGGAGCAGGGCGTTCGTCAGGGTGCGGGTTACGTTCCACGGCTCGGTGTCGCCGAACGCCCACGGCCGGGTGGCTCCGGTGAGTTCGCCGGCCGCGCCGGCCCGTCGCGTTTCCCGTTCCCCGTGCCGACTCGAAAGCTGTTGTGCGACATCACGAAGGGCGGCCTGCCCGAGCTGGCGCATCGCCTTGGGCGACAGTCGCCACTGCCCGTCGGAGGACCGGTCCAGGAAACCCTGCTTCATCAGCTCGCGTTCCAGCTCGGCCAGCGCTCGCGCGTCGACTGCGGCGTCGTCGCCGAGTTGGCGGGCCAGCATGTCGAGGTCCACGTCGTCCATGGTGGCGCCCGAATAGCTCTGCGACAGTTGCTCGGCGAGCTGGTCGAGTTCACTGATATCGGCCAGCGCCTGCGCGCCTTCACCCATACCCAGCGGGTCGTCGCCACGGAACCGCTCCGACCCGGTCCAGTCCTCCCCGGGCCGGGCCGCCTGCAGGTGCGAATCCAGCCGGTTGAGCGCATTCATCAGCGACGGTGATCCAAAGGCCTGCTGCGCCAGCGCATCCAACTCCGAACGCTGTTCCTCCGAGAGGCTGTTGCGGAACCGCTGCGCCGCGGCGGCGCGGTTGGCCAGCGAGTCCAGCAACTCGTCGATGTTCTGCGGATTCTCCGGGAAGAACTCGCCGTGCTTGGCCATGAAGTCTTGGAAATCCTGCTGGGTGTCCTGTCCTTTTTCGTGCTTGTCCAGCAGGTCGTTGAGATCGTCGAGCATGTCGTTGACGCGTTGACGGTCCTCGTCGGTCGCGTTCTCCAGCGCCTGCTTCATCCCGGCGAAACGCTGATCGAGCATCTCGCGGCCCAGCAAGTCCTTGATCTGCTCGTACTTTCCGCGCGCCTCCGCGGACCGCCAGTCGTACTCGGCGAGTTCCTGCACGGCCTTGGCCGGTGACGGCGACAATGACTCCAGCTGCATCTCGCCGAATCGGGCGTCGTCGTCCAGCGCGCGGGCCAGCTCCTTGCGCTCGGCCAGTACGGCCTCGTCGAGCAGCTTCTTGACCTCCTGCAGAGTGCCGTCAAGGTTGTTGCGCTGCAACAGTTCCCGACGACGCCGATTGGCTTCGGCGGCAAGCTTGTCGGCGCCCGGCAGGTTCTGCATGCCGCGGCGCATCAGTTCGCGCAGGGCGCGCCGCGGCGAGGTGCCCTCCATGACGTCCTGGCCGATCTGCTCGAGCGCGTCGCGCAGGTCGACCGGCGGGGCCAGCGGATCCGGTCCGCCGGTATATCGCGAATACCGCGACAGCCGTCTAGCCATAGACCGTCCCGCTCTCGTCGGACGACTTGTCGATGCGCTTGGCCAGATACAGCCCCTCCAGCGCCAACTCGACGGCCGCGGCCCGCTCACCGTCGCTGTGGGCGCCCAGCCGCTTGGTGATCGCGTCGATCACCGGCAGCCCGGGCAGCGCCGCCAGCACGGCCTTGGCCGACACCCGCTCGCCGGTGGTCACCGGTGAACCGTTCTCGATCGCGGTGACCAGCGGACCGACGTCGACGCCGCCCAGGGCGCGCGACGCGGTGTCGGCGGTGGCCCGGCGCAGCAGGTGCTCGAGCACCGCCTGCTCGCGGCCCTCCTCACCCGATTCGAATTCGAGCTTGCCGCGCAGCACGTCGACGATGGTGCCCAGGTCGACGATGCGGGCCACCGGGTCGGGCTCGCCCAGGACGGCGCCGCGATGCCGCGCGGACGCGGCCACGGTTTCGGCGGCGGCGATGGCGAATCGGGCCGACACACCCGAACGCTGGTCCACCGAGTTGGACTCGCGCAGCAACCGGGCGAACCGGCCGATGATCTGCAGCAGATGGTCGGGGACCTCCGCCGACAGGTGGGCCTCCTGCCGGATGACACCGACCTCGGCGTCGAGTTCGAGCGGATAGTGGGTGCGGATCTCGGCGCCGAACCGGTCCTTGAGGGGGGTGATGATGCGACCGCGGTTGGTGTAGTCCTCCGGGTTGGCGCTGGCGACGACGAGGACGTCCAGCGGCAATCGCAACGTGTAGCCGCGAACCTGGATGTCGCGTTCCTCCATCACGTTGAGCATCGACACCTGGATGCGCTCGGCCAGGTCGGGCAGTTCGTTGACGGCGACGATCCCGCGGTGTGCCCGCGGGATCAGGCCGTAGGCGATGGTCTCGGGGTCGCCGAGGCTGCGCCCCTCGGCCACCTTGATCGGATCGATGTCGCCGACGAGGTCGGCCACGCTGGTGTCCGGGGTGGCCAGCTTCTCGGCATAGCGCTCGCTGCGGTGCCGCCACGCGATGGGCAGGTCGTCACCCGATTCGGCGACGCGCCGGATCGACTCGGGCGTGATGGGGGTGTACGGATGTTCGCCGAGTTCGGCGCCGGCGATGACCGGCGTCCACTCGTCGAGCAGACCGGTCAGGGAGCGCAGCAGCCGGGTCTTGCCCTGTCCCCGCTCACCCAGCAGCACGAAGTCGTGCCCGGCGATCAGGGCCCGCTCGACCTGCGGCAACACGGTTTCGTCGAACCCGAGGATGCCGGGCCACACGTCGCGTCCGTCGGCGAGGGCGACCAACAGGTTCTCGCGCAGTTCCTGCTTGACCGTGCGTTCGACGTGTCCGGAGGCTCGCAGGTCGCCGACGGTGCGGGGCAGGTCGTTAGGTGATGTCACCACTCCACGCTACGTCGGACACTGCCGGCGGGAGGCAGCGCCGTGCGATTTGCGCGTTCGGTGAAAGCCCAGGGAAGTGCCGAAGCCCACGGGAGCGCGCCGAAAGCCCGACAGCATGCCGGGCGACCGGCCTAATGGGTGCCGGGCAGCCGCAGCGCCAACCGGGTGCCGCCCAGCGGGCTGGGCTCCAAAGCGGCGGTGCCGCCATGCAATTCGGCCTGCTGGGCGACCAGCGCCAGACCCAGGCCGGATCCCGACCGGGTGGCCGTCGAACCGCGGGCGAACCGCTCGAACACGGCTCGGCGCTCCTCCTCGGGCACCCCGGTCCCGTTGTCGTCCACATTGATCTCCACCCCCGCGGCCGAACTCTCCGCCGACAGCAGGACCCGCGTCGCACCGCCGTGTTTGACGGCGTTGGCGATGGCGTTGTCGATGACCAGACGCAGGCCCGCGGGCATGCCGAGCATCAGCACCGTGGTGGACGACTTCAGCGACACGTCCAGATCGGGATAGCTGCGCACGGCGTCGTGCGCGGCGCGGTCCAACAACTCGGTGATGTCGACGGGGACGAAATCCTCGACGGTCGTCAACTCGCCCTGGGCCAGCCGCTCCAGGGCGGTCAGCGTGGCCTCGATGCGGCTCTGCGTGCGCATCACGTCGTCAATGACCTCGCGGCGCTGGTCGGCGCTCATGTCCAGGGTGGACAGCACCTCGAGGTTGGTGCGCATCGCGGTCAGCGGTGTGCGCAGTTCATGGGAGGCCACCGCGGCGAAGTCGCGGGCGGACTCCAGCGCGGCGCGGGTGCGCTGCTGCTCGTCCCCGATGCGCCCGAGCATGCCTTCGACGGCGTCGCCGATCTCGACCGCCTCACGGACGCCGCGCACCTGGACCTCGTCGGGTTTGGACTGCGCGTTGATGGCGCGGGCCTGTTGCGCGAGCAGCCGGAACGGATTGACCATCACCAGTGAGATCAGCCAGCCGACCAACAGGGTGCCGGCGATGAAGCTGCCGCAGATCAGCAGCACGCGGGTGTGCTGCGCACGGATCCGGTTCTCGGCCTCGACGACCGGCGCCCCCAGTGCGATCGAAGCCCGCCCCGCGGAGAACGTCCGGACCCGGTACTCCACGCCGTTGATGGTGACGTTCGCATAGCCGTTGTCCAGTTGCGGCAGAACGACGTCGGACGGCACCGACAACGTCAGTCCCGCGATCCGCGCGGTACGCACCAGGCTGCCGTCCGGCGAGGGGGCGTCGGGCCCGGCATTGGGCGGCGCGGTGCTCAGCAACGTGGACAGGTCGCCCAGGCTGCTGACCGAATCGAGCCGCCGGTCCAACTGGGTGTACTGCTCGTTGGTGATACCGACCCACACCCAGGTGCCGATCAGCACGGCCACGGCTATCACCGCCAGTTCGGACACCACGACGATGGTGCGCAGCGACAGAAACCGCATCGGCCGCTGAAACAGCCGGTACATCGGATCGTTGAGTTTCACGGTCTCAGTGCGCGAAGTGCCGCGCGCCGGTCAGGTACAAGGTGATGCCTGCTTTGGCCGCCGCTTCGGTGACCTGATCGTCGCGCACCGAACCACCCGGGTGGACAACGGCTTTCACGCCGGCGGCCGTCAGCGTCTCCAGGCCGTCGGGGAACGGGAAGAACGCGTCGGAGGCGGCGACCGCGCCGCGCGCACGCTCGGCGCCGGCCCGCTCGACCGCCAGCCGGGCGGCGTCGACGCGGTTGACCTGGCCCATGCCGACGCCCACCGTGGCACCGTCGCGGGCCACCACGATGGCGTTGGACTTGACCGCACGACACGTCCGCCAGGCGAACACCAGATCGGCCAGCGTGGCCGGGTCCGCCGGTTCCCCGGCGGCCAGGGTCCAGTTGTTGGGGTCGTCTCCGGCGGCATCGAGGGCGTCGCGGGTCTGCACCAGCAGGCCACCGCTGATCTGCCGGAACTCGGTGCCGCCGGGTTGCGGTTCGGATGCCACCAGCACGCGAATGTTCTTCTTGCGGGCCAGGATGTCGACGGCGCCGTCCTGATAGGCCGGAGCGATGATCACCTCGGTGAAGATGTCGGCGACGGTCTCGGCCATCTCGACGCTGACCGTGGTGTTGGTGGCGATGACACCGCCGAAGGCGCTCAGCGGATCGCACTCGTGGGCCTTGCGATGAGCGTCGGCGACCGAAGCCGACGAGATCGCGATGCCGCACGGGTTGGCGTGCTTGATGATGGCCACGCAGGTCTGCTCGTGATCGAACGCGGCCCGCCAGGCGGCGTCGGCGTCGGTGAAGTTGTTGTAGGACATCTCTTTTCCATGCAGCTGCTCGGCCTGCGCCAACCCGGGCCACACGGTGTCATCGGTGTAGACCGCCGCCTGCTGGTGCGGATTCTCGCCGTACCGCAGCACCGCCTTGCGCTGCCAGGTCCCGCCGTACCACTGCGGAAGCTGCGCGTCGTCGTCCGGGTCCGGCCCGGCGCCCATCCAGGTGGCCACCGCGACGTCGTACTCGGCGGTGTGCCGGAAAGCCAACGCCGCCAGGCGCTTCCGTTCCGCGAGGGTGAATCCGCCGGACCGCACCGCAGCCAGCACACCGTCGTAGCCGAGCGGGTCGACGACGACCGCGACGCTCGGATGGTTCTTGGCCGCGGCACGGACCATCGACGGACCGCCGATGTCGATCTGCTCGACGCACTCGTCCTCACCCGCGCCGGAGGCGACGGTCTCGCTGAACGGGTACAGGTTGACGACGACGAGGTCAAACGGTTCGATGTCGAGTTCGCCGAGCGCCGCGAGGTGCTCGGGCTTGCGGGTGTCGGCCAGCAGCCCCGCGTGCACCCGGGGGTGCAGGGTCTTGACCCGGCCGTCGAGCACCTCGGGAAAACCGGTCAGCTCCTCCACCGGGGTCACCGGAACACCTTGTTCGGCAATCTTCTTGGCGGTCGACCCGGTGGACACGATCGCGACGCCGGCCTCGTGCAGGCCGCGGGCGAGTTCGGCCAGGCCGGTCTTGTCGTAGACACTGATCAGTGCCCGACGGATGGGTTTCTTCTCGCTCATGCCGCGTTCCTTGTCATCCGAGTCATCCGAAGGTCACTTTTCGTCCCGTGCAGCTCAGCCCGCGGGTGCAGATGTCGGCGAGGACATCGATCAGCAGCCGCCGCTCGACGGTCTTGATGCGTTCGTGCAGGGAGTCCGTGTCGTCGTCGTCACGCACCGCGACCGGCTCCTGCGCCAGGATCGGGCCGGTGTCCATGCCGGCATCCACCAGATGCACGGTCGTGCCGGTGATCTTGACGCCGTAGGCCAGCGCCTCGGGCACCGCGTGTGCGCCGGGAAACGAGGGCAGCAGCGCGGGGTGGGTGTTGATGACGCGCCCGGGGAAGCGTGCGAGGAACTGCGGACCCAGGATCTTCATGAACCCGGCCGAGACCACCAGGTCCGGCTCGTGGGCGGCGGTCGCCTCGGTCAGCGCGGCGTCCCAGGCGGCGCGGTCGGCATGGTCGGCGAGTCGCACGGTGAACGTCGGCACGGACGCGTCCTGTGCGATCTGCACGGCGCGGCAGTCGCGGTCGGCGCCGACGGCCACCACCCGGCCGGGCCACTGCCCGCGGGCGGCCTCCAGCAGCGCGGCCAGTAGCGAACCGGTGCCGGAGGCCAGGACCACCAGCCGGGCCGGCGCGCTGGGCGGGACGTCGAGCGGTGGCGGCACGCGCTAGAGCCTAATGGGTGTCCGGCGTTCCGCTCGGCGGCGTCTCCGTCGCCGGCCGGTCATCCGGCACCCCGTCGTCGTCGACGTCGAACAGGTCCTCGGCGTCCGGCAGACCGGCCAGGTAGGCCGTGTCCACCGGTTCGCGCGCGGGCGGCTCGATGTCGCCCTCGGCATCGGGCAGCGGGTCGGGGTCGTACTCGGGGGTTTCGGGACCGGTCACGTCGGCGCCCCCAGCAGCCTCGGCGTCCGGCGCTTCGGGCTCGGCGGCGACGGATTCGTCCGCGGATTCGGCGGCGGGTGCCACCGGGACCGGCGCGGTGACCGCTTCGGTTCCCTCGGCTGCCCCGGCCCGCCCGACCTCGTCACGCCCGTCGCCCGGAGACGGCGGGACCAGGACCGGCTCCGGCGGCCGTCTGGTCAGACCGCCGGCCATCGCCACGGTGGCGGCGCCGACGACGAAGAACCAGAGAAACGCGCCGGGGCCGAACGTCAGTTGCTCGATACCTACCTGGCCGAAATTGCCCAGCGCCCCGCTGCCCGCCAGCCCCAGCACGGCCATGGCCGCCGCCCCCAGTAGCGACGCGGTGGCCAGCTTGGCCAGCGCCGGCAGCAGTGGCAGCGGCCGGCGCGCGCACTGCTGGCCCAGCGCCACACCCGAGGCCGCGCCGATGATCATCAACGCCACCCACACCGGCCCCAGCGGCGGAGTGGGTGCGGCCGCCAGAATCGGCAGTGCCGGAATGTCGCCGCCGAACACCGTGAACGAACTGAAGGTGGCGAACCCCACGTGGGCGCTTGACCCCACCGCCATGGCGGTGGTGCCGAGAATCACGTTGGGCGCGTAGAGGATTGACAGCACCGTCAGGCTGAATTGACCGAACAACGAGTCGGTGATGCCGAACAGGTCGTGCATCGTGGACCAGTGCACCACCAGCGACAGCGCGGTCACGACGCCCGACAGCCCGAACAGGGCGAGCACACCGGCGGCGGCGGCGCGGGCCGCGTCGGGCAGCCACGCGGGCGCCGACGCGGCGGCCAGCGCCCGCCGGCCCACCCGCGATCCCATCCCGATGGCCGCACCGACCGCGTGCACCAGCAGCACGCTGACGAACGCCCGCAGCGCATCCGGTGTCTGCAGCTGTGCCAGCACCGAGGACGCGTCGTGAATGACGGCCAGCGAGATCGCGGTGAGCAACAGTGGCCCGCCGAGCGCCGACGCGACGATCCAGCGCAGGACGAACCAGGACGCCCGCTCGGACGGCACGGCCGCCGCGGTGGTGCGCGCCACCCCCCACACCATCACCAGCATCGGCAGCAGCGGCAGGACGCCGAGTTCGCGGCCACCGATCGAGATCGGCACCTGATGCACGCCCAGCCAGATACTGGCGATCGCGCCGAAGGCGCCGGTCATGTCGCTGTTGGCGATCAGCAGCTGCAGCAGCACCACCGCCGCGATGATGACCATCGCCACCAGCGAGGGGCCGAAGGCGACCCGGACCAGATCACTGGCCTGGCGTGGCCCGGCCGTTCGGTTGTCCCGCATTCACGTCGAGCCGGTGCGCGTCGAGCGTCAGGATGACGTCGACGAGCCCGGCGAGCCGGTCGAACCGGTGGACCCCGTCGAATCCGACGACGATCCCGGCTCCGGCGCCGGCGAAGACGGCGACGACAGCGGCCCCAGATTCGGGTTCGTCGCGTGGTGCAGCCCGGAGGAGCCGACGGCCGGGGGCGGATTGAAGCTCGGGTACCCGGTGGGCGGGGTGGGCGGGCCCGAATCCGGCACCGCACCCTGCGGGCCCGGCGGGTACGAACTGCCGTACTGGCCCGGATACGGCGGGCGCGGGCCCGGCTGGCCGGCGGGCCGCTGATTGTAGTAGCCACCCGGCCCCCGGTACTGGCCGTACTGGCCGCCGTAGTGCGCGTCATAGCGGGGTTTCGGTGCGGGCGGGGTCAGGACGCCGGTGTGGTAGAGCAGGACGAGGACCGCGGCGATCGCCTGCAGGGCCGTGAACGCCAGCACGAGCCACAGCGCCCAGCCGACCGTCGCGGCGACCGGCCCCGACGGCGACATCACCTGCGGCTTGTTGACCACCTGTTCGAGTACGGCGAGAACACCGACGACGGCGAGCATCGCGACGATGGTCGGGTGGTTCTTCGTCTTCGGCAGCAGCCCCACGGCGGCCAGCAGGGCGGCCAGCACGGCGGCGAGAGTCAGCAGGATGCCGCCGGTGGTGGTGGCCTCGACGGTGAACGGGCCGAAGTTCGTGCTCGACGCGTACACCGGGCCGAAGGCCGACACATACGCGGCCACCCCCAGCAGCACGACGGCGATGTTGAGGTAGGCCGGCAGCTTGCTCGGGCCGGGTTCGGCCGCGGGGGCCGCCGGTGTGTACGAGGGTGTCGGTGCTCCGTAGGAACCGGGCTGGTAGCCGGGGCCGCCGGGCGAACCGGGTGAGTAGGTCATGACCTCTCCTGTGTCGTTGGGCGTTCGCACTGGGCGACGCTTAGTGCGAACCGCATCCGGCGGCCCGGCCCGCAGGACGGGCGGCCGTGGATGTGATCCGTCAACCAACGCTAGCGCACCTTCCTGACACCGCCGGATGAGCAGCCTGCGTGTCACACCTCAATGTTCGGCGCATACACGGTGCGGAACGCCCGGTCCGGCCAAGCCGCAGCGCCGGCGCCACCGCTCTGATTCGGCAAGACGCAAACGATCGGTGTCTCCGGTATCCCGTTGAACCGCGACGACGTCACCGTCGTGTACGCCCCCATCATCGGGCTGGCCACGATGTCGCCGAGCCGCAACGCCGGCATCGGGTAGTCGTGGGCGATCACGTCGACGCTGTCGCAGGTGGGTCCGGCCAGGGTCACGGGTTCCAGCATTGGACCCGGTCCGCCGGTCAGCTCACGCAGCGCGACGATGGGCGGGTGGACATCTTCGGTCAGGATGTTCGAGTAGGCGCCGTACAGTCCGTCGTCGAGGTAGTGCCAGACCTTTCCGTCCCGGACGGCGGTGCCCACGACCGTGGTCAGCAGCGTCATCGCGTCGGCGACCAGGAATCGTCCGGGCTCGGCCAGCAAGCGGGTGGACCGCAGCCCGGGCGCCACCGCCGCACGGATGTTCGCGCCGATCACGTCGATGCCCGGCATCGGTTCGCGGTAGGTCACCGGAAAGCCTCCCCCGATGTCGATCGTCGGCACGTCGATCCCGAGGCTGCCGTGCAGGTGGGCCGCGAGATCCATGGTGGTGCGCAACGCCGCGGCGTGCGCGTCGGGCTTGGCGCCCTGGCTGCCGACATGGAAGCTGAACCCCTCGAACGTCACACCGGCAGCCACGACGTGCTTGACCAGAAGTTCGGCGTCCGCGACTTCGACACCGAACTTGCTGGACAGGTCGGACTTGGCGTCGGGGTTGCGGAAAGCCAGTCGCACCAGGACCCGGACGTCGGCGGGCATTCCGGTGAATTTCTGCGCCTCCACGGGATTGTCGACGACGAAGGTGCGGACGCCGGCCCGGTAGGCGTGATCGATGTCGCCGGCCTTCTTGATCGGATGGGTGTGGATGCACCGGTCCATCGCGATGCCAAGGGAACGAACCAGGTCGACCTCGGCGTTGGTGGCGACGTCGAATCCGCCGCCGGCGGCCGTCACCGCGTTGAGCACGGCCGGATGCGGCGCGGCCTTGACGGCGTAGCGGACCTGCACCCCGGGCAGATGCCGGGCGAAAGCCCCGCACCGTTCGGCCACCTTCTCCGGATCCAGAATCATCAGTGGGGTACCGTGCTGGGCAACCAGATCCCGCCAGTTCTGGCCGGCC